>WNFJ01462150.1_pt1 | contig 13772 bp, 12 predicted proteins | sample 5400461 | NCBI WGS metagenome assembly WNFJ01 (sample SAMN13153349, study PRJNA577476) | soil metagenome | isolation source: 115 cm saprolite on Douglas fir-dominated hillslope | place: USA:California | collected 2013-09-17 | reverse complement strand
GAGGACGCCGAGTTGCACGTGGTGGACCGCACCGACCAGCCCAGCCACCCGAAGATCATCCGCGGCCGCGCCGCGATCGGCGAGTACTACGCCGACGTGTGCGGCCGGGACATGACCCACAAGATCGAGCGTCTCGTGGTCGGCGGCGACGGCGCCGCCTTCGTTCAGGCCTGTCAGTACCCGAGCGGCGCGCGTGTGCTGTGCGCGGCGGTGCTGGACCTGAAGGACGGCCTGATCACCCGCCTGTCCGGCGTGCAGGCCTGGGACGAGTAGCCGGTCCCGCGGCACGCCCGCTCAGCAGCACTCAAGCACACGCGGAACAGTCAAGGAGGAGAGCAGGACATGGCAAGCGCAGAGCAGAAGGACTTCGCCAAGGCCGACGAGGTCCGCGAGTTCACCAACGGCCAGGTCGAGCTGCTGCACATCGGCGGCAGCGACATCGGGCGGCTAGTGCTCCAGCCGGGATGGCGCTGGTCCCAGGACGTCAAGCCGATCGCGGGCACGGACCTGTGCGAGGCACCGCACTTCCAGTACCACGTCTCCGGGACCCTGCGTATCGAGATGGCGGACGGAACGCAGTTCGACGCCGTGCCCGGACAGGTAACAGCCCTGCCGTCGGGCCACGACGCGTGGGTCGTCGGCGACGAGCCCGTCGTCACCGTCGACTGGTGGGGCGCCAGCAACTACGCCAAGGCCTGACCGGAGCGCCGGCGAAGGGGGACAACGGAGCGTCGGCGGGGCAGGAGGGGACAGGCTCACCGGCCCGGGACACCGGGCGGTGAGCCTGTCCTTGCTCCCGAGGAGACGCGGTAAGTCCGCGGGTCAGGGCGCAGATACGCACGCCAGGTCCGGGGCCGGCTACGAGCGGCTCCCGCAGGTCAGGTACTGGTCGCGCAAGCACGCTCGCACTCAGCGGCTGTGCGAGCGATTCGGGTTCTGGTGATCGGCGGCCTGGCCTGCCAGGGCATCAAGACCGCCGACATGCAGGCCATGGTGTATGCCGTGCCGACGGCGAACGAGGCAAGCCACCACCAACGCGGAATCCGCAGGTCACGTGGGGTTGGGCCCTGGGGTCGGAATCCACGACCACAAGTGTGCGAGACGCTCGCCGCGCCCGGCACAGATTCAGCCACTAGGGGTAGGTCAGTTCACCCCGATGACGGAGGTTGACCCGAATCCAGCCCGACACAATCTATCGTGGCGCACCGGATCCAACCCGTGTCGGCCACTTGATCCTAGGGGGGATCTGCACCGTGCCCGAGCACCACCTCTCCCTTGCCGTCAATGGCCGGGAGCATCAGCTGCACCACAAGCTAGTGCCATTCGAGATGCCCGCGGGTCCGTGGGGCGATGCGAAGGACGCAGGCGACGATGACCGCGGCCGGAATCTGGCGCAGGTCCGGTCGGTGGCAATCGTGGGCCTCGGCTATGTAGGGCTGCCGACGGCACTCGCTCTGCACGGGAAATGCCCGAAGATCATCGGGATCGACACCAGCCAGCAGCGGCTGCAGGCCATCTCCTCGCGCCAGGCCGACCTGCCCGACGAGTATCTCCCTCGCCTGGACGCCGCGCTCGCGGACGGCAGCCTCTGGCTGACCGCCGAGCCCGGGGCGCTGGCCGAGGCGGACGCCGTCATCATCTGCGTCCCGACCCCGGTCGACGTTGATCACGTGCCCGACCTGGCCGCGCTGCGTGGCGCGTGTGCCACGGTCGTGGCGCATGCTAGCGAGGGCCAGACGCTCATCCTCACCTCGACCAGCTTTATCGGCACCACGCAGGAGCTGCTCGCTGACCCGCTGAAGCAGCGCGGGCTGCGGCCGGGGACCGATGTTTTCGTGGCCTTCAGCCCGGAGCGGATTGACCCGGGTAATCCCGATCACCGTCAGGAAGACACGCCACGGGTGGTCGGCGGGGTGACCACTGAGTGCGGCTCGCGCGCTGCCTGGCTGATCCGGCAGCTGACCGACGTCGTGTATCTGGTGAGCTCGCCGGAGGCGGCGGAGGCAACCAAGCTCTACGAGAACATCTTCCGTGCCGTTAGCCTGGCGCTGGCCAACGAGTTCGCCGATGCCTGCGGCGCGGTGGGCCTGGACCCGATCGAGGTGACCCTCGCGGCCGGCACGAAGCCGTATGGCTTCCTCGGTGCCTTTCCCGGGCCCGGCGTCGGCGGCCATTGCATCCCGTGCGATCCGTACTACCTGCTTTGGCAGCTGCGCGACAAGGACGTGGGCGCCCCGCTTCTCGAGCAAGCGATGCGGTCGATCGCGAACCGTCCGGAACGGGTTGTCGAGCGCGCGGGCGAGGCCCTCGGCGAAACAGGACGGGAACTCGCCGGGTCAAGTGTGATCGTGGTAGGGGCCCGCTCTGCCGCTCATCGCCGGCCTGATCCGGCGCGGCGCCGATGTGCACTTCCATGATCCGCTGGTCCCGCAGATCCGGCTGGATGACGGGCGGCTGATGAGCAGCGAGGCCGACCCCGGCGGAGACTGGGACCTTGCGGTGATTCACACGCTGCACCCGGGCGTCGACTACTCGTGGGTGCGGGAGTGTCCTCTCGTGCTGGACGCGACCTACCAGTTCGACGGCGCCCGCCGTCGCTTGGTGGTCTGAAGTGAAAGTGCTACACGTGATCACCGGCCTGGGTGTCGGGGGGGCCGAGATGCACCTCTGGTCAGCGGTGCGGCATAGCCGGCACGACGCGGATGTCGTGACGCTGTACAACCCGGGCGCGGTGGCGGAACGGCTGCGCGGAGACGGCGTGTCGGTACGCGACCTCGGGATGCGGCGCAACACGCAGCTGCCCGCGCTGCTGCGGCTGCGCGGCATCATCCGCGACGGGCGCTACGACGTCGTGCACGCTCACCTGTACCGGGCCCAGATCTACGCCCGGCCCGCGGCCCGGCTGGCACGCACTCCCGCTGTGGTGACCACCGAGCACTCGATCGGCGAAACCCACATCGAGCGCCGAAAGATGAGCGTCGGAGTCCGCGCCCTGTACCTGGGCTCGGAGCTGTGCTCCGACGCCACCATCGCGGTGTCGGATACCGTGCGCGGGCGGCTGGAGAACTGGGGCGTGCCGAGCAGAAAGATCACCGTCATCCCCAACGGCCTTGACTTCAGCCGGGTCACCTTCGACGCCGAGGCGAGGAAGCGGATACGGGGCGAGCATGGCATCCCGCCGGACGCCTTCGTAGTCGGCGTGCTGGGCCGACTGGACCCGATCAAGCGTTACCACTTGGTCATCGAGGCGGCGGCGCCGCTGCTGGACGCCGAGCACAAGCTGCTGATCGTCGGCGACGGTGCCGAACGCGCCCACCTGGAGCAGGTCGCTCGCGACAGCGGCGCCGAGAAGCACGTGATCTTCGCGGGGGAGCGCCATGATGTCGGACCGATGCTGTCGGCGCTGGACCTGTTCGCGGCCTCGTCGTCGCAGGAGACGTTCGGGCTGTCCATACTCGAGGCGCTCGCCAACGGCTTGCCCGCGCTGTACACGGTCTGCCCGGCTCTCGACGACGTGCCCGCGAGCCGGGCTGTCCGGGTCGACGGGACGGTGGCGGCCCTGCGTGCCGAGCTGGCGGCGCAGCTGCGCAGGCCGCCCGGTCCGCGCGAGCCCGCTCCGGAGATTAGGGAGCATTACGGCATCGAGTCCGTGTCCACGCAGATCGACGATCTGTATGAGCGCGTGGTGGCACGGTCTGGCGGCGCCTGGCGGCGGGCCGCCGCGTGGGCGTGAGCGCAGCCGATGACCAGCCATGCCGGGACGGTATCCGAGCCGAGGGCGTCAGCCGCGGAGCAGCTTGACCCGCTGATCCGCGCGTCTGCCCTGTTGCTGCTGCTGGGCATCCTCGGGCTGATCGGCTGGCACATCGGCCTCAAGGCGCGCGGCCTCAGCGGCTTCGGCGTCTTCTACACGGTCGTAGTCAGCAGCTACGTGCTGTCCCGGTACGCGCTGGCCGCGCTGTACCGGGCGCCTCGCGATGCCGGGCTGGAGCCGACCATCGCGATCGTGGTGCCCGCCTACAACGAGGGCCCAGCGGTGATACGCACTATCGACGCCTGCCTCAGGCTGGACTACCCCGAGGACAAGGTCGAGCTGGTCGTGGTGAACGACGGCTCCACCGACGAGACGTGGCAGTACATGCTGCAGGCGGCCGGCCGCCACCCGCCGGGGGTGGTGCGCTGTATCGACCTCGGCTCCAACCAGGGCAAGCGCGCGGCCATGGCGGCCGGGGTGCGGGCCACGAAGGCCGAGATCCTGGTGTTCGTCGACTCTGACTCGGAGCCCGCCAGGGACGGGGTCCGGCTGCTGGTGCAGGCGTTCGCCGACCCGAAGGTGGGCGCGGCCTCCGGGATCACCTTCGTGCGCAACGCCAAGGTGAACGCGCTGACCAAGATCCAGCAGGCCCGCTACTACGTGTCTTTCCAGCTGCTGAAGAGCGCCGAGTCGGTGGTCGGCGCGGTGGCCTGCAACCCGGGCTGCTTCTCCGCCTACCGCCGCTGCGCCGTGCTCCCGGTGCTCGAGCGCTGGGAGAATCAGCGCTTCCTCGGCATGACGTGCACGTTCGGCGACGACCGGGCGCTCACCAACATGCTGCTGCGCGAGCGCTGGATCAGCCGGTATCACTCACGCGCCTTCGCCTGGACCGAAGTGCCCGAGCAGTACCGCAAGTTCTTCCGCCAGCAGCTGCGCTGGAAGAAGTCGTGGCTGCGCGAAGGCCCGATCCTGATGTCGCATATCTGGCGTACCCGGCCGCTGGCGTTCCCGGCCGTGGCCATCCAGACGCTCGCCGGGCTGCTGAGCCCGTTCATCCTGATCTACAACCTGGGCTGGCACACCTACACCACGGGCGTCCCGCCCGCCCTGTACGGGATCGCGCTGTACCTCGTCGCCTGTACCTACGGGCTGCTGTACCGGGCTCAGCGCAACGACGGCCTGTGGAAATGGGCCATCATCGGAACGTTCTTCTTCATCGCCTTCTCGCCGCAACTCGTCTGGGCGGCCGTGCGCATGAGGGATGGCTCCTGGGGGACGCGCGCCATTCCGGCAGCGAGCCACCGACTTGCGGCCGCCACGACTGGTGACGGCCCGGTACCTGCCGCGGTTGGCGGTTCGGCGAAAGGGAGCTAGTCATGCACATTCGCATTGGCCGGACAGCCAGGTACGGACTGCTGGTTCTCAGCCTCCTGGCGGCCGCTGTATTCGCCCAGGGCTCGCTGCTCGCATCCGCCGCGCGGGCCGCCACGCCTGGGACGGTCATCTCGCTCACGTTCGACGACAGCAACGCGGACCTGTACACGAACGCACTCCCGATCCTGCAGCAGTACGGGATGCACGCCACGTTCTACGCGATCACGGGCTACATCGGTGTGAACTCCGGCTACCTGACGCAACCGCAACTGCAGNCACACCGTGCTGCACCCCGATCTCACCCAGGTCGGCACCGACGAGGCCACCCGCGAGATCTGCCAGTCCCGCAACACCCTGCTCGGCTGGGGATTCCCCGTCACCGACTTCGCCTACCCGTATGGCGCCTACAACTCCGCCGTCGAGGGCATCGCCCAGCAATGCGGGTACAACTCGGCCCGCGGGGACTTCAGCCTTCAGTCACCGGCCGGCTGCCAGGGCTGTGGCCTGGCGGGCACGATCCCCCCGGCCGACCCCTACGCGATCCCCGCGCCACAGTCGGTCCAGGACACCTGGTCGCTGTCCGACGTTGAGAGCCTGGTGACCCAGGCCGAGAGCGTCGGCGGGTGGATGCCGATCATCTTCCATCACGTCTGCGACAACGCCTGCAACCCCTACTCGATCACCCCCGCGAACTTCAGCGCCTTCCTGGCCTGGCTGCAGACGCAGAACGTGTCGGTGCAGACGGTCAGCCAGGTGATGGGCGGATCGGTCAACCCCGCCGTGAGCGCGCCGCAGGTCCCCCCGGCGTCGGCCGGGACGAACGGCGTCACCAACGCCTCGCTGGAGACCGACGATCCCCACAACCCGGGAACCCCGGCCTGCTGGAAGACCAGCGACACCGGCACCAACACGGCCACGTTCGCGGAGACCGGCACCGCGCACACCGGGTCGGTCGGTGAGACCGTCACCGTGAGCTCGTACTCCAACGGCGGCGCCAAGCTCATCATCAAGGAGGATCTGGGCCAGTGCGCGCCGAGTGTCGTCGTGGGGGACCAGTATGTCTCCTCGGCCTGGTACCAGAGCACGGTGCCGACACGTTTCGCGCACTACTGGACACAGAGCCCCCAGTTCGCGGCGGCCAGTGCCTGGACCCAAGCTACCTGGGCCTTGCCGGCCATCCCGTCCGGCGCCACGGCGGTCAGCTTCGGGCTCCAGATCACCGCCAACGGCACCCTGACCACCGACGACTACTCGCTTGTGGACACCGGCGGCCCGCCCGCGAACCCGACCATCTCGCTGTCAGCTCCGTCACCGGGGGCGACGCTCAGCGGGCCGGTGACATTCAGCGCGAACGCGTCCTCGGCGATCGGGATCTCCGGGGTCGACTTCCTGGTCAACGGCGTGGTGGTGGCCACCGCCACGTCGGCGCCCTACACCGCGACGTGGGATTCCACGACCGTGGGCGATGGCCCCGTGACCGTGACGGCGCGGGCCACCGATATCGGTGGCAACCAGACCATCACGGCCGGCCAGACAGAGACCGTCTCGAATGCGGCCAGCCGCGGCGGAAACATGCTCGCCAACGCCTCGCTGGAGACCAACACCGGTAGCGGGTCCGCGCCCGACTGCTGGCACCAGGGCGGTACCGGGACGTTCACCTCCGCCTGGACCTACACCACCAACGCGCACTCGGGGAGCCATGCGGAGAACGTTGCCATCAGCTCCTACACCAGCGGTGACGCAGTGCTGGACGTGACTCAGGACGCCAGCGCCTGCGCGCCCCGGGTCAACCCCGGCAGCAACTACACGCTGAGCGCCTGGTACCAGTCGACGGCCCCGACGAACATCCTTGCCTGGTACGAGAACTCCAGCGGCAGCTGGGTGTACTGGGCCCAGAGCAAGGCCTTCGCCGCCTCGCCGGGCTGGGCGCAGGCAGGCTGGACGACGCCGGCGCTGCCGTCTGGCGCAGTAGCCCTGAGCTTCGGGCTCGCCCTGGCTTCGACGGGCTCACTGACCACTGACGACTACTCGATGGTCGCGGGAGCGCCGGCGGCGCCGACGGTCTCGCTGACAGCTCCGTCACCGGGGGCGACGCTGAGCGGGCCGGTGACGTTCAGCGCGAACGCGTCCTCGCAGGTCGGGATCTCAAAGGTCGACTTCCTGGTCAACGGCGTCGTGGTGGCCACGGCCACGTCGGCGCCCTACACAGCGACGTGGGATTCCACGACCGTGGGCGACGGCCCGGTGACGGTGACGGCGCGGGCTACGGACGTCACCGGTCAGCAGGTCAACACTTCGGGACAGGCGGCAACAACCTCCAATGCCGTCGGCCGCGGCGGCAACATGCTTGCCAACGCCTCGGTGGAGACCGACACAGGGACCGGCTCGACGCCCGACTGCTGGCAGCAGGGCGGCAGCGGGACCAGCACCTATAGCTGGGCCCGGACCAACAGCGCGCACAGCGGGAACTGGGCGCAGAACGTGACGATAACGGCGTATACCAGCGGCGACCGCAAGCTGGTGACCGCGCAGAACTCGAGCGCGTGCTCGCCTCGGGTCAACCCGGGCAGCACGTACCGCCTGGGTGCGTGGTACCAGTCGAGCCAGCCGACGCACATCGTCGCCTACTACGAGAACTCCAGCGGCAGCTGGGTGTACTGGACGCAGAGCCCCGCATTCGCCGCGTCCAGCGGCTGGACGCAGGCGGCCTGGACTACCCCGGCGGTGCCAGCTGGCGCCGTGGCGCTGAGTTTCGGACTCAACCTGGGCGCGGCGGGATCACTGACCACCGACGACTACACGATGACGGGAACCTAGAGCCGTGAGCGGCAGCGCAAGGCGCTGGCTGCGCCGGCTGGCCACGGCAACGGCTGCCGTGCTGCTCGTCGGCGTGCTCGCCGCCGCGGGATACGGGTTCGTGCTCAAGTCACTGCCGTACCGTACGCCGCAGCTGTCGGCGCCCCGGATCAAGTTGACTGCCCGGGATACCGCGGTCCTGGCCTCCTACCCGCGCGGCGTGCCAGCGGTTCCGGTCCTTAGCTGGCGGGACGTGTCGCACCGGCCGGGCAACCTGGTGACCACGCCCGCCCGGTTCGCCAGCGAACTGGCCATGCTCCGCGCAGAAGGGTTCCGGAGTGTGCGCCTGAGCACCCTGACCGCGCTCGCGCAGGGCCGCCGGGTCAAGCTGCCTGGCCGTCCAGTCGCGCTGACCTTCGACGCCGGCCTGTCGACCGACTGGACAACAGTCGACCCAATCTTGCAGCGGTACGGCTTCACCGCGGTCGTATTCGTGGACCCCGCCGAGGTGGCGCTCAAGAGCCCCTCGTACTTCCTGACCCATGACGAGCTCGGGGCGATGGCGGCGTCCGGCCGCTGGGCCGTCGGCCTGCAGCTTCCGCAGCAGCCGACCGCCTCGCGCGCCGTCGCGTCGAGGGCCGAGCTGCAGGCGATCTCCGGCGCGCAGGTCACCACCTACGCATGGCCGGTCGCGGCTACCCCGGGCACCAGCGCCCTGCAGGGCCCGCTCCGGCTCCTCCCCGTCCTGCGGCAAGACTTCGGCATTGTGTTCGGGCGCCCGGCCACTGGCCCGGCGACGTTCGTGGTCGCCGGCTCAGCCCAACGGCTGCTGCCCCGTCTGGACATCACCGCGACGACCACGCCGCAGGTGCTGGCCGCAAGCCTGCGCACGGGCATCCCCAGTCCCCCGCCACGGGACCCGCTTACCCTGCCGTGGCGCAGCGCAGGTGGCGCCTGCGAGCGCACCGAGCGCGGACTCAGGCTGCAGGCTCGAGGCTTCGCGCTGTGCGAGGTGGTCGCGGATGGCAGCCAGTGGCGCGACTACCAGCTGACCCTGCGTCTGCGGTTCACTCCGTCAGCGGACCTGACCGCTCTCATCGATCTGCGGTTCAGCACAGCTGGCCGCATAGAGATCGCGATCGGCCGCAGTGGGGTGAGCGTCAAGCAATATCTGCATCAGCGGTGGACGGTGCTGCGAACGGTGGCGGCACCCCGGCCGGTGGCGCCGGACGGCGTCACGCTGTCGTTCTTGCGCTCCGGCGTGATGCCGGTGAGGTTGCGCGTAGCGGGCACGCTGCTGTCGGCCCAGGTCGGCACACTGGCCGTGCAGACGCGGGTGAGCCCGGCGGCTGGCCACGGGGTGATTGCGGTCGGACTCGTGGCACACGGCCGCGGGCAGACAGTCAACTACAACGGGCTCAGGCTCACCCGGGGCTGACGTTGAAATGATTGAACTCGAACTCCGTGTAGTCGCCGCGGATTCCGACCCGGCCTGGTTGGAGGATCGGCGCCACGTCTCCGGACCCATAGTCGATCGCCTGGAGCCGGAGTCGTCCATTCAGCCAGAGCCGGATTCGGACGCCTTCCGTACCGATGTTGGCGACACTAACCCGCACTTGCTCCCACCGGCCCGCGCCCTTATCGCCGCTAGCGGTCGCGAGCGTGTAGTAAGTCCCGCCATCGACCGACCCGCCAGGCACCTTCTTCTTGATTACGATCACGCCGTCCCTGCGATTGATACTCACTACGTACAGCAGGGCCGAGCTCTGATAGCGGAGGAAGACGTGCACGCCCTGCCACCCGGCCGGCGGCCCGCTGGCCGTCGTTATGAAGTGCTGCACCAGCAGACCGAACGAGACTGTCACGTTCTGGAAGTCTTTTCGGTGGGTTACCGGACGAATCGTTCGCACTCAGCGACCGCGGCCCGGTCGTGCCCCGGTCCGGCACACCGGTCCAGCCGGTCTTGTCACGGGCGAAGAGCGACCCACTCGTCACGATCCAAATTGGCGACCGAACCGCCTGCGGATTGCCCGGGTTGAAGTACGCAAACTCATTTGTGATCAGGCCGTTTGGCTGGTTGAAGTCATCGGCAAGCATCGGCTGACCCTGCATCAGAATCGCCACAGTGGCGGCGGTTGCCGCCAGCACCAGCACGGCCATCCAGACCAGAAGCGTCCGAGCGCGCAGCGTGCGCCGCCGGGTCCGATGGCGATGCGAGGCCGGGCCCACCGGCACCGCCTCCCGGGCACTGAGGTCTCTCGCCGCTGGTCGCACGTCATTGATTCTCTGTGATCGCCATCCAAACCGCAACCTCTCAGCAAATAAGGATGGCACCAGCGAAGGAGCAGCGGTCAGAGCAGCGCAGTTCATGTTAATTCCGTTTTTGCTTTTAGCATGCAAGCAAGACGTGGACTATAAACGACGGAGCCCATTGTCGTGAGGATATCGGCCCCGGTACCAGGATCCGCCGCGGCGGCGCGTGCGGTGGCCCACTGCTTGACGCGGCTGTTCGGCACATCCCGGGAAGGTTTCGGTCACGCAAATGTATGAGGACAAAACGGTCCGCAGCTTCGACAGCGCTGCGGTGGGCGTCCTGCGCTTGTTCATAGTAGCTGACCATCAGATGATCACCGACGCGTTGGGCGCGCGGCTGTCGGACTCACCTGGCCTGTGGGTCGCCGGGTGTGCCACCACTGACGATCCCAAGCTTCCGGAGATCGTCCGCGGGCTCCGGCCCGATGTCATCATTATCGACGTGGAGCCGCTCGGCTTCGCGATCGGCGAGGTCCTGCGGCGGCTAGGTGCGGCGTGGCCCGCGGCTCGCGTGGTGGTGATCGGCTCAGGCCGCAACATCCACCAGGCTGTGGCGGCCGCAAGGTCCGGAGCAGCCGCCTGGGTGTCCAAGGAGCAGGGCGCGGACGACCTGGAGACCGCCGTGCGTGGCGTGTGCAGCGGCCTGGCCTGGTTCCCGGCGGAGATGCTCGGCGAGATCCTGCGCGAGCTGCGCGAGGACGTCAACCGGGCCCGCGGACACTCCGACCCGCTGAACTTGCTCAGCCCAGGGAACGCGAGGTCCTAGCCTGCATGGCGACGAGGCAAGCGCTGAGCACTGCTCGGCGGCTGCGCGTCGTGACCAGGTCCAGGGGTCGTGCCGGCTGCGCAGGCGGGTGACTCGTTGGACCTCGTTGCCTTTGGCGGCCAGTTCCCGCGCGCTGACAGAGGTGAGAAGGGCCGCCCCGAGCCAGCAACCCGGGTAGCACAACCAGTGATCCGAAAGTGCCCGTCGCCGAGTCGATCGGTGCGCCCACCGAACTGAAAAGTGAGGGGAAGATCCGTCATATTGGGATCTCAAACGTGTCAGAGACGCAGCTGCGGGAGGCGCAGAAGGTAGAGCCCATTGTGTCGGTGCAAAATCGCTACAACGCGGGGGATCGGCTCTCCGAGCCCATAGTGGACCTGTGCGAGCAGGAGCAGCTCGCGTTCCTGCCGTGGGCGCCCATTCGGGAAGCCGATCGGCTCAGTGTGGTCGGTGAGGTCGCCCGCCTGCACGGCGTGAACGAGCGGCAGATCGTACTTGCTTGGCTGCTCGCCAGGTCGCCACAGATCTTGCCGATCCCGGGCTCCGGATCAGCTCAGCATGTCGAGGCGAACATCGCCGCCGCGACCATCGAGCTCACCGGAGATGAGGTCGCCAGACGCCCGCTGACAGCCGCCGACAACCCCGCCCTGCCGTACTCCGCGGCCGAGTCCGCGCCGTACCGCCGCCGTCGACCAGCGCGGCGGATCCGCTGGTCAGAGCGCGAATGCGCATGTCAGGGCGGGGGTTCGGCTACCATGCACGAGTCTCCCGCCGGTGTAGCTCAGTTGGCAGAGCAGCCGTCTTGTAAACGGCAGGGCAGCGGTTCGATCCCGCTCACCGGCTCCCAGGTAAGACGCCTGCCTGGCGGCCTTATCTCAGTTCGCATGGCATGAATCGTGGTACGAGCTGCTCAAGAAGACATCCGACGGCCGACGGCCCGACGATCGAGATCGCCGACTTCGCGGCCAACGACCGGGACCGGGTCCAGCGCACGCTGTCCGGGTCATCAGCCACTACCGGGCCACCGATCCGGACCTGGCCTGGGCGGCCGATTCACGGTCAGGTCGACGAGGCCGCGCCGGTGGGCAGCGAGGCCGTACTTGCACCAGGCCCCCAGCCGACTAGGCCGGCGCCGTGAGCCAGGAGGCGGCCCATCCGGACAGACATCAATGCCGCCAGGTGGAGCTTGCGCCGGACCTGGCGGCAGCTGATGGACCGAACTCGTCGCGTCCGGTGAATTCCCAGATCAGCGAAGCCAGGGGTTGCAGCGGACCAGCGGCAGCGACGCCCACCAGCGGCCGAGGCCCCAGGTGTTGCCAGCGTTGCCGATGGCGAACACGATGAAGGTGACCGCGAACAGCAGGTGATCGTCAACGATCGGGTTGGTCGATCCGGTCGGCTGGCCTCCGGCGACCTTGGCAAGCGGCCAGGATGCGAACCACATCGCGACCACGAGCAGGGTGCCCGTCACGGCCGCGATCCGCAGGCCGATGCCCAGGATGAGGGCGAGCCCGATGGCTAGCAGGCCGACCATGAACAGCCAGTCCGCCCAGCCGGCGCCCGCGAAGGAGTGGAAGAAGCCCTGCAGCGGGCCGATGTTGACTCCGGCCAGGAAGCCCTTGGTCGGGGACCCGCCGTGGATCCAGGCGTGCGAGCTCGGGGTGGCGTAGCCCAGTCCGAACAGCTTGTCGAAGAACGGCCACACAAATAGCCAGCCGACCGTTATCCGCAACACGGCGAGGGTCTTGCGGAAGGCGGGCGAGCCATACTCCGGTGCGGCGGCAGGCTCGGCGGTGTGCCGCTGGGCGGACCTAACGGCATCAATGGTCTTCATCGGGTGCTCCCTTCAGGAATGTTGTCTGCATCTGACGATCGCGTGCTAAGTCGCCGGAAACATGTGCCGAACGGCCTGATCCGCTAGGACCATCGGCCGCAATGTCACCAGCGGCGCCGAGCGCAGATGGAATTCTCTGCCGTTCTTACGCCGTGGTGGAGCCGACCGTCAGCCGCGCCGGTCAGCGCGCCGCGCCGCCGAGATCCCGGCGCAGGGCGGCGGTCAGCACGGCCACGTCGGGCACCCGGCTGGGATCGGACAGCACGGTGATCCGCAGCGTCCCGGCATAGGACAGCGCGCCGAAGGTGACGGTCACATTGCCCGTCGTATTCGGGATGGGGATCACGGCCCGCACTCGGGCACCGGCGAACCTGAGCGGGTCGGCCGGGCCACGCAGGTCGGTGACGAAGGTGTGGATCAGCCGCTGCCGGTTGAAGAACCTGCGGAGCAGCCCGGTGGGGGCCAGAAGCCGGAACGGCAGTCCCAGCACCGCCGCTGACGTGCCGCGGGCCTGCGTCTTGCGGTCGCGGGTGACAGCAGCGACCTTGGTTACCCGGGTGGCCAGGTCACCGCCGGTAGGGACGGCCACCGGCATGACCCCGACCTGGTTGCCGAGCTGGCCGCCGCTGGCTGCCCGGCGCGCGGACACCGGCACCGACGCCATCACTTGGTCGAGCTCCTCGCCCCTACTGGCCAGCAAAGCCTGGAGCGCCCCGCCGACGGCGGCCAGGATCACGTCATTGACGGTGCCGCCGTGGGCGTGGCCCATGTCGCGGATCGCGGCGAGATCGGCGGCGACCACGTCGAGCCGCCGCCGCGGCCCGGTCGGTCGGTTCAGCGTGGTCGGCGGCAGCCGGCGAGGCGGGCGCGTGCCGCCCAGCTCGGCGAAGCCCTGACGGACCCTGCGCATGCTGTCGGCCGGGTGGGTGAGGCGG
>WNFJ01158086.1_pt1 | contig 13773 bp, 12 predicted proteins | sample 5400461 | NCBI WGS metagenome assembly WNFJ01 (sample SAMN13153349, study PRJNA577476) | soil metagenome | isolation source: 115 cm saprolite on Douglas fir-dominated hillslope | place: USA:California | collected 2013-09-17 | reverse complement strand
CCGCAGCCGCTTCGTCTGGGCACGGCTCACCGGGATCTCCGTCTTCTTCGGATCGTCCATCCGCAGCTGATAGCTCGACTTGAACCACGGAACCACCTCCCGTATGTGCTGAATATTCACCACATACGAGCGATGCACCCGCCAGAACGCCTCTGGATCGAGCTGATCCGTCAACTCCTCCAACGTCCTGCAGTTCGAGTGTCCCTCAACCGCCGATGTAACCACGCTGATGGTTCCTTCCTCGATCGAGGCGAAGCAGATCTCCTTCTGATCCACCAGCAGCAGCCGGCTCTGCGACCGCACGATCACCTTGCCGGAGTTCGACCTGGACGTCTGAGACTGCTCTTCCACCAGCCGCAGCAGAGCATCGAGCTTAGCGTCGCTGGCGGACTCCGCCGGTGCCGCCAGCCGCGCCTGAGCCTTCTCGATCGTCTGCATCACGCGCTTCCGATCGAACGGCTTCAGCAGATAGTCGACCGCATTCACCTCGAACGCCCGCACAGCATACTGATTGAACGCAGTCGCAAACACCACCTGGGGCATCGGCATCTTCCGGTCCAGCAGCTTCTTCAACACTGCAAACCCATCCAGCCCAGGCATCTGCACATCGAGAAACACCAGATCGGGCTTATGCGTCCGGATCAGTTCGACCGCATCGATCCCATTGGTTCCCTGCGCAAGAACCTCCACGCCACCGGCGCGCTCCAGCAGATACTGCAACTCCTGCCGGGCCAGCGGTTCGTCATCGATGATGAGTGCAGTCAGTGACATGCTCGCAACTAGTCACTATACGCGCGCAGCCGCGCCGGAGCATGGTCCTCGGCCAGATCGTGCCCACACTGGCTGCAATACACATCGGTAATCTGCACTCCGCGGAAGCATCGCCCGCAGACAGGAGCGAGCTGGAACTGGCACTGCGGACAGAAGTGAACGCTCGACGTCAGCTCCGTGCTGCAATGCGGGCAGCGAGAAAGAAGCGGCTGCCGCAGCAGGAAGTACACCACCGCGCCAATCCCACCCGGCATCACAACGACGATCAGCATCCACAACCCGGCAGGCATATTGCGCCGCTTCACATCGCGGCTGACATACCCCACCAGCAGCACATAGCTCGCAAACGCAGTCCCCCACGAGTACCCCATCAACAACCGCATCGGCAGCATCTCGTGCTTATGGTGGGGCATCACTCCGTGAAAAAGATACTGAACGGCAGCAAACACCAGAATCGCCAGCACAACGGACCAGATAGGTATCAGGCTCAGATGATCTTCGCCTGCTGCTATCGCCTCTTGCGATCTGTCCCGTCTTTGGTTCCAGAACATCGTCATTGCGTAGCCTCACGGTCAACCCGCTTCCGGACACGGCGAAACAATACCATAGCGAACAGCGCCATCGACACCGGAAAGAACCACAGGAACAACACGAGGAACTGATTGCTCGCGTCCGGAACACCGATAGGCGTCAGCTCATACTCGTCCAGAACACTCCATACCGCAGTGCAGATGATGACGAGAAGCGCCGAACACACCCCTAGCGGAACCCACAGGCTGCGGACGCGGCTGCGCCGAGCTGCCAACGTCTTCGCCCGCTCCCGTACCACTCGATGCGTGCGATTCACCAGCGATGCTCGCGCTGACGCATTCACCCCCAGCAATGCGGACCGCGCAAATGCATCGGTATCCCCTTCTGTGATCTGCTCGCCGCGGAAGTTGTTCATACCGCCGCCTCCCCCACAGGACGTGCCGCACGTATCTGCTCCACCTCAGGCTTCAAGGCTGCCAGCCCGCGATACAGCCGCGACTTCACAGTCGACAGTGGTGCCTGGGTAACCCCGGCAATCTCCTCCAGCGAGAGCTCCTCATAGAACCGGAGTACCAGAACCTCCCGATAGGTCGGCTCGAGCTTCAGCAGAACCTCACCCACCTCGGCGCAATCTTCCCGCGATTGAAACTGCTCCAGAGGGGAGGGTCCCTCCATGGCGATCTCAAACGGACGTTCGTCGTCCCCACCTTCGCGCATCTCATCCAGGCTGGCCATCGTACGCTTCCGCGACAGGTCGATGACCAGGTTGCGCGCAATCGTGAAAAGCCAGGTGTCGAAACGAGCCTTGCCGTTGTACTGCCCGCCACGCATCAGCACACGCATCCAGGTCTCTTGAAACAGATCCTCCGCAACCTCTCGCCTGCCCGTAAGGAATAGCAGATAGCGCAGAAGACGATGTTGGTACATCTCGATCAGCTGATCGAGCAGCTCAGGGTCCTGCCTCTTCAACCCGTGAGCAATCGCCGCGCTCTCGCTCTGAGCGGCAAGCGCAGCTGCTAGCGAGATGGACTCACCTTGCACACTGCTTGAGACGTTCTCTCGGCTCGAAAAGACTCGCTTTTGCGCGGAATCATCCATGAAGGCTGAAACTTCCCCTGAAAAAACTCAAAAACGGCCCTGCGTACGTCAAAATCTCTGTATACCTTCAATTCTACGATCATTCCAGGCTCTCTCCCAAGGCCTTTCGAGCGGTAAACTTGAGGAATGGAAGTTCTTTACGGTCTCCATCCTGTCGAGGAGGCCATCCGATCCGGTTCGCGCCAGCTCGACCATGTCAGCGTCTCCCGCGAGCGTCGGGACGAGCGGCTCGAGCGGCTCGTCGAACTCTGCCGCACCGCTGGCATCCGCGTATCCCTGGAGCCTCGCGATCAACTTACCCGGCTCGCCCGCACTGACGCCCATCAGGGCGTGCTTGCAGTCGTCCGCGAACGGAAGTTCCTCGGAATCGAGGATCTCCTGGCCCCCAAACAGGATGAACAGCACAGGTTCTTCCTCGCGTTGGACGGAATCGAGGATCCCCACAACCTCGGCGCTCTGCTCCGCACAGCCGACGGCGTCGGCGTAGACGGTATCATCCTGCCCGAGCGCCGCTCCGCCCCCATCACCGCCACCGTGGCCAAGACCTCAGCCGGCGCCTCCGAACACGTCCGCATAGCCCGCGTCACCAACCTCGTCCGCGCCCTCGAGCAGATGAAGCAGAAGCACGTCTGGGTCCTCGGCCTCGACGAGCGCGGTTCGCCCGACTACACCGACTTCGACTTCAAAACCGACTGCGTCCTAGTCCTCGGCCGTGAAGGCGCCGGCCTCCACGATCTGGTCAAGAAGACCTGCGACCACCTCCTCCGGATTCCCATGGCCGGCCAGGTCTCTTCACTCAACGTATCCGTAGCCGGAGCCATCGTCATGTACGAAGCCGTGCGCCAACGCCGCAAGCCCGTAGAGTCGAAGGCCCCTCCAGCAAAACCCCGCAAGGGCCTTGGATCGTGAAAAATATGCATCACAGTCTGTCTCTCCTCGCAGTAGCTCTTTCCCTCGGTTCAACTGCAATCGCCCAGGTAGCGCAGCCCACTCCAGAGGAAGCCCCACCCCACGGAGCCGTCCTCTTCAACAGGAATGAGGACTCCCCTCCAACGGAGAAGAGAGCGAACGCTCCACAAAAAGTAGCGCCGATCACCGACGCGGAACGCTCCGCCCTCACCTTTACCGCCTACGACCTGGAAGTCCACCTCCTCCCCGCGAAGTCCCAGCTGGCAGTACGCGCAGCCTTCACCGTACGCAACTCCAGCATGCATCCCTTGGCCAAGCTCGCATTCCAAATCTCCTCCTCGCTCCGTTGGGAGAGCTTCGCCCTGCGCAACGCAGAGCGCCTGCAACCGCTCGCCTTCGGGGATCACCTCATCGACACCGACGCCGACCACACCGGCCAGGCGAACGAGGCTGTCGTCTCCCTCCCCCAGCCACTAGCCCCCGGCGCCACCATCGACCTAACCGCCTTCTACTCCGGCGAGATCACGCAATCCGGCAAGCGGCTCGAACGCATCGGAGCCCCTCCATCTCAAGCAGCTCAAGCCGACTGGGACAAGATCGCCCCTGAGGCCACTGCCCTCCGCGGCTTCGGCAACGTCCTCTGGTATCCCACCGCGGCAGCACCCACTCTTCTCGGTGACGGCGCGAAGCTCTTCCAGTCCGTAGGCCAAACCAAGCTGCAGCAGTCCACTGCAACCATCCACCTCCGGCTCACCGTCGAATATCTCGGCGATCCGCCTCGCACCGCCTATTTCTGCGGCAGCCGCGAGCAACTTATCGCTGTCAGCGAAAACATAAATGCACCCGTTGCCGATGCCCCGGGAGTGGCAACCGCTGAATTCTCCACCCGCCCCCTCGGCTTCCGCACCCCGAGCCTCTTCGTAACCGATCTCACGCCCACCACAACCAGCGACAATCTGGTCTCTGCTGTAACCAGTCACGAGGACGCGCTACCAGCCTACGCGGCAGCCACAGCGAAGGTCCATCCGCTCCTGGCCGATTGGCTCGGGCCCACTCCCCTGATCACGCTGAACCTTCTCGATAACGACGGTCAGCCCTTCGAAGATGACGCGCTCCTGGTCAGACCCATGCGCACCGCTGACACCGCCGTCCTTGCCCCGGTGCTGGTCCACTCCCTGTCACATGCGTGGTTCAGCTCGTCCCATGAGTGGCTCAATGAAGGCGTTGCCCACTTCATGTCGTTGCTATGGACCGAGCAAAGCGAAGGTCGCGATGCAGCGTTGCAGCAACTGCACGGGCAGGTAAACTCCCTGGCGCTCGCCGAGCCCGATCTCTCGAAGAGTGATGAGTCCGCGCAAGTCGGCCAAAGCCTGATCCAGGCGCGAGATGAGATCTATTACCGGACCAAGGCGGCCGCGGTGCTGTGGATGCTGCGCTCTGTCGTTGGTGACGAGCCGCTCAAGCGCGCCCTGCAACTCTACCGTCGCAGCGGGAAGCACGACAAAGATCCCGAAGAGTTTCAGCGCGTACTCGAACAGGCAACAAAGAAAGACCTTCGCTGGCTTTTTGATGACTGGGTGTACCGCGATCGCGGCTTGCCCGATCTAAGCATTGCCAACGTAACTCCGCGCGAGCTGCCAACCCAGGGCGGCAAGGCAGCCGGCTGGCTCATTGCCGTCGAGGTGCGCAACGACGGCGACGCCATCGCTGACGTGCCCGTCACGATTCGTTCCGGCACGCTAACCGCATCCGGCCGCGTTCGCGTCCCGGGAAGAACCAGCGCATCAACCCGCATACTCTTCGAAGGCACCCCGGATGAGGTTGTAGTCAACGACGGCAGCGTGCCCGAGATCAGCGCTACCACCCATAGGAAGCAGCTGGTAGTGCACTAAAGCGCTCCGGCTATCGTCGCGTTGCGCGCCGGGAACGTCCGGGAGGAGCCGCGATGCGGACAGATGCGTCGCGCCACACCTGAACTCCACCCCAGGATCGGGTTGCAACAAGGTCGACGCGGAACGGGCCTGCAGCACGGTTCGTGGGCACTACCTCCGGCAGCCCATCTCCAAGCTGCGGCACGGCTCTTCCTAGCGCCAGCAGGCGCGAGGCTGTGGCCATACCGGACAGGTGCAGGGTGTAGCCGGTGGCGTCCAGATGTCCCTCCAGCGTCGCAGGCTCTTTGCCACCCAAGGCAAGCGATGTGGGCGAAAGCACGAAGACGCTGCCAGGCGTCGGAGAAGGCGAAGTCGACCCGTGTTGGCGAGAGCGTGTCTCGAGTGCCGGCCGCGCAACGGATCGGACGAGGATATCGCCCACCACCAGCGATGCAGCTCCAGTCCGCTGAGTCTTCAGGCTCGCGCCAGTGACGAGCACCTCGCCATCCCAGGGCGAGGCAGCCTTCGAGTGATACGAGACGCTTCCCGACATCGTGCCCGCCGCTGAAACATCAGCGGGCACGCGTGAGCTGGCGATCCGCAGCCAATCGAGCAGGGTGCTAGCTGGTATTCCCGGCGTTCCCACGGCTACTGTCGCCGAGCTGAGTCTGCGGATATCCGGAACAGATCCCGCAAGCGCAACCGTCACCGTTCCGGACGAGCCGGCGGGAGGCCAGCTGCAGCGAATGTTCTCAAAGGAGTGAAATGCGCCGGTCGCTGTTCCCAGGCACTCAAGGTCTACAGCCAGCGTGTGCTGCGGGACGAAGTCGGCTCGACGAGTGTCCCTGAGGCGGAGCCGCGTCTGCACCGCGCTGTTGCCTACCGTGCCCTTAATGTTCGCCGATAGCGTCAGCTCACCGCGCAAGCCGGCATCACGGCCAAGCAGGACACGGCTGGCATCTCCCAGCGGGGCGTTACGCCACTCGCCCTGGAGGTTGAGCGGCACCTGGCCGAGCGACGCGGCACGTCCCAGAGTTCCCTCCAGCTGCACGATCCCTGCGTCGGAGACGTAGGCGTCTGTCCGCGCGGGGCGGGCTTGCAGGCGCAGATGCCACTCCTGCGGACTGGGGAGCCATAGGGCGAACTCCGCGTCCGTCAGCGACAGCGGAAGCTTCTCCTGCTCCTGCTTCAGGTTCAGCCGTGCGCCGGTCGCTTCGATGTACGGGAAGCGCGGGGCTGGGCCTGCCTTTGCCTGAGCCGTTGGTGCGGCTTCTATGCGGGAGGCCTGCAGCAGGATGCCCTCCAGGTTCCACTTGCCGTTGGCCGCATGCACCAGGTTCACGCTCGGCTCGGTGAAGCTGATCTTCGAGAACTCGACCTGCTTGCGCCACAGCGAGCTGATCCGCAGCGTGGCGCGCACAGAGTTGGCGCGGATGATCGGCTCCCTGCCGAAGGCCGGGTCTTCGCTGACCACCAGGTTCTCCAGCGTGAAGCCGGGAAGGGGCAGGAGGTTCAGACTCACGCGGTCCAGGTGAACCGGGCGGCCGAGGCTGTTGCTGATGCTGGTGGCGATGCGGTACTGGAAGCGGCTCATGCCGATCAGCGGTGGAAGAACCAGGAGCAGAAGCAGGGCGAGCAGCACCAGTGCCAAGAAGAGAAAGTGGCGGAATCTCCGGGCGCGTCCCTGCCACATATGCTCGCTCGGCGCGTAGGTTGAATCGATTTCCTGCATGAGCGATTGTCCTGCGTCACCGCTCGGCGCGCGGGCGATGACCTCTTTATCGAATGAGATGGAGTGTGCGCTTCCAGCGGGTCTGGTCGAAGATGTGGATCAGGATGTGGCCCATGAAGGAGATGCGCTCGCCCACGCTCTGCTTGTTGATCTGATCGGCTGGCGTCTCAAACGACCAATAGACGAACATGGGGCGGCCGACGATGTTCTCGCGCGGAACGAAGCCCCAGTAGCGGCCGTCCAGGCTCTCCGTGCGGTTGTCGCCCATCGCGAATATCTTGCCTGGGGGGACGACCAGGTCGTCTCCCTCAATGTGATTCGGCAGATCGTACTGCCAGCTCGCGGTGATGCCGTCGTAGGGGTTGGGTGGGATGCTGGGGAAGTCGTCCCGATAGGCGTTGTAGGCATGTTGCGGGTTGTCGTCATTGACGGGCTTGCCGGCCTGGGGCTCATTCTGGGCGACGCCGTTCAGATACACGATGCCGTTGCGCAGGTGAATCCGGTCGCCGGGAATGGCGATGGCGCGCTTCACGAGGAAGAGATCCGGTTCGCCGGGCTTGAGGAAGACGATAACGTCTCCGCGCCGGACGTCGCGGTAGTAGGTGAAGGGAGCCCACTTCGCGGGGGGAGCCAGCGCAATCCTATCCACCAGGACGTGGTCGCCGATGAGCAGCGTCTTGACCATCGAGGCGGAGGGAATCTCGAAGTTCTGGAAGATGAACGTCATGACAAACAGGCCAATGGCGAGCACGCTGCAGATGGAGGCGAGCGACTCCAGCAGGGTCTCGCTCTGATCGGTTTGCGCGATCTCTAAATCCTTGGCTTCGGCTTGCGTCGTGTTCATCAATCCTTATCTCCATCTCCGGGATGCATGTGTCAGTGTATCGGAAAGGCCGTGTGCTACAGCGGGAAGCCTTTCCGGGAGGGGTACCCCCCCGGGGGGTATCTCGGGCGTAAGCTAATTTGATTCAATGACTTACGGTAATGGCATATTTGCAAAATCGTCATTCTAAATGGGTTACGGGTAAAATCGTCTTTCTAAAAGGTTTAGGGTGTTAATGGGGAAGCCCCGGCTTTGGCCGGGGCTTTCTTGATCTATAAGTTAATTGTAGCGGATTGGGTGAAACTAATACGCAAACTGTATTTGGCTTGTTTTCATGGAGTTAGGTGGTTTGAGGCTTGACAAGCGTTTTTGCTGGCTTTTTGGGGAAAAGAATTTTGCTTCATCCTGGTTTAGGAGCTTTCGCGGTACGGAAGAAGACAATTCAGTCGTTCCGCCCGGTAGTGGGTCAATTTGACATGAGACGGTTCGTAGATGCACTCCGTGGATAGGAATAGGGCGGGCTTTCAGTCCTTGGGCTGCGGCTCTATCTGCACCCAGGGCTTTGCCTTGGCTGGTATAGGAGCGCGCCGTTGGCGCTTGAGCTTGCCGGGAAGGTTCTACATTCCCGAACAGTTGGGATCGGGTTAGAAAAGACAACTACAACGGCAATAGCGGCAGGAGCGCTAGTGAACTATCTGGAGGGTGCGGTCCCAGCGGGCGAAGTCGGCGAAGGTGTCGATGACCTTTGAGCGTTGGGAGCCGGCGGCCGGCGGCGTCAGCGTGGGCACATCATCGCTTCCATGCTGCAACGAGAAATAAATGAGGAAGGGCTGTCCCACAATGGCTGAGCGGGGCACGAAGCCCCAGTACCTGCTGTCTTCGCTGTTGTTGCGATTGTCTCCGAGGACGAAGTAGTTGTCGGCCGGAATGATGAGTTCCCCTTCATCGATCAAGGTGCGCATCCTGATCCACCAGCGGGAGTCGATGTTCGGGTCCGCACTCTGGAGACGGGGGAAGTTGTCCCGGAAGCTATCGGGACCGCTGGGGCGATACATCGCATAGGGCTCCGGAAGCGGGGAGCCGTTGATGAAGACGTGGCCCTCGCGGAGCCTCAGGTGGTCTCCGGGCATGCCGACGACGCGTTTGACGAGATGAACGGAGGGGTCGACGGGGTAGTGGAAGACGATGATCTCCCCGCGGTGAATCCCGGTAGAAGGCAAAAGGCCGCTCGATTCGCCTGCGGACGAGCCCTGCTTGTTGACCAGGAGAAAGTCCCCGATGAGAAGCGTGGGCTCCATCGATCCTGAAGGAATCCGGAAGGGCTGCACGGAGAAGGTGATGATGAAGACCGCGACGACGATGATGTAGATCAGGGACTGAATGGCGCGCAACAACCCAGCCTGGTCGTCATACGACGGACGTTCGACCGTTCGCCAATGATGGAGGTTTGTAGAGGCGCCATCCTGAGGATCCGAAGGAGCAGCGGAGTCCGATTGTACACTCTGGCTCCGATCTTCAGACGGGCGGAGGGACAGATTGGGGGATTGAGCTGGGGATGGAGCGGGGGGCGCGGCGGGGGAGATGACAGGATCGATCACTTCGCTACCTCCATTCCTCCTATGGCATCGCCGCTGGTTCGCTGTTCGGAGAGCAGGAGTTCGAACGCGATACGGGCAGCCTCCTGCTGGGCCTGTTTCTTGGTCGTTCCCTCCGACTCGGCGAGCGCCCTGGAGCCGCCTACGCCGTCTTCGACGCGCACCTCGACCCGGAAACGCTTCTGGTGATCGGGTCCGCTCTGAGCCGTCAGCACGTATTGGGGCTGCCCTGCTCCAGAGGCCTGGAGATGCTCCTGGAGCGCGGATTTGTGGTCGCCTATGGCTCCGCTGAAGGTGTCGCCGGCCTGCATGGCGAAGTGCAGATCCGGTAGGGCCGGCTCGATGATGTGTTTTTCAATGAAGGCCCGGGAAACAGCCAACCCGCCGTCCAGGTAGAGTGCGGCGATGACGGCTTCGAGGGCATTGGCCAGGAGAGCTGGTTTCTGACGCCCCCCGCTCTGCTCCTCTCCGCGGCCAAGCAGCAGCCAGGCTCCCAGGTCGATGCGGACCGCAACATGGCCCAGATGCCGCCGGCTGACGAGCGAGGCCCGCAGGCGGGTGAGTTCGCCCTCGCGAGAGCCGGGAAATCGCTGAAAGAGAGACTCCGCGACCGCGAGCCCAAGAACCGCATCGCCGACGAACTCCAACTGCTCGTTGTCGGAGCCGGGGTTGGGAAGCGTCTCCGGATTCGTCTCGTAGGCGAGCGAACGATGGGTGAGGGCCCAGGTCAACAGGTCCGGGTTCTGAAAACGATGACCGAGCAGGCTGAACAACGCCTCGCTCGATTGCGATCGTCCGGTCTTTCTGCGACGGGTCGTCATCGAATTCCCCTGGGCTCTACTTTACTGGACTGCAATACCTCCCCCGGTTGGATGGCTATTTGGGGGGCGGTGGTGGACCATATGCATCTTTCTCCGCCTTGCCGCTGGGATCGAGCGGTTCCTCCTCCTGCTGGGCGGGAGTATTTTGACTCTTTGGAGCGGCAAAGGGCTCCTTCAACCCCTTCTCCGCGGCTGCCTTGGTATCGGGCTGGCTGTCACGAACGGTGAGGGCAGCCCGGTACTCGGCCACGGCCTTCTCGCGGTTCGGAACGACGTCGTAGAGCCTGCCCAGGTAGATGTGGGACCAGGCGAGGGTGCGCGGGTCTTTGGACGAATTGAGTGTCGCTTGAAAGCCGTCTATAGCGGCCTGCGGTTCGCGCTGCATCAAGTTGACGCGTGCCAGCAGATAATGGGCATGGGCGTGGTCGGCTTTGGGGTCGTCGAGGGCGGTCTTTGCCAGCGCGGTCGCAGCGTCAAGATCGCCCTTCATCAGCTTGGTCTCCGCCAGGTCCAGTCCTGCGAGTTGACGAGGCGCCCGGCGAACGAAGTCGTGCGTGCCCTCGGGCAGGAAGACGATCTGCTGGTCCTTGTGGCGCTCGCGCTCTACGTCCATGCCGTAGACCATCTCGCCGATGTACTCCTTCAGGCTGACGGACTCCTTCTCCATCTGTCCGAGCTTGTCGTAGAAGTAGTCGACGAGGGTCCATCCCTGACGGGTCGCGAGGTCGACTGCCTTGCGGCGTACCGCCTCGGCCTGGCGATCGTAGACGGCCATCTCGGCGTCGTAGCGCTCGAGATCAGCTCTCTGCTTGACCGCATCGGGGCGCTTTGGTTTGGGGAGGCCGACGTCCATGGTCCTATCTTCGATGGCCTTGATCAGGCACTCCGTGATGAGGGCGACGATGTCGGACTTGTAGGTGAAGTCGAGGGGGGCTTCCTGGACAGGCTTAAGCAGCGGCAGCAGGCGGTTCATGGCGGCGGCGCGGGCGTAGATCAGCGGCTCTACCTCGTAGTGCAGGTAGGTGTGGCGGATCTGATCCATGTGGACTGCGCTGGAGGTATCTCCCGCCGGCGACGTTACAACAATGTAGTCGTTTGAATAGATTCGCGCGTTGGTCGCAGAGGGCGAGAGCATCGGCTCAAGCAAAACGAGGAGGCGGCGTCCATCGTAGCTGCTGACCGGGAGCCTGAGATAGATGTTGGTGTTGAGAATCATCTTCGTCAGGGGATCGTGGATGTGGCTGACGAACTCTTCGTAGTCTGGGCGATGCTGAATCCAGATCGCGTGGAGGTGGACGTCCTGGCCAAAGGTTCTGAGCAACGGCAGGATATTGACGACCTGGGTGGAGTCGGGAGGGAGTTCGGTTTCGCCGACCGTGGGCGCGAGTTCCGGCGGCGGCGTGAGATAGAGCGCCAGGGAGACGTACTGGGCCAGGTTGAGAGCGCTGTCGGCGAGGGTATGGTCGCGGATGTAACCGCACAAGGCGTCGCGGCTGTCGCGGGCAGTGGATGAGTTTGCGAGTTCGGCATTGACCTCTTCGCGAACCTTTAAGCGAACCGGGCTCGAAGTGGCGAGATCGGCATCGTAGCCGCAGACGTTCAAAGCCACTGCCAGATCGAAGAGGGGCTCATTGGTTTCGAGGGTGATGGCAGAGCCGCCGGCCTCTGGCTGTGCGATGCGAGGGGCTGGGGCGGTTTTGGAGTCCTTCGAGACGGTTGCATTCGGTGTGCTGCTACTGCTCGACGAAGAGGAATCCGATTGGGCTGTTGCACTTACGGTGAACCCGGCGAGGAGTACAGATGCCACGATACACAGAGGAAGAGCTTGTCTGCTTGGTCTGCAGCGACGAGTTGGCGATCTGGTTAGAAAGGGCACGATAAGGATTCGACGTTCCCATGGAGTTTAAGGGAGCGAGCGATCGGTTGCAACCTCCATACCGTGCAGTCTGCTATCCGCGGACCGAGATTCCAGAGAAGGTGAGAACCACCCGGCCACGTACCGGAGACCCAAAGACGCGAGCAGGTTCGAAGACGCTGAGCAGAAGTTGGTCAACCACCTGGGTTTGAACCGTTGAATCTTCCGGTCCGGAGACGATGTTGTAGTCGTACACGCGGCCCTGGGCGTTGACGTAGGCTTCAACGATAATCGCCGAGTCATGGTCGGTCACAATGGCGCGGGGAGAGGTTGCCGAGTACAGGTAGTGCGGAGATGTCATCGCACCCAGAGGCTCATCGTTCGCCATAACGGGCTCAGGCGCCGCAACCATTCCCAGAAGGAGCATGATGCCGCCAACGAGCGCCACGGAACCGGCAAAGCCCGCGGAAACCTGTACCAGCATTGGACGAATAGCGTTGTCCCATTTGAGGCTGAGGCTGTCGGCCCAACTCGATTCCCTTGCGGCTTGCTCGTGCGAGATGGCCAGGCGGAGCTTCATGCCGAGATCGGCGGGAGCCTTTGCGGAGCCGAGTGTGGCGAGAGTCTGTTGCATGATGCGGAGCCCGGCAAATTCACGGTCACAGTCGTCGCAGGTCTCCAGATGCTGGGCGATTGACTGCATCTGCTTTCCGCTGACGACGCCGTCCAGGTAGTCGGAGAAGGAGGACTGGATCTTGATGCAGCGCTTGGGGGTCATCGTGTCACCGCCTCTTTGGATGTCCGGACCGTGGGAGAGGACGCAGAACCATTTGAGGCAGCCTTGTCCGTAGCAACAAGCAAGGTGCGCAAGGCGGAGCGACCGCGGGTCAGACGCGACTTGACGGTGCCGAGGTTGACGTTGAGGATTTCGGCGATCTCTTCGTAGGCAAAGCCTTCAATCTCGCGAAGGACGACAACGGTCCGGAAGGCCTCAGGAACCTGCCGAAGAGCGGATTCGACACGCTCACGGACCTCAGCCTGGGCGGCGTGGTCAAAGGGGGAATCGCTGTCGTCGGCCAGGGTTGAAGAGAGGCAGAAGGCGCTGCCACGGTCTTCGGAATCGGACTCGCTGGGCGAATCGATGGTGATCTCCTGCTTTTTGTGGCGGGACCACCAGCGGCGCTGGTTGGAGGCCTCGTGTAACGCGATGCGGTAGAGCCAGGTGCGCAGGCTGGATTCGCCATGGAAGCCGCGAATGCTGCGGAACACCTTGATGAAGACTTCCTGGGTAATGTCGGCCGCGTCGGCAGGATCGTTGAGGCTGCGGGCGATCAGCGAGTAGAGAGGCTGATGGTATTGCGCGATGAGAACGGCAAACGCCTCCTCGGAGCCGGCCTTGAGGTCAGCTACAAGTGCAGCATCTTCGGTCCTGAAGCCAATTGCGCTTGCTAGATTTCCCACTACTATGCCCGCCTGCATATCGGGTGTCCTCTACATTACGGCTTTGTGAAACATGTGGCAAATGCGGGTAAATAGCACTTTGAAGTGAGGGAAAACTGCGCCGCCGGCGGCAGAGTGCTCGCTCACTCTATATCCTTAGACACCAATACATAGGAGATAAGTTCCCGATGGCGTTGACTAATAACGTGCTCTCGGCCAGAATAGAGAGAGTCCTTCCTAAGAGTGGGCCTGTGGCGCAGCTGGGAGCGCGCTTCCATGGCATGGAAGAGGTCATCGGTTCGATCCCGATCAGGTCCACCAATCATT
>WNFJ01749056.1_pt3 | contig 13775 bp, 16 predicted proteins | sample 5400461 | NCBI WGS metagenome assembly WNFJ01 (sample SAMN13153349, study PRJNA577476) | soil metagenome | isolation source: 115 cm saprolite on Douglas fir-dominated hillslope | place: USA:California | collected 2013-09-17 | reverse complement strand
ATCATCATCAGGACCTTGGCCCAACGCGATAGCACCGGCACGTCCGTCGGAGAGAATGCGGTGCTGGTGTTGAAGGCCAGGAACAGATAGTCAACAAAGTTTGGTTCCCAGTCGTGCTCACCGGCGGCTCGCTTGGCTGCAAGGATTCATGGTCATCAGAGGAAACAGAAATGCGCCGTCGGCGTGCCCCGGCGTCCGTTCTCGCTCGTGTGGCCCGCCGGCATCCAGACGCCAGTACCAGGAAGCGAACACCAGAATCTTGCTTATCCAGAGCGCTGCCGCGGATCGTAAGAGTTGTGGTGGAGAATTGTGTGAGCAGTTACGGCCGCGATCAGGAGTGCGAGCGATGCGATCATCGCCAGGGTGACCACCCCGTTTACAGCGTAACCAAGTATTTGATTGAGTGAATGATGACCTATGCGGTGGGAACTGATCGTTGGCACCAGCAGCATCAGCACCGTCGCGAGCGAGAGCCAGCGCGGACCCGCGACCAAAGAGGAGGGCAGCGCAGCGAGCAAACTCCCAATCGCTACTACCGCTACGACCGAGGGCCAACGCAGTTCGTTGCTGCGGGTTTCTGAGAGAGTTTCATCCGGCGATTAGTCTGCTCGCTGCGCGCATTATACGCGCTTCGAAACTAATCGCCTTGATTCAGGCGTCATAAGCCGGAAGTAGAAAACGGCCGAGGCGAGTATCCCGCTCAACGGTAGCGATAGGTGATCCGCCCACGCGAGAGGTCGTAAGGCGACATCTCAACGCTAACCCGGTCGCCAACCAGGATGCGGATGCGGTGCTTGCGCATTTTGCCGGAAATAGCTGCCAACACCACGTGCGTGCTGTTGTCGAGCTGGACCTTGAAAAATGCGTTGGGCTGCTTGTCAATAATCGTGCCCTCCGCGGGAATCAAATCGTCTTTTGCCAATAGACTTCTCCTTGGGTTGTGTCACGCACATCTGGCGCGCGCGATTTCACGGGCAGGGCGCCCGTACCATTCTTTAACCAACCTTATTCCTGATAATGATCGACCATGCTACGGCGCAGCGAAGCCGGAACGACTTTCCAATTCGTCGAGCAAAGCGCGCTCGGCGAAAGGTCGGATGTACGCACGCGCGCGACCCGCCATTGTTTGCGTTGCTCTTCGTAGCTCCAGCGATAGTACGGGCCGTCGTCACGCCGGCAGTAGAAAATAGCGTAGCCGCCCTGCGTCTCCTGATGCTGAGTATTTGTATAGACTCGCAGCCCGTTCATCTTGTCGACCTGTTCTTAGTTCGGGGATCAGCGCCCGACTAAAGCCGTCTGAACTCCGCTAGGCGTCTTCGTGATCCGCTGAATTCTCGTCCGTCTCCGGATCAGAAAGCTTAAAGGACACGAGGCCCCGCTTTACTTCCTCGAGGGCGATGCTCGTGTTTCTACGTCTAAGGGGATCGGTTTCAATTCTGGCCATTGAGCCGCGCATGAGCTGCTTGCTTCTTTGAGCGGCCACTATGATTAAGCGAAAATGTGAATCAATCCCCGGCCATTGCTCGATTGCTTCAATAGCGCCGGAACCGCTGGTAGATTTCTTTCGTGCAGCCATTGTGAATCTTTAATCTTTCTTAGATGAACTTAAGCACTATGAACAGTGCCGGCAAAACCACGGCCACGCCCACAACCAGATGCAACCAACTGAGCGCCGCCTTGTGACAATTGGAGCATTTCATCTTCCACACCGGCAGTACCGTACCGCAGTTGTGGCAAGACCAGATTATCTTCGTCAATGTTCACGCTCCGACTTTCTCGTGGCCCGCGAACCGGGGCACGCGCTAAGCTCCTTCAAAGGAGCCTTTCCTTTTTCTATCTCCGGTCACCAGTTGCCACATGGTGGCGGGTTTGTTAAAGCGAACCCGTTTTATACCGCGCGCCAGCCCGAGGAACTGTAGCGTGCGAATGCCCCACCAGTTAAAATCAACCTCGTACCATTTCAGCCCATGACGAGCCGAAGTTGGATGCGCGTGATGGTTGTTGTGCCAACCCTCCCCAAACGTCAGCATCGCAACCCACCAACTGTTGGTCGAATCGTCGCCGGTTTCGAACCGTTTCCTGCCCCACAAGTGAGTGGCTGAGTTGACCAGCCAGGTCGCGTGCAGCGCCAGGGTCACGCGGACGCAAACGCCCCACAACATCACGCTCCAACCGCCAGATGCCAACAGGGCCACGGCCAATACGACCAGGGGCACGAAGTACAGACGGTCGAGCCAGATATAGAATCGATCCTTTGCTAAATCAGGAACGTAGTGCGCGATCGTGGCCTGGTCGTGTCGCTGCGCCGTGCCGGTTAAGATCCAGCCGACGTGCGACCACCAACGACCCTCGCGCGGAGTGTGCGGGTCCCCTTCTTTATCGGTGTACGCATGATGCATCCGATGGGTGGTCGCCCATTGAATCGGTCCGCCTTGCAAGGCAAGTGAAGCACAAGTTGCCAGGAAGTACTCGACAATCCTGGGGACCTTGTAACCCCGATGCGTCAGCAGCCGGTGATAGCCCATCCCGATTCCCAGACTGCCGGCGACCCAATAGAGGATCACCGCCGCCACAATCCCTTGCCAACTCCAGAAAAAGAGCGCTGCCAGGGCACCCAAATGAAAGAAGGCCAGAAAAGCACCGTTAGCCCAGTTGATGGTTCGTCTCTGGCTGGCGGGGATTATTTCGGCTGACTCTTGGCTTCGCATGTAATTCTCCAAATACTTTAACCTGACTACTCTATCTAAGTGGGCAACGGCTCGAACTCGGTAATTGCATGTTGCCCTTGCAGATTCCGGAGCTCTACGCGTCCGTTTGCCAACACGCGGCTGACTTCGAAAGTGCGCTCGAGCGTCTCTCTCCCAGGCATTACCTCCGCGCGAAAAGTCAGCAGCATTCCCGCCGCAGGGCTGCGCAGCACCGACTGTATCTCTCTGCTCGCGCGCAGGCTTCCGCGTTTGCCTTTAAGCATGAGAGTGAACTAGGCGCCGCATACGATCCGCAAACAGAACGTCCATCTTGCGCGGTTCGATCAGCGCAGTCACTTCTCCCTCACCAAAAGTCGGATGCATCAAGGTCTGTCCCCGGCGATAGGTACGCGTTTGATCGTAGGGCGCGCCTGCCTTTGAAGAAGTTCGGCGGGCGGCGCCGGCCTTATAGGGAACGCGCGATCCGCAGATCGGGCAACTGACCCGAGTGATCCGGCCCTTCTTGGTGACCGAAGCGACGATGTGTCCGCGCTCCTCGCCGCAAGTAACACACATTTGTTCGACTCGATCGCCGGCTGCGAAAATTTGCTTCTCTTCCATAAATCCTCCTGGGGTAATTAAATCTTGCCTCAAGCGTGTCAGAAGCCCGCGCGTAAGCAAGGGCAACTGTCGGTGCTGGCCCTCCCTAACGGTCGGGCTTCTGACAGATCAGGTTCATCTCGCTCTTCGTGGTCGAAATGAACGAACTGAGCTGCTGGTCCCGCGCGCGAACCGCGCAAAGGATTTGCCGTTACTATTCGTAGTTTGCGGCGGCGCTCCGCCAAACGCCGGCAGCACCACGCGCTTCACTGTCTGTCCGGTAAGTCGCTCGATCGCCCGCATCGAAAGCTCATCCACCGGTGCGACGATTGTGAAGGCTTGCCCTTCATTTCCGGCTCTGCCGGTGCGACCGACGCGATGCACATAATCTTCGGGCGCGGCGGGCACGTCGTAATTGATGACGTGCGAAACCGCTTCGACATCCAATCCGCGCGCCGCGATGTCAGTAGCAACCAGCACTCGAGTGCGGCCATCGCGAAAGTCGCGCAGCGCTGCTTCGCGCTGAGATTGGCTGCGATCGGCGTGAATGCGGTTGACACTGTGGTCGCGGGCTTCGAGGATATGCGCCAAGCGCTCAGCGCCGCGACGCGTGCGTGTAAAAACCAGCACGCGCTCGAAACGTTCGCGCTCGAGCAAGTCGAGAAGCAAAGCCGTCTTCGACTCCTGCGCCACCGGATAGGCCGTCTGCTCGACCATGGTGGCCGGGCGGCCGCGCTTGTTGACCTCAACCAGTTTCGGCTGCTTCATTGTGGATCTTGCCAATTGTTCGATGTTTGCAGACATCGTCGCCGAGAACAAAAGCGTCTGGCGCTTCGTTGGCAGCATCGCCAGCACTCGGCGAATCGCCGGCAGAAATCCCATGTCCAGCATGCGGTCCGCTTCGTCCAGGACCAGAACTTCGACGCTGGACAAATTAACTGCGCCGCGCTCTGTTAGATCCAGCAGCCGTCCGGGTGTGGCAATCAAAACCGCGGCGCCGCGGCGTAGACTCGAAATCTGCGTTCTGATGTTTGCGCCGCCGATCACGGTGACGCTGCGATTAGCTTTGGTGCGATTCAACTCGCCATAGTTCTTTTCAATTTGAATCGCCAGTTCACGCGTCGGCGCCAGCACGAGTACGCGCACGCCGGGTCGCTGTCGTTCAGTGATTTTCTGAATTATGGGAAGTAGGAAAGCGGCGGTCTTGCCGGTGCCGGTTTCGGCACAGCCTATTAAGTCAGCGCCGCTCAGAACGATTGGGATCGCTTCTTTTTGTATTTTTGTATTGGTGTGGGTTCGGTGTATCCGAGAGACTCGCAGGCGCGCACCTGTGCGGGCGCAAGTCCCAGTTGAGAAAAATTCATTAAACTCCTTTTAGGGGGACGACGTTCGCGTCGTCACGATTTTGTTGTTTGAGTGACAGTCTTTTCTTCAGTGACAGGGCAGTCCTCTGTGTCCGCTATGGTTAACGCTCTCGCGCAATAATTCACCGTGGGAGACACAAAGGAACTGCTTACTGCTCACTGCTTACTGCCTACTAGTTATTACCAGCGCGGTTCGCGTTTGGCGCCGTAGCCGCCACCACCGCCGCGGTTTCCACCGCCGCCGTAGCCGCCACCACCGCCGCGGTTGCCGCCGAAGCCGCGTCCGCCGCCGCCGCCGCTGCGATTTTCACGCGGCTTGGCTTCGTTTACTTTCAAAGCGCGACCATTGACTTCCTTGCCATTGAATTGATCAATAGCAGCCGCGCTCTCTTCCTTCGTGGACATTTCGACAAAGCCAAAGCCCCGTGAACGGCCCGTATCGCGGTCTTCGACGACCGCCGCTGATTCAACCGTTCCGGCCTGGGCGAACAATTCCTGCAGCTCCTGACTGGTGGTTTGGAAAGCGAGATTTCCAACGTAAAGTTTCGTGGACATAGAGATATACCTTTCCCCTGTTTGGGAATGAAAAGAAGCTGCGAATCGGATTGGCTTCGAAGAAACGGTAGCAGCGAAGGACCGGGTTCGGATGCTCATAAAGAGCGGCTTCGGAATTTGAAACAAGCCTGCTCTCGAACTATCCAAAACGCCGGCGCTAATCGATTTATGCGCGGGGCGCATCACCGTTGATGCGCGAGAGAAGGATTAACCGGGACTGAGTATGGACTAATATGGGCAAAGTAGCAAGCCGAGAGGACTTGAGGCGTTATGTTTGATGCCAACGCAGGCGTCAGCTCTCTCAACCCGGCGGGTGGGGGCCACCCGGGTGGCAGGTCATCGCGCCGCGGTCTAAAGATCGTTGACTCTGTGCTGAAACGAGCATATTCTCTGGCCGTTTCACGGTGGCTGTATTCTCCCGAGCCTGCTAGTCCTTGATATTCGGCATACTCGCCAAATCCAGCCTCTGCATCACGTTACAGCACGATGATTGTCGTATAGACGGAGTAACCATGGCTTACATCAGTGCCGGTAACCTGGACGCAACGAAGAACGTCCAGCCGGTGCGCTACCTCGAGACTGACGATCCGAACCGGCCACCTCTGCCCGGTATCGGGCTGTGCCTTTCCGGCGGTGGCTATCGCGCCATGCTTTTCCATCTGGGAGCCATTTGGCGGCTCAACGAGCTGGGCATGTTGAGAAAAGAAATCGTCGTGTCCGGAGCGGAGCAGATTGGACCTCAACGTCTGGTGAGAATCTCGAGTGTATCCGGGGGCTCGATCACCGCGGGGTTGCTCGGTCTGAGGTGGAAATCGTTGGTCTTCGACGGCGCGAATGTCGCGACGAACCTCGGACAGATGATTGTAGAGCCGATCAGAGTGTTGGCCAGCACTACGATCGATGTCGGCGCAATACTCAAGGGGAAACTTCTACCCTGGAAGAATGTCGCTGATGAAATCGCGGCGGCATACCGAAAGCACCTCTATGGGAAAGCGACCCTGCAGGATTTACCCTCGGACGTGGAAGGTCCGCGATTTGTCCTAAACGCGAATAGTTTGCAAACCAAGGCGCTTTGGCGCTTCAGCAAACCGTTCATGGGTGATTGGCGAGTAGGACTGATTCGCAACCCCAACCTTGATTTGGCAACCGCTGTCGCCGCCTCGGGAGCTTCTCCTCCCTTTCTGTCTCCGGTTGAATTGAAACCTCGACCGGCGGATTTTGACCCGACCACTGCCCCGCCCAAAGACTCCCTTCAGTTCGAGCCTTACACTTCAGACGTCAGACTGACGGACGGCGGCGTTTATGACAACCTGGGATTGGAAACTGTCTGGAAGAGTTATCAAACCATTCTGGTGAGTGATGGCGGAGCCGAGACCCCGGACGAGCGCAAACCAAGCAAAGCATGGCTTGCGCAAGTCTATCGAGTGCTCAATCTGTTCGACAATCAGGTTGGCAGTTTAAGAAAACGCCAGGTGATCGGCTCTTACCAGATGCACCTCCGAACCGGTACGTACTGGGGCATGCGGACTGACATCGCCGATTATGAATTGCCGAGCACGTTGCCATGCCCGCACAAACAAACGCTGGTGCTGGCGGAAACGCCGACGCGTCTAAAAAAAATGGATTCAGTGCTGCAGGAGCGGATAATTAATTGGGGCTATGCAGTCTGCGATGCCGCCATCCGCAAACACGTTACGCCTGCGGCGCCCGTTCCCATCGCCTTTCCATACCCGGCAGTTGGAGTGGGCTGACCATCACGCTTTGATCGTTTTGCGATCGTATCGACGCGCATAGTCAGGCGCTGCAATCCCAACCGGCAAACGCGGATCGTCGAGAGGCGCTTCCGCGATCAGTCGCAGCGGGATTACGCCGGCCCATACCTCCATTTCGTAATCCTCTTCATCATCGAGTGGCGGGCCGGTACGCACCTTTGCCGAAGCTTCCGTAAGCGGTAAAGAGAGAACCGTCGTCAATTGAAGTTCCCGCTCGTTCGGCTCGCGTACATCAGCCCAGCGGCCTGGAATCATGTGCTCAGACAAGGCGAGCAGCGCGGCCATCTTCTCTTCTCGCTCATCAACGACGTTCGCGCGGCCAAAAACAACTACCGAGCGGTAGTTCATCGAATGATGAAATGCGGAACGCGCCAGCACCAGTCCGTCGATCAGAGTCACCGTCACGCACAAATCAATTCCCTTTTCCAGTGCGCGCAGCATGCGGCTGGCCTGTGAACCGTGAATGAACAGTTTGTCGTCGACGCGCGCGTAACCCGTCGGAATTACGAACGGTTCGTCGTCCACGACAAAGCCAACGTGACAGATAAAGCCTTCGTCCAAAATCTGGTTGATTAGTTCGCGGTCGTAATTCCCGCGCTGCGGCAGGCGCTTCAGAGTTGTGCGCGCGGTTTGGGGAAGCTTGTCCATTTGACGTCCTCGGTTGTGTGGTCTGGTGAGAATAGTTTAGGGCATGTGAAAGAAAAAGCTTAGTCTGGTGGGGTTTGGCTTTGCGGCTTCCGACTTTCTCTGCGCCTTTGCGTGAAATCCTCTTTTCGCGGGACCTGACTCACGCAAAGGCGCAAAGAAGATCTAAAGACTAATCCAAACACAAACACGCGCCGAAGCATCTCGCTTCGACGCGTTCTATGCTGGGGTGTTGTGGGCCCTTCAAAACTACTCTTAGGATCAGGCAAGGGCCCAAGGACACGACGCTAAATGGTCAAATGATTTATCCAACCGTAATCTGATTATCGACTGTCTTTACTCCCTTCACGTTTCGCACTGCCCGTTCGATCTGCGATTTCAAGCTTTGGGTTTTCACCGTGCCCGTAAGCGTCACCTTGCCATTGACTACGGTGGCGATGATCCCAAGCGATGAAAAGGCCGGGTCGCTCGTCAGCTTCTTATCGATCGCAGCCTGAATCGTCGAATCATCGGGCCCGCTGCTGGTTGTCGTTCCGCCGGAAGACGCGGCCGGCTGGCCATTGATGATCACGGGCGCAGGTTGCGTTGCCGGCTGCTGCACTACGACCGGTGGCTGCTGGGCGGGTTGTTGCACGATAGTCGTGGGCGGCTGCTGTTGCGCCACGTTGTCATTAGTCGTGTCTTGTCGATTCAGCGCGAAAAGAATAATGATCGCTGCCAGCGCGATCACGCCCACCACGATCGCGGCCAGCGCCGCACCCGAAATGCCGTTTCTTTCAGGATAACGTGTAGCCTCAGAGTCAACGACCTCACGTCTCGTGTTCGGTGTTTCCACCACCACACGTCTGCTTTCAGCCTGTTGTTCTGCCATTTTGTTTTTCTCCTTTTGCTCGAAATCCCCGGAATTAGTTCGAATCTTTATCTCAGTGGAGCTAACTCGCGGTGCTGGAGTGCAAGCGCCATTCCTTGTCTGACGACGAGGCTGTTTTTTGTAAGGCCGAAGCAATAATTTGCTAAGAATCCCGGGGACTTTGATCGCATTCCCGGCAGAGTTTGCAAAGTGAAGACAAGAAACAAGCGTATGGTTTCAGTTCTCAATCATTAACGGTGTTGCATCAGGACAGGCCGGAAAAATTATTCGCTTTGGCTTGACGCATTAGGCAATCGAGAGTAGCTTCCGCTTGATTCATCGCCTGTCCAGGAAGCCCTTGCTTACGCGCGGCTTCTGACACTCGATTTGAAAGGAATACTCATTAGGAGCACAAGTTTATGACTTCTGAGGAACGACAAGAACTAATCGCCAAATACAAGGACGGGTATGACGAGGTCGCCAGAAACCTCGAGGGGTTTCCCAAAGCGTCGTTGACCGCTCATCCAATTCCCGGCAAATGGAGTGCTGCCGAGATCGTCCACCACTTGGCCGATAGCGAAACGACCAGCGCACTTAGACTCCGCCGGTTGTTGGTCGAGGACCGTCCGCTTATTCAAGGTTATGACCAGGATGTTTATGCCGCGCGCCTTAACTACAACAAGCGCGATATGGGCCCGGCGCTGGATGCGTTTCGCAGCGCGCGCGCCACGACGGCGCAACTCCTCGATACGATGAGTGATGACGATTGGCGGCGCGAAGGCACGCATTCTGAAAGCGGATCCTACACAGCCGAAAACTGGCTGGGGATTTATGCCGCGCATGCTCACAATCACGCGAGCCAGATCGCGCGATTGCGTGAAGCGCTGAAAGAAAACATAGCCGCGACCGCCTGAGATTCTTCTGTAATTGGATCAGTCCGATCACCGCGTACGAAGATTCGTCGTGGTGATCGGTTTTATTTTTCTCTCTTTCTTGACACCTTGTAGTTGAATAAGCAAAATCGCGCTCGCTCCTTTTTCTGATTTGGAGTTCGAAGGAATAGCGCGATGACATCCGTTGCTCCCGTAGTCGAAACAACCTTTAATGATCTAAAACTCGTACGCCGCGGCAAGGTTCGCGATGTTTACGAGGTTGACGAAGAGCGGCTGCTGATCGTAGCCACCGATCGCATCTCGGCTTTCGACTGCGTTCTACCCACACCCATCGAGCGTAAGGGTGAAGTCCTGACGGCGCTTTCGCGATTTTGGTTTGCGAAACTCGCCCATATCGTTCCCAATCACTCGATCACGACCAGCCTGGAAGATATGCCTGGCGTAATTCGCGGTCACGACGAGAATTTACGCGGCCGTTCGATGCTAGTGCGCCGCGCCGACGTATTCCCCGTCGAGTGCGTCGTGCGGGGCTATCTTTCAGGTTCCGGCTGGAAAGACTATCAGCGCACTGAAGAGGTCTGCGGTCATCAGTTGCCTTCAGGATTAAGCGAATCCGAGCAACTGTCACAACCCATCTTTACGCCCGCGACCAAGGCTGAAACTGGACACGATGAAAACATCAGCGAGCGGCAAATGGCCTCGATTATCGGCCCTGAAGTGACCGAATTCCTGAGAGACGTGTCGCTACGTCTTTATCAAGAGGCAAGCGACTATGCACGCAGTCGCGAAATAATTATCGCCGACACCAAGTTCGAGTTCGGTCGTGACCGTGACGGCCGAATCATCCTGATTGACGAAGTTCTGACACCCGATTCGTCTCGTTTCTGGCCGGTTGAAAGCTACGAGATCGGCAAATCCCAGGCTTCGTTCGACAAGCAGTTTGTGCGCGACTACCTCGAGGGAATTGCCTGGAACAAGCAACCGCCGGCGCCGTCTCTGCCGCCGGAGGTGGCCGCCGCAACGACTGCGCGTTATCTCGAGGCTTATGAATTGCTAGTGGGAGAACCGCTTTGATTGGAGTTCTGGAGTTCCGCCGTCAGGCGGACTTGGAGTTCGCCAACTTGTCGGCGCTTTGGTACAGAGACGGAGCAAACGCCCCATTTTATAGATTGCTTAGTGCTTAATAGGACTGGAGAAAGATGCAAATACGCCCCCGCCTGGAAGCCGTAATAGAAGATATGCTTGATGGCCACATCATGTTGGACGAGGCTCTGGAAGAATTCGAGAAGCTTTACATTCAAAAGGCCTTTACCCGAAACAAGAAACGCATCTCACACACCGCCGAGGCGCTCGGTATCCATCGCAACACGATTTCCAAGCGCGTCCATTCATATCGTGCCCAGGAACGAAAACACACCTCCGCCAATCATCGAGCGAGCCACAAAACTCATTAACCTCGCCGCTGAGATTCCTGGTCGGATGATCCTTTAGTGGGATATCACGGCTTCAACGTAAGAAAGCTGACCCCGACCTCTGCCGGAGCGCATAAAGCGCCGATCAGAAGACTCTGGCGTCGGTTTTGAGTCTCATTTTCTTGAGGCTCTTGAAAGGCCTCGCCTCCCTCACCTAGCCGGTTGACAACCTCCCGCGCCTTTATTATATTTCTTGGCACTCAACGTTCACGATTGCTAAATATTGAATCGACGATATGAGGAAACTTTTCCAGTCAAGTTGTGTCTAAGCAGAAATCGAAAGGAGCATTTTTCAAGTATGGCAGTAAACATCAAGCCGCTTCATGACCGCGTAATTGTGCGGCGAATTGAGGTGGGCGAACAGGCTCGCGGCGGAATCATTATTCCCGATACCGCGAAAGAAAAACCCCAGGAAGGCGAAGTAGTGGCCGTCGGCGAGGGCAAGTATCGCGAAGACGGAACCCGTCAAAAGCTCGATGTGCAGGCAGGCGATCGCGTGCTCTTTGGCAAGTATAGCGGCTCTGAAGTCAAGATTGACGACGAAGAGCTTCTAATCATGCGCGAGGAAGAGATTTTGGGGATTATCCAACGCGCCGCCGCAGGCAAGAAAGCCGGCAAGTAATCCCCGACACTCTACCGGCTTTTTCAACCGAAAAACGAAAATGGCTAGGAGAAGAAAACGACTTTAGTAAAGCAAGTTGTTCATGGCGAAGAGTCACGCGCGGCTATTCTGCGCGGTATCAACCAACTCGCCGATGCAGTCAAGATCACGCTCGGACCCAAAGGACGAAACGTTGTGATCGACAAGAAATTCGGCTCGCCGACTATCACGAAGGACGGCGTGACGGTCGCAAAAGAGATTGAATTAAAGGATTCGCTGGAAAATATGGGTGCCCAAATGGTGCGCGAAGTCGCGTCCAAGACTTCCGACGTCGCCGGCGACGGCACCACCACGGCAACTGTCCTGGCGCAGGCTATCTTTCGCGAAGGCGTCAAGACCGTGGCAGCAGGCGCCAACCCGATGGCACTCAAGCGCGGTATCGACAAGGCCGTCGAACGCGCCATCGAAGAGATTCACCGTTTGGCAAAGCCCGTTAAGGGCGACGCCATCGCACAAGTGGGCACCGTTTCAGCGAATGGCGATGTAACTATCGGCACCATTATCGCCAAGGCAATGGATCAGGTGGGTAAAGACGGCGTAATCACCGTCGAAGAATCAAAGACGATGGAAACCTCTCTGGAAGTAGTCGAAGGTATGCAATTTGACCGCGGCTATCTCAGTCCGTATTTTGTGACGGACCCGGAGCGCATGGAAGTGGCGCTGGAAAACGCGTTGATTCTGATTCACGAAAAGAAGATCAGCTCGATGAAAGATCTGCTGCCCTTGCTTGAGCAGGTCGCCAAGCTCGGTAAGCCCCTGCTGATCATTGCTGAAGATGTCGAAGGCGAAGCCCTTGCGACCCTGGTCGTCAACAAGCTGCGCGGCACTTTGAATGTCGCCGCGGTCAAGGCTCCGGGATTCGGCGATCGTCGGAAAGCGATGCTGGAAGACATCGCGATTCTCACCGGAGGCAAAGTGATCAGCGAAGACCTGGGTATCAAGCTCGAGAACGTTCAGCTTTCGGACCTGGGCCGCGCCAAGAAGATCACGATCGACAAGGACAACACGACGATCGTCGAAGGCGCCGGTAAGCAGGCGGATATCGAAGGCCGTGTGAAGACCATTCGCGCGCAGATCGACGAGACCTCGTCCGACTATGATCGCGAGAAGCTGCAAGAGCGCCTGGCGAAGCTGGTCGGTGGGGTCGCGGTGATCAAAGTCGGCGCTGCCACTGAGACCGAAATGAAGGAGAAGAAGGCTCGCGTCGAAGACGCCATGCACGCGACGCGCGCGGCGGTCGAGGAAGGCATTGTTCCCGGCGGCGGTGTATCGTTGGTTCGCGCGGCCAAGGTGCTCGAGAAATTCGCCGCCAACGAAGATGACGCAGACGAACAGATCGGCGTCAACATCGTTCGGCGGGCTTTGGAAGAACCACTGCGTCAGATCGTTCAGAACGCCGGCAAAGAGGGCGCGGTCGTCGTCGAGCGTGTACGCGGCGACAAAAACGACAACTTCGGCTTCAATGCTCAGACCGAACAGTACGAGGATCTGGTGAAGGCTGGGGTTATCGATCCGGCGAAGGTCACGCGCACGGCTTTGCAGAACGCAGCGTCGATTGCGGGACTCATGCTCACCACCGAGGCCATGGTTGCGGACATTCCTGAAGAGGATAAGGCGCCAATGCCCGGCGGCATGGGCGGAATGAGCGGCATGGGAATGTAGCCCTAACTCGCCTTACCTCGTAAACAAAGTGAGCGGCTTTGACTCTTATTGTCAAAGCCGCTCTTTTCCATTTATTCACCCTTATAAAAACGTGTGCCAGCTCGAAGGTAGCGATCACGGGGGGCGCGATTCGGCGGCCGAGCTGGCACTGGCGGGCACTATCGATGTTCAAGCGTCGAGTGATTCTTACAACCGGCTGACTTTGGGGCCAACCCCCACCCGACAGCGACGAATTATACACCCGAGAGCCGGACAGTCAACGGCTTTTTCAAAGGTGCCCGGAAGTTTACCTTGTCTAGCCAAAAAACCGCGGAATTCCAAGGCGTCACGGGCCCTCTCTTCCACCGTCTCGTCGCTCGACGCCGAGTCTCTCCCGGACCGTTTACCCGGCGGGGCGGTAGAGAACGCGGTGTTGGCAGAGGAGATCAAACCAGGGCACGACCGCTAAGTCTTCTGATTTGACACTCTCCAGTCTGGATTCCTATACTGCAAACTCCTTACTCGCATTGGCCAGGTAGCTCAGTTGGTAGAGCGCGGCCCTGAAAAGGCCGGCGTCGGCGGTTCGATTCCGTCCCTGGCCACCATTTAAATTCAATGACTTAGAGACGCAGGCT
>WNFJ01226613.1_pt2 | contig 13776 bp, 17 predicted proteins | sample 5400461 | NCBI WGS metagenome assembly WNFJ01 (sample SAMN13153349, study PRJNA577476) | soil metagenome | isolation source: 115 cm saprolite on Douglas fir-dominated hillslope | place: USA:California | collected 2013-09-17 | reverse complement strand
CGCGAGGGGTGCAGGACGTGACCGGCATCGACAAGAACGCGATCGAGCGGCTGCTGCTCCTGGCGGACTTCTCGACGACGCTGAATGGCGTCTATAACCCGACGGTGTCGCACGTCATCTTCTCGTCCGTGCCGTCGACGCCGATGCTCCGGGCGTGGGCGATGACGGTGGGCGGGAAGAACCTGAACCTGGGAACCGGGGGTGCTGGCAACGGGGCGGTGCTGTTCACGGACTATCAGCTGACCCGGGCACAGACCGCCGAATTCACTTTCACGGTGCCCGGCGTACTCGGTTCGGGCGTAGTACCTACCTGGAGCTAACGAGGTTCGGGCGTACGTGCCCGCACATGGAGGACTGAATGGGATTCAAGCCAGTTAGGAAGCGGTACCGCCTGACGTTCACTGACGCGGCGTTCGAGGGCTTCGAGGTCATCATGCGGTCCCTGTCGACCGGCGAGTTCCTGGAGGTCACCAGGCAGATGGTCGGCCTCAGGGCACTGGACAGCGTGCCGACCGCAGGCGACATCGACAAGGCGGGCAGCGTGGTTTCCATCATGGGGCGGTCGCTGGTTTCGTGGAACCTGGAAGACGACGACGACCGGCCGGTTCCGTGCTCGGAGCAGGCGATCAGCGACCTGGACCTGGTGATGATGCTGGCCATCCTCGAAGCGTGGACCACGGCGATGGCGTCGGTGCCGCGCCCTTTGCCCGGGACCTCGAACGGTGGCGGGAGGTTCCCGGAGCTGTCGATTCCGATGGAAACATTGTCGCCAAACCGTACGAGCTAGAAGAGGCGGAGACGGTGCTGTCGCTGTGCCGGACCTTCGGGTGCCTGCCCAGCCAGCTGGAGAAGGAAGATGCCAGCATCCTGCGGCTGGTGAAGATCGCGGCGATGGGGATGCCCGGGGAAGGAGGCGAAGATGGCGAACGAGGTGACGATTGACATCAAGGTGACTGGCACGCCGGACGCCATCGCTAAGCTCGGGCTGCTGAACAATGCCGCCAATCAGAACACGCAGAGCAGCGGTCGCCTCGGCAACGCTATCAGGGCTGTCACGTCTCTTTTCGGCACCATGTCCGGGAGCATGGGCGATAGGTAACGCGGGCGGCGGGGCCGGGCTTGCCGGTCTCGGGGTGATCCTTGTCGCCATTATCGGCTACCTGGCCACGATCCTTCCTGAGCTAGTTGCGGCTGGCCTCGGGATAGCCGCGTTCGGCGCGCTGGCGCTGCCGATTTTCCAGCAGATCATGAAGGGTGTCCACGCAGTCGGCAAGGCAGTGGGTGATACGGCCAAGGACAAGGCCTGGTCCGCGATCCCGGCAGCGCTCCGGCCAGCCGTGCAGACCATCCTCCAGATCAAGCAGGCCTGGATGGATATGTCGAAGTCCATGACACCCCTGGTCGGGCAGATCGCCAGCACCGCGGGCGACATCGTGAAGAAGCTGCTGCCCGTCCTGCAGCCGCTGGCAGTAGAGGCAGGGCGGGCCATCGAAGGCTTGCTGAAGCAGTTCGACCGGGTGGCTAGTTCTCAGGGCTTCAAGAATTTCTTCGCCGAGATGACCAGGCTCTCAGGCCCGGCTATCACCGCGATCGGACAGGGGCTCGGGCAGGTCACGGGAGCACTTGTCACTTTCATCAAGGACCTGACCAGCCCGAACGGGATCATGGTGCTGGAGGCCACATTCACCGTTCTCGCCGCCCCCATCAGGTCTATCGGCTGGGCCTTCAAGGGGACGAGCAATTCATGCTGGTGACGGCACACTACGGTGTCGTGGCCGCGAAGAGCATCGGCGACGCGTTTCTTTCCGCGTCCAGCACGATCCTGAGAGCCATGTCGCACATCCCCGGCCTGAACTTCCTGAAGGGATGGTCTGATCAGGTCAATAGATGGAAGAGCGGCTTTGACAACTCGATGAACGGCGCGATCGGGAAGGTCAGGGACTGGCAGAACGCTCTCGCCGCAGCCCCGAAGATCATCACGCTCAAGGGCAATATCCAGGACCTTCAGACGAAGCTGTACATCGCCGAGCAGGCACTGAAGAACCCGGACCTGACCAAGACCAGGCGAGCCAGTATCGAAGCAAACATCGACAAGCTGAAGGCGAGTATCGCCGATGCCAGGGCCAGGCTGGATGCGCTTAACGGGAAGACCGTCCATACGTTTGTGGACACCCTTGTCGGCACCATCATCGGCGCGACTAATTTCGGGCCTCCGCCCCCAGCGACCGGTCACGGTCACGGTCCCGGCCACCGTGCGGCTGGCGGCATCGCCAGCGGCCTGATCGAGATAGGCGAGCACGGCCGGGAACTCATCCAGCATTCGAACCCGGACACGGAGCGGATGGTCAGCCAATCCGCCGGCGGGGGTGTTCAGCGGGTGGTTTTGGAGTGGGCGCGGGGCACCGGGACTGACAAGCTGATCGCGGCGCTGCAGGAAGCCGTCCGCATCCGGGGCGGCGACCCGGCAATGTTCGACCGTAAGGTGGCGTTCCGCTGATGGCGCCCCCGTCGACGATCCTGGACCTGAGAGCCGAAGCGCTGCTGGGTTCGCTCGGCTGGACTGATATCAGCACATTCGTCTACTTGAACAAGAATGTGGCCGGCGCGGTGGTCACGCGCGGCCATCCGGATGAGTCGACCGGCACGAACCCGTCGTCACTGACTCTGACGCTGGATAACCGGGACGGCCGGTTCTCCTCCAAGAACCCGGCGGGGCCGTATTACGGGAACCTGGTCCGCAACACGCAGGTCCGCGTGTCGGTGCCGGAAGGCGCGTCTTACCTGCGCAGCGAGGGTAATGATCAGGGGAGTTACGCGTACTGCCCGGACACGGCCGGGATCAGCGTCACGGGGGATACGGAGATTCAGCTGGATGTGACGCTGGATAACTGGAACAGCAAGCAGGTGCTGTGCGGCAAGTGGTTCGATCCGATGAACCAGCGGTCGTGGAAGCTGACCCTGAATGAGGACGGTACCCTCGCGTTCCTGCTGACGCCGGACAATGCGACGATCCTGACGGCGGTGTCGGCTGTTCCGGTGCCGGTTCCGCCCTTGAAGCGGCAGGCCATCAAGGTCACGTATACGACCGCCGACAGTTCGGTCCGGTTCTACACGGCCCCGGCAGCCGTCAACCAGGCTCCGCTCGGGCCGATCACCACGGGCTGGGTGCAGCTCGGCGGCGTGGTTTTCGCCAGCAACATCAACCCGAACCTGGTCTTCGACTCCACCGCGAACCTGTACGCGGGCGGCACCGGCCAGCTGGGGTGGATGTCCGACGGCCCCAACGTCCACTCCTGTTTCGTAGCTGACGCGACGACGACGCGGGTTTTCTTCGACACCCCCGAGGCGTTCGTCAGCGGAGGGAATCCGCTCGTCAACCCGGTGCAGGACGGGCTGGCCGCTACCCCGATCCTGAACTATGTGGCGTTCGCCCAGTTCAAAGCCGACGTGACCAACGCGAATTTCGTGCAGAACGGCATCACGTACACGCCTAACGGCCCCATAAACGCCCTGTTCAAATGGGTCCGGTACGACGTGGAAGGCGGCGTCACCTGGAACTCCCCGATCGAGGAGAAACAGGACCCGCAGACCTTCATCGCGAACTTCTGCACCCTGGCCCACGCGAACGGCTTCAAGGTGTTCCTGGTCCCCGGCCGGGATCTCGGCAGCACCGACACGGCGCATCCGAAGCTAGCGGGCGAGACCCTGGACCAGTGGTATATCCGCACCAATCTGGCTGCGGTGTGCGCGAATAACGGCGACCTGTTCGAGGTCCAGGACCAGGCCAACCAGGCCCAGCCCGGCGAGTTTGCGCGAACCCGGCGAGCCGGGTGTGGTGCGGCCTGTCGGTCACGTACGGCAACGGCCTGGTCATGTATCAGTCGGCGCAGCTGGTCCCGCTGGCGGACGGGTTCTGGTTCAACATCATCGGCAACACCACCGACAGCCTGGACCTGATGCGCCGCATCATCGCGGGTCCCCTGCCGCCGCAGATCCCGAACATGCAGGGCAAAGTCCATTCCCTCAAACTGCTGCAGGGCATCGGCGGCACCGTCAAAGCGTCCCCGGATTTCACGGTGCAGACCCCCGGGGCGGCCACGTTCACCGACGCGCAGTCGAACGCGTGGAAACTGTACGGCACCACGGAGATCAGCAACCGGAAGTACCGCATGCATGGTGAGGTCGCGTCGTGGCCGCAGGGCTGGGATCCGTCGGGCAGCGAAGTGTACGTGTCGGTGACGGCGAACGGGCTGCTGCGCCGCCTGAACCAGGGAAACCGGCCCGTCGTCTCCGCGATGCGGCGGTACTGGACCAAAGTGGGCAGCCCTAACATCCCGGTCGCGTACTGGGCGTGCGAAGACGCGGCTCGCGTCGGGGCTGCCGGGCGGCTTCCCGATGACGTTCGCCAAGGCGAAACCCGCGATGGCCGCCGCGTCGCCGTTCGCATGCTCGGGTCCGCTGCCGACGATGAGCGGAGCGCGGATCGGCGGCCTGGTGCCCGGCTACACGCCGGCAACCGCAAACCAGGTCACGGCCCTGCTGTCGATCCCGGCCGCCGGCGAGACTACCCTGTCGGTCCTTCTCGATATCGCGATGTCCGGCGCCGTCGCGCACACCACGCTGATTTACACGACCGCTAACGGCGGCAGCCTCGGCCTGGGCTTCGCCGCCGGGGACGGCTCGGGGTTCGCGGGCAGCGGCCCGGCACTGGTCACCGGTGTCAACGGGCAGAACCTCGCCGTCAGCATCGCGATGCTTCCCCCCGCCAACAGCACTCAGGCGATGAGCCTCCAGGTGCTGCAGGCTGGCGCGACCGTGCCGGTCACCGGCACCGGCAGCATCACCCTTCCGAACAACGTCATGGGTGCCGTCACCGGCGTGAGCGTCAACTCGGTGTTCGGCCATATCGCCGTCCAGGGCATTCAGACGGACCTGTCCGTCCTCGCCGGCCCCCTCGCCGCGTGGGCCGGCGAAGCGGCCGGGACCCGGTTCCAGCGGCTCTGCGGCGAAGAGGGCGTCGGGTTCCGCGGCCAGGGCCGCCTGTCCACGTCGGTGCCGATGGGCGCCCAGACCCAGCAGATCCTCACGTCGCTGCTGCAGGAATGCGCCGACGCCGACCGCGGCGTCATGCTCGAACCCCGGCAGCAGCTCGCACTCGGCTACCGCACCCTCTCCTCCCTGCGCAACCAGCCGGCCGCGGTGGCGCTGGACTACGCCGCGGCGCACTTGGCGGGCGCCCTCACGCCCGTTGAGGATGACCAGACCACGGCTAATGACGTGACCGTCTCCCGGCAGGGCGGCTCCTCCTACCGGCTCATCCAGGCCACCGGGCCGCTGTCCGTCCAGCCCCCCCCGGCCGGGGTCGGCGCCTACTCCGCCGGCGGTGCAACCCTCAACGTGGCATCCGACTCCCAGGCGTTCCATGAGGCCGGGTGGCTCCTCCACATGGGGACAGTCGACGAATCCCGGTACCCCCTCATCCAGCTGATCCTCGCCCGCACCGCCGTCGCCGGGCTGTACTACGACCTGCAGGATGCCGACCTCGGTGACCGGATCACCGTCGCCAACCCGCCTGCGTGGCTACCGCCGGAGGCGATCAGCCAGCTGGTCCAGCAGGCCACGGAGCGGCTCGGCGGCTACATGTTCGAGCTCGACTGGACCGGGTGGTGACGTTCAAGGCCGACACCGACGGCGCCACCCTCGGCGCCGCCATCACTACCACCGCGAAGCATTTCCGGGCCGTCACCGGCACGAACGCGAACGGCGGCCTGTTCCCGCTCTGGACCACCGCGCAGGCCGACCTCCCGTTCGACATCCGGGTCGGCCCCGCCCCCGGGTGGACCGGGGAGCGGATGACGGTCCGCGACATTCAGGGACCGCCAGGCAACTTCCTGTCCGGCGACGACACCGACTTCGACGCCACGGCCGGGAACTGGACCGGCGCCGGCAACGCCGCCGTCGCCCAGGTCGCATCGCCAGCGCATTCTGGTGCCGGTGCCCTGCGCATCCGGTCGCTAGCTGCCGGTGACATGACCTGCGCCTCGTGCACGGCGGCGAACATCCTGACTCAGGGCATGGCGTGCTCACCGGGCGACGTGATCCTGTGCTCAGTCTGGTTCGAGACGGCAGCCCCTGCCCGGACGTGCAACATCGGCGCGGGGTTCTACACCAATGCCGGAGTCTCGGTCAGCACGCTGATGTCCTCAGCCTCGATCCTGGATTCCGCCTCGGCCTACACCAAGATCTCCGGCACCGTCGTAGGTTCGCGTTCGTGCCGGTGACGGCCCGGAAATGCTTCGCGGTGGTAGTGATGGCGGCGCCGAGGGTGGCGCCGTCGGTGTCGGCCTTGAACGTCACCACCGGACTTCAATCCAGCCAGACCTTCACGGTCGTCCGCTCGGTCAACGGCGTCGTCAGAATCCATGCCGCCGGCGAGTCCGTGTCCCTGTTCACCCCCTCGATCGTCCCCCTCGCCTAGGAGCGCACATGGGTTTCCTTATCGCGGCCGGGCAGGACGTGACACCGGCGTTCCTGAACCAGTACTACGGGTTCGCGGATACGGCGGCGCAGACCGTCACCGCCGCCACCCAGCAGCCCCTCTCCACCACCTACAATATCCCCGCGCTCGAGCCGTCAGTGGCGTCGGCGTACGAGGTGAAATTCGGGGGAACCGGCGTGTGGGGCGGCACCCAGCAGCTGATCGCGTTCACCCTCGTCATCTCCGGTGTCGTCGTCCTCAACACCATCAATGGCGTCGCCGCCACCGCATTCCCCATCAGCGCCGGGTTCCGCTACACCGGGTACACCCACTTCGTGTTCTCCGCGACCGGTGCCAGCGGCGGCGTGTTCGGCGACCTGTTCGTCCAGCTCTCCGAAACCGCCAACGCCGTCGGCGCCATCCCCCCGGCCGCGATCAGCAACACCGTCGGGCTTGCCGACTCAAACTCCGTCGTCGCTACGATCGACACCACCGCTACCATGCCGGTCACCGTCAAATGCGGGTGGGCGTCCGTGACCGGCGCGCCGACCATCAGCAACCGGAAAACGATCTTCAGGAAGGTCGCATGACCACGCCAGCCCCGTCCATCGACAATACGGCGACCACGCAGATCCTGCTGAAACTCGGCGAGATGGGCACGCAGCTAGCGGTCATCCACGAGCAGCTCAAAGACCTCCCGGACCACGAGGCCCGCATCCGGCTCCTGGAGAACGCGGTCCCGGGGGGCCTCCAGGGCAGGCTGTCCGCCCTGGAAGCGGGCCGCAACAAGCTGGCGGGCATGGCGGTGGCGGTCAGCGTCCTGGCGAGCGGCCTGGCTACGTGGCTGGGACTCTGGCTCACGCACCGCTGAACTTCAGTAAACCTTCACGCCCCCGGCCCTCATCTGCTTGGTCGTTGCCATGCCTATCCGTATCCCTTCGGTGTCCGATCCGAGCGGCCGGGGCCGTTCGGCATTCGCCGCGGCCCGTACTGCGCGTACGGCGGCGGATACGGCGGTAGCGGCTTCAGGGCCATCACCAGAGCCACGACCCACCCGATCCCGGTCCAGCCGAGCAGCAGGTCCACGACCATCACCTGGTTCACGTTCGGCGAATGGCGGCGTGCCGCGACGAACACCGGCAGCAGCCACAACCCGATCGACGCGGCAGCGACCACCAGCCACACGACGAAAACCCACGCGCCCTGCGCGGCCTGCGACATCGCGACCGTGCTCATTTCTTGCCGCCGCCTTTCGGGGCGTGTTTCGCCTGATGCGCCAGGTTCGTTTTCCCCGTCTTGATCACGTTGGCGTCGTGTTTCGCGCCCGTCTTGGACGGTACTTTGCCGGTGTTCGCGGGTGCCTTCGGACCCTTAGCCATCGGTTATTCCTTTCCATGCCAAGTCGTAGTCTTTGTGGTCACTCCAGACCGCGGCCAGCGCGCGGACAGTCGGGCACGGCCAGGTCAGGGCGTCCCACCGCTGCGGGTACTGGGCGGTGTTCGTGTCGCAGCAGCGAACACAGGACGGCGGCAACATGCCAGGTTCCATCGCATGCTCGGCGAGGATTTTCCGTTTGGCGTCAACCTCGCGCAGCACCCGCCCCGGATCATGCCGCGCGATGTGCTGCGCCTGCGCGAACGTCGGCGACCCCTCGTCATATACCACGACCTCGCCGCCCGAGTCGTAGATGCGGCCTTCGGACATGCCGGGCGGCTCGGCTTTCCATTCCCGGTCACCGCTGCCGATGCGCGCGGTCAGCGCTGCCAGTTTGTCCTCAGCGATCCTGGCTTCGAGGAACTTCGCGAGGCCCATCGAACCTCCCCTCGCCGATCAGTTTCGCCGCCGCATGCACCATCACGTGCATGAGCGGCGTGCCGGCGGTGTCGATGATGTCCCGGTACAGGCCGGCGAGGGTCGGCGCGCTGGCACGTTCCTGCGCGGCCAGCTCGAACTGCGGCACACCCGGCACGACCGGCGGGGCTATCAGTTCCAGCGTCTCTACCTGGTCGCGGTGAAAGCGCGAGCACCAGCAGCGGCCGTAAGCCCAGTGCGCCGCGGGCCGCGCGAGGGCGGCGGCGATACACGCCGTGCACAAATCATCGGGGGTCCGCTGGCCGATGAACTCGGTGCCGCAGCCCGCGCACCGCCACAACACGCTGTCAACCATCCGGCGCCTCCCGCCCGGCCCGCGCATGCGTGCTATAGAACGCGCCACACCGCATAAGCCCGGTCGAAGCGTGAACCCCGGGGAGACGGTGAGCGCGGTGCGCCAGGCGAGCAGATCGGCCGCCGTCGCGTCCTCTATCGAGCGGAAGTGCCCCGGCCCGGCGCCTGTAAGGTTCATTGCCGTCCCGGGCCGGGGCACGTCTACAAGCGTCCCTGATGGCACGTCACGCACTTGCAGCCGGGTTCGTGGGCAGTTGGACGCAGCAATGGGCATCACCTCCTCGTGGTAGCACTTGAGCCATTCGGCGAGCCGGGCGATCGCGCACCGGCGGGCGTAGATGGTGGTGTCCTCGGCCAGTCCCCGGAGCCGCCATGCTCTGACCTCAGCCGCGACGGTCTCCTGGGTGACCATCGCAGGTGTTACATCCATGCGCCCACCGTAAAGGTTTTTCGTAGGTAAAGGCAAGTAACGCTTGCGCAAACTTTCGGCGAGCGATAACTTACCACGCATGGCTCGTGAAGATATCGCCGCTGAGGTCCGTGCATGGCTCGGGCGACGGAACCGGTCGCGCACGAGTTTGTGTGAGCAACTCGGCTGGTCAGACCCGTATCTGAGCCGCCGTCTTAACGGCGCAGTGGCGTTCAGCACGGATGATCTGGCTGCTATTGGCAGCGCTCTCGATGTGCCGCCCGCCAGGTTCCTCGTTCCCGAAGCAGCGGCGTCATGAGACGGCCGCTGTTCTGGGAACGCTTCAACGCCCGGCTCGTTCCCGACCCGGAGAGCGGATGCGTGCTCTGGACAGGCAGGCTCAACAAGGCTGGCTACGGCGTCATCCGCATGGACGGCCGCGAGCAGCAGGTCCATCGCGTCACTTGGGAACTAGAGGTCGGCCCGGTGCCCGATGACATGGAGCTTGACCATGTGCTCGCCCGTGGCTGCGTTCACCGCAACTGCGCAAACGTCGCCCATCTAGAGCCGGTGACCCATCGCGAAAACCTGCTCCGCGCGCCCAACTCACCAGCGGCCATCAACGCGGCCAAGACGCACTGCAAGCACGGTCACGCCTTCGATGAGGAGAACACCCGCCCGCATATGACCGCTGCCCCGGGTCGTGGTCGGCGGTGCAAGACGTGTGACCGGATCAGGAACCTCGCTTATTACCGGCAGCGCAATACCCAGCGCAAGAAGCGCCGCGAGGTCGGCCCTGACGGCTACGTGCAGGGCAAGAGCCGGGCCGATGGGGCCGGCTGGGAAGGCGGCACATGACCGCGAGATTCTTCCTGGCCGGGGTGGACATCACCCGGCCCCGCATCGAGGAAGACCCCGGCGGCCCTGTCCGCATCCTCCTCAACGACCGCGACGACTGGATCACCGTGGAGAACCGGGCTGATTGCGCGCTGCTGATGCAGGCGGCGGCAGACGCCGATTCGGCGTTCATCCGGCGGCGGGCAGCAGCGGAAGCACACGCCGCCATTGAGGACGTGATGCCGCCCGATCTATCCGGCGACCTGCTGGTCATCCCGGCGAACCGGATCAGCGACGGCAGCGAGTACGGGCCCCCCGGCTATGAAGGCGAAGAGCCGCTGTCTGTCCTGCCGCACCGCGCCCCGCCGGAGGCACCCATCGGCGAGCCCACCTGCGACGAGAAGGACGGCAACTGGGCGTGCACTGCCAGCCCGCTCCACGCAGGCGATCACGCCTCGCACGGGGCCGGCAACGTCATGCACCAGTGGCAGCGGGCTCCGGCCAGCGAGGACGCCACCACCTAGATCAGCAAAGGGGGCCGCGCGCGGGGCGCGGCCGGGAAGAGGTAACCAGCATGACCGACACGCCAGCAATACCGGCGCCGATAGCGAACGGCAGCACGCCGAGCCTGAACAAGGCGCTCGCAGCCGTTCAGGCAGAGATCCCCCCGGTCGCCAAAGGCCAGACCGCCAAGGTCGACGGCACCACCAAGGACGGCCGGCCGGTCAGCTACTCCTACGATTACGCCGACCTCGCCGACTGCTCCCAGGCCATCCTGCCGCTACTCGGCAGGAACGGCCTGGCGTTCTCCTGCCGCCCCGACCTCATCGACGGCAAGTTCGCCCTCATCTACGAACTGCTGCACGAGTCCGGCGAATCCAAGGGCGGCATCTTCCCGCTCCCTTCCGGCGGCAAGCCGCAGGAACTCGGCGGCCTGCTCAGGCTGGAGACGACGACGACGCTCAGTCGGCGAACACTGCGCACCGGTTCGACACCCGCTCCGCTGGCGCCGCCTTCGATTCCGCGACGCCAGCGCCGCCCGCCGCCCCGGCCCCGCCGGCGAAACCCGCCACTGTCGAGGCGGCGCCGCTGGAGCCTGACGACCCGTGGCACGACCCGATCGACGGCATCGACGGCCGCGACGAGGCCACCCGCCTGTATGGGGAAGTGGCGCAGATGCTGCGCGAAGGGCAGATCGACGAGCCTCGCGCGAAGCATCTCGGCGCGCTGATCACCGCGCGGGTGATGAACCTCGAGCTGGCCGCGAAGCACGCCGACGGCCCGCCTGAGCAGCCCGCAGCGGAACCGCCCGCCGAGCCGGCGCGGCGTATCCGCCCGGAGGACCAGGGCGCCAGGCGGCCCGCCGGTTCTGCCAGCACCGACAACGAGGCGTGGGTCACGGACTGGCGCGCCAAGCTCGCCGAAGCGGGCGAGGACCGCCTGATGGCGCTGCAGCGCGAGATCACGTCGGCGGTCGGCAAGCGCACCATCAGCGGCCAGACAGGCGGCGAGCTGTCGGACGAGCTGCGCGCCCGCCGCGCCGAGCTGACGCAGGTGCCGGCGTGACCGCCCCCGACACGCCCGAGCTCGCGCCGGTCGTCGATCCCGCGCTCGCCACGATGGCGATGCGGGTCGCGATCGCCCGGAAGGCCAAGGAAGACGCCGAGCGGGACTACCGCGCGGTGCAGGCCGCCGCGCAGATCACGTTCGCCGAGATCCGCCGCCGCGGCATCCCCTCCCACGAGGTCCGGCTGCCGGACGGCACGAAGGTCGCGCTGATCACCATCGACAAGGGCGCCGAGGTGCCGTCGTTCGATGAGGACGCGCTGCTCGGCGTGATCGCCGTCAACGAGCCGGGTGCCTTCGAGGACTTCGTCGACCCGGCGGCGCTGTCGGACCCGAAGGTGCTGGCGTTCATGATCGCGCAGTTCCCCGATCATGTGCGGACCCGCATCCGCGCCGACGTGACGGACCTGTACCGCAAGGAGGCCGTGGAGAACGGCGGCCGGGTCTGGCTGCGCGCGGGCCGGAACGCGGGCGAGCAGGTCCGGGTGGCCGTCATCGACCACCAGCCCGCCAGCGGCCGGTATTCGGTGCGGTGGGCGGACAAGGGCATGGTCCTGCTCGGCGAGGCCATGGACGCGGGCGTGGTAAGCGAGTGGGGCGAGCACGCCCCGCCCCCGGCGCTGCCTGCAGAACCGGAGCCCGACGTAGCGGCACTAGCCGACGCCGAAGAGGTCCATGAGGCCGACGGCGGCGACACCCACCCGGGCGACACCGACCCGACCGTCGCGGTCCTGAATGAGCGGGCCGCCGGCGACAGTGCCGAGGCGCGGCTGGAGCGGGCACGCAGCCGCATGAAGCCAGCGGCGCACGCCCGGATGGAGCACACGCCGACCGGCGAGCAGCAGGCCATCCTGGACGCCTGGACCGGCACTGGCAAGAACCTGACCATCCGCGCCGGGGCGGGCAGCGGCAAGACATCGACGCTGGTGATGCTGGGCGAGGCCAGCCGCGAGGACGGCTTCTACGTCGCCTACAACAAGGCCATCGCAACCGAGGCCCGGCGCCGCTTTCCCCGCAACGTCGGCTGCTCGACGGCCCACGCCCTGGCGTTCGCGGCTGTCGGCCGGAAGTACGCGCACCGGCTGAACGGGCCGCGGATACCCGCCCGGGAGGCCGCGAAGATCCTGCGGATCAACGAGCCGCTCAAGGTGGACGGCAAGGTGCTGGCGCCCGAGCAGGCCGCCCGGCTCACCCTGGAGACCGCGGGCCGGTTCATGCGATCCGCCGACCGGGACATCGGCCCCCAGCACGTCCCGTCGAAGCCGGGCCTGGACTCGCCGGACTCGATGAAGATCCTGCGCAAGGAACTCGTTCCGTGGGCGGTGCGGGCGTGGGCCGACCTGCGCGACCGGGACGGCAGGCTGCGCTTCGAGCACGACGCCTATCTCAAGATCTGGCAGCTCGGCGACCCTGTCATCGACGCCGCGTATGTGCTGCTCGACGAGGCGCAGGACGCCGACCCGGTGGTCACGGCGGTGCTGCTGGCGCAGAAGGACATGCGCCTGATCTCGGTGGGCGACCCGGCGCAGCAGATCTACGCGTGGCGCGGGGCGATCGACGCCATGGACGCGTTCGACGGCCATCAGCTGACCCTGAGCCAGTCGTTCCGGTTCGGCCCCGCCATCGCGGATGAGGCGAACAAGTGGCTGGAGCTGCTCGGCTCGGACCTGGTGATCCGGGGTACCGATTCGGTGCCGTCGGCGATCGGTGAATGCGAGTGGCCGGAGGCGGTTCTGTGCCGTACCAACGGCGGCGCCATGGCCGAGGTCATCAAGGCGATCGCGGCCGGCAAGCAGACCGCCGTGGTGGGCGGCGGGAAGCCGATCAGGGCACTCGCCGAAGCCGCAGCCAGCCTGCAGGCAGGACGGCCGACCACGCACCCGGAACTGTTCGCCTTCGCGAACTGGCCAGAGGTCGTCGACTACGCGGAGAACGACCCGGCGGCCTCGGACCTGCAGGTGATGGTGCGGCTGATCGATGAGCACGGCGCCGACGAGATCATCCGCGTCACCGGCCTGCTCGCTGATGAGCGGCACGCTGAGGTCATCATATCCACCGCGCACAAGGCGAAGGGCCTGGAGTGGGGGTCGGTGCGGATCGGCACCGACTTCCGGCCGCCGAAGCGCACCGAGGACAACCCGGACCCGGAGGTTCCGGCCGACGCCGCGCGGCTCGCCTACGTGGCGGTCACGCGGGCGAAGCTGGTGCTGGACCGTGAGGGCCTGGCGTGGGTGGACCGCTTCCTGCCCGGCGGTGCCGCATGATGGACGGCCCGCAGCACTATGAGGAAGCCGAGCGGCTGCTGGCCGTCTGCGCAGGC
>WNFJ01707558.1_pt6 | contig 13780 bp, 15 predicted proteins | sample 5400461 | NCBI WGS metagenome assembly WNFJ01 (sample SAMN13153349, study PRJNA577476) | soil metagenome | isolation source: 115 cm saprolite on Douglas fir-dominated hillslope | place: USA:California | collected 2013-09-17 | reverse complement strand
TCGCTTCGGCATTACCGCGCTGAAAATGAGCATGCCCTACCATACTCGACGCATGGCCAAAGGGCACGAACGCGCCGATCAAATTTGCGGTCCCAATATCGGCCTAACGCTCCAAGCTAACAGACAAGCCGTTCAGGACGCTCGTCGCTGCTTAAGATGGCTCGAACAACAGGGTTATACACGCCTGGGTATTCTGGGCACCAGCCTCGGCTCCTCTGTTGGCTACATCACCCTAATGCACGACGCCGCCGTCAAAGCCGGTTGTTTCTTCCACTTCTCTACCTATTACGCGGACGTCGTGAGCCAAGGCATGACCACCAACCACGTCTGGGAGGGTCTTCGCCAATACGTTGCCGTCGACGAACTCCGCGACTATTGGGCACCCATCAGCCCAATGCCCTATGTCGAGCGTGGGATGGGCGCCGACCGCAAATCCTTCCTCGTCTACGGCAAATACGACCCCACCATGCTCCCCGAACTAAGCCGCCAAATTCTGGCCGCCCTCCGCCGCCACGGCGCGCACCCCCACAGCCTTCAGCTCCATTGCGGCCACTACTCTCTATAGCTGCCCCCCTTCTCCTACATCGCTGGCTATCGAGTCCTCGCCTTCCTCCGCTCTGCCCTCGCCCGTTAGCTAGAGTTCAATATGCGCGAGTTTTCTGCCTTCGTTGCGCAAGCGAGTCTTTACGCGCATCACCAATCGCTTTCACCTCTAGTATCATCAGCTGATGAAGACCCTCCTCATCGAGGCCTTCGGCCCGCTTGTCGTCGCCTTCTACCTGTTCGTTGCCGTCTATGGCATGCGCCGGCTCCTGCATCAATTCCGCAATCGTCTGACGCCGCAGCAAAGACAAGCTGCACGCGATTCTTTCCGCAACCGCCTCATCCATCCCAGCCCTTTAGAAGTCGAGCAGGGAATCGGCGCCCTTCTGCCACAACGTCTCATCGCCCTTTACGATGATCACCAAACCATCCTCACCGAACAAATCGAAATCCGCCGTCCTGCGCCCAACCCCGAGAATCCGGCGGAGCCGCAAAACCCAGCCGAATGGGTCGAAGCCTTTCTTCCTCTCGATCTTGAAAGCCAAAAGTATGTCCTTGATTTGGCCGCGCAAGGCTGGGACAGGGGTTTTTGCTTCGCTACCGACGGCGAAGGGAATTTCTATTGGATCCCCGCTAATGAAACGCGCCTTCCAGACGCGCCCGTCTTCTTCGCCCACACCGATCCCGTGGCCAACGAACAAGTTGCCTCGTCCCTCGACGAATTCCTCTCTTGGCCCCGCATCGTCCACTCGCCCGAGGCGCAGCAAGTGGAGGCTACCGCTTGAAGGCAATTCTGTTCGGAGCCACCGGCATGGTCGGGCAAGGCGTCTTGCGCGAATGGCTACTTGACTCCGCTGTCGACCAGGTTCTCTCCTCGATCGTCCGCAAACCGAGCGGCCAGCAGAACCCAAAGCTCGCAGAACTGGTCCACAAAGACCTCTTCGCTTATTCCGACATCGAATCCCAGCTCACCGGCTACGACGTGTGCTCTTTTGCCTCGGCTTCACATCTTCCGGAATGGCTGAGCAGGACTATTTTCGCGTCACGTACGACCTGACGATGGCCGCCGCTCAAACTCTCGCCCGCTTAGATCCTGCCATGACATTCGTTTACGTCTCTGGCGCGGGCACCGACAGCACGGAGAAAGGGCGCGCCATGTGGGCTCGTGCGCTTTTGGTCGGAGTCCGATTAGTTGAATATGGGGATTCAAAAGCTACTTCAACTTCGACGGCTTATCGCGTTTTTCTCAGAAAAGCGATCAGAGCAATCAGTGCAACACATTTGCAATGGCTCCCTCAGCTAACAACACTGAGATAGCCTCAATCTCCGCCGCTAGAGGACGATCCTGAGTCAATTTTGCCGACTTTCCACGCACAGCTTCGTACGCCTTTGTCGCAAGCGTCCCCGATTTCAAAGGCGCGAGCAGGTCGATCCCTTGGCAAGCGCAAAGCAGTTCAATCGCAATCGTGTGCCGCAAATTCTCGAGCATTCGCGCAAGACGCCGCGCTCCGCTCATGCCCATGGAGACGTAGTCTTCCTGATTGCCTGAGGTCGAGATGGAGTCCACAGAATGCGGCACAGCCAACGCCTTGTTCTCGCTGGTCAGCGCTGCCGCCGTCACGTGCGCGATCATGAAGCCGGAATTCAGCCCTGGCTCCGGTGTGAGAAATGCGGGCAGCATGCTCGTCAGAGGATTGGTCATCTGTTCGATGCGGCGCTCGGAAATGCCGCCGAGCGTGGCCACGGCCACTGCAACTTGGTCCGCGGCCATTGCCAGGGGCTGGCCATGAAAATTTCCACCGCTGATAATGTCGCCGCTACCGTCTTCTCGCACGAAAACGAGAGGATTGTCCGTCGCGCTGTTCAATTCGACGGCCGCCATCTCGCGCGCCTGCGCCAGCGAATCGCGCACGGCTCCGTGAACTTGTGGAGTGCATCGCACACTGTACGCGTCTTGCACGCGCGGATCTTTTTCCGCAGAGCGATGAGATTCGCGGATTTGGCTGCCTTCGTTCAGGTGCGCCAGGTTTCGCGCGGTCGTTGCGGCGCCAGTGTAGGCTCTCGCGTGCATGATGCGTGCGTCAAATGCTCCGGGGCTGCCGCGCAGAGCATCTAGCGAAAGAGCAGCGGCAATATCGGCGCTATCGATCAAAATGTCTGCTTCGCGCAACGCGAGACTCAGCAGCGCAAGCATTCCTTGCGTGCCGTTCAGAAGCGAAAGCCCCTCTTTTGCTTCCAGCGCGACAGGTTGGATTCCCGCGCGTCGCATGACTTCGCCGCCGTCGGGCATTTCGCCCTTAAACGCGGCGCGGCCTTCGCCAATGACCACGGCTGCAAGATGCGCCAGGGGCGCGAGATCGCCAGAAGCGCCAACCGATCCTTGCGAGGGAATCACCGGATGCACTCTCGTGTTCAGCATCGCGCAAAGCGTCTCAACAACCAGCGGCCGCACTCCGCTCAACCCTTTGGCGAGAGCATTTGCGCGGAGCAGCATCATCGCGCGCGTTTCTGCTTCCCCGAGGGGCGTGCCAACGCCGCAACAGTGTGAGCGGACAAGATTCACTTGCAGGTTCCGCACTTGTTCCGGCGAAATGCGCACCGATGCAAGCTTTCCAAATCCCGTGTTGATTCCGTAAGCCGTGGCGCCCGAAGCGACAAGGCGGTCAACTACAGCCCGAGAACCGTTCATCCGCTCGACGGCAGTCGGAGAGAGGCTGACGGTATTGCCGTGCAACGCCACGCGATAGAGCTGATCAAATGTCAGCTCGTTGCCGTTCAATGCAATGTCTTGGGCACTGTTCCGGACAATGCTCATGTCAATGTGCTCATGCGTCTATCCGATCGGGCTGCGGCGCCACGACAGTTTTAAATACGCTCTGATATTTCGGCGGCAACAATTTCGGGCGGCCGTTACTTCCGCAAATGATATGCGTGGTCTCGCCCGTCGCGAGCAATTTATGGTCCGCGTCGCGAAACAGTTCGTAGGAAAACTTTATGATGCGGTTGCGCGACTCCGCAATGCGCGTACGGATTCGCAGCACCTCGTCGTAGCGCGCGGGATGTTGATAGCGGCAATGCGCATCGGCGACGACGATGTGGAGATCGTCTTCCTTTTCCATGCGCTTGTACTCGATGCCAAGCGCGCGAATCAGTTCTACGCGGCCTACCTCGAACCACACCAGATAATTCGCGTGGTAGACCACGCCCATCTGGTCGGTCTCGGCGTAGCGCACCCGTACTGTCGCGTCGTGATATTCGATCATTCTCATGTCCTGTGAATCGAGGCGCTCGCCGGCGTGGATTATTCCACGTCGGTGCTCCAAACGGGTTTCCGTTTTTCCAGAAACGAAGCGAGCCCCTCTTTGAAGTCAGCCGTGCAGCGGATGCGCGCGTTTTCCAGAATGGCGCGCTCCAGATCGGCGTCAACGCTCGCCGCGGCCGCTGAGGTCAGTAGACGCTTCGCTCGCGTCAAGCTTACAGGGCTTGCGGCAATCAGCACGTCCGCCAACTCATGAGCGCGTTGCAGCAAACGCTCGTGCGGCACGATTTCGGTGATGAGCCCGAGACTCAAGGCTTCCGTCGCGTCCACAAGGCGCCCGGTCAAGAGCAGGTTGCGCGCCTGCTTGTCGCCAATTTGCCTCGTCAAAAACACGGAAACGATGGCCGGCAAAAATCCGATCTTCACTTCCGTGTAACCAAATTTCGCTTCCGGTGCCGCCAGAGTGAAGTCGCACAGCGTGGCGATTCCGCAGCCGCCTGCCAGGGCGGCTCCATTCACCGCTGCGATCAACGGCTTGGAAAAGCTCCACACGCGGCGAAACATTTTCGCCATACGCCGCGAATCTTCCATGTTGTCCGACGAGGATTGTGTTGCGATCGCGGAGAGCATCTCCAAATCCATTCCTGCGCAGAAACTCTTTCCCGCGCCGGTGATGATCGCGACGCGTGCGTGGCTAGTCTCTACTTCGTCCAGAGCAGACTGAATTTCAGAGACCATGCGTTGCGAAATCGCGTTGCGTTTCTCCGGACGGTTGAAAGTGAGCGTTGCCAGTTGGCCGGAGAATTCCAGCGTCAGTGTTTCAAACATTTGTGCGCGTCTCCTGACTTCTGAAAGCACCGTAGGAATCTCTCGCACTCACTCTCGTTCACGGCTGCCACTGCGCCTTGTTCGTCTTTCGCATCGAAAATGGATGCGCAAAGCTTGCTTGCCCTGCACCCGGCGTCTTACGGCTGGAATCATTCTAATTCACAAGCGGCGCGTGTGCATACTTTGCGCGAATCTCGTTGGTCATCTCGAGCACCGTCGTTAGCCGTGCGGAATCAATCCCCGGATCGGCTCCGGCTTTTTTCAGCGCGGCTAGAACGTCTTCGGTGGCGACGTTGCCGACGAGATGGTCTCCCGCAAAGGGGCACCCGCCGAGGCCGGTCAGCGCACTATCGAATCGACGGCAGCCTGCTTCGTATGCGGCCAGAATTTTTGCTTCGGCATTTTCCGGGCGGCTGTGCAGGTGCACGCCAAGTTCGATTCCTGCGACATGGTCTTTCACTTGGCGGTAGAGATCGCCGACAAGTTCGGGCGAGGCGGTGCCGACAGTATCCGCGAGCGAAACGGTGCGTACGCGAATTCCTTTCAGCCATTCGAGCCCGTCTGCAACGATCTCCGGTCCCCACGGCTCGTCATAGGGGTTGCCGAACGCCATCGAAATGTAAACAGCGAGGTCCTTCTTGGCGGCGAGGGTTTCCTTGCGCAGTTTTTCGACGAGCAAGCGCGATTCGTTGCGCGTCATGTTGGCATTAGCGCGCCGAAAGTAAGCCGAAATCGAGTACGGATAGCCAATGGTCGTAACGCCGGGCGTCGCCAGCGCGCGCTCAAGTCCTTTTTCGTTCACGACGATGCCAATAGTTTCCGGCATCGCGACACCATCGGGAAGGGAAGCACTCAGTTTCGCCATAACGTCCTCACTGTCCGCCATCTGCTTGATATGCTTCGGCGAAACAAAACTGACGGCATCAATGTGCTGGAATCCCGCAAGCACAAGTTGCTTGAGATACTCGGCTTTGTATTCCGTCGGAATGAGATCCGGCAGCCCTTGCCATGCATCACGCGGACATTCGATTAATTTGACCGGTCCAGTCATATGCTCCTGCGGGCGTGAAAGCACTCAAACAGAAGGGAAAACAGAAATCCAATAAAACAGAGAATGCCGGTGAAGAACAGGATGTCCGGTACAATCCCCGCGACTGTGCCCAGCACTGATCCGGCTGCCGCCGCGATTGTCCGTGGCTGGTCCAGAGTCGCGATGCGAAAGCTCACCACTGTGATGGGTGTGATGGTCGAACAATTGAGCAGCGACCACGATCTATTGGACATTGTCACGTTTGAAGCACGCCGGTCTTGAATTCGCGGATTTCGGGATTTAGCGCGGCGGCTTCTAACGCACTGATCAGCGCGTCGCGGGTGTGAGCGGGGTCGATGATGGCATCCACCCATAGGCGGGCGGCGGCGTAACGCGGATCGGTTTGATGTTCGAAGGTGGCCTTAACACTCTCGAGCATCTCTTTGCGAGCTCTTTCGTCGACTTTTTTGCCTTCGCGCTCGAGTTGCTTGAGCTTGATTTCGGCTAGCGTGTTGGCGGCTGCGTCGCCGCTCATCACGGCGAATTTTGCGGTGGGCCAGGCGAACATGAAGCGCGGATCGTAGGCTTTGCCGCACATTGCGTAGTTGCCGGCGCCAAAGCTGCCGCCACAAATTACCGTGATTTTGGGTACGACGCTGTTGGCGACGGCGTTGACCATTTTTGCGCCAGCGCGGATGATGCCGCTCCACTCGGCGTCTTTGCCGACCATGAAGCCGTTCACGTCGTGCAGGAACACCAGCGGGATGCGGTTCTGGTTGCAGTCGAGAATGAAGCGCGCGGCTTTCTCGGCGGACTCGGTGTAAATCACGCCGCCAAATTCGATGCGCTTCTGGTCCGAGCCGCGCGCCAGAGTCTGCACATGCTTTTTCTGATTGGCGACGATGCCGACGGCCCAGCCGCCTATGCGTGCGTAACCGCAGAGGACCGTCTCGCCGTATTCGGGGCGATACTCTTCAAATTCGCTGGCATCCACGATGCGCGCGATGATTTCGCGCATGTCGTACTGCTTGGCGGGATTGCTGGAAAATATTCCGTAAATTTCATCGCCGGGATAGAGCGGCTCGCGTGGACGTGGCTGAAAGGCGACGGATTTGCCGCGCCCATCTTATCTACCAGCGCGCGAATCCTGGCGATACACGCGTCATCATCCGGCTCGCGAAAATCCACGGTGCCGCTGATTTGCGAATGCATTTTCGCGCCGCCCAAATCTTCCGCGGAGGTAACCTGCCCAATGGCCGCCTGTACCAGCGCGGGACCAGCCAAAAACAATCCAGAGCCTTCCGTCATCAGGATGTGGTCGCACATCAGCGGCAGATACGCTCCGCCAGCCACGCACATGCCCATGATCGCGGCGAGTTGAGGAATGCCCATTGCGCTCATCACCGCGTTATTGCGGAAAACTCGGCCGAAATCATCTGTATCGGGGAAGACGTCTTCCTGCAGCGGCAAAAAAACACCGGCGGAATCAACCAGGTAAATCGTGGGTATATGATTCTCGATAGCGATATTCTGCGCGCGGATGACTTTCTTCGCAGTCATGGGGAAAAAAGCGCCGGCTTTCACGGTTGCGTCATTAGCGATGAGCATGAACGTCCGCCCGCAGACTTTTGCGAGGCCAGTGATGGTTCCCGCGGAGGGCGCGCCGCCCCATTCCTCATACATCTCGTAAGCCGCAAAAACGCCAAGCTCGAAGAGTTGCGAGCCGGGATCGATAAGCTTCACGATGCGCTCTCGCGCCGTGAGCCGACCTTTTTTGTGCTGCGATTCGATGGCTTTTGCACCGCCGCCCTGGACTATCTGTTCTTCTTCGTTCTTGATTTTCGTAAGGAGATCAATAATGCCGCGGTGGTTTTTTTCGAAGTCGGGCGACTTCGCTTTCACAGTGGTTTTCAGAACGGACGCAGCCACTCGCAGACCTCGCGCAGGGATTGAACCAGGCGCGCGGAAGAACAGCTGCACGCCACGGCAAACAGTATACGGTCCGCCGCAGTTTTCCGCGAGTTCGGACCAGAACGTTTGTGCGTTGACGATTTAGGTCCGAGTGTCTACAATTCGTTGCGACAGTGCCGCAAGGGCACTGAATCTTTTTGGCGGAGGCGCCTGTGAAGACCCTAATCGAAGCTGTTGCGAGCGGGTGTGTCTTCGGCGAGCCTTCGAATTAGCCGAACGATTTAGCCGGAAGACCTTCCCGCTTCTCCTTTTTCACTCGGAGCTGAATCACTGCGTTTGCTTAACGGTCAAGAGATTCTTTCCGTGAGATACGTTCGAGCAAACGCAAAGCCGTGTTGGCTCGCTGGAGCAATTCGGCGGGAACGCGCATTGCTGCTCGCCGGCGGCAGGAGGGATTTCAATTGTCGATCGAGGATTTAGGTTGGGACCCATATTTTGAAGCGCTCAGAAGTGAATGCGTGGGTGATGGCTGCGTTCCGGCACGTGTTATTTCGCAGCACCGCGGGCTGTGGCGCGTGGCGGGAGACTTTGTGGAGTGCTGGGCGGAGCCTTCCGGCAAATTGCGGAAAGAGACTGAGGCTGGCGGAGACTGGCCGGCGGTGGGCGACTGGGTGTCGGCAGAAATTCTCTCAGGGCAGACCAACCGAACGATCCAGCAGATTCTGCGGAGGCGCAGCCGATTTGTGCGCAAAGTTGCGGGCAAGCAAATCGCAGAGCAAGTGATTGTGGCGAATATTGACGTCGCGCTAATTGTTGCGGCGCTGGATGGCGATTTCAACGTGCGGCGCATCGAACGATATTTGGCGCAGTGCTGGGAATCGGGCGCGCGACCGGCGATTGTGCTGAACAAAGCCGACGCGTACGCGGAAGCCAAGGAAATCGCCGCGCAGGTCGAGGTAATCGCTAGGGGCGCGCCGGTTTTCCTCGTGAGCGCGAAAACTGGAGAAGGATTCGAGGCTCTGGAGGCCAGCTTCAGGAAAGGGCAAACGATCGTGCTTCTTGGATCTTCAGGCGTGGGGAAGTCCACATTGGTGAATCGGTTGTTGCAGGAGGAGCGGCAGCCGACGCATGCGGTGCGGGAGAGCGACAGTCGCGGGCGGCACACGACCACGTCGCGAGAGTTGTTTGTGATGCCGGGCGGCGCCCTGATCATCGATACACCGGGCCTGCGAGAGCTTCAGCTGTGGAACGCGGCGGATGGAGTCGCACAAACATTCACGGACGTTGATGAGCTTGCCGGGCAATGCCGGTTCACCAATTGCCAGCACCAGAACGAGCCGAGCTGCTCGGTTCAAGCCGCAATCGCCTCCGGCGCTCTTGATGCCGATCGACTAGAGAGCTGGCGCAAACTGCGGCGCGAGCAGGAATTTCTCTTGCGAAAGATGGATCCGGAAATTGGCGCTGTACTGAAGAAACGTACTAAAATATTAATGCGTCAAGTAAGACAGAAATACCAGGGCCGGGACAAAGGGAAAAACTAAAAAGCAATCATGCGAGAGTTACTTCTTAATTTGGAGCTGGCTCGACGTGTGGAACATGCCGAAGCACAAGCCGCCGTCGAATGCGCGGAAGCGCTGGAGCGATTCCGGCCGGGAAGCGGCGCGGCAGTTCGGCGCGTTGCCGGCGGATTTGCGGTCTATTGTGGCAAGGATTCGCCGATCACACAGGCTGTTGGAATGGGACTTGATGGGGCTGTGAGTAACGAAGAGTTCGACCGGCTCGAAGAATTTTATCGCAGCCGCGGGGAGACCGTGCGCGTGGAGATGTGTCCGCTTGTCGATTCCACGTTCATCGAACAGTTCGGTCAGCGTGGGTATCGCGTCACGGAATTTTCCAATGTGATGGCGCGGCAGGTGAGTCCCGATGAGACTTGTCCGGAGCCCCCTGCAGGCGTTGCCATTGAAAAAATTGGCAAGGACCAGATCGATGTGTGGACGCAGACGGTTTCGGAGGGATTCGCTGAAAAATTCCCGGTGTCGCAGGAACTGCTCGAAGTCATGAAACTGTTTGCCTTTGGGCCGAAGACGGAATGTTACCTGGCGCGTGTGGACGGGAAGATTGCGGGAGGTGGAACACTGGCGCTGCACGATGGGGTTGCGGGATTGTTTGGCGCGAGCACTTTGCCCGTGGCGCGCCGGCGCGGCGTACAGACTGCACTATTGCAGAGACGGCTGGCGCGCGCGTCGCAGGCCGGAAGCGACCTCGCGGTGAGCATTGCGCAGCCGGGAAGTACTTCTCAGCGCAATATTCTGCAGCAGGGATTTCAAGTGCTCTACACGCGCGTCAAATTCGAAAAAGCGCTTGCATAAGACGCCGCCCTCGGTTGGCGCTTCACTGAGCGACGCGCTTGTGGATGAACTCGACGATGTCTTGCGTGGAAGTGCCTGGCAGAAAAATCTCGGCGATGCCGGATTGTTTCATGGCGGGAATGTCGGCTTCTGGAATGATGCCGCCGACAAGTACGGTGACGTCATTCATACCCTTTTCGCGCAGAAGGTTCATGAGTTGCGGGCAGATGGTGTTGTGAGCGCCGGAAAGGATGGAGAGGCCGATGACGTCGACGTCTTCCTGGACGGCGGCGGTGGCTATCATTTCCGGCGTTTGGCGCAGGCCGGTGTAGATGACTTCCATGCCGGCGTCGCGCAAGGCGCGCGCGATGATTTTGGCGCCGCGGTCGTGGCCGTCCAATCCGGGTTTGGCAATCAGCACTCGTATCTTCTTCGTTGTCATAAGGTGATTTTACAGCGCCGCGGGATTCAGAATGCAGCGGCTCGTCAGTTTGCCAGGCTGTAGCGGCAGCTGGGTTCCGTGACCTTGAGATTGCTGCGCCACTTCAGGTCGACTTGCTCAATAAACTCAAAACGCTGGGTGCTCTCCTGTCCGATGATTTCGAGCAGATATTTTCCGGGCAGCGCGCGAATTGCAAAGCGGCCTTGACTGTCGGTGCTTTTCTTGCGCACCCCGGATTTGCGGATCTCATCCAAAACGCCTTCAAGAGCAAAACAATGTTTCGTGTCGGACAGGTTGTTGTATCCCGCCAAATCCCCGCGGGTCCGTTCGTCCGCCGCAGGAATCTGAAAGACGCGCGCATTTGCGGCTTTTTCTTCATCGTTTGTTTCCTGGATTTTAGCGAGTGCGCCGGCGATGCGCTGCTGCTGGTCTTCGTTCACTGAATAGATCGTGACGCTGCCGCCAGAAAGCGCGACCACGCCTTGATCGGTAACGGGAACAGCCACTTCTCCAGTGATTCGCGAAGTCGCCACCCAAACTATGGGAACGGCCGCAACGAGGACGAGAAGCAGGATCAAGCCGCCATATTTCTTCAAGAAGAATGCCGTCCGCGATTTGGGAACGGGCGGAACTTCATTCGGAGTTGGATTCGGAGGTGAGTTCAGAGGAGCCATCCAGCAGCCTTTCGCTTCGTCAAGTGATCGCTACTTCTTCGTAAGTGCCGAAGACGTCGCGGAGAGCGTCGCAGATTTCGCCTACGGTGGCGTAGGCTCTTACGGCGTCGAAAAGATGGGGCATGAGATTATCTTTGCCTTCGGCGGCTTTGCGCAGGGCCGCGAGGCGGCGGCCGACTTCGGCTTTGGAGCGGTCGGCACGCAGCTTTGACAGGCGCTCGGCCTGGCGGTGAGCGACAGTCTCATCGATTTGGAGAATGTCGAGCGGCTTTTCCGCTGCCACGTAGTCGTTGACGCCGACGATGATTTTTTCTTTTTTGTCGACGGCCACCTGGTAGCGGTAGGAAGCTTCTGCAATTTCGCGTTGCGGGTAGCTTCGTTCGATGGCCGGGACCATGCCGCCCATGGCGTCGATTTTGTCGACGTAGTCCCACGCGCCGCGTTCGACTTCGTTCGTCAGTGTTTCCACAAAGTAGGAGCCGCCGAGAGGATCGACGGTGTTCGTGACGCCGGTTTCGTGCGCGATGATTTGTTGCGTGCGCAGCGCAATGGTGGCGGCGAACTCGGTGGGCAGCGCCCAAGCTTCGTCGAGAGAATTTGTGTGCAGAGATTGCGTTCCGCCGAGAACGGCGGCAAGCGCCTGGATGGCAGTGCGCACCACGTTGTTGTAGGGTTGCTGCGCGGTTAGTGAACAGCCGGCAGTCTGTGTGTGGAAGCGCAGCGCCCAGGTGCGTGGATTCTTGGCGTGGTAGCGCTCGACCATCGCTTTGTGCCAGATGCGGCGAGCGGCGCGGTACTTGGCGATTTCCTCGAAAAAATCATTGTGCGCGTTAAAGAAGAAGGAGAGCTGGGGGACGAATTGATCCACGTCCAGTCCGCGGCGCATTCCATATTCGACATACTCCATGCCATCGCGCAGGGTGAACGCCAATTCCTGAATCGCGGTCGAGCCGGCTTCGCGGATGTGGTAGCCGCTGATCGAAATGGGGTTGAACTTGGGCGTGTTCTTCACGGCAAATTCAAAGGTGTCGATCACCAGACGCATCGACGGCTCGGGCGGGTAGATGTATTCCTTTTGCGCGATGTATTCCTTGAGGATATCGTTTTGCAGGGTGCCGGAAAGTTTATTCCAGTCCGCGCCTTGCTTTTCCGCTACGGCAAGATACATCGCCCAGATGACCGCCGCGGGCGAGTTGATGGTCATCGAAGTAGTGACGTTGGCTAGCGGAATTTTGTCGAAGAGCACTTCCATGTCGGCGAGGGAACTGATGGCCACGCCGCATTTGCCGACCTCACCTTCGGAAAGTGGATGATCGGAGTCGTAACCCATCAGCGTGGGAAGATCGAACGCGGTCGAGAGGCCGGTCTGGCCTTGCGCCAGAAGGTAGCGAAAGCGCTGATTGGTGTCTTCGGCTGTGCCGAAGCCGGCGAATTGCCGCATCGTCCAGAGGCGCCCGCGATGCATGGTGGAATGAATGCCGCGGGTGTAAGGAGGCTCGCCGGGGAAGCCTAAGTCGCGGTTGGGATCCCAACCGGGTAGATCGGCGGGCGTGTAAAGACGCCGGATGGGATGACCGGAAATTGTGGTGAATTCGGTTTGGCGCTCGGGACTTTTTTCGAGTGTCGGGCGGAGAGTGTTTTCTTCCCAGGCGCGTTCCTTTGCAGAAGGCTCACGCTGGGCGCCTGGAGCGTCGCCGGTCGTGATGGTCGTGGTGGTTCCCTTGACCTTATCACTCATGGTTTTGCGGTCCAATTTGTGCACGTACCGGTGCGTACTTCAAAAGAACTCACAATTCCATGCTATGCGAAAGCGAAAAGAGGAGCAAGGGGACTGGGCGAGAGAGTCAGCAAAGAAAAAAGAGTGCGAGGCCGGAAAGGTCGCAAATCCCATCCAGCCTCGGTTGAGGAATTAGCGTCGCCCTCCGTCACTCAAGCTTTTGAGGAGCTCTTCGGTGCCGACGACTTTTCCGTGAAGCGTGCCGGGGATTAGCGTTTCGCGCTCGATGTCGCCGGACTTGGCGTCAGCGATGGTAACGCGATTCACTTCGAGCGTGCGGCCCAAGGCGCGTTCGTAGTTGGCCTTGGCCTCCTGGAGGTTGGCTAGCGCGCGAAGCTCGTTTCCCTGAGCGGCGACCAGGTCGCGCTGTGTCTGAATCACCACGTAAGTGGTAGACGCCCCCAACTGGTATTTCTTCTGCTCGGCGTCGAAGGTTTGCTGTTGCAATTCGCGTGCCTTGCTCGCGGCCGCGACCTGGGCACGGTCTTGAGTGAGCGCAATATAGGCGTTGCGGACGTCAAGAAGCGCGGCGTTTCGCAGTTGCTGTTCCTGCGTTTCCAGTTGCCGTTGCACGAGCAGAGCGCGCGCGTGGAAAGCCTGAGCCGAGCGGTTGCGCAGGGGAAGCGTCAGTGTGAGCTGACCGGCATATTCGGGGAAGCGATTGTGAAAGATTTGGCTTTGCGCGGTGGTGAAACCTTGCTGCGAAGTGCCTACAACAGTAGGGATCGCGGTCGGTTCGAAAACCGGAGTTGGTACGCCGTTGACGTCTACCAATATCGGGCTGCCATTAGCGCCCACGATGGGCGCGCCGGCGCCGGGTGTGGGAGTGCCGGTGATGGTGCTGTTTCCCGCGAGGCCAGCGGACAAATAGAAGGCGTTTGCGGTTAGCGAGGGTAGAAGAGCGTTCTTGGTGGCGCGAACGTCAATTTCGGCGTTCTTCAGGGTGTAGACCTGTTCCTGAAGTTCGG
>WNFJ01104753.1_pt1 | contig 13783 bp, 11 predicted proteins | sample 5400461 | NCBI WGS metagenome assembly WNFJ01 (sample SAMN13153349, study PRJNA577476) | soil metagenome | isolation source: 115 cm saprolite on Douglas fir-dominated hillslope | place: USA:California | collected 2013-09-17 | reverse complement strand
GCAACATGATTCCGACACGATCGCCATCGGCGACCAACCCCCGCAACTCCTTTATTTTCTGCTTAGTGAATATCTGATCCATAAAATGGTCAGCGAGATAAAATTATCCCGCATCCGGGTTCGCAGGTCACGGGCCGGTCACCAGGGCACAGGAAGTCCGCGTGTTTTAATCGAGGAGGCCTCGGGCCGAAATATTTGTAACGCGAAAATCTCCGCTGACCGGAGCATCGTTCAAAAGGTAGGGAAAAACCGTCTGCAAGTGAGCGGAACGCGACCGATCCGCCAGATTGGAGGGAAATTTCATCGGATTGGGGAAATATCACAGCGCGAAGAGATGACGCAATGATATAGAATAACAGCCGCATATGGATTCATCCGATTCGCATCCCATTAAGTTCAACTGCGCGATCTNNCGCCGACCATTCACTGAGTGGCTGCTCCGGATTTCGGTCGAGGACACCGGCGGCTTCCGCCAGGAGGCCTTTATCTGCGGCAACTGCGCGGTTAAGCTCCGGCTTGCCTCGGAGAAAAATCGCGACTTGCAAATCGATCCGTGGATTCATGAGGCGGTCGCCAACGTGCTCCGCGGCAAAAATCCCGACAAGCCCGAACGTTGACAAAGCAGTCAAAGGAAGCCGACTCATCGATGTCCCCCGCACCCGACAAATCTGATCGCTCCGATGCCCAAGCTGGCGCCACCGCGGAGCTTTGGCCGCGTGAAGAAGCGCGACGGCTGGCAGAGCGGGTCGCGTCGTACGACCAGTCACGGCCGGTGATCTTCGAGAGCGGTTTCGGCCCCTCAGGACTCCCCCATCTCGGCACGATGTGCGAAATCGTGCGCCCCGCCTACGTGCGCCGGGCTTTTTCACAGCTCGAGCCCGCGCGGCCGACGCGGCTGGTGGTCTTTATCGATGACATGGACGGGCTTCGCAAAGTGCCCGAGAACATCCCGAATCGCGAAGCGACCGCACAGTATCTAGGCCAGCCGGTATCGAAGATTCCCGATCCGTTCGGCGAGTGTCACACGAGCTTCGCGGAGCACATGGTAAGTCTGCTCGGCGAATTTCTCGCGCCGATAGAAGTCGAGTACGAGTTGATGCGCGCGTCCGAGATGTATGCGAACGGACGCTTCGACGACGCCCTGAAACTTATCCTCGCCAAGCATCACGAGATTGCCGCGATCGTCACACCGACTTTGCGCGAAGAGAATCGCGCGGGGTGGTCGCCGTTCATGCCGATTTGTCCGAAATGCGGCCAAGTCGTCGAGCGTACCGTCACCGCTTATCATCCCGAGCGCTCAACGATTGAGTTCACCTGCGAGCGAAGCGCGGGCGATTCCGATGGATGCGGTTTCAGCGGCGAGCAATCCGTGCTCGGCGGGAAGGCGAAGGTTCAGTGGAAGGTTGACTGGGCGCTCCGATGGTATGCGCTCAAGGTCGATTACGAGCTTTACGGCAAAGACCTTACCGACTCGGCGCGCCTCTCGGGACAAATCTTGCGCGTGCTCGGCGGAAATCCGCCGCTCGGGTTTCCGTTCGAAATGTTTCTCGACGAACAAGGGCACAAGGTTTCGAAGTCGATCGGCCGCGGGGTGACGGTCGAGCAATGGACCCGCTATGCGCCGATTGAAGTGCTCAAGATGTTTCTGCTGCAGAGTCCGCGCCGCGCGCGCAAACTTTTTCTCGGCTCGATTCCGACTTACGTGGACGAATTCCTCGACGCGATTCGCGAGTACGCGTCGGCGCCGGAAGAGAAGCGGCGCAACTCCCCGCTCGAATACGTGTTGCAGAGCACGACGCCGCGGCGCTTCAACTCGGAGCTCAGCTTCGGGATGATGATGAACCTGGTCGCGACGCTCGGCAGCTCCGATCGCGACTTCATCTGGAATTATCTGACCCGCTACGACGCCGCGATTGCGGGCGATCCGGAAACCGAAGCGATGGGCCGTGCGCTGGTCGAATGCACGCTCAACTTCTACCGCGACTTTATCGAGCCGGCCAAGAAAGCTTACGTACCAACAGATCCGGAGCGCGAGCAGCTGAAAAATCTACGCGAGTATCTAGCCGCGAATCAGAAGGCGAGCGCCGAAGAAATCGAAAAGAAAATCTACGACCTCGGCCGCGAGAACTACGACAAGCCGGGCAAGATCTTCCCTCTGATGTACCGATCGATCCTCGGCCAGGAGCGCGGCCCGCGCCTCGGCGCATTCATCCGCCTCGCCACCCCCACCCGAGTCGTCGAACTCCTCGACGCAACGATCGCCCGCACTGCCTAGTTAACGGTTCGTTAACGTCTCGAGGTTGCCCTAACGCCGCCCTGGTGTTATCTGCGGTACAAGAATCCCATTCACAGCTAAAGGAGGATCCGCAGATGGCAGTCTCAGCGGTGATAACGTTCCGCGCCCGCGACGGTCGGCTGGGCGAGCAGTTGGAAAACCTGAAGGCGATAAAGCGGCTGGTGGAACGCGTAGGCGGTACTTTCAGCGTTCACCGCCAAGTGTTCGGCGCGCAAGCCAATACGGTGATTGCAGTGAGCGAGTATAAGGACTGGAGCGGCTTCGCGAAACTTCGTTCCGATTCGGAATTCCTGCAGTTGGTTGATCGCATTCGTTCTGGGCCGAACCCGGCAGCGGACGTAATCGGCGCAGATCTGTACGAGGATCTTCCGGTTTGAGCGTCTGATAAGTGAATGCACCGGAGCGCCTCTGCTCGCGCGGATATATCCGCAAGCGCAGGCGCTCCGGACCTACACGAACTCCGCGAATACTGAGTCGGCCAATTCGAGGCCGCGGTCAGTGAGGAAGACACGGCCGCGTTCGATTGTCAGCAGACCATCGTTGACGAGCGGAGTCGCTACTGCGCCGAAGATACATTCGAAGTGGTGGCCGAAGCGCGCGTGAAAATCGGCGAGCGCGAATCCCTCACGCAGGCGAAGATTCAGGAACACGTACTCACTCTGCGCGGTGGCCTCGTGGATTGTCTCGGCGCCTGCTTCCGCAAGCCCTCCCTCTCCGATAGCGACGACGTAACGCGACGGAAGTTTCTCGTTCCACCACCGACGCCCGCCCTTCTCGACGCGTGCAAAACTATGCGCGCCCGCACCGATTCCGAGGTAAGTCTCACCGCGCCAATAAGTTAGATTGTGCCGAGCTTCGTGGCCGGGCGCCGCGTAGTTCGAAATTTCGTACATCGCGTAGCCGCGCCGCGGAATTTCCTCGCGCACCGTCTGATACATCGCGGCTTGCTCATCGTTCGGAAGTTGCTTGATCTTGCCGCGCTTCAAATCGGTGAAGAACGCGGTGCCTTCCTCGAAGGTCAGGTTGTAGGCGGAAATGTGATCCGGTTCCAGCTCTGCCACCGATTCGATATCGAACAGAACATCGGTGACCGTCTGTCCGGGAACCGCAAAGATCAAGTCGAGATTGATGCGATCGAAGCCTGCGCGATGCGCCATCTTCGCGGCCGCGCGAGTTTCATCCGCCGAATGAATGCGCCCGAGGAACTTAAGCGTCGCAGGATTGAACGACTGCGCGCCAAAACTCATCCGATTCACCCCCGCCGCACGCATCCCGGAGAGTTTCGCGGCGTCCACAGTGCCCGGATTCGCCTCGAGCGTGATTTCGGCGTCGCTGTCGATTCCACAGAGACGATCAGCCGCGTCGATAATCTCGCCGATTGATTTCGGATCGAACAGAACAGTGACGGCGTGCCTCCGCCAAAGAAGATCGTCTTGATCCGCTCGCCCGAATACGGCGCGGCGCCGACTCGATGCTGAAGCTCGGAAATCAGCGCGTGAGTGGAGTCCGCCTCCGGCCACGACGCTGCGGCGTGCGAGTTGAAATCGCAGTACGGGCATTTCGATTGGCACCACGGAATATGGATGTAGAGGGAAAACCTCACAGCACGATACTAGCCCCGCTTTTGCCATGCGCGCGAGGCCTGCTACTACCTGCCTCAATCGGTCGCTATACTTCGTGTGCCAGAGGAACCTTGTCCGAAGTTGCACCCAATCCTAAGGATCGCGAAGTAGGCGGCGCGCCCGCGCGTGCCGCGTCCGCGACGGCTAGCGGCTCCGGCGCGAGACACGCCGGCACGATCGCGATCGGCGTCCTGCTGAGCCGGATCGCCGGTCTCATCCGCGATAGCATCTTCGCACATTTTCTCGGCAACTCCGCGACCGCCGACGCCTTCAAGGCCGGCTTTCGCATCCCCAATATTTTGCAAAACCTGTTTGGCGAGGGCGTGCTCTCTGCCTCGTTTATTCCCGTTTACGGAAAACTTCTCGGTGAGGGCGACGACGAAACCGCCGACATGCTGGCATGGGGCGTCGGCGCGATCATGACGCTGGGCGTATCGATCCTTGTCGCGATCGGCGTACTGGTCACGCGGCGACAAGCGCGACTTGACGATTCAGATCGTGCGCATCCTGTTCCCCGGCGCGGGATTGCTCGTGATGTCGGCGTGGTTCCTCGGCGTGCTCAACAGTCATCACAAATTTTTCGTCTCGTACACCGCGCCGGTTGCATGGAATCTCGCGATGATCGCCGCGCTGCTTTACTACGGTCCGCGCCGCTCGCAGGACGGCCTCGCGATCGCTATTTCGTGGGCAAGCGTAGTCGGTTCCGCATTGCAGATTCTGGTGCAGGTTCCCCAAACGCTCGCGCTGCTGAGAAAGCATCGTATCGATTTCGCACGCGTAAGCGCGCCGCTCAGATCCGTATTCAACAATCTGACCCCAGTGGTGATCAGCCGCGGCGTGGTCAATTTGAGCACTTACGTTGACAACATCCTCGCGAGCCTGCTTCCAACCGGCGCGGTTGCGGCGCTCAACTACGGGCAGTTGCTCTACATGATGCCGATCAGCCTGTTCGGCTACTCCGTGGCCGCGTCCGAGTTGCCCGCGATGTCGCGTGCCGCCGGCGCGATGCCCGAACAGATGAGCGCGATTCTTCGCGCGCGGCTGAATCGCGGACTCCGACAAATCGCATTCATGGTGGTCCCGTCCTCCGCAGCCTTTCTGATTCTTGGCGACGTGATCGTCGCGCTGATCTACCAATCCGGCGCGTTCACTCATGCAGACGCAATCTACGTCTGGGCGGTGCTCGCAGGCAGCGGAGTCGGATTGCTCGCGGCCACGATGGGCCGGCTTTACAACTCGGCCTTCTACGCGCTGTTCGATACGCGCACGCCGCTTCGCTTCGCGATGATTCGAGTCGCATTGACGCTGGTGCTCGGCTATCTGTGCGCGATTCCGCTGCCGCCGATGCTCGGAATCGCGCAGAAGTGGGGCGTCGCGGGACTCACCGTGTCAGCGGGAATCGCGGGATGGGTCGAATTCGCGATGCTGCGATTCGCGCTCAATCAGCGCGTCGGATGGACCGGGCTTAGCCGTTCTTATCTCGCGCAGCTATGGTCACTGGCTCTGGGAGCCGCCGCGCTCGCATTCGTTCTAAAGCTTCAGATGGCAGGATTCGGACCGCGGATTCAGGGCCTGACCGTTCTTTCCGTTTATGGCGGCCTCTACTTCGCAGGAGCGTGGATTATCGGGATACCTGAGTTCGCGCAGTTTACCGATCAGATACGGCGCCGTTTTTCCCCACGGCCTTCTGTGAACTCATCCGATCAATAGTCGCGGTGGTGCTGCGTCCGCCGAGCAGTGGCGCAAGCGCAACCCGTCCGCCGCGTGCTTCGACGAACGCCTGCCCATCGACGCGCTTGCCGCGCCAATCTTCGCCCTTGATCAAAACGTCGGGCTTAACCGCGCGGATAATTTTCTCGGCCCGCGTCTCGTCGAACACCACGACGTAATCGACCGCTTCCAGAGCCGCCAGGATTCGCGCACGTTCCGCGGCCGGATAAATCGGGCGCGAGTCGCCCTTGAGCACGTGCACGCTTCGATCGCTGTTGAGACCGACCACCAGCAGGTCGGCCTGCGCACGCGCGAACGCGAGAATCTGGATATGGCCCGCGTGAAGCAAATCGAAGCATCCGTTCGTGAATGCAATCCGACGCCCCGCGCGGCGCTCGCGGCCGAGCGCCGCCTTCAGTTCATCCACCGAATGAATTTTGCGCTCGTAGGTGTCGTGTCCAGGCGCGAGCGCGCGCGCCAGGTCTTCGCGCGTGATCACCTCGGTGCCGATTCGCGTCACTTCGATACTCGCCGCCAGGTTTGCAATCGTCGCCGCGGAGGAAAATCCGAGACCCGCAATTGTAAACATTCCGAACACGCTCAGCACCACGTCGCCCGCGCCGGTCACGTCGTAAACCTCGCGCGGCGCAGTCGGCACATAAGTATCGCGACCGCCGCGCTCCGCGAGATACATCCCGTCGCGGTCTAGCGTTATCAGGCACGCATCCAGATCGAGTTTGCGCACCAGCGTCTCGGCGGCATTGCGCCACGCGACGCGATCGGTGAGCCGCATCCCCGTCGCGACTTCAGTTTCATGCCGATTTGGCGTGAGTGCGGTTGCGCCGCGATAGATCGAAAAATCCTCGCTGCGGCGTGGATCGACTATCACCGGAATACCGCGCGCCCGACCGCCGTCGATAAGCGCGCGCAGCACGGCCGGCGTCAGCATCCCCTTGTCGATATCCGAAATCAGCACGCCGTCGCATTCGCGCAGCTCCGACTTGAGCCGTGAAATCAGTTCGCGCTCGCGCGCCGGTTTCAGCACGCTCGGATCTTCTTCATCGATACGCAGCAGTTGCTGAGTCGCGCGATGCGCCGCCTGCACGCTACCGAGCATCCGATCTTTGACAATTGTTGGCCGATCGGGGTCGGTAAGAATCGAGCGGGTACCGATTCCGAGGTCCGCGAAAATTTCGCGCAACAGCCGTCCGTTGCGATCCGCGCCGACCACACTGAGCGCGCTGACCTCCGCGCCGAGCGCGCGCAAATTCGCCATTACGAAGCCGGCATTGCCCGGTTTCTCCTCGCGGCGTTGCACGCGCAGAATCGGAATCGGCGCTTCGGGTGAGATTCGCGCGACGTCGCCCCAGATGTAACGGTCCAGGATAACCTCGCCCGCGACCAGCACTCGAAGCGGCTTCAGCGCCGGCAGATCGAGCTCGCGACGTGGCACTTCAGCACGCGCCGATGCGATTTTACGTCGAGCCATGATGCGGCATCTTACGCTGCGGTCCGCCTTGCGTTAAACACGCCAGCTTCATCTGATCGCATAACCGCCGTCCACGTACACGATCGAGCCGGTCACGAAGTCTGACGCGTGCGAGGCGAGGAAGACCGCGCTGCCTGCCATTTCTTCGGGCTGGCCGAAGCGTCCCGCCGGCGTGCGCATTATTATCTCGTCGTAAAATGGGCCGCTCTGCGCGGGCAGAGTCAGGTCGGTCGCGATCCATCCCGGCACGATCGCATTGACCTGGATATTATGCGGCGCCAGCTCAATCGCCATCGTCTTGGTCGTCTGCACCAGCCCGCCTTTCGCCGCAGCATAAGGAATTCCACTTCGCCCGCCGAATTGCGAATACTCACTCGCGATATTGATAATTTTGCCGCGCTTGCGAGTCATCATCGAGCGCGCCGCAATTTGCGACAGGAAAAAGCACGAGTTGAGATTGGTTTCGATCACCCGGTCCCAATCCTCGGCGCGGAACTTCAGCGCGCTCCGAAGTATCGAAATTCCTGCGTTGTTGACCAGGATCGAAATCGGCCCGAGCTCGCGCTCGACTTGCTCCATCGCCGGCAGCAGCGCTTCGCGTTTGGTCACATCGAGCTGCACAGCGATTGCCGGGATGCCGAATTTTTTGAGCTCGGTGAGCGTCGCGTTATTTTTCTCCTGGTTGCGCGCGAGGATCGCGACTGCGGCACCTGCCTCGGCCAGGCCGAGCGCGATTCCGCGCCCGATTCCGCCGTTGCCGCCGGTGACCACTGCGACCTCACCACTCAGGTCGAACATTTTTGGCGCTGCCATTTTTATGAACTCACTTGGAGAGAAGTTTCAGCGGATGAAAAAACCACCGTCCACAATAATATCGGCGCCGGTTACAAAATCCGACGCCCGCGAAGCCAGGAACACCGCCGCCCCAGCCATCTCGGACGGCTCCGCAAAGCGTCCCGCCGGCGTCCGCGTGATCATTTCGTCCTTCACCACCGCGTATTTTGGATCGTTGCGGATCCAATCGGTCATGTCGGTGGTCGTCCATCCGGGCGCCAGTGAATTTATCTGGATATTGTGCGGCGCCAACTCGATCGCAAGGCATCGCGTGAGCTGGAGCAGCCCGCCCTTGCTGACCCCGTACGATGGATAAATCGGTGTGCCCTTGTACGCGCCGACGCTCGCGACGTTGATTATCTTGCCGGAACGCCGCGGAATCATCGACGCCGCCACGTATCGCGAAAGCAGGAAGCACGACGTCAGATTGGTCTCGAGCACCGAGTCCCAATCCTCTTCACCATGCTCGAGCAGACCCTTCAGAATTGCGAACGCGGCGTTGTTCACCAGGATATCGATTGCACCGAGTCTTCGTTCCACTTCGTCGAGCGCCGGCTTCAGGTGTTTGCGATGCGAAACATCCAGCTTGAGCGCCATCGCTGGATGCCCGAGCGCCTGAAGATCCGTGAGCGTCGCGCGATTACGCTCCTCGTTGCGGGCCAGGATCGCGACCGACGCGCCCGCCTCGGCCAATCCGAGCGCGATTCCGCGCCCAATTCCACCGTTGCCGCCGGTCACGACCGCGACTTTACCGCTCAAGTCGAACATCTTGGCGCTCGCCATGGCGCTTCTCCTCTTTACGAACCAGTTGGACAGCGAATGCTCAGCTTCTATATTGTCCTTTCGCAACCGCCGCAACCGAACACAATAAGCGGCGCGCATCTCTAACGAGGTTTATTTTTAAGGATGGGACTACGGACGGCGGAACAGTACAAGAGTTCGTTGCGCGATGGGCGCGCGGTTTATTTCAGGGGCGAGAAAGTTGCGGACGTCACTGCGCATCCGGTGATCGGAATCGCAGTCGAGCATGCCGCGCTCGCCTACAGGATGGCCGAAGACCCGAAGTATCGCGAACTCGCCGTCGTGAAAGAAGGCGGCGATGAATACAGCCGCTACTTCCATGTTCCGAAAAATGGCGACGACCTCCTGAAGCGCAGCGCGCTGATCGCGGCCTCGACTCGCGAGGGCGCGACCCTGGTCGTGCTGATCAAGGAGATCGGTACCGACGCGCTGCTCGCGCTGAATATTATCGGCGAGAGAATGGCGGCTGCGGGCAAGCCCGAATATCGCGAGCGGATCCAAAAATACTACCGCCACTGCCGCGACAACGATCTCGCGATCGCGGTGGCGCAGACCGATGTTAAAGGTGACCGTGCGCTCGGCCCCACTCAGCAGGAGCATCCCGATTACTACGTTCGCATCGTCGAGGAGCGCCCCGACGGAATCGTCGTGCGTGGCGCGAAGGTGCATACCAGCGTCTCGACCAACACCAACGAAGTCATTGTGCTGCCGACTCGCGCGATGCGCGCGGAAGACAAGGCCTATGCGGTCGCGTTCGCGCTACCGATTAACACGCCGGGACTGAAGCTGCTCGCGTCGCCGCATGGAAGCTCGCACAAAAATGATTTCGAGCATCCGATCAGCGCGCGGCACAAGATGATGGAAACGCTAACCGTCTTCGATGACGTGTTCGTTCCCAAAGAGCGCGTTTTCCTGCAAGGCGAAATCGATTTCGCGGGATTGCTCGCACTCACCTTCGTTCGCTTCCATCGCTTCACCGCGGTGTCGTACAAACTTCCGCTGCTCGAGTTGATGGCAGGTGCGGGCCACGCTATCGCCGAGGCCAACGGAATCTCGCGCGCCGGTCATGTGCGCGACAAGCTGACTCATCTGGCCGCGTATCACACCACGGTCCGCGGACTTATCGAGCATGCCGCGCGCACCTGCACGCTCGAAGACGGCGTCGCGGTGCCCAATACGCTGCTGACCAATGTCGCCAAGTATCACTTCGCGCACAACTATCATCAGGCAGTGCAGATAGTGCAGGACCTCGCCGGCGGTCTGCTCGTCACGGCGCCTGCGGCTGAAGATCTGACCAGCGAGGCGACTCGCGCCTACGTGCTCAAGTACATGGGCGGCGCGAAGGGCTTCGACGCGGAGAAACGATTGCGACTGCTGAACCTGATAAGCGATCTGACGTCGTCAGGTTTCGTGAGTCCGCCGGAGATCCTCGGCTTCAGCCGATTTCTCACCGCGCGTAATGTAGAGTCCAAGCGCTACGACAACCAGCCCCACAATCCCCGGAATTATCATGGCCCTCAGAAGGTCCATCGCGATTTTTTCTACTTTTCGGTTCTGAGCTCGACTGTGTTGCCGTCGGGATCGACTACCCACAGTTGCCGGCCTGCGCCCATGTTCGATGGCGCTTCGAGGAATTCGATTCCCATCTCCTTGAGCGAGCGCTTGGTCTCGTCGAAATCTTCGACATCGAATGCGACGTGCGCGCCTAGCGGATCGGGCTTCCGCCTATGGTTCTCGCTCGAGATGATATGCAGCGCGTTGCTGCCGATCCCGTACCATGCGCCGCCGAACCCGAAGTCCGGGCGCGGGATACGCTTCAGGCCGATCACTTTCTCGTAAAAGGCGGTCGCCTTTTCGACATCGCTGACCCGGAATGCGGCGTGGTTGAGCCCGCGTAATTTGATCATGTTCGTTTCTCCGTTTGCGTGATCGCTATCTAGCACGAGCGCGAGCGATCGCGATAAGCCCATCGCTACTAGTCGAACGCGCTCTCGCCCGTGATATCGCGGCCCAGGATCAACGTATGCACGTCGAAGGTGCCCTCGTAAGTATTTACCGTCTCCAGGTTAAGCATGTGACGGATCACCGGGTACTCGTTGACGATTCCGTTCGCGCCGAGCATGTCGCGAGCGTCGCGCGCAATTTTCAGCGCCTCGTTGACGTTGTTCCGCTTCGCAAATGAAACATGCTCGGGCCGCATCTTGCCCTGGTCCTTAAGATGCGCGAGTCGCAGGCAGACCATCTGCGCCTTGGTGATCTCGGTCAGCATCCTGACCAGCTTCGCCTGCACGAGTTGATAGCCCGCGAGCGGCCGCGAAAACTGCTTGCGCGATTTCGTGTAATCGAGTGCGCAGTGGTAACACGATCGCGCCGCGCCGATCGCTCCCCATGCGATTCCATAGCGCGCTTGCGTCAGACACCCGAGTGGACCCTTGAGTCCGCGCGCGGCCGGCAGATGCGCCGTCTTCGGAATTCGCACGTCCTCGAAAATCAGCTCAGAGGTGATCGATGCGCGCATAGAAAATTTTCCATGAATATCGCGGGTCGAAAATCCAGGAGTTCCCTTCTCGACAAGGAACCCGGGGATACCCTCATCGACCTTCGCCCACACAATTGCCACATCGGCGATCGAGCCGTTGGTGATCCATCGTTTGGTCCCGTTGAGAATCCATCCGTCACCGTCGCGCCGCGCGCGCGTTTCCATCCCGCCGGGGTCGGAACCGTGGTCCGGCTCGGTAAGCCCGAAGCATCCGATCAATTTTCCTTTCGCCATTTCCGGCAAGTAGCGTTGCTTCTGTTCTTCACTGCCGTTGGCATAAATCGCGTACATGGAAAGCGCGCTCTGAACCGACGCGAATGAGCGTAATCCCGAGTCGCCGGCTTCGAGTTCCTGCATGATCAGGCCGTACGCAACATTGTTCATCCCAGCGCATCCATAACCCTTCAAGTTTGCTCCGAATATTCCAAGCTCAGCCATCTGAGGCACGAGCTGCATCGGAAAGGTTTCCTTCGCAAAATGCTGCTCGATTCCAGGCAGGATTTCGCGATCAACGAAGCGCTTGGTCGTGTCGCGCGCCATCTTTTCTTCATCGGTGAGCAGGTCATCCAAGTGGAAAAAGTCGAGGTCTCGTAATAAATCCGCCATCTTGCGCTCCCTACTAATTTCTCAGGCGGCCGTGACCGACCGCTTCTCCCAAATCATGATGGTGAGCCTTAAAAACAATGGTTCTTTTGGTGACCGAATCGCGCCTCACGGTATTGCTTGCTCTTGACCGCCGTCGGTTGGTTCCGCACGCTGGTTTATAAGCGAACTTTTCCTTAACCGCGCTACTAGTTGCCTCCCTTTCGAGTATCACGTAGCCTAATACATCAAGCTAGTCATATGCACATTGAAACGCTAAAGGTCTTCTGCGACATAATCGAGAGTGGAAGCTTTTCTTATGCCGCCTCACAAAATTTCGTAACCCAGTCGGCAGTCAGCCAGCAGGTCCGAAGCCTCGAAGAGAAGTATGACTGCCGATTGATAGAACGCGGACGCGCTGGAGTCAAACCAACTCCGGCCGGACAGATTCTATACACCGCCAGCAAGGAAATCGTGCGCCGATTTCTCGAGCTGGAGAATCGACTCCGCGAAATCGGCTCGGTGGTCGCCGGCTCGATTCGTGTCGGCACGGTGTACAGCGTCGGTCTGCACGAGCTGCCGCCCTACCTGACCGAATTTCTGCGCAATTTTCCGGCCGTCAACGTGCACCTGGAATATCTGCGCTCGAACAAAATTTACGAGGATCTGATCGAGGGCAAGGTTGATCTCGGCGTCGTCGCCTATCCAGCCAAGCGCAGCCAAATCGTTTCCGTCCCGTTTCGCCACGACGAGCTCGTACTATGCGTTCCGCCCGACAATCCGCTCGCCAAGAACAGCAAAGTTAACGTCGGCCAGTTGCAGGGGCAGAAGTTTGTCGGCTACGAACGCGACATCCCGACCCGCAAGGCCTCCGATCGGATTCTGCGCGATCACGGCGTCAAGCCGACCTATGCGCTCGAGTTCGACAATATCGAGACGATCAAGCGCGCGGTCGAAATCGGGCTCGGATGCGCAATCGTTCCGCGCATGACGATTGAGAACGAGGTCACTCGCGGCACCCTCAGGATGCTCGAGTTCCAGGAGGGAACCTTCCTCCGTCCGCTCGCGATCATCTACAAGCGCGGACGCGAGCTTTCGCCCGCGGTGCGCAAGTTTATCGAAGTGCTGACCACAAGCGGGATCGTGCCCAAAGCCGGCGCCGGCCGAGACCGCGCCGAGCGCACGCCACGGAGCGAGCGAGCCGACCGCGGCGAGCGCGAGCGTCGCGACGACGCGAACCATTCCGAGCGCGCAGAAAAAGCCGAGAAGTCGGCATAGCCGCACTCTCCGCAAGAAAGGCCGGGTCTTACTCTTGCCTCGCCCGTTATTTTACGGGAGAGGCGGACCGAGTCGCGCAGCGACTCGGTCGGTGAGGGTTCTGCTCTACTGCGCTGGCGAAATCACAGCGGCGGGCGCTTGAATCCTCCCAGTGCATTCTCTGCCGCCTTGGCGACTGCGAGGACCGCCTCTTCGCCGAATGCTCGCCCCACGATTTGCAAGCCGATCGGAAGACCGTCGCGATCTTTCCCGGCTGGGACAACCGCGCCCGGCAGCCCCGCGCAGTTCACCCATAGCGCCGGCCAGTTCGCAGTGAACAGCGAAAGTGTTTTGCCGTCGATCTCGACTTCGACCGCGCCGTGCTCAAATGCGGTGACGCAAAATGGTGCGCCGAGAATTATCGGGTAGCGCTCCATGAGCTCCGCGAGCTTGAGCCGCCACGAGTCGCGCGCCATCGCGATTTTAAAATACTCGGCCGCCGACTTGACCGGCATCGCCGCCATGTTGTTGCGCAAACGCTCGCGCGAGAGTTTCAGATTTTCGCCGAGCGCCTCGATCCCGAGTTGATTGCCGTCGGCCATCGCGTATTCCCACCAGATTCGCGCGCCGTCATCGACCGGCGGCTTCACTTC
>WNFJ01732320.1_pt1 | contig 13784 bp, 9 predicted proteins | sample 5400461 | NCBI WGS metagenome assembly WNFJ01 (sample SAMN13153349, study PRJNA577476) | soil metagenome | isolation source: 115 cm saprolite on Douglas fir-dominated hillslope | place: USA:California | collected 2013-09-17 | reverse complement strand
CGCACCTGTCCACGGATAGGGTGGGATTCGAACCCACGAAACGGTTACCCGTTTACACGCTCTCCAGGCGTGTGCCTTCAGCCGCTCGGCCACCTATCCTCGTCTGATCCCACTGACAGCCTGACTTACCGACAGCCTGGCTTAATGTTAGCGACCGACACCCATACGATGGGAGCGCGTCCGCTGGGCGCTCACCGGCGGTCAAAACGCCAAGCGCTCCCGTTTGGCTTCGATCATGGCGACATCGAGACCTGGCACGGTCTTCAGGTCCTCGAACGACCTGAAGGGCCCGTGCGCCACCCGGTACGCCACGATCGCCGCCGCTTGCGAGCGCTTCAGGGTCAAGCCGCTTTCGAGGGCGATGGCCGTCGCGGTATTGACGTTGACCCGCGGGAGCTCGGTGGCGGGGAACTGCGTCGCGAGATACTCGAGCGCGGCGCTGAACTCCGCGGACGTTCCCTTGGCGCCGAGTGCGGCCATCTTCCGCAAAGTGGCTGCCCAGCCCGCGCGATCCTGGCGCACCGACATCACGACCTCCGGTGCGTGGCATTTTGAGCAGAGTTTGACCGTCTGGCTTCGTCCCGGTCCGTCGCTCAGTTGCGCCGCGGCGTGACCGACGCCGACCGCGCCGGTGGAGATGACGGCCGCACACCACCCGGCCAAGGACCGCGACATCGTGACCTCAGTGCTCCATCGGGAATCCGAACGCATACAGGGTGCCTGTGGCTGTCGCCACGTACACCTGACCGCCGCCGGCGGACAGACCTCCGCGCCCCACCGATGTCATCGTGGTCTCGCTGCTCCACAGTTCCCGGCCGGTGGCGCCATCGAGCGCGTAGAGGATTGCGGGCAACGAGCCTTCGGCGTGCTCAGCGTCGGAGCGCCGGGCGTTTTTGGGGCGACGCCCACCACCCGAAACGGCGAAGACCACGCCGTTGACGATCGCGGGCGCGAGCGGTGGGGCGATATCGCGCGACACCCAGCCGGTCTGGAGCGTGGGTACGCCGGCCTGGTCGACGATCCTCCACGCGACGATGGCGCCGTGTGTGACGGCGCCGTTTCGGACCGCGAACCCTGCGCCCGTCCGCACCGGACCAGCAGTTCCGGTCAAGAGCCAGCGCGTGCCATCCGCGTCCACCCAGCTCGCGAGCCCGCCCGGCGCCGCAGCCGTGGCCTGGGAGAAGGCCGGCGTCTGGACGAAGGTCGAGCGGTGGATGTCCAGCAACTTGATCCGTCCGTCCCGGCTGGACGCCGCGATCAGAAGGCTACCCAGATGCTCGAAAATGACGGGCGAGGAGGTGAAGGCCGGTCCCCCCGAGCGATGGGCCCCCTTTGGCGTCAGAGTGCGGGGCTCGAGCGACCGCAATTGTCCGTCGCTCGCCGCGACATAGATCGTTCCGTCCGGGCCCATGGCTAGGCCAGGGGAGCCGACAATCCCTTCAGGGGAACGCCACGTAGCGACCTGTTTCGAGCCCAGGTCCAGTGCCCAGACGCCACTAGGCGCCTCCCCGCACCCGCGGAGGGTCGCCACATAGGCGACCTCATCGACGACGATCAGACCCCGCGCCGCGGCGTGGGGCGGAAGGAACGGCGTCGGCGGCTCGGCGTCGGCGCCATTCATGACGTTCAGCGTGTGGAGCAGGCCGTCACTCGACAGGGCATAGACGACCGGAAACGGACGTGGGCTAGGGCGCTGGCCGGACGGTTTCGGCGGGGCCGGCCCGGCGTCGCTTGGACGGGGCACCGCGGACCCGAGCGTGACCGCCCCCTCGCCGGGCTCGCCCACCGCGCCGCGTGCGGGAACACCCGCCCGTCCGCCGCCGTATCCCGCGACCACGGTCGGCAGCGCCGCGTTCGTTGGGCGGGCGAGGTTGGGGGTCATCAGGGCGGCGCAAGGAGGCTCGCCTCCGTCAGCTGGCGCCGCCGGGGCGAAGCGCCGCTCCCACTCCATTCGACCCAGGTCGGTGTCCAACGCGACGACATGATCGGCCCCCGCGCCGACAAAGCCCAAAGCCCGGAATCCCCGGTAACTGATAACGAGATCGAGCAGCACGGGCGGTGTCACGGCATGCGCCCGCGGCGACTCATCGGTGACCTGGAGCTTCCACAGGAACTGGAATCCGGGCTTCCGGATGCCGGCCGGGGAAATCTTCGTGTCCGTCCTGACCCAAGACGAACGTTGCGCGTCATACCCGCCCGTCGTCCACTCCTGGGCCCGCGCGAGGGTCGTCCTCGCCCCGACACTGCCCAGCCATATCAACGCGGCCGCCGCAGACGCTCTCATTCGGGGACGCCGAAACAATACAAGGTGCCGTCGAACGTGCCGAGGTAGACGCGGCCGTTTGCGACCGACAGGCCGGCCCAGTGGTTCCAGGAAGTGATCTGGGGACCGCTCGACCACAGCTCGTCGCCCGTCTCACCGTCGAGCGCATACAGGACGGCGTGGGTGGAATGCTGGATGCGAACATCCGAGCGGTTCACCCCGAGCCCGAGCTCCGGCGTGGCCTGCGTGGTGCTCTCACCACTGCCGTACGCCAACACGACGCCGTTCGCGACGACAGGCGGCTCCGCCCGGTTCATATCGCGGGAGATCCAGGCCGGGATGAGTCGGAGACTACCGTCTCGCTCCTCCAGCTTGAACGCGGCGATCCCGCCCTCTCTGACGGCGCCGTGCTCGAGGGGCGCTTGGAAGAACGAGTGCTTGGGTCCCCAAAACGGGGCCAGCACCCAGCGCGTGCCGCCCGCGTCCTCCCAGCTCGCCATCGCGCCCCAGACGCCCGCCGAGGCAAAATTCACCGCTTCGTTGCACAGTAGCGGGCTGCGGTAGAGCGGCGTGCGATGGTCATCCCCTCCGATCGACTCGGTGTCCATCAGGTACACGCGACACTCTTTGCCCGCTGCAACCATGAGCTCTCGGCCTTTGTAGTCGAAGATCGCGGGCGTCACCTGCATGTCGAGATCACGCTTGAACAACCACTCGGCGTTGGACGGCGCGTAGTAGTCCACGAGCTCGAGCGCCTTGGTGGTGAGATTCTGCTGCACCCCGATGATGCCGTTGCCAAAGATCCCGCGCTCGGGATCCCACCGCCCGTCTCCGGTGCCGGTGTACAGGACGCCTTTGGAGCCGATGGCGGGCCCGGTGCGGCCCCACATGCCACCGCCCGCGGGTCCCCAACTACCGACCTTGTTCGTGGCGAGGTCGTAGGCATACACCATGTTCGGATGGCCGCCGCACCCTTGCGCCGTGGTGGTGTAGACCACGCCGTGCCACAGGTTCAGCGCGTACGGCTTGCCGTTCGGCGGCATGAACTTGGCCGCCGGATTCACGTCTACGCCATCGGCGACGTTCACCTGGTGGAGGGTGCCGTCCCACGATGCGGCGTAGATCGTGTACCGACCCGGCACCGTCGTGGGACCGATCACGGCGGTCGCCGTGATGCCGCCGGGGCACATGGGCCCTCCCTGCTGGGCGGTGTCGCCCACCGCCGTGTGATCGAAGCGCTTCGTCCAGAGCAGCACGCCGCGGTCGGCGTCGATCGCGTACAGGTTGTCCGACACGCCCGTCACGACCACGATCTGCCTCGGGCCGTTCTGGGTGTCTACGTGGCCCGCGACGAGCGCGGGTAGGAGCGAGTGCATTTCCCGCGGTGGGGTGTCGAGGGTGAGCTTCCACAAGAGCCGGAGTTCCTTGGCGTTACGGGTCGTGAGGATTGTCTCATCCCGCTGCCAGGCGGTGCGCTGCGGGTTGCCGCCGTCGGTGAGCCAGTCGGCCGGCCGCCGATCCCCTAGGGCTGGCGCCCGCTGCGCTGGCATGGGCGCTGTGGCAAGCAGGCACAGCGCGGCCGCGAGGCACGCGACGTGGGATACCGCAGTCGCGCGCCGGTCGGATGCAACAAGCACGCCGTACGGGGAGGTCACCATGCTGATCCCGAAGGTCTAAATGGTACTGCGTGCTCGCCGCCGAAGCGAATATGGGCAGCCAATGGCTGGCCCGGTCTCGCGCCTGCAACCGCGTGAAGTGTTACGCGGTTGCGGCATTGGGCCGGCATGCGAATCGGTGACGCCTTGAGTAAACCGATTCCTTGTCTCAAGAAGCGCACCGCGTACCTCGCTCCAGGGCCTGTGCCTCACGAAGCTCCGACTACGGTTCCCACTGCTCCAACTTCGCGACACGCAGTAAGTACCCCTGGAGTCAGCAGTTTGGCACTGACGTAGGGCGGTCGCTGAACCTCGACCGCCGCTGCCAGCGTATCATATGAGACCCCCAGAGCCGCGCCGCGCGCCGGCTTGACCATCCGAGAGCGGACCATCGAAGGAGGAACCACGATGAATCAGCTGCCGACCAAACGCGGGCCCGGCGAGCCCGAGATCAACTCCATCCCCACCTGGCGGGAGTTGGCCGACCGGTTTCGCGACCTGATGAAGGACTTCCTGAAGGAAGGAAAGGAACTCGAGCGGGAGCTCGAGCCGAAGCTCGTGCCGGCGCTGAAGCGCCTGAAGCTCGAGATCGAGAAGATCATCGCCAAGCTCGAGGAGCGCACGAAGGGCGGAAAGCCGCCGCAGCAGCCGCCGGCGCGCTAAACCGGCTCGAACCGCGCAGTGAAGTGGCGCAGCCACGGCGCCTGCTCCACCATGCGCAGTCCCCGCAGCCGTTCTTTGCGCTGCGCCACCTCGGCGATCACCTCGGCCACGTAGTCGATGTGGCTCTGGGTGTAGGTACGGCGCGGCACCGCGAGTCGTACGAGCTCGAGCGGCGCCGGCGTTTCGGTGCCGTCGGGCCGCGGGCGGCCGAACATCACGGAGCCGATCTCGACTCCGCGGACGGCGCCCGCGCGATAGAGCTCGATCGCGAGCGACTGCGCTGGGTATTGGGTCGGCGGGACGTGCGGCAGCAGCGCCTTCGCGTCCAGGTACACCGCGTGCCCCCCAGGGGGCTGCACGACCGGTACGCCCGCCGCTTCCGCCTTCTCGGCTAGGTACGCGGTCGAGCGAAGCCGGTACTTGAGATAGTCCTCGTCCAGCGCTTCCTCGAGCCCGGTCGCCACCGCCTCGAGGTCGTAGCCCGCGAGGCCGCCGTAGGTCGGGAAGCCTTCAGTGAGGATGAGCAGGTTGCGGCACTCGCGCGCCACCGCCGGATCGTGCATCGCCAGGAACCCGCCGATATTCGCGAGCCCGTCTTTCTTCGCCGACATGGTGCACCCGTCCGCGAGCGCGAACAGCTCGCGGGCGATCTCGCGCGCCGTCTTGTCGGCATAGCCCGGCTCCCGGAGCTTGATGAAGTAGGCGTTCTCGGCGAAGCGACAGGCGTCGAGGTACAGCGGGATGCCGTACCGCTCGCACACGGCGCGCACCGCCTTCAGGTTCGCGAGGCTCACCGGCTGGCCGCCGCCCGAGTTGTTGGTGATGGTGACGAGGACGAGCGGCACCCGCTCGCGGCCAACCTCCGCGATGGTCCGCTCGAGCGCCGCCACGTCCATGTTCCCCTTGAACGGATGGCGCACGGCCGGCACCCGTCCTTCCGGGATCACCAGATCGCGCGCCTCCGCGCCGCAGTACTCGATGTTCGCGCGTGTGGTGTCGAAGTGGGTGTTATTGGGTACGACCTGGCCGCGCTGGACCATGACGGAGAAGAGAATCCGCTCGGCCGCGCGTCCCTGATGCGTGGGAATCACTTCGGTGAGCCCGGTGATGCCGCGGACGACATCCTGGAACCGGTAGAACGAGCGACTGCCGGCGTAGGACTCGTCCCCATCCATCATCGCGGCCCACTGTCGCGAGGACATGGCCCCGGTCCCCGAGTCCGTCAGCAGGTCGATCAGGACTTCGTCGCCGTGGAGGCCGAACAGATTGTAGCCGACGCGCTGCAGAGCGGCTTCGCGCTGCGCCGGCGTGGGGCAGCTGATGGCCTGCGTCGAGTGGATGCGAAAGGGCTCGATGATGGTGCGGAAGGACATGAGGCGCTCGTCGTGTCGGGTAGACGCAGAGTGCATCGAGGGCTCCGGGGGTAACCTACTCTCCCCTGCCCTCGGACGCCGCGCATCCCCGGCTCGGCCCCGGCCGAGCGATCTAGGTCGCCGGTTGCCGCCGCGCCGCGAAGAACGTCGTCAGCAGTTCGCCGCACTCCCGCTCCTCCACCCCGCCCGTCACGGCGATCCGGTGGTTGAGGCGCGGGTGGCGCGCGATGTCGCCCACGGACCCGCACATGCCGGCCTTGTCGTCATACGCGCCAAACACCAACCGTCCCACCTTTGCCAACACGGCGGCCCCGGCGCATTGCGCGCAGGGCTCGAGCGTCACGTACAGGCTGCAGTCGGTGAGGCGATCGGTCTCGAGGGTGCCGAGCGCCCGCTCGAGGGCGAGGCGCTCGGCGTGGGCCGTGGGATCACGGCGCAGCACCGTCTCATTGTGGGCCCGGGCGACGATGGCGCCGTCCCGCATGACGGCGGCGCCGACCGGCACTTCCCCGGCCGCCGCCGCGCGCCGACCCTCATCGAGCGCCGCCGCCATGCCCGCGCGATCGGCGGGGCCGAGCGGCGGAGACGAGTGCGCCGCGCGCCGCGCTCCCTGCCCCGCGCGCTTAGGCACGCACCGGTTCGGGAGCCGCGCCGGCCGGTATGCGCTCGAACGTGAGGTGCTGGCCGTCCTTGGCCCGGCCGACCCGCACCAGGTCCCCTTCGGAGTACTGTCCTTCGAGCACCGCAAGGGCGAGCGGGTTTTGCAACAGCCGCTGGATCGCGCGCTTCAGGGGCCGGGCCCCGTAGACGGGATCGTAGCCCTCTGCCACGAGTAGCTGCTTCGCGGCCGCCGTCACCTCGAGGCGGAGCTTGCGCTCGGCCATGAGCTGCGCGAAGCGGGCGATCTGGAGATCGACGATCTTCGCGATATCATCACTCGAGAGCGGGCGGAAGATGATGACGTCGTCCACCCGGTTCAGGAACTCGGGTCGGAACGTCTGCCGCAGGAGCTCCATCACCTTGGTCTCGACCTGCTCCCAGTTCTGAGTGCCCATCTCCAGGATGTACGGCGAGCCGAGGTTCGACGTCAGGATCAGGACCGCGTTGCGGAAGTCCACGGTGCGACCTTGGGAGTCCGTGAGCCGGCCTTCGTCGAGAATCTGGAGCAGCACGTTGAAGACGTCGGGGTGCGCTTTTTCGATCTCGTCGAACAGCACGACGGCATACGGACGGCGCCGGATCGCCTCGGTGAGCTGGCCGCCTTCTTCGTAGCCCACGTAGCCCGGGGGCGCGCCGATCATGCGCGCCACGGCGTGCTTTTCCATGTATTCCGACATGTCGAGTCGCACCATGGCCTTCTCGTCGTCGAACAGGAACTCGGCGAGGGCGCGCGCGGTCTCCGTCTTCCCCACGCCCGTGGGGCCGAGGAAGATGAAGGAGCCGGTTGGGCGATTCGGGTCCTGCAGGCCGGCCCGCGCCCGGCGCACCGCGTTGGCGACGGCCGCGAGGGCTTCGGGCTGCCCGATCACGCGCTGGGCGAGCTCCGCCTCGAGGTGCGTCAGCCGGGTGCGCTCGGACTCGAGCATCTTCGTCACCGGGATGCCGGTCCATTTGGCGACGATTTCGGCGATGTCCTCGGCGTCGACTTCTTCCTTTAAGTACTTGCCCTTCTTCTGGATGTCGGCGAGCCGCTTCTCGAGCTCGGCGATCTCGCGCTCGAGCGCCGGGATCTTGCCGTAGGTGGTCTCGGCGGCCTTCTGGAGGTCGCCCTTGCGCGTGGCTTGCTCGGCTTCGGTGCGCAGCTGCTCGAGCTGGGCCTTCGTCGCCTGCAACTTGGTGATGGCGTCCTTCTCCGCCTGCCACTGCGCCTTCATCACCTGCGAGCGCTCGCGCAGCTCCGCGAGCTCCTGCTCGACCTTCGCGCGGCGCTCCTTCGACGCCTTGTCCTTCTCCTTGGCCAGCGCCGCGAGCTCGATCTCGTGCTGCACGATCTTGCGCTCCACCTCGTCGATCTCCTGCGGCAGCGAGTCGATCTCGATGCGCAGGCGGCTTGCCGCCTCGTCCACCAGGTCGATCGCCTTATCGGGCAGGAAGCGATCGCCGATGTAGCGGTGCGAGAGGGTCGCAGCGGCGACGAGCGCGGTATCGGTGATCCGCACGCCGTGGTGCACCTCGTAGCGCTCCTTGAGGCCCCGCAGGATCGCGATCGTGTCCTCGACCGACGGCTCGCCCACGTACACCGGCTGGAAGCGCCGCTCGAGGGCCGCGTCCTTTTCGATGTACTTGCGGTATTCATCGAGCGTGGTGGCGCCCACCACGTGCAGCTCCCCGCGCGCCAGCGCGGGCTTGAGCATGTTGGAGGCGTCGATAGCGCCCTCGGCCGCGCCCGCACCCACCAGGGTGTGCAGCTCGTCGATGAACACGATGTACTTGCCCTCGGCGCTCGTGATCTCCTTGAGCACGGCCTTGAGCCGGTCTTCGAACTCGCCGCGGTACTTGGTGCCGGCGATCAGCGCGCCCAAGTCGAGGGCGACGAGGTGCTTGTTGCGCAGCGACTCGGGCACGTCGCCGTTCACGATGCGCTGCGCCAGCCCCTCGACGATCGCCGTCTTGCCGACCCCGGGTTCGCCGATCAGCACGGGGTTGTTCTTGGTGCGCCGCGACAACACCTGCATCACCCGCCGGATCTCCTCGTCGCGGCCGATCACGGGATCGACCTTGCCTTTGCGCGCCAGCTCGGTGAGATCGCGCGTGAACCGGTCGAGCGCCTGGTACTTCTGCTCGGGTTCCTGGTCCGTGACCCGGTGCGACCCCCGCACGCCCTGCAGCGCCGCCAGGAGCGCCGCGCGGTCCAGGCCCGCGGCGGAGAGCAGCTGCTTCGCAGTGGTGCCTTTCTCCTCGACGAGCCCGAGCAGGATGTGCTCGGTCGACACGTAGGCGTCGCCCAGGCCCTTGGCCTCGGCCTCGGCCCGATCGAGTACGCGGGAGAGCTCACGCGCCAGGGTCGGCTCCGGGGCGGCCCCGGACTGCTGCGGGAAGCGGGCCAGTTCCCGCTCCGTGTCGGTCTTGAGCTGGGTGATGTTGAGCCCCGCCTTCTGGAGCAGCGGGACGACGATGCCGTCGTCTTGAGCGAGCAGGGCGTAGAACAGGTGCGCGTCGTTGACGACGGGGTTGCCGCGCGAGCGCGCCAGCGCGCTCGCCTGCTGCAACGCCTCGGCCGCTTTCACGGTCAAGCGATCGGGATTGATCATAGCGCCGTTCCTAGGGGCAACCTTTGTGCCGGTCAAAAATGCCGAATCGGCAGACTCCACGTCAAAGCTAGTCGGGCGTGGGGCGCGTGTTGACGACGCCCCTGCCCCCTGGCGAACTTGCGCCTTGGCGCCGTAAGGAGTTCCGTGTGCGCACCACGCCCGCGCTCTATTTCCTGGCCATTGCCGTCCCCGCCCTCGCCCAAGCGCCGCGCATCACGCCGGCGGGCGACCCGAGCGTCAACCCCGACACCATCTACCGCCTGGCCGTGAACCCGGCCGACCATTCCGGGGAAGGCTACGTCTACCTCCTGGACGACGGCGTGGTCCGGGTCGAGGCGGACGGGAGCGGCGCCCGCACCTACCGGCAGGTGGTGCAGGTCTTCACGCGCGAGGCGGCCGAGCGGTGGGGGGAGCAGTCATTCTCCTACGTGAGTGGACGGGAGCGGCTGACGCTCAACTGGGTGCGGGTGGTGCGTCCCAACGGGGAGGTCGTGAGCGCGCAGCCGGCGCACGAGCAGGAAACGGTCGCCCCGGTGTCGCAGGAGGCGCCCATCTACTCCGACATGCGCGTGCGGCGCGTCTCCATGGGCGGGATCGCGCCGGGGATGCTGCTCGACTACAGCTACACGGTCGAGACGGTCAAGCCCGTCATGCCGGGCGACTTCGAGAACAGTTGGCGGGTGACGACCGGGCGCCTCACGCGCCGCTCGCGCTACCTCGTCGACGCCCCCAGCTCCCTGACGCTGCGCATCAAGGAGCGCAATCTCACCTTCCCGCGCCGTACGACCGAGGCGAAGGGTCGCCGCGTCTATCTGTGGGCGACGAGCGAGGTACCGAAGACCGAGCGCGAGCTCTTTGCCGCCGACTCGAACGGCATCGACCAGTTCGTCACCGTGGCCGCTCCCCAAACGTGGGGGGACGTGGCCCGCTGGTACAGCCAACTGGCCCACGATCGCTACGGGATGACGGCGGCGCTCGATTCCTCGCTCGCGGCCGTCGTCAAGGGCGCGCGCACGCTCGAGGACTCCCTGCGCGCAGTGCACCGCTGGGTAGCGCAGGACTTTCGCTACGTCTCGCTCTCGCTCGGGATCGGCGGGTTCCAGCCCCGGCTCCCGGGCGCGGTGCTCGAGACGCGCTACGGCGACTGCAAGGACAAGGCGACGCTGTTTATCACGCTGGCCCAGCGGATGGGGCTCACAGCCTACCCGGTGCTGCTCTCGTCCTCGGGCGGCGTCGACGCCGACCTGCCGTCCACGCGGGCCTTCGACCACATGATCGCCGTGCTCGAGCGCCCGGCCGGGTATCTCTATCTCGACTTGACGTCCGAGCTGACACCGCTCGGGTCCTTACCGCCCGCCGAGCAGGGCGAGTTCGGGTTGGTCGTCCATCCGGACGGCCGGGGCGAGCAAGTCCGCTTCCCCGCCGATTCGAGCGAAGCGAATCGCGACGTCTCGACATTGACGGGCGAGCTCGGGACCGACGGCATCTTCACGGGCCGCTACAGTCACGTGGCGCTAGGCGATCAGCAGTACGTATTGCGGCGCTCGTTCGCCAACGCCCTGGGACCGGCGGAGCGGGAGCAGTTGACGCGCACGGTCGCGAACATGGTGTTCCCCGGCGCCTCCGGCGACAGTCTCCAGGCGTTCGACGGCCGGGACTTGAGCGCCGAGCCGCGGGTCGTCTTCTCCGTCCACGGTGCCCAGGTAACGTCCAAGTTGGGAGCGAACGATCTCTTCACCGTGCCGCTGCGCAATTACGGCGGGGTCAAGGCACTCCTCTCGGAGCTCGAGGGCCGGGGCCCGCGCCGGTTCCCGATCGACGCGGCGGCGGTGGCGGGCCCGCACGTCGAGCAGGCCGAGCTGGTCGTCACGCTGCCCCCCGGCTGGCACGCGACCCTGCCCCCGAACATCAACGCCACCAGCATCTTCGGGACCTACACCGCGCGCTATGCGCAGGACGGCCGGGTGCTGCACATCACCCGGCGGCTGGTCGGGCGCAAGGGCGTCGAGCCACCGGGCCGCATCGGGGAGCTCATCCGCTGGCTCTCGGAGGCGGGCAAGGACGACGTTCGCTACGTCGTGCTCGAGCATCCGAAATAACGGAGCCCGCGCGAGAGACGCGGGCGCGGGGAGACAGGGGGCGGGGGGGCAGGTTTAGGGCTGCGGCTGCTTGACGACGATCTTCTTCGTGAACCGCTGGCCGTCGACCACCAGCTGATAGATGTAGACGCCGGAGGCAGCTGGTTTGTGCGTGCCGGCGACAAAGCCGTCCCAGTAGGCGCTGTAGGCGCAGCCGAACTGCGTGGGGCAGCTCAAGGCGAGGCTGTCCAAGGCCTTGCCCGAGCCGCGCAGGATGGGGATCGCGACCAACTGGGCGAGGACGTTGTAGATCCGCAGTGACACGACCGGCTGGTGACCCCTGAGAAACAATTCCCCGCTCAGCTTGAAGGGGATCGTGGTCACCAGGTTGAACGGACCTGTTCGATCCGGCTGAAGCTCAATCGTGGGGAGCGGGGTCTGTCCCAATGCCGACCGTGTGCTGACCCCAGCCACCCACAGCCCGAGCCCCAGCACAGCCCAGGCGTACCGCTTCATCCACCGCTCCTTCTGCGAACGAGACAGTGACTCTAGACGGCTCTCCTTGGATCGCAGGTGATTCGGTCCTACCAGGGCGCAGGGTCTAAGCTAGGGCCCGCGTTTCCCCGCTGTCAACGGGGCGAGGACGCGGGCATCGCCTGTGCGGCGCGTCACGCCGCGACGGTCCGCCCATTCGAGCAGCGGAATCAAGTACTTGCGCGTGAGGCCGAAGCGATCGCGCAACTCGGCGGGTGTCGCCTGCCCCAATTCGCCGAGCGCGCGCTCGAGCGCCGTGCGGAATTCCCCGAGGGCGGCTTTCGTGGCATAGCGCTCCTGATCCATCGACTCCACGACGCCGTCGCGGGCGAGGTGGGCGAGGAGGGCCCGCACCGGCACGCTCGGCAGCTCCCGCTCGAGTTCGGTCACGGTGGGCACCTGCCACTTCGCCGCCGTGAGCCGCTGCGCCAGCTCGTCCCGGGCCCCGCTCGTGCGTGCATCGAGTGCGGGTCGCCATCCCGGCAAGTGCGCCACGCTCTCGAGCACCTCGAACCGGCGGTCGCGTACGCCGCGCGCCACGACCGCGTCGACGACGGCGGCGGGAGGAGCCGACCCGCCCACCGCGGCCCGCAGCGCCTGCAGCGACATCCCCGGATCGAGCGGGTGCTCCCCGTGGTAGTGTCGCAGCACCTCGACGAGGCGTCCGGCTTCAGCGGCCACTGCCTCCTCGGCCACGACCATCTCGGCCAGGGCGACGAGCCCCGGCCCCGCGTCCGCGATGACGGGCAACACGCTTGCGGGTGCGATGCCGAGCCGAACGGCCAGCGTGTCCAGCGCGAGCCCCGCCAGTCCGGCCTCGGTGGCGAAGGCCACCAGGCGCGCCGCACTCGGCTGATCGATCGCCAGCCGGCGCTGGCGGCGCTTCGTGCGCGCGGGTGGGAACGGGTCGAGCACCACCCCTCCCCCGATCGTCGTGACCGGGGAGAAGGAGCGCAACACGAACCGGTCCCCGCCGCGTGCCACCAACGGGTGCTCGAGCACCAGCCGGGCGGGGCCTTGTTCCCCCGGCGCCACCGCGCGGGTCTGCACCACGCGGGCGAGGACCTCGGCAGTCCCGAGATGCACGCGCACGCGCGCGCGCGACGCGAGCGGATGGCGCGCCGTCGCCAGGAGCTCGACCGCCGCATCGACCAGCGTGGTCGCGCGCCACCCCGGCCCCGTCACGGCGACGGCGCCGCGCGCGAGCTCCTGCTTGTCGACGCCCACGAGCGCGAGCGCGGTGCGCCGTCCCGGCGCCGCGCGCCCGGCGGCGATGCCGTGCACCTCGATCGAGCGCACCCGGGCGTCGCGCCCGAGCGGCAGCAGCCGGACCGAGTCCCCTACCGCCACGCTGCCGCTCCAGGTCGAGCCGGTGACGACGGTCCCGGCGCCCGCGACCGCGAAGACGCGGTCGATCGGCAACCGGAACAGGTCGTCGGCCGGGCGGGCCGTCAGGTCGTCGGCCACGCGGGCGAGCGCCGCGCGCAGCTGGTCCAGTCCTTCGCCCGTCAGCGCCGACACAGCCAGCGGCGCATCCCAGCGCAAGCGGCTCTGCGCCAGGCGTGCCACGACTTCACCGCGCACGAGCTCGAGCCATTCCGCGTCCACCAGGTCGCGCTTCGTGATCACCGGGATGCCGCGCCCCACGCCGAGCAGCTCGACGATCGCGAGATGCTCCTCGGTTTGGGGCATGATCCCCTCGTCCGCCGCGATCACGAGGAGGGCGACGTCGATGCCGGTGGCGCCGGCCAACATGTTGCGCACGAACCCCTCGTGGCCGGGGACGTCCACCACGCTGGCCTGGAGCTCCGCCGCCAACCGGAGCGGCGCGAATCCGAGGTCGATCGTGATGCCCCGGCGCTTCTCTTCCTCCCAGCGGTCGGTGTCGACCCCGGTGAGGGCCTTCACCAACGCCGTCTTGCCGTGGTCGATGTGGCCGGCGGTGCCGACTACAAAGCGACGGACGG
>WNFJ01678264.1_pt11 | contig 13786 bp, 6 predicted proteins | sample 5400461 | NCBI WGS metagenome assembly WNFJ01 (sample SAMN13153349, study PRJNA577476) | soil metagenome | isolation source: 115 cm saprolite on Douglas fir-dominated hillslope | place: USA:California | collected 2013-09-17 | reverse complement strand
ATTACAAAAGGATCAGGTGGTCAAGAATTTCTGGAGGGCAATGGAAGCGACACGCCGTGAAAAGGTGACTGAGCTCGGCGCATATGGTGGCAATCTGCGAGGGACCGGTATCGTGCTGTGGACTCGCGAAAAGCTACCGCTGAAACGTCCGCGGGATTCCCAAGTCGACGCCTCGTTGGAACGACGTGTGACTGTTCCTCCGCTTCACGAGGGGGGCGCACGCAGGATCTTGAATTGCGATATCCGGCCGCACCCCAAGCTCAACTACTCACTGCTGCACAACGACCGCAGTCTATTCAAGCGCTTCGTAATCAAAACCGAAACTGAAGGCACCATCTTCGATCTTCGTGTGACCGTGGATCTAGAGGTCGCAGGTTCGCGGTGTTCTTATTCGACTGCGCTGGACCTGCAAGACTTCTACGCGAATCTCAGCCAGGTCCGGATCTCACTCACCTCAGACCTTCTTCGCAGGCTACAAGAGAATGTTTATAGCGCGCTGCGTGTGGCGGTGCAGTGTCAGGGCCAGATGGTGCATGAGAGCACGCATCGCGTCCTGCTCCTTCCCATTAACGAATGGAAAGATGACAAGCTCAATGGTGCTTGGCTTCCATCTTTCGTGCTGCCCAACGACCCAGCCGTAACGCAAATAACACATGTCGCCCAGAAATACCTCCGGACGCTGAATGATCATCCTTTGGCTGGATTCGATGGGTATCAACGCGTCGACGACTGTGATTCTGTGCAGAAGCAGGTCCAGGCGATCTGGAATGCTCTAGTGCACGATTTCAGGCTCGGCTATATTAATCCGCCGCCTACGTTTGAAAAGAAGAGCCAACGCATTCGGACGCCAACTCAGGTCCTGGCGCAAGAGCGCGGCACTTGCATTGACCTCGCTCTACTGCTTTCTGCTTGTCTCGAATATATCGATATTTATCCTGCGCTGTTCCTGCTGTCGGGACATGCGTTCATGGGATATTTCACCAGCACCGCGGTACATGACAAGTTCCGCAAACTGTTCAGGTCATACTTCGATATTCCGATTCCCTGGGAGGAGAGGGGCGGAAAGCCTCCGCAGCCGTGGATGCTGGAGAAGGATGCACGGCGTGACATCCTCGATATGGTGCGTAATGGCGAACTGGTCCCTCTTGAGACGACTTTTCTTTGCAACGATCGGGGATTCTTCGATGCTGCACAGCAGGGCCGCAAGAACCTTACGGACCCGAACCGATTTGAGTCGGTTTTCGACGTAAAGCTTGCCCGTGAGAATCACGTCGTCCCGTTACCAATCGGAGGAGATAATTCATGAGCACCCCACAATATGCCACTGATCTGCAAGATCCGAACCAGGCCCTAAGAACCCTGTTGGACAAGGCGGCGGACATCATCCGAGAGCCTGAATCGAAGGCGCCTTCCGAATCGCGCCGCAGCGGCCCAGTCGGTAGCGAGGGAGCGACGACTATCACGGTCATCGAAGACGAATCCGGCATTGTGCGTTGGAGGATCGGCGAGCCACTGCCCGCCCTTACGACCTTGGGAGGCCGCCGCATGATCCAGCCGAACGTCGAGGGCGAGGTGATCTGGGAGAAGGAAATTCAAAGTCTCGGCAAGAATACAGTGGTGGGAATGCTTCAGGCGCTGGACCAAAAGTTGAACCAGAACCAAGGTCTCAGGGAGCTGAAAAATGGAATTCTGAACAAGGCGGACGAGAAGTCGATCTCTGACAAAGGGCCGATCCTTGTCTTCGTCCACGGAACTTTCAGTAAGACAGAGGCTTTCCTGGACGAGCTGAATTTTCAAGAAGGGCAGGACTTTTTAACCTGGGCACATGCTAATTATGCCCAAATCTTGGCTTTCGATCACTCCACGCTCTCCATGAATCCATTTCTAAACGCGCTGGAGCTTTCTCGTCTTCTCAATCACACCAAGGCTGATGTGGATGTGATCTGCCACAGCCGGGGAGGTTTGGTGACTCGATGGTGGCTGGAAGTGCTGGATAACCCAAATCGCAAGCGGCGTCGTGCCGTGGTGGTTGGATCGACGCTTCGAGGAACCAGCCTGGCCGCGCCGGACCACCTGCGGAAGGGGTTCGAGCATTTGAGCAATATGGTGCGGGCGGTGGGTGCGGTCGCCTCCGCGATTCCGTTTACCGCGGGGATTTCCGGTCTAATGTCGGTGGCCGCGGGTTGCTTAGGTGCCGTATCGCACATTCCCGCAATCGACGCACTGTTCGCAATGGTGCCCGGCCTTGCGGCGATGTCTCGAATCCAAAACAACATTGAGTTGAATGAGCTCCAGTACTCGCAGGGCAATTCGGTCGACTACTTTGGCGTGAGGAGCAACTTCGAGCCGCCTGACGTGAAAATTTGGCAATTCTGGAAAGCGTTCAACGGCCGCACGGTGGACCGTCTAAAGAATACTCTCGCCGATGATTTCATCTTCCGCGACGAACATGATAAGCCCATCCAGAATGATCTCGTGGTGGATTGCGAAGCCATGGCGGCAATTCCACCCTACGAGGTAAAGGACTGGTGCGATTTCAAGACTTCCCCCATCGTGCATCACACAAACTATTTCAGGCAGCCAGAGACACTGAGGTTCATTCGCGCGAAACTTTCGTAAGCAACTTCGTTTCAACAAGCTTTACCCCTCTGGAGTCAAGGCCTCCACGTCTGGGCAAAGGGTCCAGTTCTGGGAAGAGGATCACGCGTTCTCCCCGGATAACGGGATAGACGGGCAACACGGAAAGCAATACATCAGGACTGGTTCTAGCCACGCGGAGGTGAGAGCTTGGTGAAGGTTGCCATTAGAGGGTTCACAAATCTTGTCGAATGGCGTGAGTCGGCAGAAATGAGAAGGGCAAAGCACCACTACATGAGGTTGAAAATTCGGCACAACAACCTAGCTCAAAACTTCGCAACAAAAATTTCGTAACAACCGTGCCTAAATCTACCTATTTGTGCTCACGAAAGCGCGCTTCACTGTCCGAGTTTCTCAACTCTCAATGACGGTGCGTCCTCATCCCCGCTGTGTAATGGGCTTTATCCCAATTTATCCCAATGCGTTGAATTGCGTGCCCAAACCGCCCAGAGCCAGCCGAATGTGGCCTATACTTATCAATGGTTTAGGCGCGAGCCGAGGTACAACCACCCGCATTGAAAATCGCTAAACTCGAAAGGGTTTCGAGGGTTCGAATCCCTCCTCCTCCGCCACTAAATCCCAAGCGCTCTTAGATTTAGAGCCTACTGCCAATCTCTCTAGCGAGCATAGCCTTTATCCCAATTTATCCCAATCACCGAATTGCCTGCCCCAGCGGTCCGCGAAACCGCTCGTCCCGTCAGGTCTCGTAGGTTCGAATAACCGCCATTCGATGGCAGGACCGATTTCTTTGTTGCCCTGTGTTGCTCAACCACTCAGATTGCGGCGATTCGCATAGTCAAAGAAGAAATAGCAGCTATAACGATTAGGTCGGAGCGCTGTGGTCGATGCTGATCGCGGAGATGGACTTCTAGAGAAACGATACCGGCCTCAGCCCCTCTAGTAAATAGCAATGGACGTGCTTGACGAGCAAATCACTAGCATATAGACTCGCACACACTCTCATTGGTCTCGTTCAGGCTTTCTCCTCAATTATCTTTTGGGGCGCAATAAGATGACCAGCTCCACCGAAGTTATCGCTATCCCAAAGATCCACAACATCGCTGATGGTAGACGAACGGTGTTTCGTCTGCTGTTGGTCACACTCGCGCTGTCCATGACATCTTGCCGCTTTCGCTGCAAACCCCCAGTTCCGCCCAACCCACCAACTGTCCTCCCCGTACCAGCAGACACGATTGTGCCAACGGATTCAGACGGAAAAGTAAGCCCCGCTACTGCAGCGGGACGTTTCGCCGTAAGCGCAGACGGTGCAGGAACCTATTCATTTCCAATTTGGACTCCCCAGGGACGCCGCGACATCGAGCCTAATCTTGCTGTGGTCTACAACAGCAGGTTGGAGAACGGGTCCCTTGGCGTGGGCTGGTCTCTCAAAGGGTTCTCTTCGATTGCACGCTGTAAACGCGATATGGCACGGGATGGGTATAACGCTGCCATTCAATTTACGTCCGACGACGCGTTCTGCTTAGATGGCCAGCGGCTAGTCATACCACCAGATATAAAGAACGATGCTACAACCCAGTGCGGTATGGGGCCAGTCACGGAATATCGGACGGAGGAAGACCGTTTCATCAGGATTCTCGCGGGGCCAGCCGACGACTTGGGTCCACAATGGTTCGAAGCGGATTTCAAGGACGGACGCGTTTTTTGCTACGGCACCACGGCGGATTCACGATTAGAAGGCCAGCGCTTTCATAGCACACCGGCTTCTTTGAGCGGCAATACTATTCTAACGGATCTATCGCAGAGAATCCGTGCCAGCTGGGCCCTTGCCGAGATTAGAGACAGATTCGGTAATAATTTGACAGTCCGCTATTCAATTAGCGGCGATCCTGCAAATTTGCAAGGGTACGAACAGCTCCCAACCGCGATTGCGTATACAGGTACGATTGATGGTAGGTTGCAGGCGCAACGTTTCGTGAGTTTTGAGTACGAGTCTCGTCCCGACACCTCCACGGCTTTTGTCGCTGGCTTGAGGTTGCAGAGCCGCCATCGCCTTTCGAAGATTAATCTCGCCGCTCCAAATGCTCGGGAAGTGTCTATAGTCAAGACGTATAACTTCAGATATTTAGTTTCACCTGCCACTCGCCGAAGCCTGCTTTCGGCGATCACAGAATGCGACAGTTCGGGCGTGTGCCTTCCTGCGACAGAGTTTGAGTACTCCTACTCAGGACCTCCTTGGTTCCATGACTTCGATACTGGGATACACGATGACTCTGCAGGCAAGATAGGTTCCGTTGGTACCCAGCTCAGTTCAATCGTTGTCGGCGACATAAACGGAGATGGATGCGATGACCTCATATTCACGGTTTTGCAACAGAATGAGAATTTGCCTGAAGCAAGCTATAGGCTTAGCGCTTGTTACGATGCCATTGATCGAGGCGCGGTAATTCTCCCTGCACCAAATCCAGAATACGTATATCGATTGGGTCCTCCGCTGGCGGGAGCACCTGACTCCAGCGTTCCTCCAACTACTTTCAACCCGCCTTTCACCGCGCCTGGAGCCGACTGCATCGGTGGCTGCCCTTATTATACTGGAATTTGTCCTACTAGTTCGCCCGGAGCCTTTGGACTTAGCTGCTTTAATGAACTAATGGGTCTCGATATGGACCTCGACGGACGCGTAGACCTTTTCTCTTATCTTGTTTCTGAAGACTGCGGTTATCCAAGCCCTCATGGCTGCGACTTCAGCACAACCTGGGATCAAGATTTTTTTACTGATATTTACCTCGCTTCGTCAGTGCCACCGGCGCAGTGGGGTCCATTTAGTGGGCTTTTCGAAAGCGGCGCTCAGAGTCTCGTTCATACCACCCAGCCAAAGTCCGTGTTCAACGACATTCCACCAGATACCTTTTACTATACTTCAGCTTATATCGGTGACATTAACGGCGACGGATTCCCCGATATTGTTCGCCTTACTCCCAAAGGATGGTCTTTTCAGTTGAACAACGGACGTGCACCACTATGCATCGGTTACGGTGCATGCTTGAATCTCGGTCAAGAATCGCAGTTTTTTCCTGGCACTGCTCCAACGTCAGGCCTTACGAATGTATTCATGACGGACGTATACAAGGAGGGAACCACAGACTTGCTTTTACGGGATACCGATCCCAAAGGCAGAAATTGGTATGCCGCCTACCGGCTGACCACTAGGGGAGCTCCGGGCGTGAAACCGCAGAATTGTCAGGAAGGCACGCAGTATTGTGCAATTTGGCCACCCCCAAATCTGGCTTTAGCTGCAGGAGACGCGTACGACCCGCTCCGCCGCGACTGGTTCGTGGATGTGAACGGAGACGGTCTGCCGGATTCTGTTTCAATTCCCTACGCCAACAAAGGCCAGCACGGCCATCACAACGTCTTCGGCGGTGATCACCCTTACGTCTCCATCAACACGGGAAACGGATTCGACGCTCCCGTTCAGGTTTTAGCTGGGGCCCCTCCACGAGGGGATAGCCTGACCATTTTTGATTTCGACGGCAACGGGACGCAGGATTTCATTTACACGAACATGCCAAAAACATACGGCGCCGTGGCTTGGCTGCCCGTACAAATGCACGGCGATCGTAAAACGCAGATCGTGCAACCCTGGGACAACGGAAACAAATTGGGGATGACCCTTTGGGCTCCGAATGCGAGTAGCAGCTTTTCAGAGGCATGGGAGTCGCGCGACCTGAGCCAGGGTTCAGGTGCCGTGGCTTGGCTTACTGTCGACATGCAGGGTGACGGTAGGACCGAGATCGTGCAGTTGTGGAGTTACCAAAACAAACTGTCGATTTTTGTTTGGGCCCCGAATACTGACAATAGCTATTCGTTGATTTGGGCTGGGGACACGGGGCAGGAAATCCCCCGTGGATGGCGGCGCTGGTTCCCCGTACACATGCGCGGCGATGGGAAGACGCAAATCCTGCAGCTGTGGGACCAAAATAACAAATTGGGGGCCGCAGTTTGGGTTCCGAAATCTGACTACAGCTATTCTTTGGCGTGGGGACCGACTGTGATGGGACAGGGGTCTGGGGCAGTGGAATGGCTGCCCGTGGACATACAGGGTGACGGGAGGACGGAGATTGTGCAGCTGTGGAGTTATAACAATAAATTGTCGATGACGGTTTGGGCTCCGAACCAGCCAGGGCAGCCTGACAACAGTTATTCATTTGCGTGGGGCGGGGATACGTGGCAGGGATCCGCCACCGTGAAATGGCTGCCTGTCGACATGCATGGTGACGGGAAGACCGAGATTGTGCAGCTGTGGGACAACAACAACAAATTGGGAATGAACGTTTGGGTTCCGAATCCTGATTACAGTTATTCGGCGGGTTGGAGTTCGAGTGACATGGGATCGTATCTCTACGCTTTTTTGACACAGGACAGCAGGGACCAGTACAGATCGGTTCCCCTTCTAGACCAAAACGGAAATCCAATACGTGCTGGGACCAAGACTCAAGCGCTGGACGTAAACGGGGATGGACTGATGGATTTGGTCCAGAACCTAGATGGCGACATCCACGTCTATGTTCGACAAGGCAAGAAACCCGACCTCCTCGAACACATTATGTTTATAGCACGACCGTTCCTCCGGGCGTCATTTCATCGGCGGCGAGCTCAGATCCGTCTGCGCTGGGGCACACTTACGTCCTCAATCGCGGCCTCTGGGTAGTGAGTAGCTACACGGCTCCACGTGCTGGTTCGCTTGAGCCAAAGGCGGGTCCGAGAAACGAATACCGCCATTCTTACCGCGACGGCCGGACGGATCTGTTGGGCCGAGGTTGGCTTGGTTTTGCACAGGTCATTGAAACGGACATGCAAACCCACGCAGTCACCACTACGAGCTACGACAACCGCACGATGTTCGGCTCCGCTTACCCATTCGCAGAGAAGCCGCGCCTACGTGAGAAACGGATGGCATTGTCGGATGGTCATCTTTTTAATGAACGGTTAACTACAACAACATATACGACCATCAAGGCCAAGGGCGCGCCGGATGGAAGATACATAGCGGTTATTCCAGACACCCTTCGCCAGCAAGAATTTGAAGCACCTGCGCAATTGACTATCAATGTCTTCATTCAACCTCCCTGGTACCAGGCCAATTTCAACATACAGATTGACGACGTAACGTATGCGACAGATATTCGGAGCGGCATGAGTACAGGCCCCCGACTCGAGCCTTTGGGGTCTCACAACATCAGCGAAGTCGCCGGTAGAGGCAATGATCTGAAAAAATACGCAATCACTGTTGCCGGCGACTGCGATGCGAACGGCAACGTCACCCTGGCTGCAGGCGACAATAAGACGTGCACCTTCACAAATGTTTTGAGCGAAGCTGTAGTCTGTTCGGTCTTCGACGTCAGCTACGCCAACCTAACACCGCCATCAGATTCTATCTTTATCTCGGGCAGACAAAACGAGCAAGGCATGGCGTGTGTTCCCTCGGGTGAGTTTGGCATGTGCCGCAAGGCCTTCGGCCACTGCCACACATTAGAAACCGGCGAGCCGGTATACTTCAACATTTTTGATGATGACTATTTGCATGTCGTGGGGCCAGCCGATGCCATCTTTATACAGGACCAAAACTATCAAGGAAATTCCGGTGCCAGCAAAGCTTGCCTCGCGGATGGAACGTGCCGGAAATGGTTCGGACCAGCGCCTTTGGGCGATGGACGAACTGTAGATTGCCTTGTTTTCGACGACGGAAGTTTGAATCGTGCAGGACCATCCGACGCTGTGTTCATCCCGTACCCTATCCCCAGCGCGGGTGAGGCCTGCATTCCGTCGCCTACGCCCACCGCAACGTGCCGCAGGTGGTTCGGGCTCTGGAGTGCCCACAAGAAATGAGATACCCACTCGGAAAGAGGTCTATATATGGTATGCAACGCTACGAAGCCACTCCGCAAGCCCGAGCCCTCGGGGAAGACCTTCAGCACTGCATCTGCACGCAGTAAGGTGCCTCCGCGTGTTAAAGCCACAGCGATTCCGGTACGTAAGGGCAGCTGGAGCGGTTTTCGTTGGCTGGTACTGCTCGCAGCATTTTTCGGCGTCTCCCACTGCGCTGCTCAAACCGCGCCGATCCGGGACATCACGACGAAATACGAATACGACCCGTATGGCAACGTTTCGCAGGTAATACGGTCCACGGGCGACGGATATGTTGACTCACGACTTTTCATTTACGAATATGACCCACGTTCGTGGCTCGTTGCCATGCCGGCACAATTAGTGGACTCGAGTGTAACTCCGTCCCATCACATTACAACACGTGCAACAGAGTTCATCTCCGACCGGTCTTCAGGGGCGCTGCTCTCCCAGACAATGGAGCCGAATGGGGACGAGGCAACTTATAAGCGCACCACATACCAGCTCGATAGCCATGGTGTATTGGTGGGAATTAAAACACAAGACAGGTCAGGGCAACACAAGCGAAGATTGACTGCACAACTAGACGCAGAGGACATTTATCCCCGCATAATTACAAACAGCTTGGGACAGAGCGAACTGTTTGCGGTACACCCTGCCTTTGGTGTGGTCGCGCTTCGCCAGGAGGTCAATGGAGTAAAGGAACGACTCCAGTACGACAGTTTTGGTCGTCTCAAACATGTTTCAGAACCCGACGGTGGTGATGTTTACTTAAGCTACAGAGCAGCCCCATTCTTCACTGTAGATACAAAATATTCAACCGGACAGCTAGCTGAAGTCATCTATGATGCAGATCTGAATGAAGTAGAGCATGACTCGACAGGGTTTGACGGCGCGTTTGTAAAGCTTTCCACGAGCTACAACGGCCAGGACCTCATCGCGGAGCAAGATGGGCCGTGCTTCCAAACGACAGCGAATTGCGCCAGCGAGGGATTGGAACAATACGCTTACGACGAGTTGGGGCGACTCATCATTGTGCGTCACGCCGATGGGAGTGTTCGAGAGGAAAGGTACTCGGGCCTGAAAGTCACAGAATTTGATGAACTTCGCAACGAGCGTTATGAGGAGCGCGATCAACTTGACCGTGTTGTGCGAAGCGTGGCAATTGCAGACAACGGAAGGGAACTTTCGACAACATTTAAATATGAACCTTTTGCTCTCCTCAGCGAGACGGTCGACGCCTATGGCAACATCGTCAGATCTGTGCACGACGTTAGAGGCCGTCAGATTACCTTGAACGATCCGGACTTGGGAAATCACATATACAAATGGTCTACATTCGATGAATTGAACGAAGAGCAGGACGGAAAGGGGTTTTTAACGACATATCACCGAGACAACATCGGACGAATAACAACGATCAAAAATAAGGACGGTAAAACTACGTTTTGCTGGGATAGTTCTCCAAACGGAATTGGGGACCTAAGTCACGCCAGGAGTGCGAGCGGCGTCGACACAAGTTTCGAATATGATCGACGGGGGAGAATAGTCAAGACCGCATGGACCATTGGAGTTCGTAAATACAGTTTCGGGACCAGCTACGATCCGCTGGGTCGAATCGATACTATTACCTATCCCTCAATAAGCGGGCCAGCTTTTGCCATTAAACGGAACTACAATCAGTTCGGGTTTCTGTCCCAAGCAAAGAATGCGAATACAGGCACAGTTTACTGGCAACTCGATTCACAGAACGAGCGCGGCCAGCCGATGAAAGAAGAACTGGGAAACGGTCTCACAACGCTGCGTGTGTATGATGTGCGAGGGCGATTGGCGACCATTTCCACAACTCGAAATGGAGCGACTCAGCAGCACTTCACATACAGCTATTTTCCGACTGGTTCACTTCAGTGTCGGTCCAATGACTTGGTCCCTTTCACCGTCATAGAACAGTTCAACTACGATGCACTCGACAGACTGAGACACTGGAGTGTGGGGACGGAACCCAGGATCGACCTTCCCTGCCCGTTAGGAAAAACAGACCCCGCGAAAGTTCTCGAACAGGCGTTTAACTATAATGATATTGGTAATTTAAAACAACGGAATACATTGTTCGGTGAAACGCCAAACCTGATATATCAGTACGGCCAAAATGGAGCCGGACCACACGCCGTAACCCAGGTCAATTCAGACCTCTACACATATAACGGTGGCGGTGACCAGATTTCCGGGCCGACGCGTACTGTCGACTACACGGCCTTTAGCCTGCCTTCCAGGATCAAACAGGGAAGCGACACATTCTCCTTTAAGTATGACGTAAGCCACGAGCGCGTAATCCAGAAGTACCCAAATGGCGAGATCACAACTTATGTAGCAGGTCTCTACGAGAAAAGGGTCCGAAAGGGAAAGACTACAGAGGTTTTCTACGTACAAGGACTGGGTCGGTTGGTAGCGCAGGTGCAACGTCCGCTGGGAGGCCACCAAGCCCAAGATACATTCTTTTATCACCCAGACCACTTAGGTTCAGTTCAGGAGGTAACTTCCGAAGCGGGCGCAGCAGAAGAGCAAGTGTGGTACGACCCTTCTGGCCAAACTGTGAGCCCGTCAAACCCCGGGACAACTGTCACGCCATTACCGAGCGTCGATATCGGCTTTACGCAACAAATCGCGGATGGACAGCTCGGTCTGATAAACATGAAAGGCCGTATCTATGACCCAAAGATCGACAGGTTCCTGACTCCAGATCCCATTGTCCAAGACCCGCTCCGAAGCGAATCTCTTAACCGATACAGCTACGCTTGGAACAATCCGCTCAAGTGGGTTGATCCTTCTGGATTTCAAGATGAAGTCGTTGATGCTATGGTAGGCGGATATCTCGGGGACTATATATCAATAACTGTGCTTCCCTCCACCCCATTGCCTCTTGGTCCAGCGGCGAACGGTGCTAATTTTTTGGCGAGCGCCTCGGACAACGGCATGTTTCACTTAGTGGACACCTCCCAACTTACGTGCGATCTTTGTGAAATAAGTCAAATGCCTGATTATTGGAATAACAGGACTAGGCTTACGGAACCGCCCCCCGAGCCTCCTCCCATGCCGCGCGAAATCCGCGTCCGAGAACCAACGATTAGCGCTTGGCGAGTCGATGATCCACTAAATGGTGTACCGAATAAAGAAGTACTAACGTCCTCGATTCAGGATGCTCTTGTTGTAAGTATGGTCCCTCAGCTTGCCCCAGGCCTGGCCGCACTGCGTGCTGGACAAAGCCTAGAAGAAGGCACTGCTCTGATGTCCCAAGGCAAGACTGGCCAAGCCGCAATATCGTATGGAATGGCCGCCATGGCTCTGGTCCCTGACCTCCACGGAAACAGCCTCGAGTCGCGGGGCCTTCACGAAATATACGTAATGCGTGATGTCGATACCGGACAGATCTATCATTTTGGAGAAACGGGTCGAGACATTCACGTACGAGGTGCCGAATGGCAAGCCGAGTTATGGACCAGATACGGCAAAATGACCGAACCATGGTCATTGGGAAGTTTTGAAGGCAAAGCTGCGGCGAAGGCCATGGAAACGCGGTATATCCGCTTGTACGAAAGAATATTTGGTCACAAACCCGGCTTTTTCGACGACAATGGCAACTTTATACAGACGCAAAAGACCGAACATTAAAAATGTTATCATCTTCTCCTTCGCGGGACATTATGGTTGACTTTCGCCTTGCAATTGGCCCGCCGTAGGAACAGCAACGCCAGCACCCTCCAAGATCCTGAACAAGAACAGTCAGCATGAACGCATGCGGGTAGCATTATCCCGCCAATCGTGCCCAAACCGTCAGAGCGAGCCGAACGTGGTCCGAGGGAATCTCAGTCGGCTGAGAAGGACGATGGAGCCGCGAGTTGCAAAATCTTTTATCCCAATTTATCCCAATGGGCTGCCAACCGTGCCCAAACCGTCCAGAGCTTGCCGAATGTGGTCTATACTTACCAATGGTTTAGGAGCGAGCCGAGGCGCAATCACCCGTCTTGAAAATCGCTAAACTCGAAAGGGTTTCGTGGGTTCGAATCCCACCTCCTGCGCACTAAACCAAACGTAGCATTGAAGTTAAATAGGCTGTCCAGTTTCTGTTTGGCCAAAGCCTTTATCCCAATTTATCCCGATTCAAATTTTTGCCTATCCAGCGGTCCGCAAAACCGTTAGGCCCGAAAAGGATCTCGGGGGTTCGAATCGCTCTTCCCCTCAAACCCATTCATGAAGGATAGACGGTCGGTAACACATTCTGCGACAGTCTAGGAAACCGTCTTCTTCACGAAATACTGCAGGCGTGTCCACGCGAAAGGGCGGCTCGCGCCCTCTTTAAATCCCTTTGTACTCTAACTTCGAGGTACTCACGGCCCCCCTATTGAAAGCCGAAAGCGCATAGTCTTGCTCGCCTCAGTCTGGACCTCAGCAAAACGCACAACGCCCCAAGTTCACCTATCAGGCTCCTCCTGCAAATCAGGAGCGGCGGCGGTTGGGAAAACCGCCGCTGTTAGCCCAAATGCCTAATTCATGCAAAACAAAATTGAAGTTATTAACAGATTTCCACAGGATGAGATAGCGTATCGCAGCAATATAGTATTTGTCTAAGTATAAATTCGTGAGTACACTCCCGTTCCTGGACAGCGAAATCGATGCCATCGGTTTCTGGAGGTTTCCCAATGTCCGAACTTCCCGTGATTGCTTCTTCGCCCGTCGCCTTCAGCACCGAAAAACTCGATTACTTTCTAATTCCACTATCGGCTCTGTATGTCGACCAGAGCGGTGTAGTAAAAGCAGACCGTTGGGCACATTATTTGCAATATAGGGGCATCATCGACCCCCTGGTCTCGCAGCTGCAAACGGATGGCATTCTTGCGGCGGGCCCTGCGCCTCAAAGCAAACCAGCGTTTTCGGCCACGGCGAAAACTCCAGGCACGACTGGCATTGATGTGGAAATCACCATCGCCAACGTCGCAGCAAATGCGGGAACCCCCCCGGCGAGCACCGCGGATGTGACCGTCACGGAGACCGACACGTACTTAGGAGTCGCCGTCGACAAACTTGTGGACGCCATCGGTAGTTCCGCGAATGGTGGCAAGCACCCGGGTTTGGTATTTGTCAGCAGCGCCCTTCCTACGGGATTGCCAGCGGCCGGCAATTATCCGATGCACGCTGCGAATCCCGGCGATCCCGCGACAGCCGACGTTCCACTAAACGCGGGGGGCGGCAACGCGTTCACCCTGAAAACACGCGACGGCGGAGGGGA
>WNFJ01441649.1_pt2 | contig 13786 bp, 12 predicted proteins | sample 5400461 | NCBI WGS metagenome assembly WNFJ01 (sample SAMN13153349, study PRJNA577476) | soil metagenome | isolation source: 115 cm saprolite on Douglas fir-dominated hillslope | place: USA:California | collected 2013-09-17 | reverse complement strand
AAACGAATTGAGGAATGCCTGGCGTTGTTCCGCCGAGGCTGCCGGCGTTAGGGCGGCAAAGTTGATGAACTCAGTGCCGAAATTGAAAACAGTTTTATTGAGCACGTTGTCAAACTCGATTACCGGTCGCAAACGCACTTTTTCACTGATGCGAAACTCACGAGTGACGTTCATATCAAGCAGAAAAAGTCCCGGCCCGTGTCCGGCGTTTCGCGGCAAATTTCCTGACTGCCCGATAGTCGGTAAGCCGAACGCTTCGACAACTGCCGGATCTATCATTTGTCCGGGAGCACGCCACCGAAGCACATGCGTGTCGCCGTGAAAATTTGGTCTGTCGTTTCCCACATCGTCAAGATTACGGTCCGAGCCGGCTATTGAAATATTAAAAGGCGCACCCGAAGCTACGCGCCACACGGATGAAAAGTGCAGCCTGCCGAGATAGGGTGGCATGTTGAAAGTCCCTGAAAAGACAAAACGATGACGCCGGTCAAGCAGGCTATGCGCTCTTTCAGCGTGGAAGTCTCCGGGCACGAGAGCATCTGAAGTGTTAACGATGCCATCGTCTTTCAAACTCGAAAGCGTGTACGCAGCGCGAAAGGAAAAACCAGAGTGTTTTCTACTTTGGTTAAAACGTTTGCGCAGCTCGAGCGTGAGACCTTGATAGAGGCTGTTGCCGGCCGAAATTAGTTGTTCGACTTCCGCACGCGCCGGATCGGGTCTGAGATTGTTGAGTGCGGCCAGAGCCACTTCCTGAGATGTAGTTGAGCTGGAGCTGTTGAGATTGATTACTGAAACCGGAACGCCAAACTCTACAACTTTACTAACCGCATTTATGTTCGCCGGGTTTGAAGCCGCATAGACAAACCTTACGAGTTCTCCTGCGTTCGCGACATTGTATAGCGGACGCGTACCCGATGGAGCATTAGAAAAGTTGGGGAAGTCGCGCGAAGCCAGAAAGGCGGAAAAGTTCCGGTAGCGTGCGGGCAGGACAGGAGCGTTTGCGTTAAATTCCCGCCAGAGATGCAGACCGCGATTCAGGGTGAAGTTTGCTTCAAGCGAAAATCCCCGGCCGATGTCTCGCTCGGCACCGACGTTTGCCTGATAGCTTTCCGGGATTCGTAGTGTTGGATCGAGCCGACGGGAAAAGTTCTTATTCAGTACAGCAAATTGTTGTACGAGCGTTGACGCTGGCGTTAGCGTTGAGGGAAAGTGAAGGTTGGTCGCAATGAAATTGCGTCGCTGGTCGGTGGTCATCAGTTTTCCGCTCAATGGATTCAGCAGCGTGTTTGTGTCGAAGAAAAGCTGTTGAGTCCCAAGCGTGAAATCATCGATGGTGCGCAGCAAAGCGCGGTTGTAGAAGATGCCGACACCGGCACGCAGCACGAGCTTGCCAGACTTTAAGGGGTTGTAAGCAAGCGAGAGCCGTGGTCCGAAATTATTTGCGTCCCGAACGATCGTCTCGCGTTCATAACGTATTCCGTAGCTGAAGAGCAGCTTCGGCATCAGTTGCCAATCGTCTTGAACAAAGACACCAAGGTAGACGTTCCTTTGCGTCGATACAGTCTTGAAATTTTGTCGAAAACGCGTTGGTAGACCAGCGAGGAAATCGCCGGCGCTCGCAAAGTTAAATGTTCCTGTCGCGTCCGAAAGGTCGATAAATGTCGAACGCACTTGCTGGAAATCTACACCCAGTTTGAGGGAGTGAGCGCCTCGTATGAACGAAAGCACGTCCTGTAATTGCATTCGATCCTCGCGCCGATCGCTGGCGCCGGAAGTCGACGAGCCGGCGACAAGTGTTCCCGAACGGCCGGCTGGATCATCAGCCGGCAAGATGTCATTGAGCGTAATCAAAACGACCGGCTTTCCGGCGTAGTGCGTTTGCACGGCCGGCGCCAAACGTGAAAATTGCGCGCGGGCTTGATTCACCAGCTGCGCGGAGAAGACGTAGTTGTCAGAATAAGAGATCGCATCTGAATTGCGGGTCTTCCCCTGAAGAGCATCAGCCAGCCGGTTGCCACCGCCAAACTGGCGCAGATTGAGGAGCCGGCCCATCTGATAACCTGCCGAAGCGTTGTGCGTTTGACTGAACTGGTAATCCACCCGTGCAGTTACGCTGGTATTTCTGAGTGGCGTGCTGATGGACGAAATAAAAGGAGCTACGTCAGCCGCCAGCGCAGGTGAATTGGCTTTTTCCAGGCGGCGACCCAGGAGAGACACGCTTGCTGAATGCGCAGGCTGTTCTAACAGCTCTGCGTGAACGGCTCGACGAAGGCTTTAATCCCCAGAAGAAGGCTGAGATCACTCGCTCGTTAGTGCGTCAAGCGGTTGTTACCAAGACCGGAGAAGGACGCCCCCACGTTGCTGTTCAGTATGTGTTTCCCTGTCCGGCTAATTTCAGTCCTGGTGGGTTCCCGTTGAGCGCTTCTTCGCGAAAGAAATAGAATCCGCGACCGTGGAAATCCTTCGAGCCGGCGCGCGTCCGCAGATTGATACGACCGCCTGACGCCCTGCCATACTCCGCCGAGAATTGGTTGGTGATGATCTGAACTTCTTCAACCGCTTCAATAGAAGGTTGAAAGCGTTCGCGCGCCGCCCGATCGTCGTTGTTGTCTAACCCGTCAATAGTGATGTTGTTGGAATAGGCCGGGCCGCCGGAAAGGGAGAAAATGCCGGCCTCTTCGGGGGTTGTGGCAGGATTCATATTGCGGTCTTCCGCGAGGTCGCGCGTGGAGAGTGGTTCTTCCGTTACACCCGGCAGCGTAAAGATAAGATCCAGAGCCGAATGGCCGACAGTTGGCAAGTCTTCCACTTCGCGGGCGGTCACGGTGCCACCGACTAGAGTCCGTGTCGAATCAACCGCGGGCGTATTATTCGAGGTTATCGTCACTGGGTCAACCTTCACATCAAGCGGGTAAAGAGTGACATCAAACTGAATGTTCTGTCCGGCGACGGCTGTGATGTTCGGGACCTCCAGCGGAGCAAATCCGGTGAACGAGACTCGGATGACATAAATTCCAGCCTCTAGCTGAATGAGCCGGTAACGACCCGCGGTGTCGCTGGTTGTCGCGCGAGTTGCGCCGGTTTTAATTAGTGTCGCTTGAACTTCCGCACCTGGAATCACGGCGGCGTTCTGATCCAGAACTCGGCCGCTCAGGGTAAAGTAGTCCAGGTCTTGTGCACGGATTTCGATTATCCAGGTAAAGAGAGATAACAGCACTAAAGCAAGTTGAAAAGATGTGAAGTTAAGGCGACGTGAGGTGTCGGATTTCATTTGTTGTCTCCTCGAAACGATGGTGAAGTCACCGCCCGGGCAGCCTGAGTGAAGCCGGCGCTAAACTTTTCAGACGGCTAAACTCAGCTTCTCGTTGGGACCTTGTGCGTGCGAAACTTTGTGAGGAGAAGCTTGAACTAGCCCGGTACTGGATGCGAGGCGGACTTTATCATGTCATCGACAACTAAACAAGAATATTTGCTACCAAAGGGCAAGGATTACTCTAAACGAAACTGAACCAGTACGGAATACTCTAAGGCGTAAGCTATGCTGCGCGCTCTGGACTTTGGAAATCGTTTTCTCTGCTCGACTCGCCATTAAAGCGCGCAATCTTATAGCGCTTGATCTTACTATTCAGCGTGGTGAGTTTTACACCAAGCAGCTTGGCCGCGAGGGTCTGGCTTCCCCCCGTTCTCCCGAGCGCGTGACGAATCAAGGCGGTCTCGAATCGTTGTACCTCATCGTAGAGGCAGACGCCCTCGCCCTGGTGATCGGGCTGCATCGTGCTAAGCGATTCGATCTCCCGCAAGAGAGTGCGGGCTACCTCTTTCAGCTCCTTGAGTCTGTAGTCCAAAGCTGCTTTAGGTACCAGGGCTGAAAGTTGGTGAGCACCTTCTGTCGATATATCGTCCCGGCCCCAGGTTGCTGCGCTACTCATGTCATACCTCCTGAATGGATGTGATCGATTCGCGTCTGGGGTGCCGCATATTCTGGTCTGTTTCTGTTGATAGCACGCTTCGTGCAGTTTTATCGGCCGTGGATCTGGAGTGTCGATGTCACTTCTGGGTCACTACGGCCAACGCTTCGCAAGTTACGAAATGCCGTAGAAAAAGACAGCGGAATTGTGATGAGAGGGCCAGTTAGAGTGATAGAGCGGCCAGACAAACGGATGAAAAGCCTGTTCTAAAGTGGTTTTCTCACCGCCTCCTGCAGATTTGTGCGGTAGTTCCGGCTGAGAGTCAACTGCTTGCCATTTTCCAAAATTACGTGATATTCGCCGTGAAACCAGGGCTGGAGTTCTTTGATTCTGTCAATCTTCACAATCGCTGAGCGATGGATACGCAGAAACTTTCTTGGGTCCAGCTGTGATTCAAGGCCACTAATCGTCTCGCGCAAGAGATGCGACTTGTTGCCACTGTGAACGCGGACGTAATTGCCTTCCGCCTCGATGTAGTTGAGGTCATCGATATCAAGGAAAAAAACGCGTCCTTCCGCCTTCACCACCAGCCGTTCAAGGTATCGCGGGCCAGCTTTTAACTCCTGGAGCAAAGCCAGGATATGCTGATCGCGCTGGCTTGTCTGTTTCTCGAGAATTCTCGACTTGGCTAACTGCCATGCAGTTATAAAACGTTCCTGATCGTAAGGCTTGAGCAGGTAGTCGAGAGCATGTACCTCAAAGGCACGGACGGCATACTGATCGTAGGCGGTAACAAAGATGATGTAAGGCTTTTGCTCGCTCAAAGACTCGAGCACCTCAAATCCGCCCATCTCCGGCATTTGGATATCCAGGAAGATCAGATCAGGCGCTATCAAGTTAATCGCCTCGACTGCAGCCCGACCGTTTCCACACTCGCCTATGATCTCCGCTTGCGGATCACCTTCGAGCATCTCGCGAATCATCTCGCGGGCCAAAGGTTCGTCATCAATGACTAACGCTCGGATACACTTTGCGTCTGTCATCAGTCACCACTTTCAGCTCTCTATGACATTGACCCGGATTCCTGGCGCGCAGACACCTCTAACTTAATGGTGAACACCATGGTTGATCAGTTTGTGGCAAAAAACGCGATCGACGCCTGTTGGAAAAAGAAGGTACGAACCCGTAGAAGCAAATGTTTCTTCCTTTAACCCCCGCTCGCTTTCCACGATATCGTTTCTTTTTCCAAATAACTGGATCTGTTCATGATGATCTAACGCTCAGCTTTGATGCCCGGTGCACCTGCGAGGTTTGTTTAAGGATGTGGGAAAAGATGTGGATAGGGTCTTGAGTGGGGCGGGGACAGGGTCCGCCTTCCTAACTGAGAAGTGACTGAGGTTGAGCGATTGCGTGCAGGAGGAGCAAATCCAGAGACTAAATAATGGGCATTAGTCTACGAGAGTGTAACCGGGGCATTTCTTTCTCTGGGAATTTCCAAGGTGACGATAAGGCCTCCTGCCGGATCATTCGTCAGCTCGAGTAAGTGGTCGGTACCGTAAAGACGTTCGAGACGCGCCTTGGTATTTCCGAGGCCAACGCCCTTTCTTAAGTGGATTCCATCCTGATCCACTGGCAGTCCAGGTCCATTGTCTTTTACTTCTATCCGTAGCGAGCCGTTACGTGGTGCCGCTGTTATCTCAATTCGTCCACAACTGGAGTGGGTCGCTATAGCATGACGCATTGCATTTTCAACAATCGGTTGAAGAATCAAGTTTGGCACCGGGACGTCAAGCATCTGGGGATCGACGTTGACGACTGTAGTTAAGCGATCCCGAAAGCGGACGCGCTCAATCTCCAGATAACCGTTGAGAAACTCCATCTCCTGCTGCAGTGTGACTTCCTGGGTCCCGGCATTCTCGAGGGTCATCCGGAGAAAATCGCCGAGGCGAGTAATCATGCTACGCGCCCCTGCGACATCTTTATTTAGCAACGCCGAAATTGAATGAAGGGTGTTAAAAAGAAAATGCGGGTGCAGCTGCATCTTTAGCGCTTCGAGTTGCGATTGCACAAGTTCGGTACGCAGGCGCTCCGCTTGCAAGCGACCCTTTCTGTAGCTGTTGTAATAGTTAATTACATGACTCATCAAGAGCAAAAGCCAATAGATAGAAAGTTGCCTGTCGAGATTAAAAAATACATATTGGAAATCTCTGAACGCCGTGATTTCGGAGGTCCGACCCATGAAGGGCATGAACATCAGGAAGTGAATAGCGGACATCAGTCCCACGAGCGCTGATCCGCCAAGCGCGTGGAACAGAATTCGGCCGCGCCAATTTTGCCGCTCAATGCGAAAACGTCGCGCGAGCCATAAAACCAACGGAGTTGCGAGCGCCCAGAGATAGCAAATCGACATTTGCATGAACAGCACGCTTCCCAACGGGGGGCGCTTTTCCATGTAGATCGTTGAGACAAAAATCTGGCTCGTAAAAAAGAGCCCAACGAGAGTCCAGATGCCCCAGATCATTGCGAGCCGGAACCACAGAAAGTCCAAAAGCCGTGCGAGCCTCGACGGGGCTCCACTGTAATCAAGTGAGTCGTTCATGATCTTCGTTATCAATTAGTGCCAACTATTAAACGAGAGCCCAGGAGGAAGGTTGCAACTTAAAGTCATGACGCGACTGCCTTCCGGCAGATTAGAGCTGGAGGTAACTCAACTAACCAGTTTGTCCCAAGTTCCCGTTTGCTACCCAAAGTTTTGTGACCAAGTGGCCTAAGTCGGTGGCGAATCGGCTTCCAGGCAACAAACAATAGTTCATTGGCTAATGATGTGACGAGCACCGGTTAACTCGCTTTCAAAACTCAAATGACTAATTTGCCTGATCTGATCCCGGCACGCGTTAACCACGCGGTCCGTATTTTTCCGACTTAGACCCTCATCGTTACCATCGTCGGGTAGTACCCATTGTTTATCAGCAGTGGAGAGCACGTGACCCAATTCGTGGAGCAGGATTGTGACACGCGCTTCTCTTGTATTTGGCGGGAAAGAGCCGATAGACGGAATTTTCGACTCAACGAGAGAAGTATTTCCTCTAAAGAAAGGGCCATTGAGATTTATTTCAGTGTTTTGAAAGAGACGGAAAGATCGGCCTGTGAGGTAGTCGCGCGCTGACAAAGTTTCACCTTTCATCCGGACTCCAACGACCCGGTCGATATGCGTTGTGGTTAATCGTCGCACTAATTCATTAAGGGCGCCGATAGCGGATGGGCCACCGTAAAACCTGCTGCACGAGTTGTCTTCCCTGAGAATTGTTAAAGCATCCAGATAGGCTTTCTCAATGAGATTAGGCTTCTTCGAATCTGCGAACGGCAGAAGATTCCATCGGGGAGATCCGGGAGCCGCAGATGGCTCGGCAGCAACCTCCTCCAATCGGCCTTCGGCCTTTTTAGATTTCTCGTCGGTTGGAGCCCGTGACTTGTCACTTTCCGTGGAAGAAGTCTTAGGATCATTATTCTCCCTCGAGACAGTTATCTCTTTGTCAGCCTCGTACGCTTGCGTTTGGTAACTGGCAAGAGGCGCAAAAAATGTAAAACCAATTGCCATGCAAGTATTCAAGAGACTTAGAGATTGCCCGAATTCCATGATCCCACCTCCGTTGTCGGACTCATCCAGGGGCCCCCTAGAGGACTGGAGGGCTCAGGGCGAAACACGAGCAACACAAACAGACTACGAAGCGAGCCCTATTTGCGCCGAAGGTTTGTGACGGACGGGTAATGCTTTGTGATGGAGCGGCTCGAAACGTTGACCGCGGGTCTGAAAGCGGAAGACTTTTACTCGGAGTGGTCCAAAAGGAGTGGTGATGTCATCATGACCTCAATTGAGTGATGAAAAAATGAAGACGTTCAAACAGAATGAGGGTTAAATTTCTAACTACGGGAAGCACCGCGCCGGCGCAGAGCTGCGGCGCGTGTTATCGGTACGAGAGCATCGCTTGTGCCTTCGGCCGGAGGCTCGGCGAAGTTGGTTAATTCTTCGGCGTGTGACTGCAGGTATTGAAAGAAACGTTCAAACTCGTTCTGCATTGCGTCCATCTTTTCTCGCATATTGAGGATGATTTCAACACCGGCAAGGTTAACGCCAAGGTCGCGGGTCAGGGAAAGAATCAACTCCAGACGCTCGAGATCCGGATCGGTATAGAGCCGAGTGTTACCTTCAGAACGCGATGGTTTCAACAGCCCTTCGCGCTCGTAAAGACGCAGCGTCTGCGGATGGATGCCGTATTGATCTGCCACCGCGCTTATCGTGTAGGTTTTAGCCTTGCGTTTCATGATCCTGCCGATTGCCGATTTCCGATTGTAGATTTCCGATTGGCGTGACGCGCGAGTATCGCGTTCTTTCTAAGATTGGCAATCGCAAATCGGCAATCGGCAATTATTCAAGTCCCATCTCGACGCGCGGATTGGTCGCATTTAGTTTTGCGTACTCGCGCAACAGTTCTTTAGTCTCTTCTGAAACGATCTTTGGCAAAGTGACCTGCACTTCGACAAACTGATGGCCTTTAGCGCCCGGGTTGCGAAGCGAAGGCGCTCCGCGTTCACGCAAACGGAACTTCTGCCCTGACTGTGTGCCAGGCGGAATGCGCAGTTGCGTCTTTCCATCGACTGTTGGTACTTCAATCTTCGCCCCTAAGGCGGCTTCCGGCACTGTGATCGGCACCGTGACGTAGATGTTGTCACCTTTGCGGGTGAAGTATTTATGTGAACCGACGTTTGTGATTATGTGTAAATCGCCCGCCGGTGCTCCCAGCCGGCCCCCCTCGCCTTTCCCGGGAATTCTCACGCGTGAACCAGTTTCGACTCCTGCGGGAATACGCACCTTAACCGTTTCAGTTTTTGGCAGAGTGCCCTTGCCTTTGCACAACGAGCAAGGCGGTCGTCGTCGTCCCGTGCCGCCGCAGTCAGAACATTCCTGGGCAAAACGCAAGCGGCCACCGGCGCGCTGCACCTGGCCTGAGCCCTTGCACGTCGGACAAACCATCACTGGTCCACCTATGTCGCCCGCGCCGTTGCAACGGGAGCATTGTTCTGAGCGATTTACAGTGAGGTTTGTTGTCAGCCCTTTGATTGCTTCTTCAAATGACAATGCGAGCGGCATCTCTATATCTGCACCACGTTGAGGCTGTGGTCGTGGCGGTTCTTTCTCTTTCGTCGCGCCTCCGCCAAACAAATCCGAAAAAATATCTCTGAAGCTGCTGCCGCTACCGCCTGTGCCTGTTGAAGCGTTGCCCCAGTCAAACCCTGTAAAATCGAAACCAGGAGGTGTTCGGGTGGTACTTGGACCTGCGCCTCTGGCAGCAGCATCGGCAAGATTGTCGGAGTATTGGCCAAAGCGATCGTAGATGGCGCGCTTCTTCGGATCCGACAACACATCGTGAGCCTCGGTGGTCAGTTTGAAGCGCTCCTCCGCTGACTTGTCGCCTGGATTTACATCGGGGTGATACTTACGAGCCAGACGGCGATAAGCTTTTTTTATTTCCTCAGGCTTAGCGTCGCGTTTAACACCTAGTATTTCGTAGTAGTCTTGCTTAGCCATCACTAATTGCCGATTGCCGATTTTCGATTGCCGATTTAAAAAAGGCGGAGAGAGTCGTTCATCCCCGCCTTTCAATCGGAAATCGGCATTCGGCAATCTAAATGCCCTTACTTGTTCTCGTCTACATCCACGTATTCCGCGTCGATCACGTTGTCCTCACCACCGCCGCTCGAAGTCGAAGCTCCGGCTGCCGAGGCTTGATCTCCCGTTGCTTCTGCGCCGGGAGCCGGCGCCTGTTGATACAGCGCCTCGGCTAATTTGTGGGAAACAGTTTGCAGTTGATTGAAAGCTTCGTTGAGTTTCTCGGCTCCGCCTTCCTGCAATGCTTTTTTTGCCTCGGCTATCGCAGTATCCACTTCGCCGGCCACGGCTCCGACTTTCTCGCGATTGTCGTTGACCGTCTTTTCCATCTGGTAGACCAGTCCATCCAGACGATTCCGTGCTTCGATTTCTTCGCGCTTCCGAACATCGTCAGCCGAATGAGCTTCAGCATCCCGCATCATCTTGTCGATCTCTTCTTTCGAAAGACCCGACGAAGCGGTGATGGTGATCTTCTGCTCACGTCCCGTGCCCATGTCTTTCGCTGACACGTTCACGATACCGTTGGCATCGAGATCAAAGGTCACCTCTACTTGAGGCATGCCGCGCGGAGCGGGTGGAATGCCCACCAGGTGAAACTTACCAAGCGTGCGGTTGTCACTTGCCATGGGGCGTTCACCCTGCAGCACGTGAACCTCCACAGACGTCTGGTTATCGGAAGCCGTCGAAAAGATTTCCGACTTTCGCGTCGGAATAGTTGTGTTGCGCTCGATCAGTTTCGTGAAAACTCCGCCCAGTGTTTCAATCCCCAAACTAAGCGGCGTAACATCGAGCAGGAGGATATCTGTCTTCTCACCCGAAAGAACGCCTGCCTGCACCGCTGCACCGATAGCTACGACTTCGTCAGGATTGACACTCTTGTTCGGCTCTTTGCCAAACAGATCTTTCACCAACTCCTGAACTTTCGGAATACGCGTCGAGCCTCCCACAAGCACTACTTCATCAATCTTCTTAGTATCGAGCCCTGCGTCCTTTAGCGCTTGCTCCACAGGCCCTCGTAGTCTTTTGAAGATGGGATCGACCAACTGCTCAAACCGAGCCCGGGTCAGTTTCATGGCCAGGTGTTTTGGACCAGACTGATCGGCCGTCACAAACGGCAGATTGATCTCCGTCTCCATCGTACTCGACAGCTCGATCTTTGCCTTCTCAGCCGCCTCTTTCAAACGCTGCAATGCCATCTTGTCGGTTGAAAGGTCTATACCCTGATCCCTCTTGAATTCTTCGATAATCCATTCAATGAGGCGCTCATCGATGTCGTCGCCGCCCAGGTGGGTGTCGCCATTTGTTGACTTGACCTCTACGACGCCTTCACCAACCTCGAGGATTGAAACGTCAAAAGTGCCACCGCCAAAGTCAAATACTGCGATGGTTTCGTCCTTCTTCTTATCGAGGCCGTAAGCCAACGCAGCCGCAGTGGGCTCGTTGACAATCCGCATCACCTCGAGACCGGCAATTTTTCCCGCATCCTTTGTTGCCTGACGCTGCGAGTCGTTGAAATAGGCTGGAACTGTGATCACTGCCTTGTCGACCTTTTGTCCCAAATAGTCTTCAGCCGACTGCTTCATCTTTTGCAAAATGATCGCCGAGATTTCAGGCGGACTCCATTCCTTGCCGCCCGCTATGATGCGCACATCGCCGCCGCTGCCGGCGGCCTGCACTTTGTAGGGAACCTGCTTGATTTCCTCGGTGACTTCGTTATAGCGACGCCCCATGAATCGCTTAATTGAATAAACTGTATTCTCCGGATTGGTATGCCACCTGACCCACAAGCCGGCTACCGTCTTTCGTGAATGCGACCACCGACGGTGTTGTGCGGCCACCCTCCGAGTTGGTGATTACAGTAGGCTCACCGCCTTCCATCACGGCTACCACGGAGTTAGTTGTTCCCAAATCAATTCCTATGATCTTGCTCATCTTTTATTCTCCAAAAAACTTACGCTGGAAAGTATCAAATCCGGCCCTCAGCTAATGAGCGGGGCCTTTCTCTCTCGCCCTGAGTGAATAGCACTGCACTGTCCCATTAGTTGAACGCCTCGTCAATATAATACCTGAGTCCGTTATTGTCAACTTTGATTTTAAGGCCTGAAAATCAGATTGTTAGCGGCGGTCTTCGTTCAGGAGCTTTGATACAAAGAAGACATAGTGGGCCCCGGAAAGGACTGCGAAGACGAAGACTGTGGTGTAGATGGTGGGCAAGTAGTAGCCCGTTCCAAAAGGCACGCTGGCCGCGAAGATTATGGCTGCAATCGCAACAATCTGGACGGTGGTATTGATTTTGCCCAGCAAAGACGGGCGAAACCCGCGAAACCCGGTCACGATGTTGATGGCTGCCGCGCCCACCAGGATAAATACGTCGCGGCTGATGACGGCCACAGTTACCCAAAAAGGAACAGGCAAGTGAGTAGGTAAGGGTTGAGGAAACACGCTCCGCATGGATAAGACCACGAAGGAGGTTACCAGCATCAGCTTATCAGCGATGGGATCAAGGATCGTGCCGAGTTGTGAGCGCTGATCAAAACGCCGCGCCAGCAAGCCGTCCAGCCCATCAGTAACTCCGGCCAGGATGAAAACACATAATGCCAGGATGAAGCGTTGATAAAAGAGCAGGGATACAAAAACAGGAATCAAGACCATCCTGAAGACGGTGAGCACATTCGGGACGGTAACGATTCGGGAGGACATCAACTAGGCCTTGGGACCCAACTATTGATTCGTGACGTTGTTGCTTGCTTGTACTACAACTGGAGTTGATAGACTGGTTACCCACATCGCAGTTCCAGCAATGAAACTTCTGGTGGGCATCCATACCGGATGGGAAGAATTACCGTTCCTAAGCCGCGGGTGACATAGATCTGCGTGTTACCCTGCCGGCCCAAGCCTTTCAGCAAACGCCTGCGGGGCCTGCCTGACGGGCTTCGTTCAGAGCGCCACGCTACCTGGCCGCCGTGTGTATGACCACTAAGCACGAGATCCACAGCAGCGCGCGCCGCGCGACGCAAGATGATTGGATTATGAGCCAGCAGGAGCTTCATCTCGTCGTTGCCGGCGCCGGCCAGCGCCAGCGAGAGATCTTCCAAACCGACCATCGTGTCGTCAACGCCCGCTAACCAGAAAGCTGCCTCCTGATGCGCGAAACGCATGCCCTCATTGACCAGCACCGTGATACCTTCAGCTCGGAAAAGATCGGTAATGAGTGCGGCATCGGTCCAATGGTCATGGTTACCCAATACAGCATAGACGCCGTAGCGTGCTCGAAGTCGCCCCATCATTTCTGCGCATGGGGCTGCATATTGCCGCTCTCGAGAGATGTAGTCTCCTGTGAGAGCAATGATATCGGGCTTTAATCGATTGGCCGTTTCGACTGCTCGTTCAATCTGCTCTTTGCTGGAGAAAGGTCCATGGTGAACATCCGATAACTGAACGATGCGAAAGCCCTCGAAAGCCTTTGGCAAACGACGCAAGTTTATGATCTGATGCTCCACCGTGAGCATGTAGGGCTCGGTAAGCGCCGCCCGGGCGGCCTGCGTGAGATTAAGGGCAAATGCGCGAAACGGGGTGTCTGGTCGGTTTGCGGCGCCATAGGGCAAGACACGGCCGCGTTGTTTCCATCGAATTGGAGTCGACATAGGTGATTCTTGGGTTGCTGTTCTGCGCCGATTGCCGCCGGGGGCGAAGCGTGCTAAGCGGAGCATTATAGTTACCACCACCTCGAGAGGCAAATCGCGAAACACGCATCGCGTCTTTTAGTACACAATTGCAATAATTCTGTCTCCACGATGAGAAAAAGACTGCCAGCCCTTAATGCCTTACTAGTCATGTGTATTGCCGTCCAAACCGCTTGGGCGGCTGATCCTTCGCCTGGCGGCGACAACTCCCTCGGACTAGATCCAACAGTGCTTGTCGGCATTGCCTTGATGCTCCTGTCAGCAAAACTGGGCAGTGAGATATTTGAACGTATGCGGCAGCCGGCGGTCCTGGGCGAATTGGTGGCAGGGGTTGTGCTCGGCAATCTCACGCTAGTCGGATTTCATCGCTTTGAGATGCTGAGAACGGACACCGTAATCGCGGCCTTGGCGCAAATCGGTGTGATCCTCTTGCTTTTCGAGGTGGGGCTGGAATCGAAACTCGCAGAGATGCTCGAGGTCGGATGGTCTTCACTGTTTGTCGCGGTCGCCGGCGTAGTCGTTCCATT
>WNFJ01121337.1_pt1 | contig 13788 bp, 11 predicted proteins | sample 5400461 | NCBI WGS metagenome assembly WNFJ01 (sample SAMN13153349, study PRJNA577476) | soil metagenome | isolation source: 115 cm saprolite on Douglas fir-dominated hillslope | place: USA:California | collected 2013-09-17 | reverse complement strand
CCCGCCACGAACCCAGCGCCCCCATAGGATTTCGCGCCCTCCCAATCCTTAGTTAATCCGTGAGAATCCGCGGCCAAATGAATTTTCTCTCCCCAGCGATCATCCATTTATGATGACAGGGAAGCGACCTATGCCCGACGCCCCCGCCCCAAACGACTCCACTCCCTACATCGAATTCCAGCACGTCTCCAAAGCCTTCGGCGACAACCGCGTCCTCGATGACGTCAGCTTCGACGTCAAACCTGCCGAAACCGTCTGCATCCTCGGCCGCAGCGGCGTCGGAAAATCTGTCTCCCTCCAAACCATTCTCGGCTTTCTAAAAGCCGACGCCGGACGCGTCATTGTTGCCCACGAAGACATCACCGACTACACCGAAGCCCAGATGGAGCCGATCCGCAAAAAAGTCACCATGGTGTTCCAGAGTGGCGCGCTTTTTGATTCGCTCACCGTCGCCGAAAACGTCGCCTTCCCCCTGCGCGAGCGCAACGACCTTCAGGAAGACCAGATTTTTCAGATCGTCAACGGTCTGCTGGAAATGGTGGGCGTAAAAGAAATGGCCGAGCAATTTCCCTCAGAGATGTCCACCGGCATGAAGCGCTCTGTCGCCATCGCCCGCGCCCTGGCCTCGCAGCCCGAATGCGTCCTCTACGATGAGCCCACCACTATGGTCGATCCACTCATGGCTCAGCTCCTCGGAGATCTCATGCAGCGCCTCAAACTTCAGCTCCACCTCACCAGCCTGGTCGTCACCCACGACATGCGCCTGGCCAAAAAACTCGCCGACCGCGTCGTCTTTCTCTACGAAGGCAAAGCCATTTTCTTCGGGACCTATCCCGACCTGGAAAAATGTGAAGAACCAATCGTGCAGGAATTTCTAACGCTGGATGAACTGGATATTGGAGCGTGACTGGTGAGGATGATTAGCCGTTAAGTCCTATGAAGCATGGCGAAATCACCCGAATTTAAGAAACCAGACATAATCACGCTTCGTCAGCGGGCGGGAGAGATGTGTTCACGCTGCAAGAAGGAAACCGGCCTACCCCACTCCACTCCCGATAAATCAATCACACTTGGGGAAGCCGCCCACATACGCGCCGCACGGCCCGGAGAAGCGAGGTACGTCCCTTCGATGACGGATGAAGAACGCGGACATATTAGTAACGGCATCTGGTTGTGCCGCATATGCCACAAGACAATCGACAGCGACGAGTCCCAGTACACGATAGAGATTGTTGAGGCGTTGAAGAACCGCCATGAGGCGTGGATACGGGATGGCAAACCTAACTTAGAAAGCGCAAGGAAGAAAGCTCGGATTCTTGAGCATCAGGGCCAGACGGTCTCTCAGCTAAACGGCTCGCGTCAATGGAACCCTTCCGTTGTATTCGGGGTCGATTGTAATGACGACAACGTGATCCTGCGATTTGGTAACGCCGAACAGCAACCGATCAGCTGGCCCTTGACGCAGGTGACGTTAGAGACCGACGTGAATGGACGGCTCCCAATCGTCCCTCTGCACGGACATGGCAGGTAGGAAAGACGCCGCTTCCGTTGACTCAAAACCCCGCTCGCACCAAGTTCTCCACCGTAATCGTCCCCGCGGTCTTTGAACCCGCCATCATCTTCTCCACATACTTCGCGACCACGTCCACTTCCAGATTCACCGAATCGCCCGCCTTGAGCGAAGAAAGATTCGTCACCTCCGCCGTATGCGGAATGATCGCCACCCGCACCTCGGTCCCCTCAATCGCTGCCACCGTCAAGCTGATTCCTTCGATCGCCAACGATCCTTTGCTCACGATGTAGCGCGTCAGTTCAGACGGAACATTAATCACCAGCACATAGTCGTTCCCATCCGCAACCCGCGCGAGCGAGATGACCGTCCCCACTCCGTCCACGTGCCCCTGCACCACATGCCCATCAAATCGTCCGGTTGCCCGCATCGGAAGCTCCAGATTCACCATCGCCCCTTTGCTTAATCGTGCAAACGAAGTCCGACGCCATGTCTCCTGCGCTAGGTCAGCCCCAAACGAATCCGCCGCAATTTCCACTGCCGTAAGACAAACCCCGCTCACCGAAACACTGTCCCCCACCTTGAGTTCCGGCAAAATCTTCGAGCAGGAAACAGTAATCCGCCGCTGCTCACCCTTGGTCGTGATAGCAGCCACCCGCCCAACTTCTTCAATAATCCCAGTAAACATAAGTAACCAAATTTCGCTGCGGATTACGCAGATCAACGCGGATCAAAAGATCAAAAGAGAGAAAAGAAAAAGATCCGCGACAATCCGCTAAATCCGCGGCCAGAAGTTGATCTTGATCTCCAGCTCTTCAACTAGTCCAAATACGGGTCTCTTAAGTATCCCTCCACCGCGAAATCCTCACCAAACCGATGCAGCCGAAACGACTTCAAATGCGCCGCATCGCTCATCCGCCGAAACCCTGGTCCCGCCGCAAACGGTACCGCTCCTGTTCCCGCCAGAATCTTCGGCGCATAATACAGGAAAACTTTATCCACCACGCCCGCAGCCAGCGCCTCCCAATTCACAAACGCTCCGCCCTCGATCATGACGCTCGTGATTTGCCGCTCCGCGAGATTCCGGCAGATGGCCTGTAGATCTGGCCGTCCATCCACCCCCGCCGTCGCCACTTGTTCCACTCGGATTCCGTGGTCCAAAAGCTGTTGCTTCTTCTTCTCTTCCGCCAGCGAACAAAAAATGATTACGTCGTCTTTCGCCGTCTGCACAATCCTCGAATCCAGCGGCAGCCGCAGCCTCGAATCCAAAATCGCCCGCAGCAGCGGACGCCTTCGTGGAAGCCCGCTCCGGTCAGTCAGCAAAGGATTATCCGCGATCACCGTCCCCACCCCTACCAGAATCGCATCATGCTGATGCCGCAGTTGCTGCACATGCGCCCGCGCCTCGTCACTCGTAATCCATCCCCCAGTCGGTCCTCCTGCGCCGAGCGCTTGCGGCCCCAACAAATCCTCCGGCGGCGGCGCAATCTTTCCATCCAGCGTCATCCCCGCCTTCAGCGTCACCAACGGCAACTTGTATCGAATATATTTCGCGAACCCATCATTCAGCGGACGCGCCTCTTCCTCTAACAGCCCCGAAGCGACTTGAACTCCCGCCTGCCGCAGCCGCGCAAACCCTCGTCCACTCACCGCCGGATTAGGGTCCGCCATGCACGCCACTACCCGCCCGATCCCCGCCGCTATCACCGCATCCGCACAAGGCCCTGTCCGCCCCTGATGCGAACACGGCTCCAGGTTGATGTACAAAGTGGACCCGCGCGCCTTGTTTCCCGCCTGCTCAATCGCCAGAATCTCAGCGTGCTTCACTCCGTCATAAGTATGAAGTCCCTCGCCGACAACGATGCCGTCATCATCCACCAACGTCGCTCCCACATTCGGATTCGGCGACGCCAGCCCAACGCTCCGCTGCGCCAGTTCCAACGCCCGTCGCAGATGTTGCTGCCCGGTTTCAAGGAAAGTTTTCACGCGCTTAAGAAATGTAAGATTTCAGATTTCAGAATTTAGCGAAGCGCAGCATTCAATCTGCAATCTGAAATCCAAAATCTGCAATCGATTCGTGACTACAGCTCGCGGCTACTCAAAAAGCGACTCCACAAACTCCTTCGGATCAAACCGCAAAAGATCCCCCGCCTTCTCCCCCACTCCCACATACCGCACCGGCAACCCCAACTCCCGAGCGATCGCAACTACCACTCCGCCCTTAGCCGTCCCATCGAGCTTAGTCAGCACCACGCCTGTCACCGCAGCAGAGTCAGTGAACAATTTCGCTTGCTGCAATCCGTTTTGTCCTGTGGTCGCATCAATGACCAGCAGCACCTCATGCGGAGCTCCCGGAATCAACCTTTGCGCGGTCCGCCGCATCTTTTCCAGTTCCGCCATCAAATTCGTCTTCGTATGCAGACGCCCCGCCGTGTCCACCACGACACAGTCAATGTGGCGCGCATTCGCCGCTTCCAGGGCGTCATACAACACCGCCGCCGGATCGCCTCCCGCTTTGGTGCGTATCACTTCTGTCCCCGTGCGCTGCCCCCAAACTTCCAATTGCTCAATCGCCGCCGCCCGGAACGTGTCCGCCGCGCACAGCAGCACCGTCTTGCCTTCGGAGCGCAGCGTCAGCGCCAGCTTTCCGATCGTTGTAGTCTTGCCGGTACCATTCACTCCCACCACCAGCACTACTTCCGGCACTCCCTCAGGCCGTTCCACCGGAGGCAAATTCGCTGCGTTCAAAATTGCCAGTAACTCCTCTTTCAGCAGCCGCTTCAGTTCATCCACATCCTTAATCTGCTTGCGATCAGCCCGTTCCCGCAATTTCTCTAGCACCTGATGCGTGGTAGCAGACCCCAGATCTGCGCCAATCAACGTCCCTTCCAGATCATCCAGCGTATTGCGATCAATTTCCTTGCTGACCCCAACCGCTTCCTCAATCCGCTCGCTAAGATTTTCGCGCGTGCGCGATACCGCCTCTTTCATTCGTTCAAAGAGGCCGGGTTTCTGTTCGCTGCTGCCAAATAAGGTCTGAATCATGAGAAACTTTCGCCGTTAAGAAGTTGATGTTTTTCATTATAGCGATCAAGCCCGACTGACTCGGACGATCCGGACCAAGAGGGCAGGGAAGGCAATAACCAAACCCATTAACCACTGAGGCCATAGAAAATCACAGAGCAACAAGAATCCCCACAACAAAGAAATGAAAAGCCCTCGGTGATCCTCAGTGGCCTCTGTGGTAAAGGTTTTGATTGAAGCAGGGAAATCGAAGGAAGCAAAGAGAAAGCAAGAGGCGCCCATCCCTGCCAAGGGCTAAGAGCCACGAGCTAAGAGCCAAGAGCCGCTTTTCTACATCCGGTCCAGTTCCAGCCCCGCGTCATTCGGCTTTTGGAACGCCACGCTAGCCGGCGCATTGGTCGCCCCCGCCGCCGCCTTGGCCGTCATAGGGACGGTCCGTGGCACCCTAATCTCCCCGCGCACATAAATCGCCTGCAGCGCCGCAACCGCAGTCGGATCGAGCCGCTTCCCCGAAATCGAATGAATAATCCGCAGCGCGTCATCGCAATCGTGCGCCTGCTGATACGGGCGGTTCGTAGTCAGCGCATCAAACGTATCGGCCACCGCGATGATTCGGGGTAGCACCGGAATCTCGTCGCCCTTAATCCCGTGCGGATATCCCCGCCCGTCCAGCGACTCATGATGTAACTCGATTCCGGGAATCATGTCTTTCAGTTTCGCCACTGGCCGCAAAATGTTTGCGCCCTTGGTGGTATGCGTCTTCATGATCTCGAATTCTTCCGCCGTGAGCGCGCCTGGCTTTTTCAGGATGCGGTCTTCAATCCCAATCTTGCCCACATCGTGCAGTTGCGCCGACACCTGAACGGTTTCCAGAAAGTCTTCCGGCATTCCCATTTCCTTCGCAATCAGCACCGAGTATTTCGTGACTCGGTCAGAGTGTCCACGAGTGTACGGGTCCTTTTCGTCAACCGCGCCGGCCAGCATCTGGATGGAACTCATAAACAACTCGCGGTTTTCTGCGGCTGCCCGCTTCAAGTCCTCAACAAAATGTTCCAATTCTTCTGACATCACGTTGAACGTCGCCGCCAGCTCGCCAATTTCTGTGCGACTCTTCAACTGCACTCGCTGCGAGAAATCTCCCCGCGCAATCGCATGGCTCGATTCCGTCAGAATTTCCAGCGGATTGGTAATCCGTCGCGCCGCAATAATTCCGATTCCAATGCTCAATGCAATCGCGAAAAGAGCCAGAATCCGCGCCGTGTGCTGCATCTCATAAACGCTGCTGTAAGCTTCGTCGCGCGGTTTCTGCACCACCACCGCCCAGTTAAGATTGCTCACCGGGCTATAAGTCCCCAGCAGCACCGTCCCCTTATTTCCGCCAACGCTGAATTCGCGCGTGGCAGCGACCATCTGCGCCTTTCCACCTTGCTCCACAAAGTTGCGCACGATCTCCAGCCCGGTCATATCCTGGCCGGTGGCGTATGCGGGACTTGCTCCCGCAACCAGCCGTCCCTCGCTGTCCACCACGTAAGGAGTCAGCCCGCCGCGATTGATCTCCTGTAGCCTGCGAATCAGAAAATCCAGGTCAACCACCGATGCGATCATCCCCAGAAAACGTCCACCATAAGTAACTGGAGTGCTGACCAGCATCACCGTTCGCGACGACTTGCCGTTCCCAACCACCAGCGGCTGCCCGTTGTAGGCCCGCGATTCGCGCGCCGCTGCATATGCCTGTTCCAGTTCCCGCTGCAGGAATGCATCCGGAGCAATACGTCCGGCTGAGATTCCCTTGGCCTCCGAATTCAGCAGCGTGGCGTAATCCAAATCCTCAGATGAAGATACGAAATTTTCCAGCAGCGCTCGCAACTCCGGCGCCTGTACATGCTCACCCGTGAGGTCGTTCCCGCTAGCCACCTGCAACGCCGAAGCCAGGTTGGTCTGCATCAGCCGAAATGATTCCTGGTGCTGCGAAATATCATCCGCAATCGATACCGTAATTGTGTTCTGTAACAGCCGTTCATTCGTGATCAGCCGGTCGCGATTGATGGATTGCACTTGCACCGAGTAGAAAAACATCGGCACCACGCTGATCACCACCAGCACGCTGAGAATCGCGTACAGAATCGGAATGCGAGTTGGCAGAAATTTGATGGCCAAAGTGGCTTTTCCTCGTACCTCTCCGTAGAGGCCGCGGGTTCAATTTTAAGTTGCCAGGATTAGAGAATCATCACTTGACGGGGCCCATTCCATTACCAAAGTACCGAACCCCTGGCACTCTGACTCCCCGAAATCGCCGATTGTGGCGGGTGGGTTGTTTCCGGCTAAAGAAAAGAAACCGTCATTCCGAACCGCCGCAGGCGGAGAGGAACCTGCTTGTCGCCGGCAGCGAGTCCCCTCTCGTCCCGGGCGTAAAACTTGGTTACTGCGGATTACCCCCCGTCGCCAGATAGCTCTCCCGCTTCGAAGTCCGTGCCATCAACTCCTGAATCGCCTCGCTCGGCGATTTCCCCTGATTCAAAATCGCGTGCATCTGCTGGGTGATCGGCATTTCCACACTACGCGCGCGCGCCAGTTGCACCGCCGCATCCGTAGTGAAAACTCCTTCCGCAACCATCCCGTGCATGCTAGAAATGATCTCTGGCAGTTTGCGGCCGCGCCCTAGTTCAACTCCCACGCTGCGGTTGCGCGACAATCCGCCCGTGCAGGTCAGCACTAGATCCCCCAGCCCCGCCAGCCCCGCCATGGTTTCCGCGCGCCCGCCACAAGCCGTCGTCAGCCGCGTGATCTCCGCCAGGCCCCGCGTAATCAGCGCCGCCACCGAATTATGTCCCAGCCCCAGCCCGTGACAGACGCCCGCAGCAATGGCGATGATGTTCTTCAACGCCCCACCCAGCTCGACGCCCACCACGTCATCATTCGTATAAACGCGAAACGCGGAATCACTGAATTCCCGCTGCACCGTCGAACTCAACCCCTCACCTTCTGACGCAATTGCGATCGCCGTCGGGTCCCCGCGCGCCACCTCCGCCGCGAACGTGGGCCCGCTCAACGCTCCCACCTGGCAACCGATGGTTTCCGTGATCTCACCGATCACCTCAGTCATGCGCAGTAGTGTGCCTTGTTCCAAGCCTTTGGTGGCGCTCACCAGCAACACTGCAGGCCGCAAATGCGCCCTCATCTCTCCAAACAACCTTCGGCAATGCTGCGAAGGCATTGCGCTCACCACAATCTCAGCCTGCTGCAACGCCTCTTCCAGGCTGCCCGTGACCGCGACATTTTCCGGAACCCGCTGCTCAGGCAGAAAAACCGCATTGGTACGGCGACTCGCAATAGATTCGCGCACCTCTTTCTCATACGCCCACAGCGCGACTTGATGTCGCTGTTTGCGCCCCAGCACAATTGAGAGCGCGGTCCCCCACGCCCCCGCTCCAATGATTGCGACCTGGCTCATGTGTGTCGAAATTTAAATTTCGCTTCCGTGCCCCGCAACATCCGCCCGATATTCTGATGGTGCTTCACAATGATGAGTAAAGATGCCGTGGCCATCAGCAGCACCGGTTTTCCGCTTTCTCCCAGCAGCAGCGCCAGCCCCGGAAGGGAAGCGGTGGCAATAATGGACGCCAGCGCCACCAATCGAAACGCGGCCGCCAGCGCCACAAAAATCGCCAGCGCCAGTAAAATCGCTCTCGGAGTAAGGAGCAGAAACGATCCCAGTCCGGTCGCCACTCCCTTGCCTCCGCGAAAACCCAGCCAAACCGGGAAAATATGTCCAGCAACCGCCGCCAGCGCCGCAACAAATGCCAGATTGTTCAACCCTGGAAAAATTCTGGAAACAAAAAGCACCGCTGCCGCACCTTTCAGCGCATCCAGCACTAGCGTCACCGCTCCCAGCGCAGGAGACGTCCGCGCCACGTTGGTCGCCCCAATATTCCCGCTCCCCATCGTCCGCACATCGGCTCCGCGAAATGCCCGTACCAGCAAATATCCGAACGGAATCGACCCCAGCAGATATCCAATCCCCGCGCTGATCAGAATTTCCCGCATTGTCATTCTCTTGATGATCCCAGTCCAAACCGCGCGATCTTCGTATACCGCGCTCCCTTCGGCGAAAGCTGGCTGCGATATAAAAAGAACTCGCGGGCCGCCATCGTACCAAACTCCAGCGTCGCCTGTTCGTTCAGCCGCTCTTGCAGCTTCGCAAATCGCTGATTGACCCGGTCTCCACTCCGCCGGCCCGGCGCCCCCGACCCGCTCCCAATCCGCGCTCCCCCGCGCGCCAGCGTCAAGTGTGGACTAAACACCCGCTCTTCTTTTGGAATCCCAATTCCCGCAAGTTTCTCTTCGACTTTATCGGCCAACTGCGCCAGCCTTGCGTCTGTTTCAATACCCACCCAGAAAACCCGCGCCGCCTTCGCCGTCGGAAAAAATCCGCACCCCCGAAAAGAAACTTCAAACGCCTCCGCCGCGATCCTCCCTAGCGCCTTCTCAATCTCCGGCACAACACCGTCCGGCTTCTCGCCAACAAACTTCAGCGTCACGTGCAGCGACTCCGGCGTCACCCACCGCACATCCGGCGCCAGTCCCCGCACCTCTCGGATGAACTCCTCCATCCGCCCCCGGATTTCGTCATCAATGTCGAGGCCCACAAAAACTCTCATAATCGATTCAACATTATTAGGGATGTCATTCCGAACCCGCGTAGCGGAGGAGGAACCTGCTTCTCGCAGGCAGCGAATTCCCCTCTCGCTCGCCACCCCGCCCTGTCATCCTGAGCGAAATCGCTGCTTGGCGAAGCCAAACAGCTATGCAGTCGAAGGACCCCTACCCTCTCTCCCGAACCCACCCGCAAAAGGGAATTCTCGCGATGCCCCCGCCCCCGCGATAATACCGCCTGAAGTAGAATTGCGCTTGTAAGACGTCATGCACTCCGACCTAATCCACGACTGGAACCAACTCCCGGGCATCAAGCAAGCCCTTCTCAACGACGAAACTCTCCGCGACGGCCTGCAATCTCCATCGGTCCGCGATCCCTCCGTCGCACAAAAAATCGAAATCCTCCACTTGATGGAATCCCTCGGCATCAACGCTCTCGACCTCGGACTCCCCGGCGCCGGCCCCCGCGCCGTCGAGCACGTCGAAGCTCTGGCCCGCGAAATCGTCGCCAACAAAATGAAGATTCGCGCCAACTGCGCCGCCCGAACTCACGAAAACGATATTCGCCCTATCGCCGAAATCGTGCAGCGCACCGGCCTCAACATCGAAGCCGCCACTTTCATCGGATCCAGCCCCATCCGCCGCTACACCGAAGGCTGGACCGAAGACTTCCTCCTCCAGACCACCGAAAAGGCCGTCAAGTTCGTCGTCTCCCTCGGCCTCGACGCTATGTACGTCACCGAAGATACCAGCCGTTGCGACCCCGCCATGATCAAGCGCCTCTACTCGACGGCGATCAACTGCGGCGCGCGCTCCATCGTGGTGTGCGACACCGCCGGCCACTCCACTCCCGCTGGCGCATTCGCCCTCACAAGATTTGTCTTGGATGAAGTCGTGAAACCATCCGGCGAGAACATTCGCCTGGACTGGCACGGGCACAACGATCGCGGCCTCGCCGTCGCCAACTCCCTCGCCGCCCTCGCCGCCGGCGCCGACTGCGTTCACGCCTGCGCCCTCGCCACCGGAGAGCGCGTCGGCAATACTCAAATGGATCAAATGCTGGTCAATCTGAAATTAATGGGTGTCGCGCCCTGGAACCAACAAGACCTCAGCAAGTTGAAGGATTATTGCCAGTCCGTCGCCCGCGCCACCGGCGTCCCCATCCCTGCCAACTACCCCGTCTTCGGCGAAGACGCCTTCCGCACCGCCACTGGCGTCCACGCCTCTGCTGTAATCAAAGCCCTCAAGAAAAACGACACCGAGCTGGCCAACTCGGTCTATTCCGGCGTCCCCGCCCACTTGTTCGGCTTAGAGCAAACCATCGACATTGGCCCCATGAGCGGAAAATCTAACGTGATCTATTGGCTGGAGCGCAACCACATCCAAGCTACCGACGAAATCATCGAACGAATCTATGCTCGCGCCAAATCCTCCATCCAGACCTTGAGCGAAGCCGAAATTCGCGAATGCGTAAACCGCGCGTAGCCAGAATTTTACCCACCACTGACTGCGGGGACGATCGAAATCTCAGATCCAGGAGGAACCGGACTCGCGAGCCCGCCGGTATATCGGACATCTTCGTGCCCGATGAAAATATTAATATGTTGCCGCACTTGTCCTTGCTCGGTTGCGACCCGATCTCGGACCCCAGGATAGAGCGCCCACAGCGCCGACAACGCCTCTGCCAAAGTTGTGGGCGACGACTCCTCGATTTTGACTGTACTGCGTCCAGCAGTAAATTCGCGCAAGGCTCCCGGAATGTGAAAAGTGACCGGCACGCATCACCTCTTTGTCCGGCGCGTCTTGCTTTTCGACTGCGATTTCACTCCATGTGGGCCAGTCGGCGCACCCTTCGGCAATGTTGGCCCCAAGCCGCTAGAAGTGTCCTCGACTACCGCATCCCGTACGCAGAGGACTGCCGGCAGCCCTTCGAGTATTTTTTGCCATGTCCTTCCTTCATCACGCGAGCCGAAAAGCTGCCCGCTCCGGGTGCCGAAGTAAATTCCGGCGGGATCGAATGAGTCCGCCGTCATGGCATCGCGAAGGACAGTTTCGTAAGCGCGCTTTTGGGGCAAGCCGCGTACCAGCGGCTCCCACGAAGCACCCCCGTTGCGAGTTCGATAAACCCGCAGCCGGCCATCGCATGCGCAGCGAAACTCGTCGGACTCAACTGGAATGATATACACACAGTCAGGATTTCTTGGGTGCATCACCACCGCGAAACCGAAATCCGATGGAACTCCATTGGCAATGTCCATCCAGTTTTCGGCGTGATTGTCGGAGCGATACAATCCCCAATGATTTTGCAGGAAGATGCGTTCCGGACGAGCCGGATGTATCACCATCTTGTGTACGCATTGCCCGAATTCGGGATATTTGTCGGGCATAAACGTGGCCCGTATGCCCCGGTTTTGCGCGCTCCAGGTACGTCCGCCGTCCTCCGTCCGGTAAACTCCGCCCGACGAGATTGCCACGTACATGCGCTGCTTATCGGCAGGGTCCAGCAAAATGGTGTGCAACGCCAGGCCTCCATTGCCCGGCACCCAGCGTGGACGGTGTGGATGATCGAACAAACCACGCACCAGCGACCATGTCTCGCCCGCATCGCTGCTTTCGAAAAGCGCGGCCGGTTCCACCCCGCAATAGAGCACGTTGGGTTCCTCGGGCCGGCCCAGCGTTATTTGCCAGATGTTCGTCAGCGAAACCCCGGTATCGGAAGGGAATCTAATGGTGGCCTGCTGCGGATTGGTCCAGCTCTTCCCGAAATCGTCGCTCGATCGCAGGAATGTGCCCCAGTAACTCGCCGTCGAAGCCCATATCCGGTGCTGCCCCCCGCGCGCATCGTAGGCCATCGAGTAAACATTCTGGCCGTGGAAGTAGGGACCACCCAGATCCCAACGCTTGCGCTGAGCATTCGAGCGCAGAATGAAAGCTCCCTTCGTTGTTCCCACCAACAAAAGGAAGTCTCCCTTTCTCACCTGCGCGTGTCGCACGCTCTGCAAGACAGTCGTTCTGGGTGCGCTGTGGTCGGCGCTGGGGTCAGGGGAAACGATGGCGCCGGACTGGACCGCCTCCAGCGCCGCCTGAACTTCACCCGCGCGCTGATAACGCTGTACCGGCTCCTTCGCCAGGCAGCGTTGGATGATCGCCCACAGCCCCGGAGGCACCGGCGGACCGAGCAGGTTCGGCAGTTCGCGCATAATGGCCGAGCTGATCTCAAAGCCCGTTCGTCCTTCAAATGGCAGGCGTCCCGACGCCGCTTCATAGAGCACAACTCCCAGCGCCCATAAATCACTGCGATAGTCAGCGGCATCGCCACGCAGGATTTCGGGCGCCAGGTATGGCAAAGTGCCGCTCACACTCGATGCGTTCTGCACCGTCGCGAACGACCGCGTAGGGCCCTCCAACATTCCGCTCCCGACCTGTTTGGCAAGCCCGAAATCCAGGACCTTGACCAGACCCTCGGACGTAACCACAATATTCGCCGTCTTTAGGTCTCGATGGACGATGCCCCGATCATGAGCTCGTGCCAGCGCGCCCGCAATCTGAGACCCGTAGCGCAGCACTGACTCTGTCGGCAGTCCTCCAGCCGCGCTCAGATCGCGCAGAGACTTGCCTTCGACCAACTCCATCACGATATAGAGCTCGCCGTCGGTCTCACCAACTTCGTGGATGGTGCAAATGTTGGGATGATTAAGAGAAGAAGAAGCCCGCGCCTCGTGCAGCAGACTCTGGCTAGCTGATGAATCCAGACGAGCATCCTTTTTAACGACTTTTACCGCCACATCGCGGTGCAAAACTTCGTCACTGGCGCGATAAACGACCCCCATTCCTCCTTCCCCGATCTTCGCCAGCACCCGGTAATGACCGAGGATCCTACCAACCACAGGTGTGCTCCTTTCGCACCCCATGCTAGGTTCCGCACCAGCTATCCGTCAATGCAGTCTGATTTTTGTCGGAATCCGCTTGAAACGTTGTTCGCGCCAGGCCAGCTTTCTACTCAGTGCTTCGCTCTGTCTTTCGCCCCGTCTAGAATCCCCTTCAGCGCCCCTTCATCAAAATACTTCCCCCGCAGCCACACCCCTTGGATCTGCGTCGTGTTATGAATATCCGCCAGCGGATCACCTCGCAGCAGCACTAAGTCTGCCCTTTTGCCAGCTTCAATCGTCCCTAACTCCGCGCTTCTCCCCAGAAACTTCGCCGGATTAATCGTCGCCGCTTGCAGCGCCGCCAACGGAGTCAGTCCCGACTCCACCAGCAAAGCCAGTTCATCGTGCAGACCGAATCCCGGAAAGCAATAAGGATTCATCGCGTCTGTCCCCGCCATCATCGGCACGCCTGCGCGAAACATTGCGGCCACCACGTGCTCATCCATGGTGAAGATGGCACGAGCCATCTGATATTCCCCCGGCCCCCAGCGTCTCTGCGGTGGCTGTATCCTTTCCTCCCAGCGCTCGCGGGATTTTTTCCCCACGTAAGCCAAGCGAGGATCGGAAGTAAATTTCGAATCGTCCAATCGCCCCCACACCCGCAGCACGCTCAGCGTCGGCACCTGCCAGGTATCATTCGCGCGAAACTCCGCAAACAGCGCCTTGCATTTC
>WNFJ01543695.1_pt5 | contig 13789 bp, 9 predicted proteins | sample 5400461 | NCBI WGS metagenome assembly WNFJ01 (sample SAMN13153349, study PRJNA577476) | soil metagenome | isolation source: 115 cm saprolite on Douglas fir-dominated hillslope | place: USA:California | collected 2013-09-17 | reverse complement strand
GAAGCTGTAGACCTGTTGATCGGGCCGACGGATGTAATGACGGTATTGATAGGAGCCGGGCGTGCATCCAGATGGCGCATTTGGCTCGGTGCAATTGAAGAAGGTGATCTGCTTGCCGTCTGGAGAAACAGACTTGATGTTAGAGCCAGCGTTCGGCGTAAAGACCCAGGTTTCGCCGAAATCGTGAAAATCGGCAAATATTCCCTTGAGGTACACGCTGGTACCCGGCTTTATGTTGTAGTCGATGCCTGTGGAGAAGCCATAGCGGGTCCGGTAGCATTCGTAAGAGCGTTCATCGTAGGTGTTGACAAGCGCCACATTGCGGCCCGTCGCCGGGTCCGTCCCGGTAGCCTGCCCTGGCTCCTGGTCGTCGATACCGCGGTTGGTTTTATCAAAGGTACCGTTCAGCAAGAAGCCGAATTTCTTGTTGACGCCGAAGCGCTTGCCGAAGACTCCGTTGAACCCCCCACGCCAGTAGCCGTTTTGAATGGGATTGTAACCACTGGTGCCCCCAAGAGCATAGATCGGCCTTTCCCCAGCAGTCCGGGTTACCAGGTTGACCGTACCGCCGATGCCATCGGCGTCCTGGTCGGAGGAGAGGGTCTTGAAGACTTCGATGCGCTCGACCAAATCGGCGGGAACGGCGTCCAGCTTGATGTTGCGGACATTGGTCTCCGGAGAAGGCAGGTTCACGCCGTTCACGGTGACGCTGCTGAGACGCGGCTCGGTGCCGCGGATTTGCACGTACTTGCCTTCGCCTTCGTCGCGTTCGAGGGAAACGCTGGGAACGCGGCCAACGGCATCGGCGATATTGGTATTGGGAAGGCTGGTGATGACTCTTTCGGGTAACACTTGCACGATGTCATCGGAAGTGCGCTCGATATTGATGGCTTCCGCCTCACCTTGCAGGCGCTCCGCAGTGACAACGACCTGATCGGCCTGGGAAGCAACCTGCAACACAGCATTGGCGCTGGCCTCCTGCCCGGCTTGGACGGTTATCGGCACGTTGGCGACGGCCAACCCGACGTAAGAAACGCTGACGGTATATTCACCGGCAGGTACGTCGGTGATTCGGAATTGCCCATGGTCGTCGGTCACAACCTTCCTGCCGAGCGGCAGAAGTTCGACGAGTGCGCCCTGCAGGGCGGAATTCCCCGAATCCTTCACAGTTCCGGATATGGTCCCCTTGCCCGTTTGTGCGCGCGATGGCAACGCAAGAGCGACCAAGGCGATTAGCACAAATACAAGCCTTTTCCCACTTAACATCTGCACACCCTCCACTCTAGAAACCGCTAAGCATTTGAAATGCCAGCAGTTAGGACGATAGGGCGGATCGAAAGCTGAATTGGACATGCCCCATCCCTGGCATCTATTTGGGGTGTGGGATGCTAATGGGAGATGAATAAGCGTTCACGAAGCTTTGAAATGAGGCTGAAAGAAATTTCAGATTCAGACGAGGGCCCAGTGGCAATGGAACTGGTTTTGGGAGGGTGGGACGTGTCTAGCGATTCGCGGCGATGGGCAGAGTGATCCTAAAAACGGCACCGTTGCCTAGTGTGCTTTGGGCTTCGATGGAGCCGGCGTGCAGTTCCACGATCCAGCGGGCGATGGCAAGGCCAAGGCCGGAGCCGCCGGGTTCGCGGGAGCGCGCCTGATCGGCGCGATAGAAGCGCTCGAAGATGTGCGGAAGGTCTTTATCTGCGATGCCGATGCCGGTGTCACGAATCTCGATGCGCGCGTAGCCGGCTCCATTGGAAAGGTTCATGGCAATCTTACCGCCGGGGGGCGTGTACTTCACGGCGTTTTCGAGAACAATCAGCAGGAGACGCGAGAGCGCGGACTGATCCGCAGAAACTCGCACTGGACCGGAGGCAAGTTCACTGGTGACCTGGATGCCCTTGCCCGCCGCCAGAATGCCGGCTTCCTCTGCAACTTTCTCCAGATGGGGAACGAGATCGATGTCGCGGAAGTGAAGATCAGTGGCACCGGCATCGGCGCGGGCCAAGGTGAGCAGATTTTCGATGAGATGAGTGGTCTCTTCGGAGGCCGCCAGGATGCGCGAGAGCGTTTCGCGATATTCGCCTTCGGTGCGCGGACGGCGCAGCGCCAGCTCTGCGCTGCTGCGAATGAGCGCGACCGGGGTGCGCAGATCGTGGGAAGCGTCGGCGGTGAATTGAGTGAGTCGTTTTACGGAAGCTTCGAGACGACCGAGCATGGCGTTCAAGGTTTCGGAGAGACGGCGCAATTCATCATTCGCGGGAGGAACCGCGAGGCGGCTGGAGAGATTCTGGACACTGACACCGCGAGCGGTCTCAATGATGGCGTTGACAGGGGCCAAGGCGCGACCGCTCAGCCAATAGCCCGCAAGGGAAGCGAGAACGACGAGAAAGGGCAGAGTTTCCTGGAGGATGCGACGAAAGCGATCGAGGGCCTGATCGAGAGGCTCGGTGGGAACGGCGGCGCGGATACGAAAGGTTTGGCCGTTGATTTCGGCAGCGCGCGTGGCGATGCGGTATTGCAGATCATCAAGGTTGATGGTGTAAAAAGTGATTTCACCCCTCTTCATAGGAGGGATTGCGCCGTAGGGATTCCGGAATGGTTCGGATTGGAAAATGGGCTTTCCGTCAGTATCCGCGACTTCGAGGAGCCCGGCACCGGCCCACACGCTCCCAAGTTCGTTCAATTCTTCCTTTACTTCCTCCCTACCTTTTGGGGCGGTGCGGACTAGTATGCGTTCAATGCTTTCGAGGTTGGCGCGAGAGGCGTCATTCACAGTGGTTTCGATGCTGTGGCGAAAGCCAAGATCGCTGATCCAGGCGAAGGACGCAAAAGCAACGACTAACACGGCGAAATACCAGGCGGTGATGCGGGCGCGAAGGGGCAGGTTCATGGTCAGGCTTGCGGGCCGAGAGAATACCCGAAACCGCGCAGGGTGTGAAGCAGTTTCGTGGGCTCGTTTTCGTCAATCTTGCGGCGAAGGAGGCGGACAAAGGCGTCCAGAGTGTTCTCCTCGATATTGTCCGAGCGCTGCCAAACGGCATCGAGAATAGCCTGGCGGGAGGCCACACGGCCTTCATGGCGCATGAGGAATTCGAGCAAACGAAATTCAGTGGGTGTGAGATGGATTTCCCGAGTCCCGCGGAAGACGCGATGCTGGGTGATTTCCAAGGCTAGGTCGCAGACGCGCAGGGTATGAGTTCGGGGCTCGAGGACGCGGCGCTCGAGGGCGCGGATACGAGCGAGCAGGACGGCGAAGGAGAACGGCTTGGTTACATAGTCGTCGGCGCCGGAATCGAGGCCTTTGACGATGTCGGGGACGGAGTCGCGGGCGGTGAGCATCAAAATGGGGACGTCCTGCTGCACTTCGCGGAAGCGGCGGGCGACCTGAATGCCGTCGATGCCAGGAAGCATGACGTCAAGAAGGAGGAGGTCGAACTGCGTGTCGTGTGCCAGGGAAAGCGCAGTGAGACCGTCATGAACGAGGCTTACGGCGTGATTGTCTTCTTCGAGCCCGCGCCGGAGCACCTGGGCCATGCCCTTTTCGTCTTCTACTACAAGGATTTTCATAGAGTGACTGCTTCCCGAAAAATACATCCATCATCCACTTCCTCGGCTGAAAATCAAGCCTCGGCGGACCTTTTCGGCTGCAGGTAGAAATGGATCGCGGGAGTGAAGATAAGCGAGAGGACCATGGAGCTGAGAATGCCGCCTACGACGGCGATGGCCAACGGTTTCAGCATGGCAGAACCAGCGCCGATGCCGAATGCCAGGGGAAGCATGCCGGCGACGGTGGCCAACGCCGTCATGGCAATGGGGCGCAGCCGGCGGCGGCCGGCCTGGATCATGGCTTCCTCCGCGGAGAAGCCAAGGTCGCGGAAACGATTCTCGGCGTCGAGGAGCAAAATGCCGTTTTTAGCCACGATGCCGATCACCATGATCATGCCCATGCGGGACGCGACATTGAAGGAGGTGTTGGTGATCAGCAGAGCAAGAAAACCGCCGAAGCTGGAGAGCAACGCCGATGCCAGAATGGCCGTGGGGGCGGAGAAAGTGCGGAATTCGAAAAGCAGCACGGCAAACAGGAGCAGCAGCGCCAAACACAATACCACCAACATATCGCCGGACGATTTTCGTTCTTCGGCATACAAACCGCCATACTCGATACGGATGGAGGAAGGCAAATGCAAATTGTTCACCGTTTTCTGTACCGCAGCGATGCCGGTGCCAAGGTCCACGCCTTCGAAGCGCCCGGTGACTTGGACCAGGCGCTGCAAATTCTCGCGACGAATTTCAGTTTGTCCAGGATCCATGCTGAGGGTCGCCAAGGAACCAAGCGTGGCGGTGCGGCCAGTCGAACTGGTCAACAAAGCGTTACTCATGCTGTCGAGCGACGAGCGATTTTGTTCGGGAAAACGAACGCGAACGGTGTACGCGCGATCATTCAGAACGACAGGGGTGGCCGCAGGCTCACCTTCTAGAACCGCCGCGGCGTTGACGGCGACTTCCTCGGGCGTGAAACCAGCGCGTGCGGCTACCAGGGGATTCACTTGGTAGGTAACGGCCGGGCCGCTGATGGTGTTCTCAACTCCGTTTAAGACGTCCACGACAGGGTGTGCGTTTCCCCCGATCTTGATTTTGTCGATGGCCTCGGCGACGCGCGGTGCGGTGTCATTCAGGAGCTTGCCGTCTTGCGCAAAAAGCTTGATGACGACGGGCTCGGGCGCGCTGGTCAAGTCGCCGATCATGTCCTGGAGGAGCTGAATGAACTCCACTTTGGTGGCGGGTTCTGTGGATTCAATCTCGGAGCGGATATCGCCGATGATATCGTCAATGTCGCGTTTGCGATCTTTCTTGAGCCTGACCGTGAAATCCCCATTGTTTGCTTCGGTGACGGCAGCAAGGCCGAGTTGCATGCCGGTGCGGCGGGAAGTGTTCTCAACTTCAGGTGTGGACTTCAGGATTTCCTCAATGTGCAGGAGGATGCGGTTGGATTCGGCGAGCGAGCTGCCCGGCGGCGTAAAGTAATCCAGAATGAATCCCCCTTCATCCATTGCGGGGAGAAAGTCCGTGCCGAGAAAGCTGTAACACAAAATAGAAAGAGCGATGACTACGACGGAGCTTGCAGCCAGCACCCAGGGCCGCTTCACAATGGCTCGCATCGTCTTTGCATAAAACTCCACGATGCGTCCGAAAAAACCGGAGAGATGCTTTTCTTCCGCCGCGAGGAGAGCAGCCATGTCAGGACCAGCGGAGTCAGGCGCAGTTGCGGCGGTTTCTTTGCGGCGGACGAGCCAGGTCAATGCCAAGAGGAGCGAAGTAAACAGAGAAACGGTCATGGTTACAGCGAGGGCACGGAAAAAGGTCCCGGTCACACCAGTAATGGAAACCAAGGGCAAAAAAACGACGATGGGAGTAATGGTTGAGCCGATGAGGGGAATGGTCAATTCGCGCAGGGCGCTCTGGATGGCCTGGAACTGGCCCTGCCCCGCATCCCGGTGCAAAACGATATTTTCGAGGACCACGATCGCGTCATCGATGACCAGCCCGACGGCGGCTGCGAGACCGCCCAGAGTCATCAGATTGAAACTCTGATTGGTCATTTTCAAGACGATAAAAGTGATTAGAAGAGTTACGGGTATGACCAATCCCGCCACCAGTGAAGTTCCCCAATCGCGCAGGAACAGCACCAGGATGATTGAGGAGAGCAGAATTCCAATAAGCACCGCATCGCGCACGCTGGCGATAGAGTCGTGAACGATTGTAGATTGATCGTAAAACGGCTCGAGATGAACTCCTGGAGGCAAACTCGGGGTGAGTTCCTTGATGAGTGCGTGAACTTCGTTTGCTACGTCCAGGGTGTTGCTTTCGGGCTGGCGGTCCACATTGAGAAGCACAGCCGGTTTGCCGTTCGCGGTGACCATGGTGTAGACAGGAGCGACCGACGGCGCGATTTTTGCGATGTCGCCTAAGCGTATGGGAATACCGGCCGAGGAACTCTTGACGACAATTTGTCCGATCTGTTCCGGAGTGCGCACTTGCCCGCTGATGAGACCCAAGACGAGTTGATGACTGTGCTCGATCAACCCGGGCGAATCGATAAGATTCGTACGTTTGATGGCGTCCAAGATGTCCGGGACAGTAATCCCTGCAGCCAGGAGACGCGCGGGATCCGGTGTCACTTGAAATTCGGGAACGCGGCCACCCTGAATGATGACGGTCGCCACACCATCCAGCCGGTTGAGGCGCGGCTTAAGATCGTAGGTGGCAATCTCCCACAGCTTATTCGGTGGCACCGTGTCCGACGTCAGGCTGTAACCAATGACGGGAAAGACCGCGAAGGTCAGCCGGTGTGTTTCCAGCTTTGCGGTTGGAGGAAGGTCCGCCTGCAAACGGGCGACAACCGCGTCCACGCGCTGGAGCGTCAAAATCATGTCGGACTTCCAGTCGAAGTACAGATCCACTTCAGCGGAACCACGGCTGGTTATCGAAGTAACCTTTTGCAGGCCCGGCACGCTGTTCACAGCTTCTTCGATGGGACGCGTGATAGTGACCAGCATCTGGTCGATGGGCATAACCCCGTTGTCCACTCCCACGACGATGCGCGGGAAATCCGTGCTCGGAAAAACTGAAATGGGGATGCTGAATGCGAGGTAGCCTCCCACAAGCGCCAGGCTGATGGTTAGGAACAACACGGGGCGCGAGAGGCGCTCGAACCAGGGGGTGAGTGGCTTGTTGGCCTTGCCTGAAGGCCCTGCGCCACTTGCAACTGGAGGAGTATCCATGCGCCGCTACTCCTTGCCCTTTACAGGAGCTTTCTTTGCTGGTCCTGCCTTGTCTTTGGACTTGTCGGGTTTCTTGGGATCGTCAGCCTTGTCGTCCTTTTCGCCTTTCCCCGCGTCCTTCTCGTCTTTGTTGGCCACTTCTTTTTCCTCGGCGCCGGGCTTCTCAATTTTGATTTGCGTGCCGTCGGGAACCGCGTACCCGCCTGTCGTTATGACCGGATCTCCGGAATTAATGCCGCTAGCGATTTGTGAAAGCTCAGAATTTCGAATGCCCAGCCGAACCGTCTTCTGATGGGCTTTTTCATCCGATCCGGCAAGCAGGACGTAATCGGCTCCTTCCGAGTTTTTGAACACAGCGGCAGTGGGAACGACCAGCGCGTCCTTCTCCGTCTTCGCGGTCATGGAAACTTCCACGGTCATGCCGGGTTTCAGCGCGGGGTTCGGTTTAGACGCTTCAACCCAAACTTCAATCGTGGTGCTGCCAGGATCGAGAGCGGGGCTGACCAGGCTGACGCGGCCCTTGATGGGCTCGTCGAGGCCCGGAATTTTCAATTCAGCAGGATTACCCACTTTCAGAGCGGCCGCTTCGGATTGCGCGATGTGCGATTTCGCAATCAGCCGCGAGGTGTTCATCACGGTAAGCAAAGGCTGATTGGCGGTGGCGAGGTCGCCTTCGTAAAGCGGGCGATCGGTCACCACGCCATCGATTGGACTCGTAATTCTCGAATAGCTTAGCTGGGCTTCCGCACCGCGCAGGTGGCCTTCCGCCAGCAAGCGCGAGCCCTGCGCGGCCTTAAGCGCCTGCTCTTTTCCAAGCCGCTGCAAGTCGGCGAGCTGTTTCTGTGCCTGCTCGTTCTGGCTGCGAGCCTGAAGAAAAGCGACTTCGGCAGTGTCCAAATCCCGCCGGGGAATAGCACCTTGTTGGAACAATTCCTTGCGGCTCTCGTAGACTTTTTGCTGCGCCTCGAAAGCCGACTTCGCCGCGACGGCGTCCAGTTCCGCCTTTTGAATTTGCTGCGGAAGGCTGGCGCCGACCGTCGTGGCATAGTTGGCTTCTGCCTGGTCGAACTCACCCTTGCTAGACTGCGCGGCCGCGGACAAATCCCTGTTTTCCAGTTCTGCGAGCGGTTGCCCTTTTTTTACTCGCGATCCCCGTTGCACATAGAACTTCTTTATGGTCGAGGTGATCTTCGGCGCTACTGTGGCTTGCTCCAGCGGATATACCACGGCTTGCGCCAAAATCACTTGCGAGATGGGCCCGCGCTGCGCCGGCGTGGTCTGCACGGAGACCACCGGCTCCTTCTCTTTTTCAGCCTTGGTGCAGCCGCCGAGCACGAATAGACAGAAGGCAGCACAGGCCACGGCCATCAAATTTCGTCCCATAGGTAACGGATAATTCATCGTCAGTTTCATGGAGTTGTCAGCACTCCCGTCAAAGTTTGGAGATTTGCAAGGGCCACGCGATAGCGCACGGCTCCGTCTTGATAAGCGGTGTTTGCCTGGACAGAAGTATTCTGTGCGTCCACGACTTCCAGAATCGTCGCTTCGCCCCCCGTGTAACGAAGCATCGTGAGGCGCAGGCTATCTGCTGCGAGTTCGGCGGAACGATTAAGGCCGGCAAGTTCATTCAGCGCCGTGTCGGCCTCGGCATACAAAGATTGAATCTCGGCAAGAAGCTTGCGCTGCGCCAGAGAAAGCTCCCGCTTGGTCTGCGCGCGTCTCAGCTCAGCCTGCTTGATGCGGCTCTGCGTGGCGCCCCAGTTCCAGATGGGAATGTTCAGCGTGGCCGCGGCAGAAGAACCCAGATTCGAAACACCATTCGGACCGTTCACAGCGAACTTCGCGGCGTCGATGCCATACCAATAATCGAGAGTCAGCGAAGGCAAATAGCCTGCTCGGGCGAAAGTAACCTCCGAACCAGCGGCCCGGACGGCCTCGAGCGCGGCACGAACGTCGGGGTTATCGCGCGCGGCTTGCTGCTGCACTTCCGCGAGCGTGGGCAGTGGCACCGGCGAATGGAGATCGTCCGCGACCTCATAGTTCTCGTTGAAATCCGGAAAAAGCAAAACCGCCAGGTCAAGCCGCGCATTCAGAAACGTAAGCTGCGCTTCCTGCAATTGGCGCCGGCGATCGTTCATCTGCAGCTCCGCTTTGATTACATCCGAATGCGCTACTTCCCCGCCTCCTTGAAGATCCTGCGTGAGCTTGAAGAAACGGTTGCCTTCCTCAGAAGCCTTTTGCGCAGCCTGTAGCTTTTGCTGGGCAGCAGCAAGCGAGTAATAACCCTGCACAACAGTCACCACCAGGCCGCGAGAAGCGATTTCCGCCCGCGCCCGCGCGACAGCAGCGGCTGCCGATGCGCGCCGGAAACTCGATATACCTGCGAGGTCAATCGTTTCATGAATGTTGGCCTGGCTGATGTATTCATGAACGGCGTTGTTGGCGATGTACTTCACAGCGCTACCAGGGCCGCTGCTCTGCGTATAGAGGGCTTGATTGTCATAGGCCACGCTGGGGAGCAAGGCCGTCGCCGCTTGATAACGGTCCTGTCGCGAAATTGCGGCATCGGTTTGCGCAGCCTGAAACTGCGTGCTGTTCTTGCGCGCAAGGGCAAGAGCATCTTGCAAGGTCAAACGAAGCGCTTGGGCAGTGGCGGGTTTTGCCTGCTGCGCATCTCTGACGGCCGAACCGCTCGGAGGATTGGCAACGTCCTGCGCTGGGGCAATTTCTGCGTGGAGCAGCAAGACTACGGCAAGCAACGTCCAAGCTAGAACACAAATGCGGAAAGATTTCATGAATCACGACTCCTGGGCCAGGCAGGGACAGCTGCTAGGCCGGGAACTATTTACGCTAGCGAAAGCAAGATAAACGCTGGATTAACAAGCAGATGCGCTATCTCTCGATTCCACCGGCAGATAGGCGCTAAAAGTGCTCCCGGTGGAATCCGAGCGGGTCAGCTCAAGACGGCCATGGTGAGCCTCGGCGATCCAGCGGGAAATGGAAAGACCCAGTCCTGCGCCACCGCCGTCGCTTTCTGCCCGGGAACGGGCTTTATCGACACGGAAAAAGCGCTCGAAAATGCGCGGCTGCAATTCTGTGGGGATACCCGCTCCCGTATCCGTGATGCTCAAAACGTAGTTCTCTCCCTCGCGATGACAGGTGACGGTAACACGTCCGCCATCAAGCGTGTACTTGATGGCATTGTCCAGCAGATTCAAAATCATGCGCCGGAGCAAAGACTCGTCGGCGCTGATGGGGGACTCCGATGCTTCCTCGAAATTCAGGCAAATCTTTTTTGCCAACGCTAGCGTTCTGGCGGAATGCACGCACTCACTGACGAGCTCATCGAGGTAAAATTCGCGTGGCTGGAGCGGATACTGGCCGGCGTCCGCGCGCGTGAGCGTAAAGAGGTCCTCGACGATGTGCGTGAGGCGCTCGGCTTCCTGGTGCAGCACTCCCAGCGATTCCCGGTACTCCTCCGGGGAGCGCGCCTGCTGGGAAAGAGCGACCTCCGCCTCGCCACGCAAAATGGCAACCGGCGTCCGCAATTCGTGCGACGCGTCGGCCATGAAGCGCCGCTGGCGTTCGAAGGACTGGCCGAGCCGGTCGAGCAGGCTGTTGAACGACCGCGCCAGGTGCCCCAATTCGTCTCTTTCATTCTGGACCGCCAACCGCTCGTGAAGATTAGCCGCGCCGATGCGGCCCGCCTGGCTGCTCATGGCCACGACCGGTGCAAGGCTCTTACGCGCAAGAAAGTAACCACCCACGCCGGCTAATAGAATGGCGATAGGAATAACCCAAGCGAATGTTGCGGCGACTTCCTCGAGCATCTCTTGCTGCGGGTGGAACGATTGCAGGATTACCAGGACATATGTTTTCCCGCCGGAAGAGAAATGACGCGCAAAAGCCCGGTAGCCGTCTTCGCCGCCCCTGACTTTGCCGAACAGGCGTTCGGAACGAAAGGAAGCATCCAGAAAGCGCCGAAACGAGCGCGATGACAAGGGTGTTTCGCCAGACGCGCTGGTCGCCGTGGCTGCTGGCGGAACATCCTGCGAGCTAACCACCATGTTACCTGCGGCATCGAAAATAGCGAAAACATGATCGCGAAAGCGATGTTCCGTGATAGCTACTTGCCCCGCCAATTTCAATGAATCGGGGCCACTTTGATCTTTCACTTCCGCATCGAGAGTCGTAAGAAATGCTTCAGAGAGTTCGGAGAGATTCACGTCGGTGCGCTGCAGTGTGCTCCGCCAAAAAATAAAATAAGTGATCAGGGCGAGAACAATCAGAACAAGGGTCAACACGGCCGAATACCAAAGGGTGAGCCGGACGCGAACGGAATCAAGCATGGCTCTTCCGGGTGGGAGCAGGTGCTTTGGGGCGATGCCGTGGCGGTCCAGTCTCGTCTCCCGCATCGGCGGCATCCGCGTCGATCGCAGGACCGAAGAAGTACCCAGCGCCGCGGCGCGTATGGAGCAAGGGTTTGCTGGAATCCGCGTCAATTTTCCGGCGCACACGATTGACGTAAACTTCAATCAGATTCGAAAAGGGATCAAACGTCTCATCCCAGACGTGCTCCGCGATTTCCGCGCGTCCCACCACGCGCCCGGTGTTGCGCGCCAGGAATTCGAGCAACGCATACTCCTTGGCGGTGAGCGTCACGCTCCGGCCTGCTCGGGAGACGCTTTGCGCGGCAGTATCAAGGACCAGGTCCGCTACGGCAATTTTAGCGGGACGAAGTTCACCGGAGCGGCGCAACAACGCCCGAAGACGCGCGAGCAATTCCCGAAACTCGAATGGCTTGGTGAGGTAATCGTCCGCGCCGTGATCCAGCCCGGTGATGCGGTCCTCAAGCGCGTCCCGCGCCGTCAACATGAGAATCGGCATGCGCTGCCCGGACTTGCGCAGCTCACGGCACACTGCAAACCCATCGCGGCTTGGAATCATTACGTCGAGAATCACCAGGTCGTAGGTATTGACCGCCGCCTGATACAGGGCATCGTCTCCGGTGCCGGCGACATCGACAGCGTAGGCTTGTTCGCGCAGGCCCTTGGCCACGAATCGCGCAATGCGTGCATCGTCTTCCACCAGCAGCAGACGCATGCGAGCATCATACGGCAGGTGCGGGGAAAAGTGAGATTCTTGCTGACCACGCGACTCAAGCTCCTCATCCCGGCCGGTGGTTCATGCGCCTGGATCAAAACGAGAGGTCTTGGGTGATCGGGATCGGCTGTCCACTTGGGAGTAGACACAATAGGGGGAACTCGTGGCGGAGCCAAGGGATACCCCGTCCATGATGGCACCACTGAAGTCTCGAACTATCCTATGCTTCCAACGGTGAAGGCCCTCATTTTAATTCTGTTGATCATTTGCTTCGCATGGGTGCGCGCCGACCAGACGCCACCAGAATCTGCGCCGCCAATTTGGAGCGCAGAAGTTCTCCGAAAGGAAACCGGCGCCTTAAGAGATCGGAATCTGATTGCGTCAATAATGGCCCAGATGAGCCCACATAATAGTCCGGGTGTCATCTTTCTGGATGATGCTCGCCTGATTGCGTACGAAGTGGAGGCTGCCGAAAAGCTATCTTCGCGCGAAAACCCGGACATCAGCAGTGCGTTCCAATTGCACGCGTCAGTGATCGACGCAGCTACTGGAGCATTCTTATTCACTAAGGATTGGGGGGGGGCGCGGTCCCACGATTCTTCGATTCAGGTGACAACTGGCGGAATCCTGGTGAGAACTGGTGATGTACTAAGAATCTTGGCCAGCGATTTTACAGAAATTCGAAGGCTAACTTTCCCTGATAGTTCAAACAGACATGATCCGATGCACTGCGACCAGCGAATCATCAGCGTTTCGCCTACTCGGAAAACGCTGATGCTAAACTGCTACAATACAACATTGCATTTCAGCCACCTTGATGTGTGGGACGGCAACACGTTCAGACAGGTGAGGGCTTGGAGTGAGGCACCCCTCGTGCACCGGTATTCCATCTCCGATGTTGGTATCGCCACCGCAGACTCCAATCAACAGCATGTCCTTTTCACTGAGTTCGGCACCGGGCGCTGGGAGTCTGTCGGGAGAAGCTTCGAGGTTGGGTGCGTAAGTCTAACTGTATTCCTAAATATCAACGTTTTAGCTAAAAGCGGATGTAACGAACTTTCACTGTTGACTGTCGAGGGCAAGGTTCTGATGACTGACCATCCTGAGAAACATGAGACTTTAGGTGAAGACAAGATCGCTGTTGCACGGGGCGGTGCAGTTCTCGCCGCGTCGTTGGTCCAAGGCAAAGGAGGCGGCTTTTTCGACACGGACGTGCGCCGTACAAGGATGGGTGTGGCGGTGTATAACTCGTCGCTCAAAAAGCGAGTGGTCACCGTGAACGTTGACCCTTTGCCAAAGAAACACTACGACTTTGCTCTGTCGCCCGATGGCTCCAAATTGGCAATCCTGAACGACCGCAAAGTTCTGGTTTACTCTGTGCCAGTCCCGTCCACCGAAAACGCGCCAATAACCCCTGAACATGAAAGGTAGCACATTGGACCCCGCTCTACGCTGGGCTTGTCGGCGGGCAAAAGAACTATCTCAAAGGATACAAATGCCGCATGATCAATCCTACGGATTCGAGGGCAGAGCAATGCCGGCCGACATGCATTCGAGATCGAGCCAGACCACGATAGAGTCTGCACCCGGGGAAGTTGCTCAAGCATCAAAAAGGTATGAAGTTCAAGAGGGTTGAAACCGAACAATTTGATTGCTCCAAAACGACGATGCGGCCGTTCGGCTGCATGGAGCTATGGGCTGGGAATGAGAAAGCGCACCGCTCCCTGGAGCTGGCCGGATTGGAAAGTGATGTCATCGCCGTGCCCGCGGGGGGCGACAAAGGCGGCGATCTTTCCGCGGTGTTCTCCTGCAGCGATAACATCGCGCGCGTGATTCTGGCGGATTGCGTCGGCCACGGCTACACGGCGAACGCTGTCGCGCGTCATGTCCATCATCTCCTCCAC
>WNFJ01288883.1_pt1 | contig 13789 bp, 13 predicted proteins | sample 5400461 | NCBI WGS metagenome assembly WNFJ01 (sample SAMN13153349, study PRJNA577476) | soil metagenome | isolation source: 115 cm saprolite on Douglas fir-dominated hillslope | place: USA:California | collected 2013-09-17 | reverse complement strand
CCGTTTACTGTTTCGACCTGCTGGGCTACGGGGAATCTGACAAGGCCGAGAACCAGAACGTCTCGCTCGGGATACAGAACGTCGTACTCAGCGAATTGCTCGAGCACTGGGGGCTCACGCGTCCTGATGTCGTGGCACACGACTTTGGCGGCGCCACGGCGCTGCGTGCGCATCTGCTGAACGGCAGGGACTACCGCAGCCTCACGCTGATTGACCCGGTGGCGCTGTCGCCGTGGGGTTCGCCCTTCGTCGAGCATGTGCGCGAGCACGAGGCTGCATTTCGGGGCATCCCCTCATACATTCATGAGGCGATCGTTCCGGCCTACATTCGCGGCGCCGTCCAGCGCGTGATCCCGGACGAGGAATTGGCGCCGTACGTGAAGCCGTGGCTGGGCGAGGTGGGGCAGTCAGCGTTTTATCGCCAGATCGCACAGATGGACCAGAAATACACGGATGAAGTCGCACCTCGTTACAAGCAGGTGCGCTGTCCCACATTGATCTTGTGGGGAGAGCAGGATCGCTGGATCCCGATTGAGCGAGGCCGGCAGCTACAGCAGACAATCCCCGGAGCGCTATTTCGGGCGATACCGCAGGCCGGACATCTGGTTCAGGAGGATGCCCCCGAGGCAGTCGTGGCGGCGCTGCTCGGCTTTCTCAGCGACGCAGGCTAGACGTTGGAGTCCGGGAACGAGGCCTTACGCCGCTTGATGTAGGCGAGCAGCGCTTCGTCCACCGCCGGATCGAGCGCCGGCGCTTCGTACTGCTCGAGCTGGCGCTTCCACAAGGCGTTGGCGCGCTGCGCCATGTCCTTGGCACCTTCCGCTTCCCACTGCTCGACACTGTTGTTATCGGCCAGCGGCGATCGGTAGAACGCCGTCTGGAAGTTCGCCTGCGTGTGCGCGCAGCCGAGGAAGTGCTTGCCGGGACCGACTTCACGGATGGCATCGAGCGCCTGGCCGTTGTCCGACAGGTCCACGCCGGCGAGCAGCGTATGCATCATGCCCGCCTGGTCGGTGTCCATGACGAACTTCTCGTAGCCCATCGCCAGGCCGCCCTCGAGCCACCCGGCGGTGTGCAGTACGAAGTTGACGCCGCCCAGACAGGTCGGGATCAGGGTGTTGGCCGACTCGTAGGCCGCCTGCGCGTCCGGGATCTTCGAAGCGCACAGTGCCCCGCCGGAGCGGAACGGGACTTCCAGCCGCCGCGCCAGCGCCGCCATGGTGTACAGGACCAGCGCGGGTTCGGGTGTACCGAAGGTCGGCGCGCCGGACTGCATCGAGAGTGAGGACGCAAAGCTCCCGAGCACCACCGGCGCGCCTGGATTCACCAGCTGTGCCAGCGCCATACCGGCGAGCGCCTCGGCGAGCGTCTGGGCTACGGTTCCTGCCACCGTCACGGGCGACATGGCGCCCGCGAGGATGAACGGCGTGACGATGGTCGCCTGGTTCGCCCGCGCGTAGGTCTTCAACGCCCCCAGCATGGTCGCATCCCAGGTGAGCGGCGAGTTGGCGTTGATGAGACTGATGATGCAGGTGCGCGGCTTGCCGGTCACGGGATCAGTGTAGGCGTCTCCGAACAGGATCTTGGTCATCTCGACGGTGTCGCGCGCCCGATCCGGGTGGGTGACCGAGCCCATGTACGGCTTGTCGCTGTACTTCATGTGGCTGTACACCATGTCGAAGTGCCGCTTGTTCACCGGCAGGTCGACCGGCTCGCAGATGGTGCCGCCGGAGTGATGCAGTGAGGTCGCCATGTAGGCGAGCTTCACGAAATTGCGGAAGTCCTCGATGCGGGCGTAGCGCCGGCCCTCGTCGAGGTTGCGCACGAACGGCGATCCGTAGGCGGGCGCGAACACCGTGCGATTGCCGCCGACCACCACGTTGTGCGCGGGGTTGCGCGCATACTGGGTGAATTCCTGCGGCGCCGAACGCCGCACGATGCTGCGGCACATGCCGCGTGGAAAGCGCACCCGCTCGCCCTGGACGTCGGCACCCGCATCCTTCCAGATCTTGAGCGACTCCGGATCCTCGCGGAAATCGATGCCGATCTCTTCGAGGATGGTGTCGGCGTTGTGCTCGAGGAGTTCCAGCCCCTCACTCCCCAGCACCTCGTAATACGGGATGTTGCGGGTGATGTACGGTACGAAGGCGAGGCTGCGCGCGGTGCGCGCCGCGATCTTGGCATCACGGCCGCTGGGACGGCGGGATCGCCCGGAATGACCTGGCTGCTGCTGCTCGTCCATAGGGATGTCCTGCGGGCTGAAGCCCCATTATGGTCACGCGCCACCGCAAGAACTGATCGATTTGCGGCATGGACTTCTCCGGCAGCGCCAACCGGAAGTAGGATGGCCCATGGCCGAAGCCGACATCGCCGCCGCGCTGCGGACCTTCCTGCCCGAGGACTGCGTACTGTCCCGGGAAGAGGAGCGCCGCCCCTACGAGTGCGACGGACTGACGGTGTTCCGGCAACTCCCCGGGCTCGTGGTGCTGCCCCGCACCGAGGACCAGCTGCGACAGGTGCTGCTGACCTGCAGCCGGCTCAAGGTGCCGGTGGTCGCGCGCGGGGCGGGCACTGGCTTGTCCGGGGGCGCGACGCCGCACGCACAGGGTGTGCTGCTGTCGTGCGCGCGGCTGAACCGCATTCTGGAGATCGATCCGCACGCCCGCATTGCACGGCTGGAGCCGGGAGTGCCCAACCTGCGGGTGTCGGAAGCGGCCGCCGCGCATGGCCTGTATTACGCGCCCGACCCCTCCTCCCAGGTCGCCTGCTCCATCGGCGGCAACGTGGCGGAAAACTCCGGCGGTGTTCACTGCCTCAAGTATGGCCTGACGGTGCACAACGTGCTCGGTGTGCGTGGCTACACCATGGAAGGAGACCTGCTCGAGCTGGGCGGCCGTGCGCCCGACGGTCCGGGCCTGGACCTGCTGGCGCTCACCATCGGGTCCGAGGGTCTGCTGATGATCGTCACCGAGGTGACCGTGAAGCTCATCCCCCGGCCGCCCTGCGCCCAGCTGGTCATGGCTTCGTTCGCCGATGTCCACAGCGCCGGCAGCGCGGTCGCCGCGGTGATCGGCGCCGGCATCATTCCGGCGGCGCTTGAAATGATGGACCGCCAGGCGACCGCCGCGGTCGAGCCGTTCGCGCACGCCGGGTATGACCTCACCGCGGCCGCGATTCTCATGGTCGAGTCGGATGGCACGCCCGAGGAAGTCGCCGACCAGGTGCGGGAAATCGAGCACGTGCTGCGCACTGCCGGCGCCAGCACGCTGCGGGTGTCGGGCTCGGAAGCGGAGCGCCTGCGCTGGTGGTCCGGACGCAAGAACGCCTTCCCCGCTGCCGGGCGCCTGTCGCCCGACTACTACTGCATGGACGGCACGATTCCGCGCCGGCATGTCGGCGAGGTACTGCAGGCGATCGAGCGGATGGAGGCCCGCTACGCACTGCGCTGTATGAACGTGTTTCACGCCGGCGATGGCAACCTGCACCCGGTGATCCTGTTCGACGCCAATGACCAGGACTCCTGGGAGCGCGCCGAGCGCTTCGGCGCGGAGATCCTCGAGCTGTGCGTGCAGCTCGGCGGAACCATTACCGGCGAGCACGGGGTCGGTGTCGAGAAACTCAACTCCATGTGCGTGCAATTCTCTGCCGCGGAGCGCGCGGCCTTTGCCGCCGTGAAGGAGGCGTTCGACCCGGCGGGCCTGCTCAATCCGGGCAAGGTGATTCCAACGCTCGCGCGCTGTGCGGAGTACGGCAGGATGCGCGTGCATCACGGCGCGCTGCCGCACGCGGATCTGCCGCGCTTCTAGAAGGACCCGATGGCCGCGACCGCCGACGCCGTCCTGGCCGAGTTGCGTGAGCGGGTGAGCGCCGCGCACCGCACGCACCAGGCACTGCGCTTGAGGGGTTCGGGCAGCAAGGACTTCTACGGGGAGAGTCTCACGGGGGAGGTGGTCGAGCTGCGTGCTCACCAGGGCATCGTCGACTACGAGCCCTCGGAGCTGGTCATCACGGCTCGCTGCGGCACCCCCTTGTCCGAGATCGAGGCGGCGCTCGCCGCACACGGGCAGTTTCTCGCCTTCGAGCCGCCGGCGTTTGGCGCTGACCCCAGCATCGGCGGCGTGATCGCCGCCGGCCTGTCGGGACCGCGCCGTGTGTACGCGGGCGCGGCGCGCGATTTCGTGTTGGGAACGAGACTCCTGACCGGGGATGGCGAGCTGCTGCGCTTTGGCGGGCAGGTGATGAAGAACGTCGCCGGCTTCGACGTCTCGCGGCTGCTGTGCGGCTCGCTCGGCATCTTAGGTGTCATCACCGAGATCTCACTCAAGGTGCTGCCACGGCCCCGCGCCGAGGAGACCCTGCGGCTCGAGTTGCCGGCCCCGGCCGCGGTGGAATCCTTCAATCGCTGGTCGGCCCTTGGCGTGCCGATCTCGGGCGGCGCCTGGTGGCAGGGCAGCGCCTGGGTGCGGCTCTCCGGGGCACCGCCGGCGGTACGCTCGGCGCACGAGCGCATCGGCGGCGAAGCCATCGAGCCGGCCGGTGCACAAGCCTGGTGGGACGCGTTGCGGCACTGCGAATTACCCCTGTTCGACAGCCGCGTGATCTGGCGGCTGTCGGTTCCCGGCGCGGCCCCACCGCTCGCTCTGCCGGGTGAGCCCCTGATCGACTGGGGCGGCGCGCTTCGCTGGTATGCGGATCCTCCGGGTGATGCCGATGTGCGCACGCTCGCCGCCGCGGCAGGCGGCACAGCGCTGTGCTGGCGGGGTCCTGCGCCTGATGGACGCTTTCACCCGTTGCCACCTGCGCTCGCCCGGCTCCATCACCGGTTGAAGGAGCGTTTCGACCCACACGGCATTTTCAACCCGGGGCGTCTGCTCGCCGGGATTTGAAGAGGGATGCGCCCCGCTGCGCTCGGCATACGGCCGTGTTCACATAATGCTATGCAGCGCGGACCTTCTGGAGTCGGTTCGTATGCGAACGGCGACACCATGCGCGCGCCTGCGACCCGGACCATACTCGGCGCGCACCGGGGAAGGCGGGGGAGATATGCATGTTCACGTCATCGGCGCTAAGCAGATCGTCAGCCTTGTCAGCGTGCCTCCTGCTGCTGGGCTCCTGCGGCGGCGGAGGCTCCGGATCGACTTCGATGTCGATGTCGACCTTGAACCTGGGCCTTATCGACGCATCGGTCAGCGGCGTCACCACAGTGTGGATTCAATTCACAGGCGTCGAGGTCAAACCGGCCAGCGGTGATCCGATTGACTTCATGTTCTCGCCGGAGAAGGGCTTCGATCTGCTGAAACTGCAGGGGGGCACCACCGCCACCTTTCTCAATGGGGCGACTATTCCCGCAGGGCAGTACGAATGGGTGCGTCTGATGGTGGACACGAACCCCGGCGCGTCCTACGTGCTGGACTCCAACGGCGGCAAGCACGACCTGACGATCCCAAGCGGCGCTGAGACGGGTCTCAAGCTCATTCAGGGCTTCACCATGCCGGTCGGCGGCGTGTCGAACTTCACGGTCGACTTTGTCGTCAGCAAATCCCTGATCGCGCCGCAGGGCTTATCTCCTGACTACCTTCTCAAGCCGGTTCTGCGGCTCGTCGACAACGCTCAGGTGGGCACGATCAGCGGGACATTCCAGGCGACGACCCTGTCGAAACAGTCAAATTGCAGCACGCGGCCGCCGGTTGTCTACGTGTATACGGGAGCCGGCGTTACACCAGACGACATCTACAACCCAGCCACGACCGACACGGACACGGACCCCGCGACGGCGGCGCAGCCTTTAACGACCGCAACTGCGGCGCTCAATTCGATGAATGACTACGCCTACAGCATCGCGTTCCTGCCGTCGGGGCCCTATACCGTGTCGTTCACGTGCGATCCGGACGACCCGATGGTCGATGAAAGCGCGCTGGGTACCATCCATTTCTTCACTCCCCCGCAAGCGGCTACCGTAACCGCGAACATGACGACGACGGTGAACTTCTAAACGCGCTCCGCGCACTTCAGCCCCGCAGTTCCCGCTCGTGGGCCGCGGCCATATCCGCGAGGCTCTCGAAGCGAAAGTCATAGGCCGGGGTGCCGGCCGGGGGCAGCGTCGCGCCCCACCCCTGTCGCTCATGCCGGCGGTCGATCCACGCGGAGGCGAGACCCAGCGCCTTGGCCGGCGCGTGGTCGTGGTACAGGCTCTGCGCGGTGTGCAGGATCTGCTGCCGGCCGAACCCGAGCTTCGCCAGCGCGTCGATCAGATAGCGGAAACTGCGCGCGTCAGGTTTGTACGCGCCGATATCCTGCGCGGTGCAGATCGCATCGAAGCTGACCCCGAGCTTCGCGTTGCTGCCGGCGAAGCTGTCGCGATCGACATTCGAGAGGATCACCAGCTTGTAATGGCGCTTGAGGTATTGCAGTGCCGCGGGCGTGTCAGCGAACGCCGGCCACTGTGGCACCGATCGGCCGAACGCCACGTGATCTGCGGGCGCCAGCGAGACACCCCATTGCCGCGCAAGCCGCCGGTGCACCTCGGCCAGCAGCTCCGGGTACAGCATGGCGGGGGTCGCCGCCTGCTGCGCCGCCTCGTGCTGCGCGAACTGCACCAGTACCTGCTCGCGCCCGAGTGGGGTGTTCACCGCACGCAGCAGCGGCTGCAGGGCCGCGTACAGGCCGCTCTCCCAGTCGATCAGGGTTCCATAGCAGTCGAACGTGAGCACCTTGAAGTCGGACAGTTTCATAGGTTGATCGTCCCCCGACCGAGCTCGATGACGTCGCCGCTCACGAAGATCTGGCGCTCCGCGTCCACGCGCAGCCGCAGCGCCGACGGCCGTCCGGTGTACTCGCCCTGGGAGATCTCAAACTCGCACGGCAGCGCGCGCCCCATCGCGAGACACCAGCCGCCCAGATTCGCGGTCGCCGACCCCGTCGCCGGATCTTCCAGCGCCGAGCCGCCATGCGGGAAGAAGAAGCGCGCCAGGAGCCCGGCGCCGGTCGGCGCAAATACATACACCATGCTGTGGCCGTCGACGCTCGCGAGCTGCGCGAGCAGATCGGCGCGCACCCGCAGGCGCCGCACCGCGGCCTCGCTGCTCAGTGGCACGACGAGCTGCTCCGTGCCCGCGTTCACCCACAGCGGCCGCTCCCCGATGTCGTGCTCGTCGAGTCCGAGGATTGCCGCCATCGTCAGGCGCGGCTCCTGCACTTCGCGCCAGCTGGGGGGCTTGGCCTGCAAGGTCCAGCGGTCACCGCTGGCACGCACCGTGATGATCCCCGCCGGCATTTCCAGCGTCAGCCGGTCTCCCCCCAGGCCGAGCGCGCGGCACACGTGCGCCGTGCCGAGCGTCGGGTGCCCGGCAAAGGGCATCTCGTAGCTGGGTGTAAAGATCCTCACCCGTGCGCTGGCGCGCTCGGAGGGCAGGATGAAGGTGGTCTCCGACAGGTTGAACTGCAGCGCCAGCGCCTGCATTCTGGCGGCATCGAGCGTCTGGGCCCGCTCGAAGACGCACAGGGGATTGCCGCTCAGCGGGGCGCGTCCCTGCGTGAACACGTTCAAGATACGATAGGCGTAGGCGCTCATGGCGCTGCGAATTCTATCCTCACACCGACGCGATCACAGGCCATGATGACCGAGTTGCTGTTCCGGGATGACGCCTATCTCAAGAGCGCCACCGCACGGGTACTCGCCGCCGGCGAGCGCGGCATCGAGCTCGACCGGACCGTGTTCTATCCGCAGGGCGGCGGGCAGGCGGGTGACACCGGCACGCTGCTGCGGGCGAGCGGGGAACGCCTAGCTATCACCGATACCCGCAAGGGAGAGACACCCGATCGCGTGCTGCACATCGTGGCGCCGGGCAGCTCCCTGCCGCAGCCCGGCGAAGCGGTCGCGCTGGAGATCGACTGGCAGCGGCGTTACCGACTGATGCGTCTGCACACGGCGCTGCACCTGATGTCGTGCGTGATCGTGGCGCCGGTCACGGGCGGCAACATCGTCGCCGACAAGGCGCGCCTGGATTTCGACATCGAGTTCAGTCCATGAGTGTGCAGCCGCCGCGCGGCGCCGGCCGGGTGCGGTTGCTCAGGATTCCGGGAATTGACATGCGTGCCGCCGCACGGTTGCAGGTCGATTCCCGGAATCCTGTGCGGTTGCTCAGGATTCCGGGAATCGACCTGCAACCGTGCGGCGGCACGCATGTCACCAACATCGCCGAAATCGGCGGGATCCGAGTGCTGCGGATCCGCAGCGAGGGCAAGCACAACAAGCGCGTGGAGATCGCGCTCACTGGTAGCGGCTGACCTCGAGGCCGTTGCCGACCGCGAGCAGCACCGAGCTCATATCGGCGGCCGCGCGCACCCGCTGCCGATAGGCGCGCGCGTCGGCCCGGGCGCTCTCGGGCTGCAGCATGTTGTCGGCGACGATGATCGCACCCTGCGCCAGCTTCGGATGCAGCAGCTCGAACACCGGCACGTACAGATTCTTCCACAGGTCGATCAGCACGAAATCGAAGGGTCCCGCGAGCTGCCCGAGCGAAGCGAGCGCATCGCCGATGCGAAACTCGACGTACTGCGCAAGCCCGGCGCGCGCCAGTTGCGCGCGCGCATACTCGGTCTTGGCGGCCTGCAACTCGAGCGAGACGACCTTGCCGCCGACCGCCCGCGCCGCTTCCGCGAGCCAGGTCGTGGAGTAGCCGTAGGCGCTGCCGACTTCCAGGATCCGGCGGGCCTCACCTTCCTTGACCAGCAGATTCATCAGCGTGCCGGCTGCCCGGCCCACGGGCAGCAGCATCTCATCGCGCCGCCGCGTACTTTCCTCGGCGGACAGCGTGCTCCAGAGTTTCTCCTCACGCTGCGCCCGTGCCTCGTACTCCTCGAGTACCGCCCACACCGCCTGGTCCATCGATCCCGGATTCCGCATGCTCACTCCTCATCGTCACAGGGCGCCGGAGAAATACTCCTGCAACGAGGCGACCCCCAGCCGCTTCGCTTCGAACAGGCTCTCGAGATGTTCGCGCGAGTTGACCAGCCCGCGCGCGCGCAGGATGCCCTGCTCGTCGAGCAGCGCGGCGAACGGCAGGCGGCCGACCTGGTACGCCAGCCCCAGGGCCGCCGACACCACGTACGGGATGCCGTCGAGCCCCTGGCTGCGCACGAACTGACGCTGCTCGAGGGTATCGCCGTCGCTCGCCAGGAGCACGTCCATCCAGGCGCGCTCATCCTTGCGGCTGGCCTTGACCGCCGGCAGCAGGGACTTGCACACCGGGCAGGTCGGCGACACGAACAGCAGCAGAGTACTGCGGCCGTCCGCGCGTGCGGCACCAACCTGGTGGGCATGGCCCTCGAGATCGTTCACTACCAGGGCCGGCGCCGGCTCACCGACGGCAGGGCCGCGATTGAGCATGAGCGCCCCGGCCGGCGCGATACGCTCGTGCAGCACGCCCAGTTGCCGCGCCAGCGCCAGCACTACCGCCGCCAACACCAGCACCAGAATCCACAGCACCACATTGGAGACTGTCAGCGCCGTCATCACGAGCCTCGCAACAGGGCGGTACGCGGCGTGACCCGGGCGAGCAGCTGGTCAAGGCTCATATATAAGAGTGCGGCGACTGCGGTCCCCGCCCCGATGGTGAGGGCGTCAGCCGCCGCCATCGGCCGCGCGCTCCAGGGCAGCAGCATCGACCCGAGCAACCCCGCCAGCAGGAGATTGCGCCACACCATCCAGGCGGCAATCGGTCGTCGCTCGTGCGGGCCGCCGCAGCCACAGGCCAGATCGCGCCGGCCGCGCTGCAGATTGATCGCGATGGCAGCGGCGTAGGCCACGAGCAGCGCCGCGCCGGCAGCGCTCGCGCCGGCACGCGAGCGGCGAGCGAGCAGCCCCACACCCACCGTCAACTCGAGCGCCGGCACCAGCCATGACAGGCGCGCAATGACGCCCGGCAGCAAGCGGTACGCGCGAAACACCTCGGCGAAACGTTGCAGACTGCGCAGCTTGTGAAGCGCAGCGCTCACAAACAACAGCGCGAACGCTCCCGCGAGCAGTGCGCCAATGGCCGGGTCGATCATGGTGAGCACATCATAAACCACTCACCCGTGTAGTATCGCCGCACACCGCGCATGCCAACCGGTTCGCCTCATGAACGCCCTGCATCTGACCAACGCTGAATTCCGCTCCCTGGCCGCACGCGTGACGGACATCGCCGCCGATCTGCTCGCCGCGCTCGACGACCTGCGAGCTTTTCCACCGGTGCGCGGTGAGCAGGTGGCCCGGGCGTTCGAGGCGCCGCTGCCCGAGGAGGGACTGCGGGCCCGCGCGCTCGATGCCCTGGGCGAGGTGCTCGCGCTGTCGCGCGCGCCGACGCCACGCTTCTACGGGTACGTGCTCGGCTCGGGAGAGCCGGTGGCCGCGCTCGCAGATCTTCTGGCGAGCATCCTGAATCAGAACGTCACGGCCTGGCGTTCGGCGCCGGCCGCCGTCACCATCGAGCGGCAGATCGTGCACGCCCTCGCGGGCGCGCTCGGCTGCGAGGGTTTCACCGGCAGCCTGTGCGGCGGCGGCTCCATGGCCAACCTGATGGGGCTCGCGATGGCGCGCGAGGCGCGGCTGCCCGCCAATGAAACCGGCGCGCAGCCCGGCGTGGTGTACGCCTCGAGCGAAGTGCACATGTCGATCCCCAAGGCGATGGCGCTGCTCGGACTGGGGCGCGAGAACCTGCGGCTGATCGGCGCGGATGTCGGCTATCGCCTGGACCCGGAAGCGCTGCGCACGGCCATCGCCGCGGACCGCTCCGCGGGACGCAAGCCCCTGGCCGTAGTCGCCACCAGCGGTACTGTCAGCACCGGAGCGATCGATCCGCTCGCCGACATCGCCGCGGTGTGTCGCGAGCAGCAGGTGTGGCTGCATGTCGACGGGGCGTACGGTGCGCTGGCCGCGCTCGCCATTCCCGAACAATTCACGGGCTTGAGTGCTGCGGACTCCCTGTCGCTCGATCCGCACAAATGGCTCTACCAGCCGCTCGACTGCGGCATGCTGCTGTTCAGGAGCGCGCCGGCGGCGCGCACCGCGTTCTCCTTCACCGGCGACTATGCAAAGTCGCTCGCACAGGACCCGCTGGAGGCCTTCGCGTTCTTCGACGAGTCGCTGGAACTGTCGCGGCGCTTCCGGGCGCTTAAGTTATGGTTGTCCCTGCGCTACCACGGGCTGGCGGCGTTTCGCAGCGCAATCCGCACCGACCTGCGGCATGCGCAGAGTCTCGCCGAGCTCATCTCCGGCACCCAAGCGCTCGAACTGCTCGCGCCCGTCGAGCTCAGCGCCGTGTGCTTCCGCTACCGGCAGGGCGAGCCGGGTGCCGCGGGTGATCAGTTGAACGCAGCGATCCTCAAGCGCGTCATCGAGCGTGGACGGGTGTACCTGTCCAACGCGACGCTCAGGGGACGATTCGCGCTGCGTGCGTGCTTCGTCAATCACCGCACTACCGACCACGATGTCAGGGAGATCGTGCCCGAGGTGCTGCACGCGGCGCGCGAAGTGCTCAGCGGCGGCAGCTAACGCAGATCCTCCTCCCAGAACTCCTGAGACCGTCGCGTCGCATCCCGCGCCTGCTCGAGTTTGCGCAATTCGACGCGGCGGATCTTGCCGGAGATGGTTTTGGGGAGCGCCGCGAATTCGAGCCGCCGGATGCGCTTGTAGGGCGAGACGCGCTCGCGCACGTGCCGCAGGATGGCGCGGGCGGTGTCGGCGTCCGGGCTGCAGTGCGCGGCCAGCACCACGAACGCCTTCGGCACCGACAGGCGCAACGGGTCGGGGCTCGGCACGACCGCCGCTTCGGCCACTGCGGGATGCTCGATCAGGACACTCTCGAGCTCGAAGGGGCTGATGCGGTAGTCGGAGGACTTGAAGACATCGTCCATGCGGCCGACGTAGGTCAGGTAGCCTTCCGCATCGCGCGACGCCACATCTCCGGTGTGGTAGCAGCCGTCGCCCATGGCGCTGGCATTGCGCGCGTGATCATCGAGATACTCCTGCATGAGCCCGAGTCGTCGATGCAGATCTCGCCCTCCTCGCTCACGCGCCCGTCCGCGCCGAGCAGCACGATCGGATATCCGGGCAGCGGCCGCCCCATCGAGCCGGGTTTGATCGGCTGCCCCGGCGAGTTGCCGACTTGCGCGGTGGTCTCGGTCTGACCGAAACCGTCACGGATGGTCACGCCCCAGGCATCGCGCACCTGTCCGATGACCTCGGGGTTGAGCGGTTCGCCGGCGCTCGCGACTTCGCGCAGCGACACGCGCCAGGCGCGCAAGTCGTTCTGGATGAGCATGCGCCACAGCGTCGGTGGTGCGCAGAAGCTCGTCACGCGACAACGCACCAGCTGTTCAAGCAGTGCCCGGGCGTCGAAACGCTCGTACCGATATGCCAGTATGGTGGCTTGCGCATTCCAGGGCGCGAAGAAGCTCGACCAAGCGTGCTTCGCCCAGCCCGGTGAGCTCAGATTCAAATGCACGTCTCCGGGCTTCAGTCCCAGCCAGTACATGGTCGACAGATGCCCGACCGGATAGCTCACGTGCGTATGCGCGACCAGCTTCGGCCGTGCGGTGGTGCCGGAGGTGAAGTACAGGAGCAGCAGATCGTCGGCACGGGTGGGTGCTTGCGCCGTGAACTGCGCGGCGGCGGCGCGCGAGCGATCGTATGCAACCCAGCCCTCCACGCCCCGCCCCACGGCGATCCGCAGCGGCGCACCCGGCAGTCCGGCGAAGCGTTGCGCGAGGCCCGCATCGGTCACGATCGCCTTCACCTGGCCGCGCTCAAGACGATCGCGCAGATCTTCGCGCTCCAGCAGCGTGGTGGCCGGGATCATGACCGCGCCGAGCCTGATGGCCGCGAGCATTGTTTCCCAAAGCGGCACGCTGTTCGGCAGCATAATGAGCAGGCGATCCCCCGCGCGCAGCCCCTCGGTGGCGAAGAAGTTCGCGACCTGCGCAGAGCGTTGCGCCAGCTCGGAGAATGCCAGCGATTGATCGCCGCCCGCGTCATCGACGACGCGCAATGCAGGGGTGTCGTTGTTGGCGGCGACCACATCGAAGTAGTCGCGCACCCAGTTGAATTCCGCGAAAACCGGCCAACGGAACTCCCGCTGCGCGCCGATCCAATCCTCCCTGCAGCGCAGCAGCTGATCCCGCACCTCGATAAATCGGCGGCTGGTGCTCATGACGGCGCCCTCCCCCGCGCCGCGGCAGCTTAACATCGCAGCCGAGCGCGCTTGAGCGCGTGGCGCCGCGCCGGCTTCGCCTGCTGCCTGCAACGGCGCGAATATTCTTGTGAATTAATAATGGCTTGCGAACTTAAATGCACGTAGGATCTGCGCCATGAATGCGGCCCGTCTCGAAGCGTTCACCGATGGCGTGGTCGCCATCATCATCACCATCATGGTGCTGGAGATCAGGGTCCCGCACGGCAGCGACCTCGGGGCGCTGCAGGCTGATCTGCCGGTGCTTTCGGCCTACGTCCTGAGTTACGTGAACGTTGGCATTTTCTGGAACAACCACCATCACATGCTGCACATCACCGAGCGCGTCAACGGCAAGGTGCTGTGGGCGAACCTGGCGCTGTTGTTCTGGCTGTCACTGGTGCCGTTCGTGATCCGCTGGATAGACGAGACGGGATTCACCGCCCTGCCGACGGCTGCGTACGGCATTGTGTTGACGGGCGCAGCGGTGAGCTATCGCATTCTGCAGCAGCAGCTCATCGCCTATAACGGCCGCGATTCGCGCCTGGCCATGGCGCTCGGCGATGACCTCAAGGGCAAGC
>WNFJ01159271.1_pt1 | contig 13799 bp, 17 predicted proteins | sample 5400461 | NCBI WGS metagenome assembly WNFJ01 (sample SAMN13153349, study PRJNA577476) | soil metagenome | isolation source: 115 cm saprolite on Douglas fir-dominated hillslope | place: USA:California | collected 2013-09-17 | reverse complement strand
CGCGCGGCGGGCCCGCGAGCATGTGGCGGCCCGGCGGTCGCGGGTGCGGGCGAGCCGGCCGCGGTGAGCCTGGTGGTGGAGGACGGGCGGGTCACCCGGGTCTACCTGATCCGGAACCCGCGAAAGCTGACGCGGCTGGACGAACCGGCCGACCTCGCCAGGTAAGCCCGCTGCTGCTCTGGGGTGTTCCGCTCACGGAGCTACTACGCCAAGAGCCACCGCACGGCGAGTTCCAGCGCGTCTGCGTGGCTGCGTTCGCCGTGGTCGGCGGCCATGAAGTGGTGGCCGATGACTAGTGAGAAGGCGAGCATGCTGCGGGCCTCGACCTCGTCCTCGTCGGGGCAGAGGGCACCGAACAGCAAGCGCAGGTACTCCATGCGCCGGTTGTCGACACGTCGCAGGCGCTCGGCGACCGCCTGGTCACGCCGGGACCAGTCGCGGATGGCCAGGTCGATCGGCAGCAGCTCGCTGGAGAAGGTGAGCGCGCCCGCCCGCCGCAGCCTGGCCCCGATGTCGCCGCCTTTATGCTCGACGCGTTCGACCACCTCATCGGTGCTCATCCGCTCCCACGTGTCGAGCATCTCGTCGAGCAGCGCGTCCCGGTCGGCGAAATGCCCGTAGAAACCGCCCTTGGTCACGCCGAGCGCCTGCGCCAGGGCCTCGACCCGGACGGCGGACGGCGTCCGGGCCGCCGGCCGCCAGGGCCCGCAGGCCTGCCTCGATCCACCTGCGACGGGGCGTCCGGGTGATGGCGGCCATGGCCTCTGACTATCAGTCGGGGAGTTGACGGCACTGCTGGCGGTGCTACATTCCATCTATACGGTACCGTATAGATGGAGGTTCCCGCATGCGTTTCCCCGGCTTCCGGCACCTGATCGTGTACCCGCCGATGCTGCGGGAGATCGGGCGGGACTGGCGGGCGCTCCCCGGCGACCCGGCACCGGCGCACGCGTAGCTCAGACGGCCTATTCCAGGTGCTTCAGCTAAGGAGGAGATCGACGTGACCGCGGATACAGACAGCCATCCGAGCGACCCGCACGTCGAGGCGCCGAACATCGCCGCCAGCAAATGGGACCTGCTCGGCCCCCCGCACCATTAACGGCCAGGCACGGCATGCGCGGCCAGCGCAATGAACGCCGCCTCAGTAGCGGAGCCCGGGGCGGCGCAGTAGGCAATCAGCAAGGTGCTGGTCGCCGGCGGCGAAGACTCGCCGACCGGGGACACCAACGTGTGCGAGATCTATGACCCGGTCCAGGATTCCTGGACGCTGGTTCCGCCGCCGCCCGGCTGGGCCAACATCGGTGACGCGCCGTGCGCCGTACTGCGCGACCGCCGGGTGCTGCTGGGCGACATCAACAGCACCCGCACGGTGATCTATGACCCGGTCGCCAACGCCTGGTCCGGCGCCGGGACCAAGGGCGACATCAGTTCCGAGGAGACGTGGACGCTGCTGCGCGACGGCAGCGTGCTGACGGTGGAGTGCAACCCCACCTATCCGAAGGCCTCCCAGCGTTACATCCCCGCGACCGGCACCTGGGTCGATGCCGGCTCGACACAGGTCGACCTGGTCGCTCACGCCTTCAGCACCGAGATCGGGCCCGCGGTCCTGCTCGAAGACGGGCGCGTGATCGCGTTCCGCGGGACCGGGCACACCGCGATCTATGCCCCGGACCACGGCGCGGGCGTGTGGTCCGCCGGCCCTGACTTCCCGCAGGGCAGCGACGGTCAGCTGATGACCGTGCGCGACGCGCCCGCCTGCCTGCTGCCCAACGGCAGAGTGCTCTGCTGCGCCGGGCTGGCCACCGGCGGGGGCGGCTGGGGCGGGCCGCCTGCCTTCTTCGAGTACGACCCGGCCACCGACCTGCTCAGTCCGGTCGCGACCCCCGGGATAAACGCCTCAGTTCCCTACGTGGGCCGGATGATGCTGCTGCCGACCGGGCAGGTCCTCTACGCCTCCGACAACACCGGCATCGCGATCGGCACCCCTACGCCGCGGGTTCGCAGGCACGCCGAAGAGGCGCTGGAACCGGAAATCACCGACGCACCTGATCACCTAATCCCCGGCAGCCACCACAAGGTATCGGGACGGCGATTCAACGGAGCTTCGCAAGCGGTCAGCTACGGAGATGACTGCACCTCGGCCACGAACTACCCGATCGCGCGACTGCGCTACCCGCACGGCCACGTCGTGTACTGCCGCACCTTCGACCATTCGACCATGGGGGTCGCGACCCGGCAGCACATCGTGCACACGATCATCGAGGTTCCCGCCTCCGCGCCATCCGGCCAGGCTCACCTGCAGATCGTCGCCAACGGCATCGCGTCCGATCACGTCGAGGTACACGTGAAGTAACGATGGCCCGCGCCACTTCGACGCGATCCGCCAGCGCCCGGCGCCTGACCGAGATGTCGCGCGTTGGTCAGTCCGCGAGCACCGCGTGTTGGGTGCCCGGCGCCCTGGGTATGAGCCGCGGCGGCAGCCGTGATTTCGTGAGACCGGTGTCGAAACGGCCGACCTGCCGTTCGTGGGATCAGTGAGAGGGTGCCACCGGGTACCCCGTCCGTATACCAGCGGAGGCGAGGGGTTGAGATGAAGTATCTGATGCTTGGCATGATCACCGAGGCAGGCCAGCAGCTGCGGGGGCCTGACCTTGAGGCATGGATGGCAGAGATCGGGGCCTGGTATGAGAAGTACGGCAGCTCCGGGAAGCTCGCCGACGCCGGGCACCAGCTCGATTCGGCGGACAAGGCCAAGACGGTGCGGGCAAGCGGAGTGACCGACGGCCCCTTCATGGAGGCCAAGGAGGTCCTCGGCGGTTATTCGCTGCTCGAGACCGCCACCACCGAGGAGGCGGTGGAGATCTCGAAGACCTGGCCCGGCGTGGACCGAGGATGGATAGTGATCGAGATCACGCCTGTCGTGGTGCAGTGAAGCCGATCGCATCACAGAGATAGGCGACGGGCGAGCAGCTCGCGTTCGGCCGGATTGGCGGCCAGCGCAAGCGCTCGCTCGTTTGCGAGGCGGGCCTGGTCATGGCGACCGAGGTCGCTAAGCAGCTCGGCCCGCACGGCATGAAACAGCCGGTAGCCGTCGAGGTCACCGGCAAGCGGCTCGACCTCGGCCAGCGCGGCCTGCGGGCCGACCGCGAACCGGGTGGCAACCGCGCGGTTGAGCCGCACAATCGGTGAAGGCATGAACAGCTGCAGCCGGTCGTACAGGAGCCGGATCCGGTGCCAGTCCGTGTGCTGGTAGGCCGGCGCTTGTGCGTGGACCGCGGCGATGGCGGCCTGGATCTGGTAGGGGCCCGGGCGGTGTATCGCCATCGCACGGGCGAGCAGCGATGTTGCCTCGACGGCGAGCGAGCGGTCCCACCGCGCGCGGTCCTGGTCTTGCAGCCGCACCAGCCGTCCCCAGCCATCGAACCTGGTTGCGGCCCGCGACTCGTGCAGCAGCAGCAGCGCCAGCAGGCCCAGCACCTCTGGCTCGCGCGGCATGAGCCGGTGCAGCAGCCGGTTCAGTGCCACCGCTTGCGCCGCCAGGTCACGACGAGCCGGCGTGCGACTGGCGCTGGCCAGATAGCCCTCGTTGAAGACGAGATAGATGACCGCAAGCACCTCATCCAGCCGGTCGCCGAGCTGGTCGGGATCGGGAATGCGCACAACGGAGCCAGTGTCCCGCAGCGCCTTCCGCGCCCTGGACAGGCGCTGGGCCATCGCCGGCTCGCTCGCCAAGAACGCGGCCGAGATCTCAGCGGTGGTCAGGCCGCAGACGGTGCGGAGGGTAAGCGCAATTTGCGATTCTCGCGGCAGGGACGGATGGCAGCAGGCGAAGACCAGGCCAAGCAGCTCGTCGGCCTCGTTCTCGCAGGCGCCGGGCGCATGCTCATCTAGCTCGCCCGGGCGGTCGCCCAGGTCCGCCTGACGCGGTTGGGTCGCGGCCAGCAGCACCAGCTTCTCCCGGCCGACGTGCTCTCGGCGCAGCCGGTCGATCGCCTTGCGCCAGGCGGTGGTGGCCAGCCAGCCGCCCGGGTTCGGCGGCACGCCCTCGGCGCGCCAGTGCTCGAGTGCCTCAATGAAGGCGTCCTGTACCAGCTCTTCGGCGAGACCGACATCGCCGAGCCGCGCAGCCAGCGCGGCGCGGATCCGGGTGGCCTCCTGGCGGTAGACCCTCTCGAGCTCGTCGGCGCCGTCCACACTGGCTAGTCTTCCAGTTGGTCCTGGCTCGCCCCGCAATGCGACCCAGCCAGCCCGGCCGGAATCGTCCGCGAATGCTGTTAGTGCGGCAGGGCCGCCCCTGCGCCGACAATTATGATGCCGACGCCGGCGGCGAGGAGCAGGGTGAGGACGACGCTGCGCTTCAGGGCCAGGAGCAGGATAGCGGCGCCGCCGAGGATCGCGTATTGCCAGGGCTCGGCCAGGGCGCGGGCGAGCGGGACGGCCGAGCCGGCGATCGCGCCGATGGCGGCTGGCCCGGCTCCGTCGAGGAACGCGCGGGCGGTGTGGTTGCCACGGAGCCGGTCGAAGCGGCGGGCTCCGAGCAGGATGAACGCGAAGGACGGGGAGAAGGCGATCACGGCGGCGAGGATGCCGCCGCCGATCCCGGCGGCGGCGTAGCCCACCACGGCCACGGTCTGCACGACCGGGCCGGGAGTGATCTGCCCCAGGGCCACGGCGTTGAGGAACTGGCCGCCGGTCAGCCAATGGTAGTGGCTGACCGCGTCGGCCTGCATGAACGGGATGATGACGAACCCGCCGCCGTAGGACAGCGCCCCGACTTTGAACGCGACCCAGGCCAGCGACGCCAGGCCGCCGACCGCGATGACGCCGCTGGCGGCCAGCGAGACCGGGACGACGGCCGCGGGGCGCGGGCTGCCGCGCGGGATCCGGACGGTGATCTCGATCGCGCCGCTGGCGAGCAGGACCAGGACGAGCCAGGGTCCGAGGGTGGCAGCGGCGATGCCGCCCGCGCCGAGGTAGCAGACCCAGCGCAGCTGCCGGGCGTGGCCGGCCGCGTTCGCGGCGCGCCAGCTGGCCGGGATCAGGCCGGCGGCGGCATGGACGGCGACCGCGGCGACCGCGGCGCCGGCGCCGGCGCCGGCGGCGAGGATCCAGCGGGGCGGCGAGCTGCCGAGGAACAGCGCGGCGAGCGCGAGGATGAGGATCAGGCCGGGGATGATGAACGCGGCCCCGCCGATGATCGCGCCCGGGCGTCCGCGCAGCCGCCAGGCGCAGAAGATCGCGAGCTGGGTGGAGGCGGGCCCGGGCAGCAGGTTGCAGGCGGCCACCGCGTCCTCGAACTCCGCTGGCTCGAGCCAGTGCTCACGCTCGACGCACAGGTCACGCAGCATCTTGATATGCGTCGGCGGACCGCCGAAGCCGATGCACCCGATCCTGCCCCACTCCCGCATGATCGTGAGCAGGGCCACCGGCCGCGCGGCGCTGGCGTCTGCGGACTGTGGCACTAGATCGGTGCTGGCATGATGCGCCGGATCAGGAAGCCGATGCGGCTGTGCAGGTCGGCAGCGGTGCGCTGAAACGCGGGATAGCCGGCTCGCCCGCCGCTCGCGGCAGCGGGGTCCGGGATGCTCCAGTGGATCGGCTCGGGCCCGCCGGGGAACTCCGGGCAGACCTCCCGTACCCGGTCGCACAAAGTGATCACGTAGTCGAAGCGGTGGGTGCTGAACTCGCTCAGGTGCTTGCTCCGCCGACCGCTCAGGTCGATGCCATACCCGCGCATGACCCGCACTGCGTCCGGGTGCAGCTCCTTCGGGTGGCTGCCAGCGCTGACGACCTGCACCCGGTCACCGGCGGCCTGCTGCAGCAGGGCCTCAGCGATCTGGGAGCGAGAGCCATTCCCGGTGCACAAGAACAGCACCCGCACCGGGGCCTGCCGTCCGGCACCAGGGACGGCAGGCGGCAGGGCCGCCAGCAGACGGGGATGCAGCGCGTCGGCGGCCGCCGCGAGCAGCTCAGCGCAACGGGAGAGCTCGATCCGGTAGTAGGCATCGCGCCGGTCGGCTGAGCTGCGGTGCATCGACACCAGGCCGCCCGCGCGCAGCCGTCCCAGGTGGTACGAGACCGCGTTCTGTGCCTCGCCGACCAGGCCGGTCATCTCGTGCACCCGCCGGTCACTGCGCGCCAGCTCGCTGAGCAGCCTCCAGCGCACCGGATGCCCGGCCAACTGCAGAAAGCCCGGTGGCTGTGCCTGCGCTCCGGCAGGCTCCGCTCCCACACGGCCACAATACATCAAGCCATTTTGATGCAGTTGCCCTACGAGAGAGTGCCAGCGGGCGGCGCCGCGGCGTCATCGGCAGGCCGGCGGCGCTGGCTGGGCGATGAGTTTTCCGCCGCGCCACAGTCAGAACGTCAGCGGGTTGTGATAGGCCACTGGAGACAGGCTGAGGCCAGGTCGGCGGGATCCGGCCCTGCCGGAAGGGAGTGCGGATGAGCGGCGTACGGGTGCTGGTCGGTACGCGGAAGGGCGCGTTCGTCCTGACATCGGACGGCAAGCGCGAGCGCTGGGACATCAGCGGACCCCACTTCGCTGGCTGGGAGATCTACCACGTCAAGGGCTCACCTGCGGACCCGGACCGGGTGTTCGCGTCGCAGTCCACCGGATGGTTCGGGCAGCTTATCCAGCGCTCCGACGACGGCGGCCAGACCTGGGAGCCGGTGGGCAACCAGTTCAGCTACGACGGCGTCCCCGGGACGCACCAGTGGTACGACGGCACGCCGCACCCGTGGGAGTTCGCGAGAGTCTGGCACCTGGAGCCGTCTCTTGACGACCCGGATACGGTCTACGCCGGGGTGGAAGACGCCGGCTTGTTCCGGTCGACCGACGGCGGGCAGCAGTGGCAGGAGCTGCCCGGCCTGCGCTGCCACGGCTCGGGGCCATCCTGGCAGCCGGGCGCGGGCGGGATGTGCCTGCACACGATCATCCTGGACCCGGCCGAGCCGGGCCGGATGTACGCCGCGATCTCGGCCGCGGGCGCGTTCCGCTCTGAGGACGCGGGTCAGACGTGGCGGCCGGTGAACCGCGGTCTGCGTTCCGAGGGCATCCCCGACCCCAACGCCGAGGTCGGCCACTGCGTGCACCGGATCGCGATGCACCCCTTGCGGCCGCAGGTGCTGTATATGCAGAAGCACTGGGACGTTATGCGCAGCGATGACGGCGGCGAGTCGTGGCACGAGGTCAGCGGCAACCTGCCGACCGACTTCGGGTTCCCGATCGACGTGCACGCCCACGAGCCGGACACCGTCTACGTGGTCCCGATCACGAGCGACTCCCAGCATTTCCCGCCCGAGGGGAAACTGCGCGTCTACCGCAGCCGGGCCGGCGGGAATGACTGGGAGCCGCTCACCAAGGGCCTGCCGCAGGAGCATTGCTACGTCAACGTGCTGCGCGACGCGATGGCCGTGGACTCGCTCGACTCCTGCGGCGTGTACTTCGGCACGACCGGCGGGCAGGTGTACGCATCAGCCGACGCGGGCGACAGCTGGGCGCCGATCGTCCGGGACCTTCCCGCTGTCCTGTCCGTCGAGGCCCAGACCCTGCCATGATCCGGGTGGTGCTCCCCGCGCACCTGCGAACGCTCGCGCACATCGACGGCGAGGTGGAACTGTGGGTCGCTGGCCAGGTCACCCAGCGCTCGGTGCTCGATGCGCTGGAGGCCCGCTACCCGGTGCTGCGGGGGACGATCCGCGACCACCCGGACGGGCGGCGCCGGGCGTTCGTCAGGTTCTTCGCCTGCGAGCGGGACCTGTCGCACGAGCAGCCGGATGCTCCGCTGCCCGAGGCGGTCGCCACCGGCGCGGAGCCCTACCTGGTCGTGGGGGCGATGGCGGGCGGCTAGCTCACGGACCTTCCTGCGCCGACCCAGTCTGCGCCGCCTCGATCCGGCGGGGCCGTAGGGGCTGCCGTGTCTCCTGGACAGCGGCGGTGATGATCCGGGCGTGATTGCGGCGCGCGTCCGACCGGTGCTCGGACCAGTTCTGGTCATTCTGCCCGGGTGCCTGGGGCGGTGTTGCGCAGCGTGGTCATGCGGGGATTGTGGCCGCTGACCGTCGTCCCAGGCCAGCTCGGCCTCCTCAAGCGGGCCGGCAGCACCGATCTCGTCGAGCAGCGGTGCTCGCCCGGCGGCAGGTCTATCTGGCGATGAGGTCGAACTCGTTGCCTTCGATGTCGGCGAAGGTCGTCCAGCGGGCCGTGGTGCCCTGGAAGTCGCGGAGCCTTCGGGCGCCAAGATTCTCGAGGCGCTTGGTCTCGGCCTCGAAGGTGTCGCTGATCAGGTCAAGGTGGAGGCGGTTCTTGACGACCTTCGCCTCTGGTACCCGGTGGAAGGTGAGGCGCGGGCCGCTGATGGCCTCGTCGCCGACGAGCAGGACGGCGTTCTCGGCGGTAGCGTCAGCTGCGACCTGCCGACCAAGCACGGCACCCCAGAACCGGGCCAGTTCGCTGGCGTCGTCGCAGTCGACGGCGATGCCGAAGAGGGAGTTGCTCATCGTCAGTCCTTCCTTTCAGTCCGGATCGATCACTCGTGCGGAGCGTGTGCCTCGGCGCTCGTAAGGTACTGCTCCTTCGAGGCATGACCCGCTGGAATGGGGTGCACGACCCGCGGCAAGGGTCCCTGACGCCCTCGGCACGTCAGATGGCGGTACGGCCGCCGTCGGCGGCGAAGACTGCGCCGGTGACGTAGCTGGCCTTCGGAGAAGCGAGGAAGACGATAACCTCGGCGATCTCACTGGGCTGCGCGGCGCGGGAGAGCAGGGTGGTGGCGCCGAGGGCTTCGATGCGGTCGAGCGTGGTGCCGGCGGTAAGTACTGGCCCGGGAGCGATGGCATTGACCCGGACCCCTGAGGGGCTGAACTCGGCCGCCCAGGACCGGGTCATCGACGCCAGGGTGCCCTTGGTGGCGCTGTAGGCTGCGCCGCCGGCCAGGCCGATCTGGCCGGCCATGCTCCCGACGTTGATGATGCTGCCGCTCCCCCGGGCTGCCATCTTCGGGGCCAGCGCAGCGACGAGGAAGTACGGCGCACGGACGTTTGCGGCGAAGAGCCGGTCGAAGGTGGCCACGTCGAGTTCCGCCGTAGGCCCGAACCAGGAGAAGCCGGCGTTGTTGACCAGGATGTCGACCGGGCCGGCCTGCTTGACCAGATCGTCCAGCCCGGCGGGACGGCTGAGATCGGCGGCAGCGAAGCGGGCCTTGCCACCGTCGCCGGTGATGGCGTCGACCACCGCCGAGCCGCGCGCGGTGTCCCGTCCGTGCACGACGACTTCCGCGCCATGGCGGGCCAGTTGTTCGGCGGCCGCCCGGCCGATGCCGGAGGTGGCGCCGGTGACCAGTGCGGCCAGGCCTTCGAGGTCTTGCTGCTCGTTCATGTCGTGTCCTTTCAAATTTGACGGAACAGGTGTGCGGGGCTTCCGTGCCGGCCTGCCGGGCTCGGCGGCGACTGGGTGAAGAACACCCCGAGGTACTGTTCGGGGCTGGTTTGCTGCCCGCCTGCGGCGCCGATGACGTCCGGGGCCCAGCCGTGCATTCCGGCCGCGCCCTGCAGCGCCGATGACGCGAGTACCAGCAGGTTGAGGATGCCCGGCCTGATCAGCGCCATAACCTGCGCAACGAAGCTGCCAACTTGTTAGGAAGATCCCAAGACGCGGCATCAGAATTACTGTCCACTGTCTTCCCGGGCAGGTGGAGCTAGAAGGAATTCGGCCCTGGGATCATGGTGCGGCACTGCCGCCGACCACCAGCGCCGACCTAGTTCGCGGCGGGCAGCGTCGGCGATGTCGACGATGTCGGCGCTGGTGTTAGCGTGCCCGTTGATGCCCACCCGCCCCCGGGGGGACTCGGTGATCAGGACCCAGGTGCGCATCGAAGATCAATAAGGTCCGGACATTTCCTCCTCATCGCGGGGCGGTGGCGTGCCGATCTCGCGCCGACGCTGCGCGCCCTCGCGGGCTGGGGGCACCGCCACACCCACGGCGCAACACCGAACGCGCCGGTGATGAGCGTGCACGCTGACTGCAGAGGACATCCAGCCGAACAGGTACCAGAAGACGCCGGCGGCCCGGCGGCGATCGACCGGCTCGACCAGGTGATTCGCTGTTCGTCGCGAGCAGCCCAGGACGTGGGCGCGATCGCGAAGGTCGCATTCACCAGCGACGACAACCACGCCTATGACGAACGGCTCCGTCGGGTCGTCGGCCGGGCGAACGTTGCCTGAGGCGCCACTAGGACGGGTGCGATTGTGGTTCTACGTGGGCCCAGATGAGGCAGTCGTGCCATGAGTCGTGGCTGACATCCTCGGTTGCCCAGTCGCGGCAGTGCTGGGGAAGACGCTGTTCGAAGTGGTAGCCGGCCCGCTGGGCGACCCGGAGCGACGGCTCGTTGCCGGGGTCGATCTCCAGCCAGATCCGGGGGATGGCGAGGCTGCGGTGGACCCAGAGCGTGACCGCTTGGACGGCACGCGAGGCGATGCCCCGGCCGCGCTGTTCGGGTCGTATCCAGTAGGCCAGTTCTGCGCTTCCCGGCTGGTCGGGCATCAGCCCGACCGCGCCAAGGAGCTGCTGGCCGTCCAGGACTCCGAGGGAAAACCGGCGCCCGGCGGCGGGGGCCCATGCCGCCAGCGCCGCGCGCGCGTCGGGCAGCGAGTAGGGTCCGGCGGGGCGAGGACTCCACAGGGATGGCGCCGTTTCCCCGCTCGTGGCCTCCGCCAGCAACGCCGCATCGTCCGGAACCAGGGCTCGCAGGCGCAGGCCGTTGCCGAGATCCAGGGTCAGGTCAGGCCGCATGAGCTTCATCCAAGCCCGCGGCCGCGGCAGGGGCTAGCGCTTGCATCGGCCGCCTTGGCGCCTTGCCCGGTGGCTCGTTTGCGGCCACACTGCTTCGGGGCAGGAGGGCGGCAAGCTCGCCGAGAACTGGGCCAACGCCGGCAGCCGCCGTTTCCTCCAGTTCTTCCGGCAACTGGGCGTCCGGGAGGTGCGCGCCGGCCGACGAACCCGTTTGTCCCACAGCCCGGCGGCACCGGCGTAAGGATAAGGCGATGACAATTCCTGTGCTGATGGTGGTCGATGATGATCCGGAGAGCCTCGGCATACTCGATGGCACGTTGCGCCGCCGGTATGGCGAGGATTACCTGATCATCAGCGATGCCTCGCCCGCGGCGGCGCTCGACCGCCTCCGGGAGTTGCGGGTCGCCGGCCGCGAGGTGGCGCTGGTGATGGCGGCCGCAGCGGTGATGGCGGCGCCCGCGGCGGAGTTCCTCGCACAGGCCCGTAGCATCGCACCGGCGGCCAAGCGGGTGCTCGTAGTCCCGCGGGGCGGCCCGGCCGCGCCCAGCCTGCGCGTTCCCGTGCCGCTGGTGGCTGACCGCCAGGCGGCCGCGCCTGTCCTGCGCGCGATAGCGCACGGGATGATCGACACCTACTTGTCCGCTCCTGGCGCTGGGCGGGACGAGGGATTCCACCGGGCGGTCAGCGAACTGCTGGAGGAGTGGGCTCACGATACCGCCCCTGCCCTGCCCGCGGTGCGGATCATCGCCCAGCAGCAGTCGGCCCGCGCCCATGAACTGCGGGACACGCTGGCCCGCAACAGCGTCCCCTACGCGTTCCACGCCGCCGAGTCCGCGGACGGCCAGTCGTGGCTGCAGCAGGCGGGGCAGGACGGCTCGGTGCTGCCGGTCCTGGTGACCTACACCGGGGAGGTCCTGGTGGACCCACCGAAGGACCAGATCGCGGCCCTCTTCGGGCTGGCCACCGTGCCGGCTCGGACGGTCGATGTGGCCATCGTCGGCGCCGGGCCGACCGGGCTCTCCGCCGCGGTGTACGCGGCGAGCGAAGGCCTGTCCACGCTGCTGCTCGAGCGCGAGGCCTTCGGCGGGCAAGCCGGTAGCAGCTCACTGATCCGCAACTACCTAGGCTTCCCGCGCGGCATCAGCGGCGCGGGCCTGGCGACCAGGGCGTTCGAGCAGGCATGGTCGTTTGGCGCAATCCCGTCCATGGCCGGCCCGGTCACCGGGCTGCAGCCCGCCGTGCACGGCTTCACCCTGCACCTGGCCGACGGCCGGGCAAGCCATGCCCGCAGCGTCCTGATCGCCACCGGCGTGTCCTACCGCCGGCTCGACGCTCCTGGGCTGGACTCCCTGCTCGCCGCCGGCGTGTTCTACGGGGCGACCACGTCCGAAAGCAGCGCCTTCACCGATGAGCACGTCTTCATTGCCGGTGGTGCCAACTCGGCCGGCCAGGCCGCGGTCAACCTGGCACGGTACGCCCAGCAGGTGACCATCGTGGTCCGCGGCGATTCCCTGGCCGCGCGGATGTCGCAGTACCTGATCGACGAGATCAGCGCAGCGCCCAATATCGACGTCCGCACCACCACCCAGATTGCCGCCGCCGAAGGTACCGGCAAGCTGGAGGCCCTGACCTTGACGGACACAAAGACGGGCAGCACCCAGACCGTTCCCGCTTCGGCGCTGGTGGTACTCATCGGCGCCGTGCCGCACACCGCCTGGCTGCCGTCCCCCATCGGCCGCGACGAGCACGGGTTCATCGTCACTGGAAGCGACCTCCACGGCGGCGGCAACCCGGCGGCCGCCTGGGCGCTGCAGCGCCCGCCGTTCCCGCTGGAGACCAGCATGCCCGGAGTGTTCGCCGCCGGCGACGTCCGCCACGGCTCGGTCAAACGTGTCGCTTCCGCAGTCGGCGAAGGTTCCATCGCCAGCACCCAGATAAACCAATACCTGCAGAGCCAGACGGGGAATTCCTAAACGCACACGCGATACTCCAGTGACGGCTGCATGGCACCCGCCTTGATGTGCCGCCGGGTGGGGTTCGAGTCGTGGGTTGAGCGTGACCACCGGGTCGCGCTGGATTTCGATCCAGCCGTGACCGCGGTGGCCTCGCAGCCGTTTGGCTCGATGATCACGGTGACGTACTTATCGCCGCGGCGTGTGTGGCGCCAGCAGTGCTCGTCGACGCCGATCACGCGCACGCCGTCGAACCGGTGTGGGTCCTTGATCAACACACACCTGCCCTCGGCCAGCACAGCGTCGTTCGCGGTGTTCCACGACACGCCGAGGCCCTCGGAGACCCGAGCGACGGTCCCATCGCAGCGCGTGACGCGACAGCTTCGCCCGCGGCTCGGCGGCCCGGCTGGTGTCCTGGCGCCACACATGCCCGCAGCCGGTGCAGCGATAGCGGCGGATCGTGATCAGCAACGTCGTCGGGCGCCACCCCAGCGGCTCGTGCGCTAGCTGCCGGGTCACGCTGTCGCGCGGCGCAGCCTCGCCTCCGCAACGGCGACCCCACCGGGCGAACTCGTCGGTCTCGACGATCCGGCAGGCCAACACCGCACGACCGAGCTCGAGCCGTTGTCCCACGACCTGCAGGCCAAGTTCGTCAAGCCGGCAGAACGAGCCCAGGTCAGGGCGCACGAAGGTAGCGTGAGGCATGTCGCGCCCATCGGCCATCCGAGGCATGAGCAGGTGCCGGCATTGCTTACCGAGTCGACTGGTTTCGGGCGTCACCGCCAGACTTCGGCGAGCAGCTCCGCGAGGGCTCGGCCTTGGTCGTAGCCTCCTCGCGCGGCCTGCAGACGCGTTGACGGATCCGACGCATTGGCGTCGAACACGTCACCCGCGCCGCCATCCGGAAAGACGGTCTCGACCCTGCTGCCCCCTGCGCGCAGTTCGTCGACTTGGGTTGCGAGATCCATGCCCCACTCCAGCGGCATCCGCGACCTGCCGCCGAACGGTGACAGCACCAGCACCCGCCCGTATCCAGCCGCCAGGTCGGCGTTCTC
>WNFJ01350693.1_pt4 | contig 13802 bp, 15 predicted proteins | sample 5400461 | NCBI WGS metagenome assembly WNFJ01 (sample SAMN13153349, study PRJNA577476) | soil metagenome | isolation source: 115 cm saprolite on Douglas fir-dominated hillslope | place: USA:California | collected 2013-09-17 | reverse complement strand
CACTCGGAAATCTTACTGCGCGCCGGGTACAACGTGGTGCTGATGGACTCTCGCCGCCACGGACAGAGCGAGGGTGAAATCGCCACGTACGGCTGGCTGGAGCGCAATGACGCACGCGCCATCGTCGACGCTCTGGTTGCCTGCGAGCATCCCACGCATATTTTTGCCCTGGGAGAATCCATGGGAGCGGGCATTGCCCTGCAATCTGCCGCGGCGGAACCACGGATTGAAGCAGTGGTCGCCGAGGCGCCATTCGCGAGCCTTCGCGAAGCCTCGTACGACTACGCGGGCCTGCGCTGGTCTCCGTTGCTTGGGAAAACGCTATTTGCGCCTTTCAGTTGGATCCTGGTGTCTCGCGGCGAATCGCTGGCCGGATTTTCCGCCTCCGGCATTTCACCGGAAAAGGCCGTCGCCGAACGCGCGTTTCCTGTTTTCCTGATCTGCGACGCGAACGACGTCGCGCTTCCCTGCCGCCACGCTGAGCGCATCTACGCCGCAGCTCGTGGTCCGAAATCGCTGTGGGTTGTGCCCGGAGCATTTCATACCGGAGCGCTCGGCTTCGAGCCCGATGAATTTCGCCGCCGCGTGCTGCAATTTTTCGCGGATCCCTCGATAAGCAGGTAAGTCTTGCGCTCTTCGCGACTATTGCGCAATGAACAAAGTTGCGAACGACCAGAAATTGCTTTCAGCTCAGCTGGGATGGGTTTCCAGTTCTTCCGAGGCGTGTTCCGACTGCGTTTCCCAGTCTTCGCTCAACCGGCGAACCGTCTCGCGCATGCGCACCGCCAGCGTGGCGATGGTCTCCAAGCCAACCACCAGCAGCGGCGCACACTCCGCCAGCGAGGTGGCGGCGGCCCAAAGTGCCGGCTTTCTTCCCTGCTGCGCCACGCCTCCGCTGACCAGCGCGCATTCATCCAGAAAAATCACGGCCGGCGAGCGAGCCGCAATCGCGCGGCCCGCCCCTTCGAAACTGCTCGCGTCGGTGACGCATAAATGGTTGTAGCGGCGCGCCAATTCGCTCTGCACCTGCTCATGGAATTCCCGGTTCGCGGAAATCACTAGAAGCTATGGCACAACCCTTCGTAAGACGATCATGAAGCAAGCAATATGAAAAAAGGCGCGATAGATTGTGAGCGAGCGATCGTAACGCACTACCAAGCGGCGTGGCATTTCGTTCGACAGAATTGATTTCTGTTAGGGGAACCGGTTGGGTAGTGGTCGGGGAATAGTCGCTCAGGGCGCGATTTCCATGTATGCTCATTGGCCGTGTCCTTATGCAGGCATCGAGGATTGCCCGCTTTGATTCCCGAAGAGGGAATGGGAGCGCATAGCATTCCGGGAATCTGTGACTTCTTTTCAGCTCAATAAGCCTATATTATCAATACCGTAATCATACAAAGGTTTTTATACCAAAAGGTACGCCAGTATGAAACACCTGCCGCCATTCCTCCGGCCTCTTTTCTCTTCCCGACTCACTGCGTTCCATTCAGGAACAGGCGCAGCACTCCTTCACTCTGCGATCCGATCGCCAGCACTCCTGGCTGGGTCTCAACCAACCCTTCCGCGTCTTGATCCATGCGCGCCCAGGTTTTCCCGGCGTTGCGAGAAACGTACATTCCTGCTTCGCGCAATGTCGCGACCATGAGATTGGTTGTCCTGAGCCAGCCTTCCAACTGACCGGAGGGCAACCCCGCTTCGCGATGCTCCCAGTGAGTACCACCGTCGCTGGATTGATAAAGACCCTGAGCAGTCCCTAGAAAGACGCGCAAGCCGTCGGGGGTTGCGGCGACATCAATCCACCGCACCGCCGGTCCTATGACCGGCAGATCGCTCCACACGGCCGTTCCGCCATCGTCGCTGGACATGCCTAACTTCCCGTCGGCAGCGACGGCCAGGACTTGCGCATTCTCCGAGACCCAAATCGCATTTGCGCCCGTAGCCCGAGCGAACGCCCGCAAACGCAAACAGTTGCCTGCCGGAGGGCACCGGAGCAAGCCCTGATCGGTAAAGATGAACAGATCGTCAGCGGCAAAGGCGAGCGAGTTGCCCACCACTCGTAGTGGTGCAGGCGATGCTGGTCGCTTGGTCTTGCCGCTGCTCTTCGAAACAGTCGCCGATCCGGGCGCCAGGGATCCTGCTGCATCGTCCCACAGCCACAGGGACCCATCTCGCAATCTCACCAGCCAGCCGGACGGCGTGCCGTAAATTCGTTCGACGTTTTCCGTGTCCCGCTCGCGCTCTTTCGTCGGTCCGCTCATTGCCAATGGAATCGGCGCCCAGTTCGCTCCCGCGTCCCGGCTTTCGAGCAGGCGTGCTCCGCCTGTTTGCAGCAGGATCAGCAGATGATTTGCTTGCCTCGGATCGCCGGCAAGTTGCGAGACAACGGGATGCGTAAACCCGGCGTTCGCGGCGGAGAAGGTCTCGCCAGCATCGTCGCTCACCAAGATGCCTTGTCCCTCCGTCCCGATCAGGACTCGCCCCGACTGTGCCGCAGCCGCACCGCGCAGGACCACCACTCCATTAATCACCCATTCCTTCGGAGTGGTTCGCTTCCAACTTTCCCCCGCGTCGCGGGTCACCCACAATCCTTCGGTGGTCGCAGCGTACAAGGTTTTAGGCTGCGCGGCATCCTGCGCGATGGCCTGCGTGCGCCGCGCCGCATACGGAATGCCTTGCAGCTTGGTCCAGGAGCCACCCTGGTTCTCGCTGCGGTAGATGCCCGAACAAGCGCTCAAATAAACGCGCTGAGGATCGGTGGCATCCACACGAAGGCTCATGATGTCGGAATCGTCGATCAACCCGGCGATGACCGGGCTCCAGCTTTTTCCTCCGTCGGTGGTCTTCCAGGGCAGGTGATAGGTCCCCGCATAAATGACGTTGCCATCGCGCGGATCGATGGCCAGGGAATCCAATCGCCTCAACTCTTCGTCACCCACGGGAGAAATTCTCTGCCAACTCTTTCCCGCGTCGTTCGAACGAAACATGCCACTCAAGGTTCCGGCCACAAACTCCTTGGGGTCCCCGGGCGCAATCTCCAGTGCACGCACCGCTTCACCTTGCAATCCCGCGAGGCTCCACGTGCGCCCTCCGTCGTCGCTGCGAAACACACCTCCGCCCGCTCCAGCCCCCTGATACCACACGGCGGCGAACAGCCGGCCAGTCGCTCCCGGCTCGCTGACCAGGCGCGAGACCACCGAATCGGTCCGCGTGCCAACGCGCCCTCGCAATTCCCAATGGTTGGCGGCATCTTCGCTGGCAAACACATGCCCATCCGCGGTGCCTGCGTAGACGACCGCACGTGTGCCGGCTCCCAGCGACACCCCCATGCCGCCTTCGGGACCGAGCCGCTGCCAGCGCTGCGCTCCGGCGGTCGATCCCAAGCACAGGCACAACAGCAGACCTGCGACGCAAATTCGCGCTTTTACCACCATCCCTCGCTGAGATTTCGCCCACAAAAAAAACGGGCTCTCCGAATATTTCTCGGAGAGCCCGGGTTGATGTTTTGCGGTCAGGGCATGCCACGAGCTACGCACACTCGTTTCGCGCCCCGAGTTTCCTAGTACGTCGCGCCTTCCGGTACGAGCACGAACTCGACGCGACGGTTGTCCTTTTCGGAGCCCTTCTCGGTCGATGCCGTGCCAGTGCGGGTGCTGATGCGCGAAGCGTCGATACCCTTCTCGACGATGTATTTCTTCGCGAGTTCAGCGCGCTGTTCTGCCAGCTTGGCGGCCTTGGGTTCCTTGCCATCGGCATAACCCACGACCACGAGCTTGGCGTTGGGATCGCTATTCATGCGGAGGGCCACGTCATCGCCCACGCGCTTGCAAGCGTTGTCGAAGCGGGATGCGCCGACCTTGTTGTAGCCGCAATCGCCGACCTTGCTAGCTTACGTCAGCGGCGGTGGTGGCGCTGGTGCGGCCGCCCTGACCATCGTCAGCCGTGCAAGTTATCGTGTAGCTGCCGGCCGACAGACCGGTGGAGTCAAATTGCGCGGTTGCGTCGGTGCCGGAAATCTGGCCCCCCGATGCCGAGTAGCTGTAGGTGATTGGATCGCCGTCGGGATCGCTGGCGGTAGAATTGATGGCTACGCGCTCGCCCGCAAGAATCGGGTTGCGTTCCGGCGCGCAGGAGATGACTGGCGGACGGTTAGGCCGCTTGGTCACTGCCACGTCGACCGAGCAAGTAGCGGTGCCGCCGCGGCCGTCGTCGACCTTGGCGTTCACGGTGTAAGAGCCGATCGCCAGTCCGCTGGAGTTCCAGCGCGCATCCGCGCCGGTTCCTTCTACCGTTCCGCCTGTCGCGGTATACGAATACGTCAAAGGATCGTTGTCCGCATCCGTGGCATTTACGTGAATGCCAATGACGTCGTTGGATCCCTGATAGACCGAGGGCTTATCCGCTGAGCAAGCTGCAACTGGCGGATGGTTTGGCTTCGGCGGCGCGGGCGGATAGCCCCAGCGCAACACCAATCCCGAACCAATGCGGAAGTTGTTTTGGCGCCCCTGCGGGTTCATCAGCGGGCCGGTAAAGTTCGTCATCAGGTAGTCCGCTTGAAAAAACCGCCAGGCCAAGTTCTTCAACAGCACGATGTCCACGCCGCCACCTGCTGCCAATGCAAAGGTGCTTTGCGAGTTGCTTCCCGTGACCTGCGATCCGCCGTGCGCGGCACCGACCATGAACTCGACGAATGGCACGAAATGATCGAAACGCCGCCAGTTCAGCCGGGGACCGAACAAATAGGTCTGGAAGCCGCCGCTGATGCTGGTCTGCGTGAAGTCGGTTCCGTTCAGCACAAAGATCTGACGGGAGAAGTGGTAAGCGCCAAACTCGGCGTTGAGGCCTAAATACTTGTCGGCGTTGTACGTAAACGACCCTGTGGCCCCAAAACTGTTCCAATTCTTGAACGAACACGGGCAGAAGTTCACGTAACTGAACATTCCCGCGATTTCATACCTGGGCGTCAGAAGGCCCCAAGCATGACGGTTCCACGGGTTGTTATCCCAATCCGAGAAGATATCCGCTGGCCTGGCTGCGGCAGCCGGCATCGGGAACAAGCTGCTCGATGCTGGGGCGATACTGAAGTCCCCCGCTGTGGCGTTAGCCGTTGCGGGGTTCTCCGACGTGGTATTGCTCTTGCTTGCTGTGCTCGCATCTTTCTGCTGCGCACAGAGTGGCAGAGCAAACAAAACGCCCATTGCCACAGTTGCACACCATTTGCGCATAGTATTCCTCCCTGAATTCGATCCTAAGAAACCCGTGTATCTCATGCGTCTTCACCTGTAAGCTTCCCGCCGCGCCGGACGGAAGACGCATGGCAGTACGCAGCGCTCAAACTTGTTCCTCTTCTATGGGCGGTATTGCGACTGAATCTCTCGCAGGCCGCGAGGTACTGATGGAAACCAGCCGCAGTGCCCAAAGCATATTCCACAAGTTCATCATTCTGCAAGTGTTTCCTTGAACTTCCCCGCACCCCCCTCCCGCTCTGGCGAAGCGCCATTTTCTGCATTCGCCGGTTTCTTTGCGTTACACTATTTTTCCTCCTATGAATTCCATCGCCCCTTTGGATCTGGATTGGCAAGGCCGGCCGCGTGCCATTGCCTCCGCGCTGTTGCGGTCCCGGGATTTTCGAGCGCTCGTCGATCCGGGCCCCGCTTCGACTCTCCAGAATCTTCGTGAGCAACTCGCTGTTCGCCACTGTTCCGTCCCAGACCTGCAAGCCATTTTGCTCACCCACATTCATCTCGATCACGCCGGCGCCACCGGCTCCCTTGTCCAGGAAAATCCTCGTCTGCAGGTTTATGTTCACGCGCGCGGGGCAGATCATATGGCCGACCCCTCGAATCTGCTCGCCAGTGCCCTGCGTCTGTATGGCAATGATAGGCAGCGTCTGTTCGGCGACTTTCTGCCCGTGCCCAAGGAAAATCTCCACGTGCTCGAGGGAGGCGAGACCCTTTCGTTCGGCTCCCGGGAATTGCAGGTGCACTATACGCCCGGCCACGCGTCGCATCATGTCACCTACTTTGACGCCGCAGAAGGCGTCGCGTTCGTCGGCGACACCACCGGCATCTGCATCGAAGGCCATCCGTTCATTCTTCCCGCCACTCCTCCGCCGGATATTCAGCTGGAGCTGTGGGACGCTTCGCTCGATGCCATCGGAAAGCTTCAGCCGCGGCAACTGTTCTTGACGCACTTTGGTTTCTCCGATCAGCCTGCCCGTCACATCGCACACTACCGCGAACGCTTGCACTATTGGAGCGATTTCGCTGCTCGGATCCTCGCGGCCGGCTACGATGAGCAGCAAGCCGTGGAAGCGTTCGTGCGCGAAGTCACCCACGAAGCCAGCGCCACCTTGTCTGCAGAGGAAATCTCGCAATACGGATTCGTCGGCGCGCTCAACCTTTCCTGGCTTGGGCTGGCTCGCTATCATCGCAAACGAATGGCTTCCCATTCTTGAAATAATTGCGTGACAATGATTCGTGCTTCGAATGGAGGACGGGGATGAGGCGGTTCATGACGATTTCAATTGTGAGCAAGCCGGCCATGGCCTTTGCCACGGTGGTGCTTCTTGGCTTCCACGTCTCGGCAGCCAACGACGCGAACTACCAGCAAACTGTTGAGAACTGGCGGCATAACTACGAAGCCAAGCTCACTTCGGACACCGGGTGGCTTACAGTCGCGGGCCTTTTCTGGATGCATGAGGGAGAAAATAGTTTCGGCTCTGATCCGAAGAACAACATGGTTCTGCCCGCCGGGGCTCCCGCGTTCGCTGGAGTCTTCACATTTCATGCCGGCAACACCTCGGTGCGCCTGAATCCCGGCGTGGCCGCGGCGATGAATGGAAAGCCCGTGCAAACCGCGGAGTTGCGCCCCGACTCCCGCGAAGATCGCGTTGTCCTGGGCGACTTGACGTTGTTCGTGCACGCGAGCGGCGGCCGCTTCGCCATCCGAATGAAGGACACGAACTCTCAGCTGCGCAAGAATTTCACGGGCCTGAATTGGTTTCCCGTTGATCCCGAATATCATGTCGCGGCAAAATTTGTCTCCTACCCCGCACCAAAGGAACTGGACTCGCAAAACGTTTTGGGCGATGCCATCAAGCTGAAGGTCATTGGCTACGTTAGTTTTTCCCTGAAAGGGCAGGCGATTCGCTTGGATGCGTCGGAAAATGACTCAGCCCCAGGGCTGTTTATTGTGTTTCGCGATCTGACCAGCGGCAAGTTGACGTATCCAGCTTCGCGTTTTTTGGATACCGACGTTCCCAAGGGTGACGCTGTCGAATTGGATTTCAACGAAGCCTACAATCCGCCTTGCGCGTACAATTCCTTTACAACTTGCCCTCTTCCATTGCCAGGGAATCGCTTGCAGATCGAAATTCCCGCCGGCGAAAAACTTTATAAACACGGCCACTGACAGTCGCTGCCGCCATCTGGAATCAGCCGTATTCCGGTTCATCGTAAGGCCTTGGAGTCGCCCCAGCCGGCGTGATCAATCCGTATCTGCGGCCTCCTGTTCGCGATACATTCCCAAATTCTGTAGAAGTGGCCGACGCCCTTTCGCTGGCGGGCAAGTTCGCGTCCTGGATTGGATTACCAGCGAAGAGGCATCTCTTCCCAACAAGCACCTTGTGGCCCAAAATTACTGCAATTTCTACTCGTCCGTGCGAGGACTTCTCCCGGGCATAAGCATCGTCAATTTTCGCTACGCTTATCCGGAGGCCGTGCTCTCCAACTACGGCGTGGGCACCGCCCCTTCTTATGACGAAACTGGAACCCTGGGCCACGAGGACGCCGCCTACCTCGCCAAGCCTGGAATCTCGGGCTCTCCGGTGGGAGCGTTTTCGATCACCTCGACTATTCCTTCAGCCCCGGACACGAGGATGGCTCGGACACCGCGCCAAACGGCCCAGGCGGCGGCAGCCCTGCACTCCGCCAGCAGCTTCGAATTTTGAGCGACTTTCTGCGCTCGTTTTCTCTCGCCGACCTGCGACCCGATTCGCAAACCATCCAGCATGCAGCCGGGGTTATCCCTCAGGCCCTTTCTGATACGAAAGGTCACTTTGCTTTCTATTTTGACGGCAAGGGTCCGATGGAAGTGAACTTGAACCTTCCTTCAGGGGACTACTCTGCTGAGTGGATCAGCGTATCGACAGGAGAAACAACAAGGCGAGAGAAGTTTCAGTATCGCGGCGGAGAAAAACAGCTGCAAGCCCCCCAATTTGAGCCGGGGATCGCGTTGCGTCTAATGCGAACGAACCCCTAACGCAACCTACACGCCGTTTGGTTTTTCCAACTGGAACTCGCGGTGTAACGCCAGCAACGCCGCCTTCACGTTTTTTCCTTCGATCACGAAGGAGATGTTGGACTCCGACGATCCCTGCGCGATGGCAATAATATTGATACTCTCGCGGCCCATCGCATTGAAGGTGCGGCCGGCTATTCCGGGTATCCCCCGCATCTTTTCGCCGACCACCGCCACAATCGCGATGTTCGGATCGACGGTGATGTGCTCCACGGTCTGGTGCGCCAAGTCGTTGGCGAATTCTTTCTTCATGGCGTCGACGGTCGTTTGCGCGTCCGCAGCGGACACAATGAAACAGATGTCGTTTTGCGAGGACGATTGTGAGATCAGCAGCACGTTGGCGCGCTTTTCCGCGGTGGTCGAAAATGTTCGGCCCACTACGTCCGGGACGCCCACGATCCCCGGCCCACCCACGCTGATGAGCGCCACATCCCGGATCGCCGTCAGCGCTTTTACTCCGCCGCCAACGCCGCCCCGCCCCACCGGGGTTATTTGCGTCCCCAGCCGTTCCGGTTGAAAGCTGTTGCGGATCCACACCGGTATGGCCGCCTGCACCACCGGCTTCAGCGTTTTCGGGTGAAGCACCCTCGCACCGAAATATGCCAGCTCCGCCGCTTCGCGGTAGGAAATCATCGGGATGGTCTGTGCCTCGCGCACCAAGCGCGGGTCCGCCGTCAGCACGCCGTCCACGTCCGTCCAGATAATCACTTCGTCCGCCCCGATGGCCGCACCGAGGATCGTCGCGGAATAATCCGATCCGCCACGGCCCAGGGTCGTCAACTGGCCGCCCGGGGTCGAGCCGATGAATCCTGTCACGATCGGCACAATGCCTTTTTCCAGCAACGGCAACAATCGCGCCTGAGATTTCTCATGAGTCGCACCCATTTGGGGTTCGGCGCCGCCATGGAACGCATCTGTCACAATCAATTCCGTCGCTTCGATCGCTTCGCTTGGCAATCCCAGTTCTCTCACCGACATCGAGACCAGCGGCGCCGAGAGCCTTTCCCCCAAACTGGAAATCGCGTCCAAGGTGCGTGGCGTCAATTCCCGCAGCAACGCCGTTCCTTCGCACAAGCGCCGGCCTTCCGCGAGTACCGTGTCGATCTTCTTTCGCAGTTGGCAGCGTTCCGAGTCCTTTTGGGTGAGGTCAAGCAGCACCGCATCATGTTGTGCGCGCAACCCCTCTATCGCGTCCACCGCTTCCTGGACGTTGCCACTCTGCGCTTTGTTTGCCGCGTCGATCAGCCGGTTGGTCACCCCGCTCATGGCGGAAACCACCGCCACGCAAGCCTTTTCACGTGCGCCCTTGGCGATGATCTGCGCCGTTCGCGCGATGCACACCGCGTCGCCTAGAGACGTGCCGCCGAATTTCATTACTTGCAATCGAGGTTTCATCGCGCTCCGCTTGACGGCTTCACTGGCTCGACTGGACACCGCCGCCCGCTATTCCTATTTTAGGGCCTTCATCACTCCTGTCAGGATGATTCAATGCATCGATTTATCGAATTGGATACATCGATTTATTGGGGCGCGGAAAGGTGCTACTGCACGCTCATTCTTGCGGGATCAAAGCGCAGGGATTTCGCGGCGTTGTGGTACAAAATGTCGCGCTTCTGCTTGGGACTGAGGAAATCCGCCGAAGTGATTGCGTCGAACGCCAGCTTGATCGTGCCGGGCCCGATCATCTCGTCGGAGCCGAACATGATTCGCTTTGTTCCGAAAGCGCCCGGCGCAGATACGCGCAGTTGAACATCAAGAATTGGCGGGGAAGACTCTGATTGCTGCGCGGCAACCGGAAGCGCAACAAGAGCGAGCGAGACGATCGTACGTCTCAGTCTCATGGTTAGGAACCTCGGTTGATGCCAGCGTAGCACTTATCGGCATCGCTATTCCGGCTCGGTATCCAGCGAGTAACACGGCTTTGAACTGCGAACAAAAGAAGATTATTCCTAGCTGCGTTCGGAGGCCGACGAATCGTGCAATCGCAAATTCTCGCGAGTCTTATGGTCAGAAACTTTTGTTTGAACTCACGGCAGTCCCTGCCGTTGCCACCGGCGGCTCCGCTGTACTGGTGTTGTGCCTTGGCTGCACCTTGATGGTTCACGAAACCCGTCTGGCGGTGCAGAGCCCAAGCCAAAGGGCCGAGTTGCGCACGCACGAACATCATTCCATACCTCCGGGATAGCATCGCTGCGCCGTTAGCGCTGTTCAATGTCCTGCGGTCCACCTACAGGGAATTCCCCCTAAGCTCTGAGGTATCTGCTGTATACAGCGATTTGCCCAACTACGCCCTGGTGATTCCACTTGGGAGAAAACTTTACACGCCAATCACGCGGTACCGGACGGCCCGACTAGTTCCCCTTCTTTCTGCTACCTCTATCCCCCTTAATAACCAGGGACTTAGAAGTCGTCAACCGGCTGTAATACTGCCTTTAATTGGCGAGCCAATTGCGAAAGCAGTTGCGGCCCCTTGTGTTTCTATTCATCGTTGAAAGGAAAAGACTGTGATTCAGCTTTGGTCTTCGAGGCTCGCGTCGTACCTTGTTGCAACTGCGTTGGTATTCACGCTCGCGCTCTGCTTGTCGAGAGCTATCGCCGCATCTTCAATTCCGGCCGGCTGGACCTGCACTGGCAGTTGCGGTTCCAGTGGCGCGGACGGAGTCGTACCACTCTCGCCGGCGGGTAATCCTGCCTACGAATGGATTTCAACAAACGGGGGCATATTCGGTGTTGGAGCGCTCACCGGCGTTTCCGGTGTCGGGGGACGGGGCAGCTCCACCAACGGCTCGACGCTCAAGACGATTAGGTTTTCGGCAGCCGCTGGAAGCCTGTTGAACTTCGAGTTCAACTACACGACCACTGATGGCACTCTAGTTTCTGACTACGCCTGGGCGGAACTATTTAATTCGGCGAACGCCCCGGTGGCGCTGCTTGCCACGGCACGCACGACCCCCGGTGGCAACACGATTCCCGGAGCTAATATGCCGGTACCGGCAGCCACGCTGACTCCTTCGATGGTCGCCATCCGGCCTGGCCTCACGATGTGGTCGCCTTTGGGTTCATCTTCGGGAGCCTGCTTCAACGGCGTGACTTCTGGTTGCGGCACCACCGGCTGGGTGAATTCCAGCTTCACGATTGGAACCGCCGGCAGCTACTTCCTGCTGTTCGGCGTCACCAACTGGAACGATGAACTTTTTGACTCTGGCTTGGCCATCGACGCAGTAACCGTCGACGGCAAACCAATAATCGCCAGCACTCCGGAGCCGGCGAGCCTGCTTCTTCTTGGCATTGGCGCTGTGCCGATGCTGCTGAAGCGTCGCCGCTCTTAGCGCTTGACTAAGGAAGAAGGCCACTTCCGCGACGTCCCCCGGGGACGTGGCCTTTTTTTGTGCGGGGTTAGTTGAGCGCGCCTACAGAATCTTGCGCATGAATCAGAACTGCAGCTTCGTGGCGGCTGTCCGCCTTTAGTTGCCTCATCACACGCGCGATATGGTTCTTCACCGTAAATTCAGAGAGATTCAATTTGCCGGCGATCTCCTTGTTTGTCATTCCCTGGGCCACCAGTGCCATCAACTGGCGCTGCCGGTAGGTGAGTCCCAGCCTCATCCCACGCGCTTTTTCGGGGCGCTCGCATAGAGGTTTCTTCTCGCGGGCAACATGCTCAAATAGCAGGCTGCACAACTTCGCAGGACACACAGCCTCCCCTTCCGCAACTCGGCGCACCGCGGTAACAATCTCCTCGGAGGATGCATCCTTCAGCAAATAGCCGCGCGCCCCATTTCGTATCGCACACAAGAAACATTCCGGATCGTCGTCCATACCAAAAAAAACCGCTTTCGGAAATTGCCCATGTGGAGCCGGAAGGTCTCCCAAATCCTTTGCGCATCCCGCCTTCAAAGAATCCATCAGCAGAACATCGAAGCGCTCTTCGCTAGATTCCTTCAAGCTGTCCGCGGAAAATTCCTTGGCAACTACGGTGATTCCCGGTTTCTTCTGGAACAAGCGCGCCATGGTTTCTCGCAAGAGCCGGTTCTGCACCACCAGACACACGCGGATAGAACCCTTGGCTTTGTCCCGAAACTTCACATCAATCCCAGTGTCTTTACCGGTCACAAATCATCCCCCAATGGCCTGCCACTGGCACGGTTCAATTTCTTTACGTTGACCCCATCCCCCCGGTCTGTACCACAATTCATGTAAATCTAGACGCACATATCCCTGATTTCGTTTCCAAGCCAGGATGCAGCATGAATCGAAAAGGCATGCAGCATCCGTTTACGCAATTAGCCTCCCGGTGCTTCTGTCTAACCTGAACCCTAGCTGACAAGAAAAGTCTCGCACATACACCCATTAATCTGCCGCGGCTCGGAATTGCCCGCTACGTAATAGTCACGTCCTCGTTTACTTGTCTTTATTCTTACGCCGTCGTCGATGGCGTCTCTTCGGTGGCCGCCGGAGCTGGCGGCGTGGTTAACGCCGCAAGCCGCGCGGAAAGCACTTCTGCAAGCAGATCAATCACTTTTTTTGCCGCGCTACCATCCGGATCCTTTTCCGGATTGTATTGCGCGATGTCCAGCCCCAACAGGTTTTTGTGTCTGGCAAATTCGGTGAGAGCCGTTTGCGTGTCGGCGAAAGAAAGTCCGCCGCGCCCGGGCACATTCGTGGCAGGAAATTCTTCCTGCGCGATGACGTCCAGATCGAGATGCAACATGAATTCGCGCGTGTCCGCGTGCAATTGTGCAATGGCGTTGCTCGCTGCTTTCTCCGCGCCCACGGACTGGATGTCCGCCGCCAGGATATGACGCATGGGCGAGTGCGCCAAAAATTCCTGTTCCGGTGGATCGATGCGATGCAATCCAAAAATAAGGGTATCGGGCTCGCGAACCAGAGGCGGCTCGCCCCAGAAACGCACAAGCTCTGGTGAGCCGCGACCGATGATACTCGCCAGAACCATGCCATCGAGCCGTCCCGAAGGCGTGCTGGCCGGTGTATTCAAATCCGCGTCACGATCAAACCACAGCAGATTCACGCGGCGATAGTAACGCCTCGATCCAGTCAACAATCCGATACTTTGCGCGCAGTCTCCCCCCAGCAGCAACACTAGCGCCCCGGACTTTACAGCCAACTCTGCGCGTGGTTTCAGGTCATTCAGCAACGCCACAATTTGCGGTAAGTTTCGCGCGCGCTTGTGTTCATCATCGTCGGCGAACAGGCGCGGCGCGCAATCTCCATAGTCTGTCACTTCATATCCGATGGACTGGAGTTTTTCGATGATACCTGCAGCGCGAAGGGCCGCAGGTGCTTTCTCGGTCCCTGGAAGAAATCCAGCGGCGCTTGAGGGTGCGCCGATTAAGGCAAGCTTATTCGGCTGACGGACGATTTTGACCGCCAAGGTACGCTCCTTTTCCTGCCGTCGGTAATTGCCGGGTTACAGCGAGTCCAGCCGGTTCGATTCCCTGCCCGGCAAAGTAATCTTTGCTTTCGGTCGCCCCAGACTCATCGTC
>WNFJ01131202.1_pt1 | contig 13803 bp, 13 predicted proteins | sample 5400461 | NCBI WGS metagenome assembly WNFJ01 (sample SAMN13153349, study PRJNA577476) | soil metagenome | isolation source: 115 cm saprolite on Douglas fir-dominated hillslope | place: USA:California | collected 2013-09-17 | reverse complement strand
CAGGCAGTCACAGAAGAAAAAGTAGTGAACATCCCCGACGCATGGACCCAATATACCAATAGACTCCTACAAACCTACATGCGGAAGGAGCAGAAAGGCCCAAAATTTGAGTTTAGGTATCTGTTGATTGATATAGCTAGTGGATTGATACAGCCCCTGTTAAATGGACCGAACGCCATCGTTCCGCCTCCAAGCGTCGCTTGGTCGCCGGATGGCAGGTCCCTCGCCGTTTCTAATGTCTTTTTGCCTCTGGACATCCCTGATCTAAGAGAGCGGAAGGCGAGGCAGGAGAATCCATTTGTTGCGGAGATTAGGCTTCCCAGCCGCGAGATCGTTCCCATTACCGATGAAGGGCCAGACGGGCTTGAGGGAGTTCGTTGGGGCTCAAACAACGAAGAGTTATTCATTGTCCGCGGGTCAAAGCAAAATGCTTATCGAAAGAATACATCAAGATGGCAAAAGATAGATGCTTCAGCTAGCGCCGGGCGAAGTGTTCATACCTTAAAGATAACTCTCGACGAAGGGCTGAATACACCGCCGCAGATAGTTGCCCTGGACTCAAAAACAAACCAAAAGGTGTTACTGATAGATCTCAACCCCCAATTCAAAACACTGAACTTCAGCAAAGGTGAAGTTATTACATGGACGGGGACCGACGGCCATCAGACACAAGGGGGTCTCTTCCGGCCGCCCGATTCTGTGCCTGGAAAAAGGTACCCGCTCGTTATTCAAACTCATGGCTTCGATCCAAGCCGATTCTACATTGACGGGCCCTCCACCACAGCCTTTGCTGCACAGGCTTTAGCTGGAAAGGGTTTTGTCGTCCTTCAGGTCGGTATCAATAAGGAGAGCGATACAGCGCATAACGGGCCATGGAATCCCGAGGAGGGACCTCGTGCCATGGCGACGTATGAAGGTGCCGTTGACTATCTGGACCGAAATGGGTTGATTGACCGCTGGCGCGTGGGGTTGATCGGTTTTAGTGCGACGTGCTTCGACGTGCAGTACGCCCTTACGCATTCCAAATACCAATTTGCAGCGGCCAGCATCGCAGACGGTATTGATGGGGGATATTTTCAGTACATAGTTAGTGCGAATGCTGGCCCAGACATCACGGCGTTTTTTGATCTCATGAATGGTGGCCCTCCCTTCGGCTCGACTTTGCCTGCCTGGTTGAAGAACGCTCCGGGCTTCAACATGGATAGGGTACAAGCTCCGGTGCGGATCGAGGCGCATGGAGCCTTCGGTGCCGTCTTCATGTGGGAATGGTTGGCAGGACTGCAACAGCTTCGGAAGCCGGTGGAGATGATCATTATCCCCGATCCGTATGAGCACGTCCTCCAAAAGCCATGGGACAGAATAATATCTCAGCAGGGAAATGTGGACTGGTTCAGTTTCTGGCTCAAGGGTGAAGAAGACCCCGATCCCACAAAAGCCGAGCAGTATGCTCGTTGGCGCGAATTGCGCAAACTGGAGGACCTGGAACAGACCAAGGCGTTGGTTTTCGCGAATTAGTTCTTCGCGAGCATCAAAAACGCGTTCCCACACCAGTTTGGAGCACCGAGCGTAATCTCGCGAAGCGCAGGAAGGAAATCTGGTGAGTGTGGGGCAATCGCGCAGATGCACCACGTGTTTCCGCAGCAGACTTTACGAGCACAGTACTTTGCTCAAGACCGTTTTCCCTTCAGTGCAATGGAAGATCGCGGCTCGTGCGCCGCGCCACATGTGGTCAAGGTGAATCCGCCAATCGCAGCTCTCGGCTTGAATTTCAACCTGTGTCGGCTGAGACAGCAGAATCTCCTCGTAAGCAGGTCAGGTGAGCCATATATGCAGCAAAGTGACCTCCTCCCGGTCGCTAAAGCAGCCGGGAGGAGATTGTTAACACAGTTTGAGACACGAATTAATCTTCGAGCTCAAAGGTGTCCGGACCGTTGACAGGAGCCGGGCCATCGGGTGGCGATGTCTTCGGCCCCTGGATCACGATAGCTGCGTCACCAAGGATAGCAACTTCTGGTTTGCTATAGTTCATTGTTTTCACCTCCTTTCTTCATGAGATTGAGCTACTCTGCTAGCAGAAATAGTCTCGGTAAGCCCTTTGGTCCGCCAAAGTTGTTGCAACAAATAGTCTCTAGAGTGCGCCTGCCGTTTGAGTTGAACAGCGGCTAGGCTCTCAACTGCACCAACCCCGCACCGAAGCTTGCCGACACACTAGGCTGAATCGCAATCACATCCCTAGTGATTGCGTCTCTCACCCATAGTTCCCAAGAAAGCGCTCTAAATAGTTGCAGGAAGTGGCGAGACAGATTTCCATTCTTCGCATCCGCCGCCGACGCATGAAATTGAGCCTGATTGACGTAGCCGAGCTGTAAAATGATGGGCGAGCGCAGGAGGCCTTCCAACTGGTCCCAATGTTTTTCCAAAGTCGCAGTAAGAAAACGGCCCCCACTTGCTTTCGTCCGACGCGATAATATCTCCTGCGGAAGAAGGCCTACGAGCGTGCGCCGCATCAGCGATCGCCGATCGTTTGGTCTCAGCAACTGTTCCGTCGGGATTGACGTGAGGAACTGGACTAGATTTTGGTCGAGATAGGGATATCTTATTTCTTCTGTGCAAGGTACGGTCTGAGTCATCTGCCGCGTCAGTACTAGCAGACCTTGGAACGAATCCCGAGCACTGGGAAGCCAAGTCCACGATCCTTCCGCAGCTTGTAATTGACGAGCTGAAAGCCTGTACTTCCGTGCGAACTTTTCGTTGACCCAGGGCTCTACCTTGGCAGTTCTTGTTATCCGCATGCGTATTGATACCGGCAGCTGCAGAAGAAAGAAGAAAGGCATTAAGAAACAAGTGTATCCACGGGCGCCTTAGAAGTAGGCTCCAAACCACGAGCTGGTCAGCCATTTTCTTGAACCGAAGCTCTCTCAGCAAATCGGCAATTTGTATCCGTGGATCCAGCGCCTGCCCGAGCATCTCATCTCCGCCAGTGCCGGAGAGAAGAACCCTGTACCCACCACGTTTTATAATCTCTGATTTCAGCGCATTCGTTTCTAGTCTTGCGCCGATTCCTGGATTAGCAAAAAATCTTGGATACTCGAGAAGGAATGAGTCGCCTAACCCTCGCAATTCTGCATGGTGACCTTTCCGCCCTCGTTTCTCTTCGACCTTAGTGAAATAGAGGAAGTCCTCTTCATCTGGCTCTCCACGGTCGTAGCTTGAGAACGTGTCCACCAAGGGAGTTTGGGCTCCATCTCTTGCCAGGATCTCGTCGGCCATGCAAACAATAGAAGAGGAATCGAGTCCTCCGCTCAGATCGGCGAGAATGGGCGAATCGGTACGGAGTCGCCGGCGCACTGCTTGGCGAAAGAGGTAGCGGAAATGTTCCTCATATTCCGCATCACTCTTGTGGCGTGTCTTGAGCTGAGGATTGAACGTCCAATAAGAGTGTATGCTAACTGTTCCGTTGCGCACGCTGCCGAACTTTCCAGGCGGAACCGAATGAATCTCGCGATAGGGCGTAAGGTGGGCTTCCGGCCACAGAGCGAGATAACCGGCAAAGTATTCGTCGCACAAAGTGAACTGATCACCGCACAACGCAAGGGACTCTAGATGGCTGCACCAGATAACACTCTTCGACTTTGGATAGTAAAAAAGGTGGCGGATCCCTGCATAATCCCTGGCCAGAATCAGCTCCTTATCGCGAGGATCCCAGATAGCGAGCGCCCAATCTCCGATGAGCATGGCGAAGGAGTTTGTGCCCCAGCATTCGAAAGCGGCTTCGACAAGGGCCAAGTCCGTGTGATCAGCGGTGAGATTGCTGTGAAGTTGGGGGATAAGTTCGTCGCGATTGTCGAGGCGGCCATCCCAGGTGAACACCTTGCCCGAGTCGGAGACGTGCGGTTGACGTTCTAGGCGAGATTCGGGTGTGGTGTGGAACGACCGGTAGAGAATTCCGACGGAATCGTCGAAAAAGGTGGTCTCTCCGTCAGGGCCGTATTCAGCTAGTTCGCGGCTGATCTTGTCGATGAAGTCCCTATCCACTGGCTTACCGTCGTAGTTCCAGACTCCGGCTTGCACGCTCATGAACGGTTTCTCCTCAGCAGCGTTCCCAGACGCCGTACTTTTTTTGGACATCATTTCGCTCGTTGATCGCGCGGCCATCGACTTCGGTCCAGGCGTGGGCCTTGAACGGCACTTTTTGCGCGCCCAAGACCATTTGCGCGGGTATGCCGTAATGGCGCAGCATGGAAGTGATGACCGCCGAGCGCTGCAGACAGAGCACGCGCTTTGGATACCAGACGCAGGCGCTGTTGACAGCGTGGCAGACGCGGCCGACTGCATCGGCAGCCGCCAGCCTGGGCGCAACTTTCCGACTGCTGACGAATCTATGCATCTTGGCGAAGTTGCGGCCGAACCCCAGAATATCAAAGGTCAACAGGGCAATCAGAGCTCTCCAGGTCAGGAATCGCATACTGTAATGTCTCCTCGCACGCCTAGCTCGTGGCAGATGAAGGCCAGCCTGTCGGTTACGGCGTCAATGCGCAGGTTTAATGGCTGTACGGCCATGTGGCCCCACCTGGGTTTGTAGTTCAGAAGGATCGGATGGCTGGAACTGGTTGCTGCTTGGAGTCTGGCGGTCATCTTGCGGGCGTGCATCGGGTTGCAGCGGGTGTCTGCGTCGCCAGAAACAACCATGACCGATGGGTAGGGCACTCCGTCCTGCACTCGATGGTAGGGCGAATACGCTAGCAAATACTCGAAGTCTTCTCGATTGTCGGCGGAGCCGTATTCTTCGATCCAGCGGTCTGCTAGATCGAAGAGATGATAGCGAAGCAAGTCTAGCAATGGACCTGAACAAACTACAGCACGGAACAGATCTGGCCTTTGGGTTAGAGCTGCACCCACGAGAAGGCCCGCATTAGAGCCGCCGCTTATTGCGATCTTTCTGGGATCAGCGTATCCGTTTTCCACCAGCCATTCAGCAGCGGAAATGAAGTCATCGAACGAATTTTGACGTTTGTGACGCTTTCCTGCGCGGTGCCATTCCTCACCGAGCTCGCCGCCGCCGCGTACATTGACGATAGCAAAGATGAAACCTTGTTCTAGCAGGAAGGTTGAAGAGCACTTGAATTGTGGAGTGTGATTGTAACCAAACCCACCGTAGCCAGTAAGAAGGGTGGGCAGTCGACCAGTCGGCAGTCGCTGTTTCTGCGTCACCAGATACATCGGGATCTCCGTGCCATCTTTTGATTTGTAGCGAACCTGTTGAAGTTCTAAAGACGAGGGATCAAAAGTCATCTGAGTCCTAGCCCAGACTTGGTGCTCGCCATTAGAAGGTTGGTAGGAGAAGATGATAGTTGATTGGTTAAATGTAGAGAATTCATAAAACAGCGTGTCGCATTCGACGAACCTCTGGATCAAGCTTGCCGTTCCCCCTGACGGGCACGGAACAATGTTTCGGCGACGATCTGTCAGCCCAAAAGCTTCAATTTTGCTAGAGTCGCCCTGACTATAGTTGACACATATAAAGTTGCCGACTGCTGCGAAGTTCACGATGCGATGTTCAGATTCGGGAACGATATCAAACCAATATTCGGGCTCTTGATGATCGGGGTCGATCATTACGATACGCAAGTTAGGTGCTCTGTCGTCAGTCAGAGCGAAGAGACTATGTCCCACAAAGAAGGGACAAAATCGCGAATTCGTTGCGACGATCTTTTGTGCCGATTTGCCGCTAGCCAAATTCTGCACATATAGGTCGATTGTCTTTGGATCGCGCAAATCGAATACAACGTAACCGAGAAGTTTTCCGTCTGATGAACCAAACACCCCAACATGGAGATTTGCACCCTCCCCGGCAAAGAATATCTCCAAGTCTTCCCCTGATTGATGTCCGAATAGATGCCAGTACACAGCTCGGTAATGAGGTCGCGAAGAATCGATTATTTCGTGCGCATAGTAGAAGCCAAGTCCATCGGGTGAGAAGACCAGTCCTGGTCCGAAGCCATTCGGAAGTCGATCCACGTAGGATCTGCCTGTGAGCAACATCCAGGAACTCAACCGATTGCGAATCCGCGCCGTCGTGCTTAACCGCATACGCCAGGATATCCCCCCCTTGTGAAATATTGACGATGCTGACTGCTGCCGCGCTCCCTTCATCTCTCGCTGCCGGATCTACAAGCACGATCTCCTCGCCAGAATTGCCATCGCGCATCATGATGACCGGCTGCTCCTGGTGAGCTGTCCGTTTCAAGTAGAAGTAGCGATTGCCTACCTTCCAAGGTTCTGAGAAAACTTCAACAGCAAGCAATTCTTCAACACGTTTGCGAATTCGCTCGCGACCTGGTACGGCATCGAGATATGAGCGTGCATATGCCGTTTGTTCTGCAAGCCAGTTTCTCGTGCGCGGCGAGTTCTGATCCTCCAGCCAGCGATAGGTGTCGGTGATCGCGACACCGTGTAGGAACTCGGTTATAGGCTCAGCGGGAGTCGGAGGTAGGGGATTTAGTTTCAGTGCCATTCGTCACCCTTATACTCTTTAGTTCTGGAAGATAGGTTGCAGGAGCCATGAGTCTTGCAAGCCGGATGACAGTTCCCCGAGTCCGGATTCAAGGTTGGGTATGTATTGTGTCGTGTACTGATCGCCAAATGCTTTTTGGATTTCGTGATCCGAACGTTTCATTAACAAACATTGCAGCATCAAAAGCCAAGACTCAGGGAAGCGAACTCCGAGAACTCCCATTTCCGAGAGTTCACGGACCCAGGTCACAATTGCAGTGATCGGGTCTCGCGATGGATAGCGCTGCTCTATTAAGGTGAGAATCACCGAGAGCTCGGGAATGTTGAGCAATAGCGCCAGGAAGAATTGCAAGTCACTGCTCGAAACCCGCTCGCGGATCTTCACAATCCTGTGGCTTCGTTCCATCTGAAATAAAGCCGGTTCCAAGGCCTTAATGAGTCTTGGGTGCTTGAGCGCAGAGGCTAGGAGCAAGTTGTGGCGTTCGTCCTCATCTTGAAGCATCCCAAACGTCGAGAGCAGAAAATAGAACACGGAATATGCATCCTCCGTCCCCAGCAGGTGACGCATGATTTCGGTGTACTCCACATGTTTGCCGCTGTTCAGGAGCATCTTCAATAGCTGCGCGCGCCTTTGAACTGAAGAAACAACTTCATCTTGGTTGTACGCGATTGTTGGCGGAAGATAATTGTATTGCGGCAGCTTGTCTATTTCTCCTGGCGTTCGGACAACCACCGTGAGACTTGGCCGGTCGAGGTGAAAGGTGGAGTGAATCATCTGCTTTCCACCTAGAATTGGGCGTGTATCCCCTTTGCGGAGGAGTTCGGCATTTTTGAGGAAGACGCGGCCATACGCTAGACGTATCGCTATTTGTTCCGCAGCGTCGAATTCCCACAGGCTGTGCAGGCTTGAACCATGCATCACGTGGAAAGCCCCTGAAAAGGAGTGCTGATGTATCGCTGGAATACCTTCCACCCAAAAGAGCACCTCGATGCGGACATCACGACTCTGATACATGGTGATTGGAGGCTGGCCGAATTTGGCAGCGATGTCTACCTGACCGGGTAGTCGCTCACAAGTCAGGCCCCAGCGAGTCACATCCCAAAACGAAACGTATTGGTGAGGTGGCAAGTCGGAGAGGGCCCGCATTGCGACCTCGGGGAACTCCCTTTCGTTGTAGTTTCGTTCCTTCCATAGGCGGCTAACCAGCGAGCCGAGCTGCTGAAAGAATTCCATGAGTCGCCTCCGCTGACGTTAAGAGTTCTGCTTGGCTGCAGGATAGTTCATCCACTCAGGCACTAGCCACCCGCCATTTCGTGCCAAATCCATGCGCTGTGCGACTTGGAACCCATCGGGATCCATCGCCAGTTGATGGCGGCCAAGCCAGCCTGTCACGAGATGACCTTCAGGATCGCCCTCTCGGCTGCGAGCAGACCACCATTCAAGAACGTTGCCGCTATCTAGCAATTTTTCAAAGAGTGCATCTGCTGTCTTCCAATCGGTGTTGCATTGAATCCCGCGAGCTAGTCGGAGGGCTTGGTTGGCAAACGCGAAGGAGTCCCTTTGTTTCAGATGCTCGGAAAGTAGTTCATCAAGCGACGGACATGAAGCATCAGGGATCTCACCACGTCTCACGAGATAGGCGAGGTTCAACGAGGCAATAGGATTGCCTTGGCGACGTGCCTCTTGGAACAGAACAGAGGCCTCTTTCGCAACTCCACACGATGCTTTTGTGGTGGCCGTGAGCGACTTTTGGTACAAATAAAGGCCAAGCTCAAGCAATTGGTCCGCGTTCGTGGCGCCAGCACGTCGTAACCAACGAAGGCCCTCCTCGCGGTCCTGGTTTAGACCCCAGCCAGAAAGCTGATAGGTACCTAGCTTTATCATTGCGATCTGGCTGCCCTGCCGAGCAGCTTCGCGCAGCAAACGTTCACCGTGTTCAGGATCAGGCGCCAGGCCATTACCTGTTATAAGTCTGGTTCCGAGGTTGACCATGGCAGGACGATGTCCGCGTTCAACAGCAGTGCGGAGCCATCGTTCACCTTCTGCAGAAGATCCAGGCGTTTCGTTTTCATCGAGCTCATACTCTGCAAGCTTTTCCATGGCAAAGGGATTGCCCAATTCGGCTGACTTCTTGAGCCAAGCTAGCCCCTCTTCGATTGATTTCGGCAGACCATCGCCAGTCAGCAATCGCAATCCTAGCTTCTCCATTGCGTACAAGTCGCCGTCCTGAGCGCGGTTTCGGAGCCATCGTTCGCCATCACTTGGTGAACTTTCGAGCCATCCCCGGAAGCTCGAAGGCGAAACAATGTTCTTTACTGAGAATTTCCCTTGTCTTTTGAGAGAAACAATTGAGTCCAGACCGAGGTCTAGAGTGGAAGGCTTAGTGGTAGTTTCAGAATTCCTGGCGACTGTAGCGGCTGTATTCGTTACCGTCATCGAACGGAACCTCCAGAGTCTCGATTCTTTCTTCTTTGTCCCCAAACCTTCGGTACGGGCTTCACTCTGTAGAGGGCTGGGCGGTTGGATGTATTTCTCATCTTGTTCGCGATGGTGAGTGATGGCAGCTACTGAGTCAATTAGAAAGAGGACGCCGATTCGGACAAATAGACGCCGATTCGGACAAATAGACGCCGATTCGGACAAATAGACGCCGATTCGGTCATCCATGGGGCTTAAGGAGATGATCTAACTATTTAGATGCTGTCTCTTGAGAGGGAAGAGAAACCTTGGTTCCCCGTTGCGGGAACCGGTCTGTTGTGCAGAAAAGCGTACAGGCCTTCCGCGCGAATCAGTTGATCGTGCGTGCCTTCTTCCTCAATCGCCCCTCCATTTAGCACGATGATGCGGTCAACCCATTTGAGCGCGGATAACCGATGTGAAATAAAGACGATGGTCTGATGGGGAAAGTGATTGGTCAGATTGGCAAAAACCCTTCGCTCGGCCGGCACGTCAAGGGCGGATGTCGATTCATCGAGCAAAAGTAAGGATGGATTCTGCAGCGCCGCCCGAGCTAAAGCGAGACGCTGGCGCTCGCCGCCGGAAACAGCATTGCCTCTGGGACCTAGCGGTGTATCCCATCCATTCGGCAAGCGATGGAGCAACTCTCCGAGATCAGCAATTTCGATCACGCGATTGAGTTCCTTGGTTGTTGCGGAGGGCTTTCCGAGCAGGAGATTCTCTCTCAGTGTGCGGTCGAATAAGACGGCTTCCTGCATGAGGTAACAGACTTTCGTTCGAAGGCTTTCCAGGCACACATCTCGGACGTCGATTCCATCGATATACACAGAGCCTTGGTTCACGTCGTACAACCTGGCGATCAACTTTGCGATCGTGCTCTTGCCACTGCCGCTGAGGCCGACCAGTGCGATTTTTTCACCGGGTTGGAACTTGAGACTAAGCCCGGCCAACACACGTCGCCCATTCCGATAGGAGAAAGAGACATCCTCCATCTCAATGTATCCCCGAATTGACGAGGGGAGATGCACCGCGGTCGGCTTTTCCGGGACGGTGGGAATCATTTCGATGACTTCCAGAATTCGCCGGATACTAGCGCTCAGGCGGTTGAAACGAGAGTAGATTTCCACGGCGGCATGCAGCGGATCAAACAATCTCGCCAGATAGCTGTAGAATGCAACGAGGCCGCCAACAGTCAAAGCTCCGATGAATACTTCGTAGCCGCCATAGCCGAGAATGGCGATTGTGCCTAAAGCGATGACCACCATATAGCAGGTCCTGAACAATATCTCGACCACGTTCCGATGATTCAATGCCTTCACTCTTGCCGTGGCCCGTTCCAGGAACGCCTGAGTTTGGCTCCTCTCCTGGTGTAGGAGCTGGATTTGTATAAGGGAAGCCAAATGCTCTTGGAGAAAGCTACTCTCTTTACTGGATTGCTGCTGGGCAGCGTCAGACGCTCTACGGAGTTGATTTTCGAAGTGCCTCCTGAAGGCGAAGAAAAAAGGCATTAGCGGAAGAACCATGCAGGTCAGCCGAAAATCGAGAACGAACATTGTTCCTACGACAAAGATCGTATTGAACGCTGTCTGGAGAACATACGGGAAAAGATTCGATCCCAATTCGGCCACTTGATCGACATCCTGTTCCATTCGATACAGCCTTTCACCGACAGGCGTTGTCTCGTGATAATCGGCTGAAAGCCGATTCATCTGCTCCAGGATGTTCAGTCGGATGCGGAACACGAGATCCTGCACGGTACGGAAGCTTACGAGGCCGGCGAGTGCAGAGAAACCCAGTCGACAGACGTAGATTCCGAAGAAACCCGCGGCAGCCAAGAGCAGCAAACGCAAATCCTTCTTGGGAAGAACTCGGTCGATGAGCCACTTGATGAGCAAGGGATCGAGGAGAAACATCAAGCTGCTGAGGACGATCAGAGACACGCTGAGGAGATGGGCACGCAGGAGAGGCCGAAGCTGGCGGCCAAACCATCGGAGCTGCGTGTCGAGCTTCGGATTCAAGAGTGCTCCCCCTGATCTTTCGATTAGCCGTTTAAGAAACCCGAATAACCAGTTGATGACGGCAGTTGAAGGTTAACGGCGTCCCCAGGAAGGATGGAGATAAGGCTAATCACTGGAAAGTGTATATGTGCCTGGTTCCTCTAAACCTTTCTCTTCCTTGCCGCGCGAGCTTTTCCCTGGACGCTAAGTGCACGTGTGCGGCCTTGGGTACCAATTCGCTCATCTTCAGCCAGTAGTCGATAAATTCTTCGAGTTGTAACGTTCGCACTTCTGTGCCCAATCCCACGACAACTTCGGGGTTGATGTAATTTAGGTGGGTGAACGTAATCTTCAGGCCGTGTCTCTCCAAGCCCCAGGCCATTGGCAGCCTATCCTTTCCTATGCAAGCCGCGAAGCAAGTCAACACTAAGTGCACATCTGCGGCCTGTCGGCCCACTTTAAGCATGTCCCGCCAGAAATTGATAAATCCTTCCAGATCCTTCCAGTTGGAACGTTCGCGCTTCCGAGCCCAAAGTGACGACAACTTCAGGATTCTTGTGATCCAGGTGGGTGAACGTGATCTTTAGGTCGTATTCCTTTATGTGGTAGACCATTGCGGTTCTATCCTTTTCGACAGAATCCTTAGGAGCCGGTCAACAGGATCGTCCTTTTGCGGCATCGTCATGTGCGCGAAGCGACTTTAATGTGTCTGTCTGCGAGACCAATCACCCCCCACAGAACTACGCCTGCACGGTTTCGATCCCTACACTTTCACGAAACCACGCCGTGGCCCGACTTAGTTCCGCCTTGGCGACACGCCCTCGAGTGGCCGCACACGTCAGGCTGCGAACTCTCTTCGCCGGCAGAACGTCCTGAATTCCATTGGGCTCAAGTGAAAGAGTTCTTTAAAGCTTCTTGCGAATTCGCTGGTCCTTTGATATCCGGCGTCTACTGCAACGGCTTTGATGGGCATATTTGTCACCCACAATTGATCTGCTGCCACGACCAAGCGTCGATTCTTTGCGTACTCCCTGACGCTAATTCTCGTCAACCCTTTGAATAGCCGACGCGCCTGACGACCAGACATAGTCAGCCCAAGCTGGATACACAGGTCATCGAGGCTCCCACTGACTTTGCCAGCGTGACTGTCGATGAACTCAGTGAGTTTCTTTGCGCGCCAGTCCATTTCAGCTGGCAAGGTGAATCTTCTCCGGAGAAGTCGATCAAAAAAAGCGTCCAAAGTGTCCATCATTTTGATATCAGGTCTCTCGTAGGTCATTGGTCTTCCTTCCCGATCTCTAGTCCTTTTTGGGACTGGGCCTATAATCCCAAACGTCTTACTGGATGCGATCTCCCAATAAGCGCCGGCTGGACCACTCTGTTGTGTGGCTCCGCTGTTGGCAACTGGGCGGGCGGAGCCTTCTATCAGCACAACTCCCCAAATTCCCTACCAAGGGTCAGCAAGATCGGACATCCGAAGACAGATGTCTTCTCGTGCCAATCTTGCGCCGGATATTTCTTTGGTTCTGAACGGGACGACTCGCGAGCAACAACACAAAAATCTGAAGCCGGGGGCTTCTAGAGTCGAAGCCGCGAACACGGGCGAAGACCTCGCGTTTTCCGTACAGCCGTCAGACCGCAAAACATGAGGCCCAACAGATCAGGGATCCGGTCCCGCTCTAGGTCCAAGATTACTTCCGCTGTCTCGATAGCAAGGCTGCCCTGCAACACCCTAGCCTCCTTCTCCAAAAGCTTTGAACGATTCACTGTGGCCATTGCTTTGAACTAAGCGCAATCGTTGCAGCTTCTCCAAGCACTCGACCGTGTCGGCCTTGAGCTCCTCGGTGGAGACCTTGAAGTTAGTTTCGAGCGCTCCCACTATGCCTTCGAGACTAATTCCCGACGGACACAATTCGATCGTCAGCCATATATGCGCGGCTACTACATTCAGGCTGTAACAAAGACCTTTATTGATATCGAGAAGTACGCTGCCGTCCTCAGTAGAGGTTGCTCGAACATCGGGGGAAACCTTCCACTTGATGCTCTTGTCGTCTTCCACGGTGTTGCTCCAAGGTTGAGATTCAAGACTGATAGCAAATTTTTCCTTGACGAATACTTGATGGAATTGAAGCAGCGTGCATTGAGGCAATCCTGATGGCATCCGTACGGGGATCTGGGCAGGGAATTGCCCGCGGCGCCCTATTCAGTGAACGAGTGCGAAGCTTGTACGTGAATTGAGTTAGGTGTGTTAAAAAAGTCGGAATAGGTTGCTTCAGCAACCTGTTAACCTTGCTTCAATATTACGAGCTGGTTGCTATCCCGACCGGGAGCGTCATTCCGTTCGCATAGGCGGTTTTGTGGTTACAATGTATTCCGCCACTTAATGGCGGGTTACACCGTGAAAAAGTGAAAGGACCCTTCCTTTAGCCGAGTAAAGGTTGTCGTGGCAACCGCCGAACCTCTGTGTTCAAAGAGCGCGCTCCGGCCAGCAAGATCTGCGAGAGCCTGGGACTTCACATCTAACCAGAGAGTGCCGTAATTCCTCACAGCAATTGCTTCTCTCAAGTCGCGCTGCTTTACAGAATCCAGATCAATGCTGCCCGAGTTCGTTCACACGATTTGATCCTGCTCATGTTCCGATTGCAGTCCTGCACATGAAAATCCATCACGTTCGACTGTGCGACATCAGCGATGCGTACCCCAAGAGCTTGAAGTGGATTTCGGTGGGGATATTTGGGTTCCAAATCTGGCCGATTTATGGTCGAAATAACAGACCATTATTCGTGCGCGGTCAGTAGCTCGTCTGGGTGGCTAAGTGGAGATTTGAATGGCTAA
>WNFJ01543475.1_pt1 | contig 13808 bp, 10 predicted proteins | sample 5400461 | NCBI WGS metagenome assembly WNFJ01 (sample SAMN13153349, study PRJNA577476) | soil metagenome | isolation source: 115 cm saprolite on Douglas fir-dominated hillslope | place: USA:California | collected 2013-09-17 | reverse complement strand
TCCACCGAAGCGACAACGCTCGGCTTCCTTGACGCCGAGCGTTTTTCCGCACGCGCGCCTTGTAGATAGCCACGGTCGCGCGCTGAATTTCGCGCAGTCATGCGCGGGATGCTCGCTCGTCGGTGATCAAGTTCATGTCCCCAAACTAAAGAAAAACTCGCCCCGTTCATTGACGGTGCCAATCTCTACGCCACCGCGAAATCGCTTGGCTTCGACATCGACTACAACAAGAGGTTTTTACGCGAGTTTCAGTCGCGCGGCGATCTGCTACGGGCGTTCTATTAGACCGCCGTCATCGAAGATCAGGAATTTTCCTTGATTCGGCCACTGATCGACCGGCTCGCCTACATGGTTACACGGTCGCGACTAAGCCGACCAAAGGGTCCGCCGGGACTTTCGTCAGCCGGTTCGGCCAAAGAATTAAGGCAGGGGCCGCAGGCTAACCCTGCATCTTTTCGCAGGCGGCAGTGATAGAATCAACAATCAGGGCGATCAGTGCCTCGCATTGGAGGTCCATGTGCCGGCGGGCCGACGGTTTCAGCTTGTCCTAATCAAGCCATCGCACTACGACGACGACGGGTACGTGATCCGCTGGTGGCGCGCATTGATCCCATCGAATTCGCTCGCCGCAGTATACGCAATTGCGGCCGATTGCGCGCAGCAACAAGTCCTCGGACCGGACGTCACCATCGACATCGAGGCCATCGACGAGACGAACACGCGGGTGGACGTGGCTTCGCTCGTCGCCCGTCTCCGGCGTCACCGCAATTTCGGACTTGTCGCGCTAGTCGGAGTTCAAACCAACCAGTACCCGCGCGCCCTCGATATCGCTCGGCCGTTCCGGACCGCTGGTATATCTGTCGCAATCGGCGGATTTCACGTATCCGGCTGCCTCTCCATGCTGGACGGTCGCGCCGTCGGGCTCGATGCCTGCCGGGAGCTGGGCATCTCGATATTCGCTGGGGAGGCCGAGAACCGGCTCGACATGCTCTTGCGCGACGCCGCAGACGGCCGTCTGGCTGCGCAATATGATTTCATCAAAGACCTGCCGGAGCTGGCGGGCACACCGGTTCCGTTCCTGCCGAAGCAATATGTGGCGCGGACGCTGGGCCTAAGCGCGAGCTTCGATGCGGGCCGCGGCTGCCCCTATCAATGCTCGTTCTGCACCATCATCAACGTGCAAGGCCGCAAGTCGCGCTTCCGCTCGGCCGATGACATCGAGCATCTCATACGGCTCAATTGGGCGCAGGGCATCCATAAATTCTTCATCACCGATGACAACTTCGCGCGGAACAGAGAATGGGAGTCGATCTTCGACCGCCTCATCCTGCTGCGTGAGAGAGACGCAATCCCGCTCGGCCTCATGATCCAGGTCGACACCTTGTGCCACAAGATCCCGAATTTCATCGAGAAAGCGAAACGCGCAGGTGTCACGCGCGTGTTCATCGGCCTTGAGAACATCAATCCGGACAACCTCGCGGGGGCCAAGAAACGGCAGAACAAGATCACCGAATATAGAAGGATGCTGTTGGCCTGGAAGGCGCAGGGCATAATCACGCTCGCGGGCTACATCCTGGGTTTCCCCTCGGATACCCCAGAGACTATTCGACGCGACATCGCGATCATTCAGGAGGAGCTGCCGCTCGACATCGTCGAGTTTTTCTGCCTCACCCCGCTGCCGGGCTCGGAGGACCATCAGATTCTCTGGAAAAAAGGCGGCGTGATGGATACCGACCTCAACCGGTACGACGTCGAGCATGTCTGCACCGGCCATGCGCGCATGAGCCGAGAACAATGGGAGGCGATCTATCGCGAATCCTGGTCACTCTATTACACGCCGAAGCACATGGAGACGATACTGCGCCGCGCGGTGGCGACCGGCGTATCCGTCAACAGCCTCATCAAGGTGCTGGTCAATTTCGCGACTACGGTGTGGCTCGAGAACGTGCATCCGCTGCAGGGCGGCATTCTCCGGCTCAAGCATCCTTCGGAGCGGCGCCCGGGTCTGCCACGAGAACGCGCTTTCATTTTCTGGCCACGGTTCGTTTGGCAGACGCTGAGCAAGCATGTGGTCATCGTGGGGATGATCGCGCGCCTTTTTTTGCTCAAGCTCGTGATTACGCGCGATCCCGCCGCTCGGACGTACACGGACATTGCACTCACCCCCGTGAACGACGGCGATGTGACGCTCAATCTCCTCACCAGCACGACCGGGGCGCACGCTGCAATCGCGCATTTGAAAAAGGTCGCCGCGCTGACTCATAGTGCGTAGCGGTTCCGAATGCATTTGCTTTTATTCGGATGACGCTGCTCTCGCAGCAATCTGAAGGAAGTCAGATCGCTGTGACTGGGATGCTTCCCAAAGATAGAAAGCCGATAGAATTCCGACGATCCCACACCTCATCCACTGCGGCGACGTCGAGACCGTGACGGGGTTCATCGGTAGAATCGCTCCTTGAACTCAGCGGCGGTCCAAGACTGGACGAACCCCAAGCACGCTTCCGACTCCTTGCCAGTAGCCACACACGCCTGGAAAAAAGCATCATATTGGCGTCCGCAGTTTCGTACCAAAATCACCCGCAGCGCATCGTCAACGTTGGAGGGGTAGCTGCCAGATTCCAGTTCTCGAGCCACGCAATTCTTCACGCCTTTAAAAGCCCTGGCAACGGCGTGATCTAAGTGTCCAAGCCTGTGCTGCCAGTTCGGCTGAGAATTCGCGGATAGTATCGGGAACAAAAGGGTTGCTACGATAGCGGCAGCCCCAGTTGCGGAAATACGCAAGACCGTCACGAACCGCGACCCAACAATCATCTTAGCCATGGGTCATTTTGACATCTTCTGTCAAGCGAACGCGCTGAGGGGTAGTGGGTCAGTTTGATCGTACCTGAGTCCACCTATGTTTCGGGCGGGCCGTAATACGCCTCGATCCGGTATCCATCCGGATCGATGATGAAGGCGGCGTAATAGCCGGGGCCGTAGATCGGGCGCGGACCGGGCGCACCGTTGTCCTGCCCGCCCGCGCGCAGCGCTGCCGCGTGAAAGGCATCGACCGCCTCGGCGCTCGGTGCCACGAAGCAGACGTGCAGACCCGACTTCTCGTCGGCAGGGACGGGACGCTCGGCGGAGACAATCCAGAAAGCGATGTTATCGCTCCCATACCCATAACCCAGCATTGTTCTCCCAGGCCTCAAACACCGGTATCCGAGCGCCGCCAGCGCCGAGTCGTAAAAGCCCTTGCTTCTTTCGAGGTCCCTGACCCCGATTGAGAGATGAGCGATCATTCCCGCAGCCTGCTGGTCAAATTGACCCACTACCCGCTGAGGCGCGAATTGACCAGTCTGCCACCCTGCCCCTTACGCGACGAACCGACACTCGGAGGCGGGTGTGCGCGTATCCATGTTGCGACCGCGGTTGAGGTGATCGTCGATCTCCGCGGCGCAGCCGATCATTCGGCCATAGAGGAATACCGTGAATGCCGCCGTCTCGAGATCACGTTCCCCGAGCGCTCCGCTCTTGTAGTCCTTCCATAGCAGCGCAAGCAGGAGCGCCGCTATCACGGCGTCGACATTGACACAGAACACATAAGGAGACGCGCCGACGTCGTAAAGCGCTTGGACCAGCTGCCGGTAAAAGTCGTGAAAGATGTTGTAGTCGCCGCGTTCTTCCATGATCTTGGCGATGAACCGCTCGCGCGGATCGTGATTGATCGGGTTGCCTTTGAACACGGGATGATGCACTCCCGGCAGTGCGCGCGGGCCGCCGGTGCCGAGTTCCTTTCCTTCCGCCTTCTCGCGCACGTAAGCCTTGGCAAAATCGGTCGCCATCGCCTTGAGATCGAGGCCGTGCTTGGGATCGGTCGGATCCTCGAGGTTCTTGTCCTTGAACTGGTCGAGCAGGAAAGCCATGCCTTCGAATCCGTTGCCGCCGTGGCTATAGCCGGTATGGGTCAGGAACCCGACCATGGCCTTGTTGAGCTGCACGCGGCCCGGCGTCTGTGGGCCGTCGGCTGCGACGGCGCCCTTGGCGCCCTGCGCTGAAATTGCACCCGGACCGTTCGAGATCAACAAGCCGATCAGGATTTGCAACGGCCGCGCCTCCGCCTCCGTCGGCTTCTTGCCGGTCATTGCCAGGAAGGCCAGATCCGCCATGGTCCACGTCTCGAACCGCTCGTCGCGCGGGATGCCGCAGAGCGAACCGCGCTGATGCTGCGCGCCGGGAATGGAAGCGCCGATCATCACGCCGTAAAGCCGTAGATACCAAGGCAGCGTGCGCGCGGTGATCCTCGAGATGCGTTTGCGCATCAAAGGGCCCCAAGCAATCGTCGTAGCAAGCGCGGCCAGAACGGCATCTCGATGAACCGGCGCGGAAAAACTCTCCAGGAGCTTGAGGAACAGCGACTTTGCGCCTCGCGCGCGGACCGCCTTGATCATGAGGGCGGGCCGAACGTCCCGATCCGTTTCGGTTGCGAGGAACAAGGCCTTGGTCTTGTCGCTCACATCGACGTTGCGCAAATCGAAGCTCTCGTCGCGCGCGTCGGTGAGACCGCTGTGGGCGAAGAGATCGATGAGGGCGTCGGTGCAGGCAAGCGCTCGCTCGACCCTTTTTGGCCCGATGATGCTCGCCGCCGCGGCCATGACCGTGTTCGGCGCATTGCCCGCCTCGCGCGCCGCGTCGGCGGCAACGAGCGCCGGATCGCCTACCAAATTGACCTCGGCGGCGACCGCGACATCGAGTAGCGCACGGTCGTTCGCATCCGCGATCTCGTGCACGAGCGGAAGCGCGAAGTTCGCCTCCAGCGGCTCGCGGGCGAGATCGAGCACTGGGACGCCGTGCACGCTCGTCACCTGCGTCTTGTCATCCATGACCGAAGCGCCGGAGCAGTCCTTCATGGTTTGCCGCGGGATGACTGCGCCGATCTGCCTGTTCAGCGCCGCGATCTGGGCATCGTATGGGGGCATCGCCGCGACGACGCCGAGATCGAGCTGCTGCGGCAACTTGATTCCCAGGTTCGAGCCGAACCACGGCTTGAGCGCCAGGTTTCCCTCCGGGGCGAAGTCATGCCGGGTGGCGTTCTCGCGCATGACCGCGGTCAGCGCCGCCGGGATATGAGCGATGTTGGTGACGACGGCTCCTTTCGCCGAGAACACCGGCTTCTCGGGCGTGAAGATGCCGTCGACGCCGAACATCTCCATGAACCAGCGTTCCTTGGCGACGGCATCGTCGGCGCCGCCCGACATCGCGCCGGCATGACCGACGGCGCGGGTCAACTTGCTCTTCCAGCGTCCAACCACGCAGGCCACGAGCGGCTTGGTGAAGTGGGCGTCGACTTCGTAGTAGCCGCCCGGCTCCACGTAAAGCACCGCCGCCTTGCTGCGCGCGTCGTTGGCGAGCGCGAAAGCGAACTCGGGCGCGGCATAGTGGATGTAGACATCCTTGCCGCTCGAGATCAGCGTGGTGGTGCCCCAGCCGGCCATGCGAAGATAGGTGGCAATGGTCGTGGTGAAATTGCCGGAATTCGAGAGGATCGCGATCGATCCCTTCCTGAGCGCCTCGTCGGGACTGTCGCCGCCCAGCGCGCCGCCGATGCGCACTTCGTTCCAAGCATCCGCCACGCCCAGGCTGTTGCCGCCGAAAATGTCGATGCCGTTCATCTGCCCCATGGCGCGGATCTCGCGGGCGTCATGCACCGACATCTTCTCGGTGACGATAAAGACCTTCTCGAGCGCCGGATTCACCCGGATCAACTCGGCCACGCCATCGCGCGCCGCGGCGGGCGGGAGATAGATCACGCCGCAATTGAACCCATGGCCCGCCTCGAGCCCTTCGAGCACGCTGTTGTAGACGGGGATGTTCCCTTTCGCCGTCTGCATGAACTGCCCGCGCCGACCGGGCGAAGTGCCGAATACGACATTGCCGCCGGAATAGGCGTGACCGACCGGCGTGACGCTGCTCGACTCGCCGCCAAGGATGTTGAGCACGCACACGCGGTCCTGGCGGGTGGCAATCTCGGCGAGCGAGCCGATGCCGACGAAGTATCTGAAGCTGCCGACGCCCCGCTTCTGCATGATACGCTCCTGGGAACGAAAACCGTTGCGAATGCGCTGAGCAAAACTCGCTGCCGTTCACGCCGCCATCACCTTGGCCGGCTCGGCGATCCTGAGATGCTTGGCGATCTCCGCGCGGCCGCCCGCTCTCATCCACGTGTCGACTGCGCGCGCGTAGTTGATCACCTCGCTCATGTCCGAATCGAAGCCGAAGATGCGGTACGGCAGGCCGAGCGCCTCCATGGTGTCGCGCATGGCGCCCATGCCGCGCACGAGATTTGGCCCGCCGCGGCCGATGACGACGAAGAGGGGGGTCGGGCGGTTGCGGCTGAAGTACTCGCGCAGCGCATCCGCCATGGCGCGGAATGTCTCGAAGATATCGGTATTGTTGGACTTGCCGCCGATGATGAACAGCACATTCGTCTGCTTGAGCCAGTGCTTGAAACAGATCTCGGCGACCGCCTTCATCTTGGCGTAGGGCGGATTGCCGCCGAAGTCCGACGAGATGATCGCATTGTCGCCGAGAAGCTCGGTGACCAACGAGTTGGCGCCGCCGCCGAAGGTGGGCGCCAGAATGGTTCCCTCGGCGTTGATGACGTAAACGTCGCTTTGGCCCTGGTAGGTGCGCAGCTGATTGATCTCGTGCTCGAAATCGGAATAGTCCACCGCAAACAGATGTTGAGGGAGTTGAAGGCGCTGCCAGCGAGGATCATCGCGGTCGAAGCCGCACTTGAAGTCGCAGGCGACCGGCGTAAGCCTGCCCGAACGGTCGGGGCGCATGCGGATCGGGTTCAGCTCGAGCGTCGTCATCCCGTAGTCGTGGAAGAGCTCCCAGAGCTTCGGCAGATGCTGCACCAGCGGCGAGATGATTTCCTTCGGCGCCTGCAGATTGGACAGCGCGTTGGCTACGACAAAGGCCTTGAAGCCGGTCAGCGGATCGAACGGAACCTGCGCAACTTGGGATTTATCTAGCTCTTCAATGTCCATACCGCCGTGGTGGGTCAACGTCATGGTCGGCGCGCGGAAGTGCGTCGAGTCCGTCAGTGAGAAGTACACCTCGTGCTCGGCCGGTACCGCGCCTTCGAAGGTGACGCCGTTCGCCTTGGCGAACTGATTGCCGTGTCGATGCTCGACGAAGTAGAGCCGCTCCTTCTCCTTGAGCGCGGTCTTGAGATCCTTGGCCCGGCCCAACAAGCCTGCCTTGCCCTTCTTGCCCACTCCGCCCTTGAATACGGGCTTGATGAACACCGAGCCATGGCGCTCGATCAGCGCTTTGATCTCGTCCTCGCTCGCGTCCGAACCCAGCACCTCGGCAGCCGGGAAGCCGACGAATTGCAGCATTCGGCTGCCGTAAAGCATGCCCGTCACTTGCATGTTTGCGCTCCTTCCTCGGCCCCTTCGGTCGGGCTCGCTCTTCGAGCTGCCTTGGAACTCAGGCGATCCGACCCAACAACACGAGAACCAGCGTGACAGTGATGGCGCCGCCGATGCGGGTCGCTATCTGCGCGAAGGGCATCAACTGCATGCGGTTCGCGGCCGTGAGGATCGCGACATCGCCCGTGCCGCCCTGCCCGCTGTGACACGCGTTAACGATGGCCGCCTCGATCGGATACATGTTGAGAAGGCGGCCGACGAAAGCGCCGGTAGCCATCAGCGTCGCCACGGTAAAGAAGATCGTGATCATGTTCGGGATGTTGAACGCCGCTACCAGCTTATCCCAAGGAGTCAGCGAAACACCGATTGCGAACAGGAGCGGATAAGTGACCGCCGTCGAGAAGAACTTGTAAACCACGAAACCGCCCTGCTGCAGATGCGGCGACACTGCGCTCGTCAACTTCGCAAGCACTGCCAGGAACAACATCGCCACCGGCGCCGGCAGGCCGAACGAGCGGTGGCACATGACCCCCATGAGATACAGCGTGATCGCGGCAAGTCCGGCCGCCGCGATCGTGCTCACGTCCATGAAACCGCCGGTTTCATCCTCGACCTCCTCCCTGGCGGGATCCATCTCGTCGTGCTCGTCCGGCTGGAGACGTCCTTCGCCTGTCAAGTGCGGATAACGTTTTCCGACAAAGTTGAGGAAGCCAGCAAGCAGGATCGCGGTGAGGCTGCCGAGCATGACGGGCGGCAGAATTTGCGCGAACAGGTCACCCGGAGGTTGATTCAGGATTTCCGAATACCCGACCGACAGTGGAATGGCTCCTTCGCCGATGCCACCGGCCATGATCGGAATCACGACGAAGAAGAACGTGTGATGAGCGCCGAGGCCCAGTAAGGTGCCGACGCCAGTTCCCACCAAAGCGGCGACTACCGAGCCGACGGCGAGCGGCACGAATATCTTCAAGAAACCCTTCACAAGGACGTGGCGATCCATTCCCAAAATGCTGCCGACGATGATGCACGCGATAAACAGGTACAAAAAGTTCGTGTATTTCGTGAATTCAACGACGGATTTTTCGATCTGGGGCGGCAGCAGCTTGTAGTAAGCGAGGGCCGAAGGAATGAAAGTCGCGAAAATCGCAGCGGCGCCGATGTTGCGCAGCACGGGCATTCGTTTGCCGATTTCCGCACACGTGAAGCCCCCGATCACGAGGACCGCAATCATCATCGAGATTTCGCCCTTGATGTCGCCGGTATAGACGAAACCCACAATGAGCGCGAAGAGCATGACGTAGATCGGGACCGGAATGATCCCGATCCTGGTGTCCATGATTCTCCACCAGCCGGTCGGCCACCACGGTTCAACGTGCGAGGGAACCGGGAAGACCGATGTTTTTTCCGGCTCGGTCGATGGCGCAGCCGAGATGCTCTGTTGCAAGCCGTCCTCCCATCCTCTCCACATTCTTATCGTTTGGATCTCATATTTTTATTGTTTGGCGGCCCTTCGCATGAGGTCGCAAAGCGTCAATCCCTCGTCGACCGGAGATCGATCTCGGGTCTTCGATCGTCGTTCTCCAGCCCAGCATCGTTTGGATCGTCGAATAGAACCGTCGCCCGTTTCACGAATCGATCGTCGAATGTTTTTTGCAGGTTGATGTCGGCGCTCTTGAGCTCCGGATCGAAGGTCACCAGCATGTCGCGTGCACTTTTCATGCCCGCGGGCGTGATCATGCCGGTCTTCGAGTAGACGAGCAGGTTCGCCCTCAGCGCCTTGACGTAAATGTCTCGATCGCCGAAAAAATACTCTTGTGGAACGGTATTGACGATTTCGTCCGTCGTAGCGGTCGCGATCCATTTCAGAGTCTTGTAGAAGGCGTTCACGAGCGCCTGGATCGTGTTCGGGTTTGCTGCGATGAAGTCCTGCTTGGCGTAGAGCACGGCCGCAGGATTGGTGCCCCCGAAAATCTGGTAGTTCACCCGCGGGAAACGGGTATCCGCGACGACGCGTATCACTCCATCCTGCTGGAGCTTCGTGATGATCGGGTCGAGATTCGCCATGGCATCGAGCTCGCCGCTTTCCATCGCCGCGATTGCCGAAGGCCCCCCGCCAACTCCGACGAAAGACGCGTCCGCCGGGTTGAGGCCCGCCTTTGCCATGAGATACAGGACGAAGAAGTGTGTCGAGGAGTCAGGCGCCGTGACGCCGATTTTCATGCCTTTTAGATCGGCGGGCGAGTTGTATCGACGATCTTTGCGTACCGCCAGAACGATTCCGGGAAAGCGGCCAAGTTCGATGAGCGCACGGACGTCTTGGCCTTTGGCCTGCATTCGCAGCGTGTGCTCATAGGCGCCGGTCACGACATCGAGCGCGCCGCCGATCAAAGCGTCGAGCGCTTGCGCCCCACCCTCGAAGTCGGTGATCGAAACGTCGAGTCCATAATCCTTGAAGTGACCGCGACGCTCGGCCAGAGTCAGAGGAAGATAATAGAGATGCGGCTTGTTGCCCCGTCGAGTCCATAATCCTTGAAGTGACCGCGACGCTCGGCCAGAGTCAGAGGAAGATAATAGAGATGCGGCTTGTTGCCCACGCCGAGCCTGAGCGAAGCTTTTTCAAGCTGCTGCGCGCGACTCACGCCTGCGAAAGCGGTGAAGAAGGCCGCGCAAGCCAAGCCGGCCGTAAAGGTTCGGCGGTCCAAATCCATGACGTCCATGCTGCCCGTTCGTTCTCGCCAGCATAGCGCAACGCCAACCGCATTTCATCTCGGACCCATCGTACCCGTTGCCTTTGTCCTGCATCGGGCCTGTCTTCCCTTTGGGCTCAATGGCTGCGGGAATAGTCTCCGCTGCACGCATTGGCCGCCGGTTACGGCATAGGAGGCGATGAATGGACCTGCTGACACGACTGAAGGCGCAACCGCTGCCTTTCGCCGCTCTTCTCGGCATCGAGCTCCTCAGCGCCGAGCCCGAGAAGATCGTTGGCGAAATGACCGTTCGGCCCGAGTTCTGTACGCGCCCGGCGGTTCTCCATGGCGGCGCCATCATGGCCTTTGCCGATACGCTCGGCGCGCTCGCGACCATCGCGAATTTGAAAGATGGAGCGAGCACGACCACGATCGAAAGCAAAACCAACTTCATCGGCGCGGCAACGGTCGGCAGCCGCGTTGTCGGCGAGACGACGCCGGTCCACCGCGGAGGGCGCACGATGGTGTGGCAAACGCGCGTTACGACAATCGAGGGGAAGCTCGTTGCGATCGTGATGCAAACGCAGCTTCTGCTATAAGGCCGCTGCTGGAGTTGGCAAGCAGCCCCCTACTCCGCCAGCGGGATCACCGGAGGGGCGCCTTGGGTCCGCGGTTGCGGCATGAGGCGCCGCTCCCGGCTTCGTCGTCTCACTGGGACATCTCCCTCTCGCCATGCGTTTCCAGCAACGCGAGCAGGCGCTTGCGCATGATGAGTCCCGGCCGATCCGAGGGCATGTGCATCTCGATCTTGCGGGTGACGTCGACGATGGCGTCGGGGTCGGTGGACTCCAATATCTCGCGATCCTCCTCGATGATGGCCGCGTCCCAGTCGATCAGTTCCTGCGTGGAACAGTTCTCTTCTCGATCGTTGCGGAACAGGATTTGCACCAGCTGGATGCTGCCGTCGTCGATCGGGGTTGCCGAATTGAAAATGATATGCCGCAGTCCGGAAGGGTATTCGATATCGAGCGTCCGGCAGAACGGCATGAACCAGGCGTTGCGCATGTGACGCTTGGTGACGGGCTCGCTCGTGCCGGTCACGCGAAAGGCGGCCGGTGGATTGTTGATGGGAACGATCGTTTCGGCTTGGAAGCCGTAATCGGTTTCCACGAGCTCGTATTTTTCCGGCTTGGGCTGATCGAGCTGCCCGAAGGTCGATTTGTGAACGAAGGAGAAGTGCGAGTTGTCGAATGAATTCTCCATCATTCGCAGCGGTGCGGTGTTCCAGCGATCGTAGAACTGATGGATGCGCCGGTAGGATGGATCGCGGTCCTGCGGAAGGTCGGGGATCGGCAGCAAGGGGTCCTCGAGCGAAACCCACACGTATCCATAGCGCGTGTCGCAGTGGAAAGCCTTGACGCGCGCGTCGGGCAGCGGCTGATCGGGCGACAACTGCGGGATGCGTACGAGCTTGCCGGTGCGGTCGTAGGTCCAGCCGTGGTAGCCGCAGGTGATATGGCCCTTGTTGCTCCAGCCTTTCGACAGCTTGGCGGTGCGATGGCAGCAGCGGTCGGCAAGCGCTGCCGGTTTTCCCTCGCCATCGAGGAACATGACGATTTTCTCGCCGAGCAGGACAAACGGCTTCGGCCCATCCGCGAGCATGTCGATCGGCACGGTCGCATACCAGAAACGGCGGAGGACCTGTTGTTTGGTGCAGAGCATGGATGCTTCCTCCCGTGGGCTCCCGTGGGCTCACGATGCCAGACGCGTCACGACGCGCGCGGCGTCATGGCGAAGCTGCGCAAGGTCAATTCCAGGAATTGTACCATCGCTTACGACGATGCGGCCGCCGACGATCAGATGCCGCAGGTGGGCGTCGCCCGCGCAAACGACCGGTCCAATGAGCGGATCGTGCAGGCCGAAATAGCGCGGATGCGACAGGTCGAAGATCGCAAGATCGGCGAGCTTGCCGGGAGCGATCACGCCACCATCCTCGAAGCCGAGCACGCGGGCGCCATGGGCGCTCGCCCAGCGCACCACGTCCTCGACCGCGACCGCGCCGGCGCCCTTGACGGCCCGGTGCGTGTGCCAAGCGCTGTGCATTTCACTGATCATGTCGGCGGACTCGTTTGAGGCCGCGCCGTCGACCGCGAGCGAGACCGCGCCTCCCAGCGCCGCGAGCCTTTCCGCCGGCGCAATTCCCGAGCCGAGCCGGCAATTCGATTGCGGACAGTGCGCCATCCCGGTGCCGGTTTCGGCGAGAATGCGGATCTCCTCGTCGTCCAGGTGAACGAGGTGCGCCAGCCAGACGTCGCCGCCGAGATAATCGTGATCCGCCATCCACTGGACCGGCCGCTTGCCGAAATTGGCGAGACAGAAATCCACGTCGGCCGAAGTCTCGGACAAATGACCATGGATGCGCAGGCCCATGCGACGGGCGGCGGACGCGACGACCTTGAGCTCCTCAGCCTCGAGCGACCAGGGCGGCGTCGTCGGAGCGAATGCGACGCGGCGCATGCCGTCCGGCGAGGGGTCGTGATAGCGCTGCGCGCACGCTTCGACCGATTTGATCATTCGGTCGAGCGGCTCGGCCGGCGTCGGGATGAGATCCGGGGTGTCGAACGTGCGCGCCTTGGTCGCGCCGCCGCGACAGAAGACGAGACGTATTCCGAGCTCTTGCGCCACCTCGAAAATCACATGCGACGGGTCGAAACGATAGCTTTCGGCATAAAGATAATGGTGATCGGCGGCCGTTGTGGTCCCCGAGAGAAGCAGCTCCACGAGTCCGATTCGCGCGGCCGTGCGCAGCGCCTCCTCGTCGATCTTGTGCCAGTAGGAATAGGGCACTGCGCGCAGCCAAGCGAGCAGCGGGACGTCGATGCCGGCACGCACGCCTTTAAGGACGCACTGGAAGAGATGATGATGCGTCGAGACGAGGCCGGGATAGATCACGCAGCCGCTGGCGTCGATGAGGCGCTCGCCTGGCGCCGGTTCGAGCGCGCCGACCGCCGAGATGCGTCCATCGCGGATGCGAATCGCACCGCTCGCGCGCATCGCCTCGCCGCGCAATCCGGTGAAGATTCCTTGCGCGCCCTGGATGAGCATGGAGGTCATGCGTCGGCTCCCACCTCGCTTTCGTGCCAGGCGCCGAGCGCCAGCTTGGACAGCCCCACCATTATGGTGAACAGGCCCACGCCAGCCAGGGTGATGAGAAAGAGCGCGGCGAACATGCGCGGGATATCGAGCTGAAAGCCCGATTGGAGGATTTCATAGGCCAAGCCCGCGCTGCGTCCTCCGGTGCCGGCGACGAATTCGGCGACCACCGCGCCGATCAGCGCGAGGCCGCTGGAAATCCGCAATCCGCCGAAGAAATACGGCAGCGCGCTCGGGATGCGCAGTCGCCACAGCGTCTGCATGCGTCCCGCGCGGCTCATGCGGAAGAGGTTCACCAGGCCCGGATCGACGCTGCGCAATCCGAGCGTGGTGTTGGATATGATCGGAAACAACGCCACCACGGTCGCGCATACGGTCAAGGCGACCTGCGTGTTCTTGACCAGGATGATGATTAACGGCGCGATCGCCACGATGGGCGTCACTTGCAGCAGAACCGCGTAGGGAAAGAAGCTCATCTCGATGGCTCGGCTCTGCACGAACAGGAACGCGATCAGCGTGCCGATCACAATCGCCGCGAAGAACGCCTGCA
>WNFJ01555422.1_pt1 | contig 13809 bp, 12 predicted proteins | sample 5400461 | NCBI WGS metagenome assembly WNFJ01 (sample SAMN13153349, study PRJNA577476) | soil metagenome | isolation source: 115 cm saprolite on Douglas fir-dominated hillslope | place: USA:California | collected 2013-09-17 | reverse complement strand
CCGACATGGAAGATGTTTTCTTTCTTGCCCATGGCTTCCAGCGTGGGGAGAACCTGTTCAAAGATTTCGCGCTCGCCTCCTACCATGATGGTCAACGTACCATTGACAGCGCCCTGTGAGCCGCCGCTGACCGGGGCGTCGAGGAAGTGGACGCCGCGCGCGGATACCGTCTGCGCGAGTTTGCGGCTCACGGCGGGGGCGATGGTGCTCATATCAACGATAATCAGCCCCTTGCGCGCTCCCTCGAGGATGCCCTGGGGGCCGGTCACGACCTCTTCGACCTGGGGTGAATTGGGCAACATCGTAATTACGATTTCCGAGGCCATCGCTACCGCTCGCGGGGATGGGGCCAGCTTCGCGCCCGCGTTCAAGACTTCCTGCACTTCCGGCTTTTGCGGATGACGTGCATAGATAGTGACATGGTGTTCTGCTTTGAGTAAGTTGAGTGTCATGGGTCGGCCCATGACACCGATACCGATAAAACCGATCTGCATTGATGATATCCTTTCGTGTTACTGCCTTGATTGCTGCAAAGAGCTGGGATAGGGAGCCCTTGTAACTCCTACGCTACCCGATCTCCATGCAGCACACCGCACTCAGGGAGTGTGTGGCGGAGGCCCCGCAAGGAACCGCTGGTAGATGTTGACCGCGCTGTTCTCGTCGCGATCCATCACTAAGCCGCAGTTCTCACAGCGATACGTCCTTACCCAGAGTGGCATGTCCTGCTTGCGCTTACAGACGTGGCATATCTTCGTTGTATCGCGTTCGTCGATGGTAGTGAGTTCTTTCCCAAAGCGCAGACACTTGTAGGTCAGCATCTGCACAAAGCCGTAGAGACCCCAATCATTATATACCGCGCGATTGCGTCGTTGCCGTTTATCACGCTCTTTGGGGTTCTCGTTCTCTTTCTTCTTGATGACCATCTGCCGTTGGGAAAGATCGCCGATCACCACAGCCCTTGAAGCCGCCGACGTGGGAGAAGCGTCCCTGGTCGTTCACCCCTGTTGCTAACGTTTTGATACCCAGGTCAAAGGCGACGATGCCATCATTACGCATGGGGCGCGCCTTTTGTTTTTTTGGCCTCTTGCGGTGCTTGTTCCCAGCGTCTTTTTCACCTCGCTCTGAGTCGTAGACGAACGAACAATAATAGTTGCCGCACGCGTCCCTTGAGATGGCTACCTCACGAAAGTGGGTGGGTGGTTGCTCGGTGAGACGTGCCACGATGTTCGGATAGCGTTTGTTGCCGCCCTTACCACCTGTAGGCAGCACTATCGTTTCTCCGTCGATCTTGTCCAGGTACATAGCTGGATAGTGGAGTGTAAAGAACTGGTGGCGCGCCTTCACACGCGGGAACCCTGGTTTCTCGCCCGCTGCTACTCGACGGAAGAAGCCCTGCATAGCCTGGTCGAGCCTGAAGAAGACCTTCGTCAAGAGTTTGCCATAGACCGCGTTGAGTTCAGGGTCAAACGTCCTGCTTTCCTTCAGGGTCTTCTCGGCCTCATTGAAACGCCAGCGTTCCCCGCCCCGTAGCTTCATGACCCACCAGTTATACAGCCCGCGACACTTGCCCTGCATGAATTCGATGGTGGCAGCGTCCCGATCGCTCAACTCGATCTTGATTTTCCTACACAGTAACATATGTCACTCCTTTCTGTGTGTTCGATATTGTACCGGGCGCTTTGCTACGAGAAAACAAGGAATACAGCCCTGCCCACACATTTTTCACTGCAAATACATGGAAATGCATTTTTCCATTTTTCCATGTATTTAAGTATGCAGCTAAAAAGACGAAAAGTCAAGGGTTGCAATCGTGGAAATGCATTTCCATTGATCTCCCGTTGGTTGTGTGTTACTATACCCATGCGAAAGCATTTTGGTGAATGGAGTTGTAGTTATGACGGAATTTGAAAGGTTGCGGATCAGGGCAGGGTTAACAATCGCCCAGTTGGCCACGGAGGCAGACATATCCCGATCGACCATTGAAAAGATAGAAAAAGGCATCCCCGTAAGGGCGCCCCTGGCCTCTCGCGCATGTAATGTCTTGAGCCGTCACCTGGGATATGAGATCTTCTATGAGGATATCGGGATTAAAACTGTGTAGTTTAATTGGAGGGGCACATTTTGCTTGAATTCTTGAGGTATTACCCACATACAAACCTTCCACGTAACCTACAACCATTCACCTATTGCACCGAGGCGGAAATATGTCCGTGATTAGAGTACCCTTGGGTAAGTTCACTGAATAGGTTTGACCTATCTCCTTACTAATTGGTAGGATACGAAGTGACCGAGCCTGCATAGCATGATTAGATATGTGTAGGTAAAACAAGCTGTGAAAAATCTGATCGGAGGGAATTTAGTTGTTTAACTACCGAGTAGGTATTACATGTGTCGATCCCACAATACTGCAAAGATTAGCAAGTCTTCTGCAAGAACTCGAGTGCAAAATAGCAGAAGAAAATGGAGAGTATTTCTGGTCCTCCTCTTTTTTTGAAACTTCACCAACTGGAAGTGAGGTTGCTAAAAAAGCCGATCAATATCTTCCGGCACTTAATGGGCTTGTGAGATTATACCTTGCAACTGCTCCTAACATCGTAAGGAGCAATAAGATATTTTTTACTAAATGCTTCCAATGAAAAGCTGCGGAACCGGTGTTGCTTGCAGCAACCTCATGCTGGATTAGAGGCATGGTCTTAGGCAGGTATCCCGCAACCTCAATATGGAAGCATTTAGGTTCAGCGGAGCTTGCTTGCATGGAGCTAATCTGAGTGGGGCTCATATGAAATTGACTGTTTTCGCAAATATTGATCTTAGAAACGTCAGGGGGCTTGAGTCTGTAAAACATCATGGTCCCTCGACCATCGGAGCAGATACCCTCTCCCGTTCGGGTAGCAATATCCCCGAAATGTTTCTCAGGGAAGCAGGCGTTAGTGATGACTTAATCACCTACACAGTTTCTCTCGCCAAGAATCCGATCAAGCATTACAATTGCGTCATCAGTTATTCCAAGCACGACCAGGAATTTGCGGAACGCCTCTACAATGGCTTGCAACAAAGAGGGGTAAGGTGCTGGTACGCCCCAGAAGGTATGACGACAGGGCCCTTTAGAAGGCGCGTCGGGGAATCCTTTCATATCTATGACAAACTGGTGTTGATTCTCTCACAGCACTCTATACATGCTCGGTGGACCACACAAGCGGCTAAGGAAACTCTTTTCAAAGAAGGAAACAACCATACTCCAATTCTTTTCCTAATTCGACTTGATAACACTATTTTGGAAGAAGAAATGAGGCGGAGATTTCTCGGTCAAGTGCTTTTCGCTGAGCCTAGTCGAGACATTGCTGACTTCACGGAATGGATTTTCCAAAATAGCTTTCAGGAAGCGATCAACCGACTCGTGGTTAATCTCCAATCCAACACTTCTCCCGCTTGACCATACTTTAAGGCAGAGCGAACTGGAACGGTAAAGTGCGAAAATTGAGTGTGGAGAGAACGACAGCGAACGCCTATAGACGCTTCTTTCCGCTTCCCCAACTTTTCTTCGTCATTTGGCCAGGTTTCGTGTTATTCCATTTCGATGATAACCGCGCCGCCTTTCACGACGTCTCCCTCTTGATAATGTACCCGGCGTACTTTCCCTTCGTAGGGCGCGACGATGGTGTGCTCCATTTTCATGGCGCTGAGGATCGCGAGCACCTAGCGCGGCTGCACCTGCTGGCCCTCGCGCGCCTGTACTTTGACGATGGTTCCCGCCATAGGGGCAGTGAGGGTTTTTTGGGGGCTCGCTGCGTTGCTGCCGCGCGCGCTGGCGTCCACGTCGGGCGGTTGTCGCCGCGCAAAGCGGTAGAGGTGCCCGTTCAGCATGACTTGCGTCTCATTCCCGATATGTTGAGCATAGGCGCGAGTTTGCCTTACGCCTTCCCATATCAGCATGAATCCATCATTACCGGCGCTGTAACCTATCTCTCTGGCAAGCTCTCCTTGAATTTGTATGCGCCATGTGCCCGGTATATCAGGGGAGGGTGCCAGCGCGACATGGTACGATTGTCCGTTATGTGTATAAGTTGTGCTGCGCGCTGCGCCAAATATACGCCACTCGCCCAGCGTTTGCCAGGGGCTATGCACGCGCGCGGGTTCCCTGTTGGCTGCTCTATGCGGCGGCTGCTCGCTCAGATCGAGCAAAGCTGCTGCATAGAGCGCGTGTGGATCGGGCTGCGTCTCCTGTGATGATGGCTGCGCTCCAATCAGGGCGTGCGCTTCCAGGAAATTGGTATAGGTCTGGCCCTCGTGGAAGGCGGCATGGGTTGCGATGGCGAGCAATAGAGGGGCGTTGGTTTGCACCCCTAATACTGCCTGTTGCTCCAGGGCGGCGCGCAGGCGGGCGATGGCGGCTGGACGGTCTTCGCCATAAACGATCAGCTTGGCGATCATGGGGTCATAGTACTGGGTGATTTCGTCGCCGCTCTGGATTCCGCTATCAACGCGCACACCCGGCCCGGTGGGTGGCACAAAGGTTGAGACAATGCCGGTTGATGGCAGGAAGTTTTGCTGCGGGTCTTCGGCGTAGAGGCGCATTTCGATGGCATGACCGCGCGGGCTAATCCGTTCTTGCGCTAACTCGAGCGGTTCGCCCGCGGCTATGCGGATTTGCTGGCGCACGAGGTCCAGACCCGTCACCAGTTCCGTGACGGGATGCTCGACCTGCAGGCGCGTATTCATCTCCAGAAAATAGTAGCGTTTGTCGCTGTCGAGCATAAATTCGAGCGTACCGGCGTTCGCGTAGCCGGCGGCTTGCGCGATACGCACGGCTGCCGCGCCCATTTCAGCGCGCAGCGTGGGGGTAAGGGCGACCGATGGACTTTCTTCGACAATCTTCTGGTGGCGGCGCTGAATAGAGCATTCTCGCTCTCCCAGGTGGATAAGGTGGCCGAATCGATCCCCTAAGACCTGTATCTCGACATGGCGCGGCTGTAAAAGCAGGCGTTCAAGAAATACGGTGCTATCACCAAAAGCGAGAAGTGCTTCGCGCCGCGCGCCTGCCAGTTGATCCAGAAAGTCTGCTGCGCTATGCACTTCGCGCATCCCTTTGCCGCCGCCGCCTGCCGAGGCTTTGATCAAAAGGGGAAAACCGCTGCGCTGCGCCTCTTGCAGCAGGATCGCGTCGTCCTGGCTATCGCCGTTGTAGCCGGGGATGGTGGGCGCGCCGACCGATTGCGCCAGTCGTTTGGCGGCGATTTTCGATCCCATCAGGCGCATGGCGGCGGCTGGCGGCCCGATGAAGACGATGCCTGCTCGTTCGCACGCTTCCACGAAGTCGGCGTTTTCGGAGAGGAAGCCATAGCCGGGGTGGATGGCCTCTGCTCCGCTTCGCCTGGCGACATCGAGGATGGTTGTGATGTTCAGATAACTTTGCGGCGTGGGCGCGGGGCCAATAGCATAGGCCTCGTCCGCGGTCCGTGTGTGGAGCGCGTGGCGGTCGGCCTCGGAATAGATGGCGACGGTTGCTATACCCATGTCGCGGCAGGTAGCCATAATGCGCATGGCTATTTCACCGCGATTGGCAATTAATATTTTCTTGAACATATTCTAAATAATCCAATCGGGTTTGCGCTTCTCAAGGAAGGCTTGCAGGCCCTCCTGCCCTTCGGCGCTGACGCGCAGGCGGGCGATGGTTTCGGCGGTGTAGCGGCGGGCGGTTTCGCTGTCCATTTGTCCGACCTTGAGGGCCAGGGCTTTGCCGGCGCGCATGGCCAGCGGCGCGCTTTTCAATAGTTCACCGACTTTGTTTTCAACTGCCGCGTCGAGCTCTTCGGCGGTGGTGACGAGATGGGCAAGCCCGATCTCGCGCGCGTAGGCGGCGCTGAAGGTTTCGCCTGTCAGGAAGAGCATGCGAGCCTGGGCTTCACCGATTTTGCGTATGACATAGGGCGAGATGACGGCGGGCGCGATGCCCAGCCTGACCTCGCTGAACGCTAATTTTGCCGAATCGACGGCGATGACGATATCGCAGACAGCCACCAGACCTAAGCCGCCGCCCATGGCCGTGCCGTTGATACGCCCGATGACCGCGCAGGGGAATGTATTGATGATCTTGAAGAGGTCGCCCATCGCCAAAGCATCGTTCAGGTTTTGTTCCTGCGAAAATGCCGAGGAGGCCTTCATCATGTTCAAGTCGGCCCCGGCGCTGAAGGCTGGCCCGTCACCTGTGAGTATTACGGCGTGCAGGCGCGAATCCAAGCGTAAGTCGGTGAAGGCTTCGTGTAAGTCGGCGACCAGGCGGGCGTTAAAAGCGTTGCGCGCTTCCGCTCGCCGCATGGTGATGGTCGCGACCCTGTCCTCGTGGCTGCGTTCGACGGTGATATGCGTGTATGTAGTCATGCTACCTCCAGGCTGAGTGTTACATGCGGAAGACGCCAAAGGGCGTATCAGGCATGGGCGCGTTCAACGATGTGGCGATGCCCAGCGCCAGTACTTTGCGCGTATCGCGTGGGTCGATGATGCCATCGTCCCATATGCGAGCGGTGCTGTAGTAGGGGTTGCCCTCGGCCTCGTATTTGTCGAGAATGGGCTGTTTGAAGGCTGCCTCTTCTTCCTCGCTCATACTCTGGCCGCGCGCGGCCAGTCCCTCTTTGCGCACAGTTGCCAGCACACTGGCGGCCTGCTCGCCGCCCATGACCGAGACGCGCGCGTTGGGCCACATCCAGAGCTGGCGCGGCGAGTAGGCGCGCCCGCACATGCCGTAGTTGCCCGCGCCGAAAGAGCCGCCGATAATGACGGTGAAGCGCGGTACGGGGACGTTGGCGACAGCCATGACCATCTTCGCGCCATCTTTGGTGATGCCGGTATTTTCATATTGCTTGCCGACCATGAAGCCGGTGATGTTCTGCAAGAAGACCAGGGGGGTCTGTCTCTGGGCGCACAGTTCCATGAAGTGCGTGGCTTTCAAAGCGCTTTCCGAAAAAAGGATGCCGTTATTGGCGATGATGCCCACCGGATAGCCCATAAGCCGCGCGAAGCCGCATACCAGCGTGGTGCCATAGAGCTCTTTGAACTCGTGAAAGCGGCTGCCATCCACCAGGCGCGCGATGATCTCGCGCACGTCGTAGCTCTTACGGTTATCGTGAGGGACGATGCCGTAGAGGTCGGCGGCATCATACAAGGGTTCTTCGGATGGGTACACATCCCAGGGGATGTATTTGCGGCGGTTGAGATGCGAGACGATGCTGCGGCAGATGGCGAGGGCGTGTTCGTCGTTGAGGGCGTAATGGTCTGTGACGCCCGATTGACGGCTATGCACGTCCGCGCCGCCCAGTTCTTCGGCGCTGACTTCTTCGCCGGTCGCGGCCTTGACCAGAGGTGGGCCGCCCAGGAAGATAGTGCCATTGCCGCGCACGATCACGGTCTCATCGCTCATGGCCGGAACATACGCGCCGCCTGCCGTGCTGGAACCCATGACGGCGGCGATCTGCGGGATGCGCTGGCTCGACATACGCGCCTGGTTGTAGAAGACGCGCCCGAAGTTTTCGCGGTCGGGAAAGACATCGGCCTGTAAGGGGAGAAACGCGCCGCCAGAATCGACGAGATAGATGCAGGGCAGGTGGTTCTGCTCGGCGATTTCTTGCGCGCGCAGGTGCTTCTTGACGGTCATGGGGAAGTAGGTGCCACCCTTGACGGTGGCGTCGTTGGCGACGATGATGCATTCCTGGCCCTCTACGACTCCAATGCCTGTGATGATGCCCGCGGAGGGCGCTTCGTTCTCGTACATGTCCCATGCTGCCAGGGGACTCAGTTCCAGAAAGGGGGTATCCGGGTCGCACAGCAGCTGCACACGTTCGCGCGCCAGCAGCTTGTTGCGTTTGCGATGCCTGGCGATGGCCTCTTCGCCTCCACCCTCCTGAACCTGTTGGATACGCTCGTTCAGTTGCGCGAGCTGTTCCTGGAAATAGTGGGTGTTCTCCTGAAATTCGGGACTGCTGCGATCTATGCGGGATTCTAGAATGCCCATGCGATTGAATGTTCCTCTCGACAACGCTGTCAGGGATGCTGAACAGGCTTGATGACACCAGGCGTCTCTTTTTCTATACTATGATTGCAGCATAGCACCGCGTGGGGGGAGCGTCAAGTTACGGTTTGTATTGAATGTGTCAGTTGTGTCAGATGTTGCAATGTGTTACTTGCATTAGCGATTGTTTTAGCGAAACTAACGATACATTGGTTCGGTCTGACAACCTCGCAAGCAACTGAGTGGGTGGGGAAAATGCAAGGTGTGGAGAACTGATTACTTAATGTCGGGGGTATCGTATGGCGTGTTTTCTTCCTTAACCTTTTCGGCCAGGAACATCTTCACCAGTGATTGGTAGGGAACGTCTCTTTTATTCGCCAGCGTCTTGAGTTCTGCGATCAGAGTTTCGGGAAGGCGGATTGAAACTGTTCTAGTGGTGGGCTTGAGACGGGAGAAGGCTGGATTTCTTTCCGCTTTGCTCCAATCGATATATTCGGTTGAGTCGTGATCTGCCCAGAAAGCGCGTTCCTCATCTTCGTTGTTAAATTGTGGTACTGGTTTATTGCTGCTGCTCATATATTTCTCTTTCCTTTTTGCTCTGGTCTCGCGCCGAAATTACCCGTATCTTGTCGCCTCGGATGGTAAATACGACGAATAATGGTCTATGTGAATCGCTACGTCCAAGCACGTAGTATCTTTTCTCCTGGGCTGAGTGCTGCGGGTCTTCTCTGAGAAGTAAGGGTTTGTTGAAAAATACCTGTTCGCATTCTGTGTAATCGACCTGGTGCTTTTCCCAGTTTTTTTGCTTGTTTCCTTTGTCCCAGTCAAACCCGTCAATTGTGTCGAAATCAAGCAACGTATCCTCCATGCCAACCTATTGTATATAATGGTACAATACATTTTAGTGATTGTCAATGACTTGTTTTCTAACCTTCGTCGATTTTCGGGAGCAACCGAGCTTTTTGCTCGTTTGATGTTTGGGGATTGTTTAACCACAAAGAGACATGCGTGGGCTGCATTGTCTCTTGTACCACCGGCAGTAACTGTTCACTCAATTGGCTCAAGTCCACTTCGTGACGGAGCGTTGCGCTAAAGGCAGCCAGTGTGCGCGTGGCGTCGTTTTTGATGGTGAGTGTTACGAACTGTTAAGGACGTTTCATGTACCATTCACGGTATTCCGAGCAGCGTCCGTCGTCATCGAAGCGCAGAAGGAAAATATTGTTCCACTCTGCCCGGAATGTCGTGCCGTCTTGCTCGAAGTAGATGCTACGACCGTTGGCGACGGCGCGGTCGCCTTCGATCATGATTGGTTCGTAGTGGCCATCATAGGTGCCTGGAGCATCGGGTTCCTCCAGCCACGAGGCGACAATGGCGGCTCTTCCATGAACTGGCTCGCTGTTCGGATTGTAGGCGTAGATGGCGTTTTCGCTGAAGAGGTCGCCGATAGCCTGGGGATCGTAGCTTTTCCAGGCGCTGACATAGGCATCCAGCCAACGCTGGACTGTGGTGCGTTCTAGCATGTGTGTCTCCTCAAAGTGACTTGATGAATTTTACCGACTAAAACCGGTCAACATCAGGAGCGGGTGCTTGAATCACGGGAAGTCGAACGCGCTTGCCCTGTCATCCTGCGCTTGGTCCTGTCATCCTGAGCGCAGCGAAGGATCTGCGCCGCCAGGCATCGGGGCCCATCGAGCAGACCCTTCGCTGCGCTCAGGGTGACAGCGGATTCGGAATCCAGTTGCCGGTGGGTATCTCGGCCATCGAGCAGACCCTTCGCTGCGCTCAGGGTGATAGGGCCAGGGCGAGATAGGCGGTCTGCGAGTAGTGCCGATCCTGGTTGTTAAAATTCATTAAGGATATGATCAATCGCGTCCCTACAAAGATTACCATGAAATGGGGTCATTTGCTGTCCTGAAATGAGGTTTTTTTCGTAAATTTCCTCTACCAACCTCTCAATCTTGTCAACTAGCCTGTGAACTTTTGTTGAGCTGTCCCCGTTTCCTGTTTCAGCCGATCTTGAAGGGGTTTTGTATTCATCTTGTACCGCTTCAACCAGTAATGCAAGCTGCTTTTGTCGTTCCAGAGGAACAATCTTGATGGGCAGCCGTTTCCATACATCGGGATAGATGCGGTCTTTGCGCGTGCCTTCGTGCATATTGGCTGCGATATAGCGACGGATGAAGCGGCTATTGATGATAGCAAGTATGTAGCGTAGATCAAAGCGTTCTGAGGTCTGAGGAAGTTCGGTTATGCCGCTGATTTGCTGTGATTTGCGCAATACGCGCTGAATGCCCGTTTCGTGTAGCGCGCTGCTTTGCGCCAGGGCGTACCAGGGAACTACTACCTGAACGCTATGATTGGCGAAGAGGCCGCCGGTGTCATAGTAACCGCCGGATGTTTCTCCTAAGAGCAGTTTTGCGGGGGTGTGAAAGAGCGCGGAGTGCCGGGGGCCGCGCATGTGTGGTCGATATTGTTCGTAGGCTACGGCACGTGTGCGGCGTAAATGGTAATTGTCCACGTCGTCGCCAAGCACGCCATAATCGAGAAATCCTGCTAGACGCTCATTGTCATTGGCGGGCAAGATAAAGACATCGTAGAGCGTGAAACGTTTATGGCGCTGCCCGTCGATGACCTGCTCGGAGAGCTCTCTGCTCTGAGCTTCGATACCGGTCCCGATATAGGCGATGGCGCAGAGCGGAATACTTTCGTTTGCCATACTGGTTGCCAGCACGGGCAGGTAACGCCAGCGAAACACTTGCTTCACCTCGGTCAATTGTCGCGCTGGTGGCAGGGTTTCAAATGATGAAAGGTTGGCGCGGAGATGCCGGCGCCGTGTGACGCGCTGTGTTTCAGTAGGTAGACGATTTTCGAGGAAGACCATTGTACTCTCGACACCTGTAGGTGGAAATACACGCAAACCGGGGAAGAAATCGATCTGCAACAGGCTGTAACGTTCGCAAAGCACCTGGCGCAGCCGTTGGGCGTAGCCCTCGGTTTCGATGCCGCTGGATACTATCAGGCCCAGACGCCCGCTTTCTGGTTGTAACAATTGCAAGTTGCGCTCGAAAAACGGCACAAACAGATCCCACTTCTGGTTGAGCAAGCGGTAATAGCCGGAACTGCCAATCTTATTGCGGTAGAGCAGATTGGAGGAGCTTTCATTAGCGCTGACATAGGGCGGGTTGCCAAGCAGGTAATCGAATTTGCGCGCGCTAAAACTGGCTTGTTGCATACTACATGGATCGAGCGCATCAGCGCAATAGATGTGAAATTGTGCTATACGCTTGCTTACCTGCCCGTGCTCATCAAGCAGAAATGGCAGGCATTGGATAAGCAGGTTGATCGTCGCAAGGTAACAGGCAAAGGGATCGAGGTCGAAACCTACGATGGTACCGGTCAGGATATCCAGTGCGTGCTCCTGTTTGATCTCGCCAGCAGCGATAAGGTGTTGCAATATGGTTCTCTTACGCGCCGATGCTGACACGAGAAACGCTCCACTTCCGCAAGAAAGATCAGCGAAGGTTTTATTGAGAAACGTCCGGCATTTCGTATAGCCATCAACTTTTATATCGTTAGTGCCATGGAGAGCAGGGATATCGAGCGTATCAAGCATATAGTCTACAATGTGCGGTGGGGTGTAGAACTGCCCCTTTTCGCTGCGATTATGTTGTTCGACGAAGCTCTCGTTATAGACCTTGCCTGCTATATCATCATGCCGCGCTGTGAAGTTGTGCTGTTTGAGCAGTTGATAAAGTTGGAGCATAGTGTGCTCGTCAAGGCTGAACCAATCGAAGCAACGAGCGATGCTTGCAGATGTGCCATAATCGGGATTTTTCAGGATATGTAGCGCGGTCTGCATTGAGTTGTTGAGCCATGTTTTGCTTTCCTGTTTGTCTGTGGGAAAGGGAGGGAGCAGGCCATATTCTTCGCATATGCGTAGGAAGTAAGCATATACGAATTGAACGAAAGTGGTTTGCAGGCAGAATTCATGCTGTAGATGAGCAGGTAAATACAAGTGGCTGGCTTGCCAGCGTTGGTAAGCTTTCTGTGATTCTGCGCAAGTTGAGCTAAAACGAGTGCGAACAGCTTCTGAAATCGAAGCCATGATTGGCTGGAGTTGTCTTAGCAGGCTTCTGGAATAGTTGCTCATGCTATATTATACTATTTGTCCCCGACCATCCAACACTGGCGCTTGATCTGCGCAGGCGAGCGTGTCGTGCTCTGGCCTTTACGCAGATGTTGCAGATATGATACACTGCTCATCGGTGAATAGGGAGAGATAGCTTGAAAAAGAAAGACAGAGGGATAGAGGGAAAAGCATGCGGCACAGGCAGCCAGAGCATCCCTTCTCTTTCTTTATGAATCCTACATTTACTCCCATTGCAACAAAGGAAGTTGCAGATGCCCTGCACCTCACTCCTGCACAGATCAAGACAGAGATACTGAGTAGAAACTATGGCCTGAGCGCTATAGCGGCAGAACAGGGGATTCTCTTTAATAGATTATATCCCATTGAACAGAAAGCGGTAAACGACATGCTCGATGCTGAGACCAAAGTAGGGTACGTGAGCGTGGAGGAGACCAGCCGATGGAAAAACCAGTTCTGGAACCACCCAGGAAAGTTGGATAACGTCGTTCAGAGCATGTTTAGCGGTTTGCCCGTCGATATATCCTTTTAGGAAGGAATCACAACGTGCCTGCGGTTCTGTAGGCCAATAATGGTCGGGCGTGGCCAAGCGGTAAGGCAGTGAACGATTTGTGCTACTATAAGTGAAACATGACACGAAACCTCTAAAACGGCCTCTAAAGCCGAACGATAATCATCGTCGCCACACTCTACAGCAATTCTGACAGCTCAAACAAGATATTCGCGTCTCTTTTTTTGCGCCAGCAAGAAATGGCTCACTTTTGGGGCTTTTCGGGTACACCAAAAAGCCCTGGCTTGCCCCTACGCATATACCAAAAGCTCTATATTTTGGGGGACATTTGAGCTCAAAACCTGTACTCCATTTACAATAGCCAGTAAATGGAGTACAATTGTGCTAAGAACACTAGGACGAAAATAAAACGACCGACGCGATCCTAATAGATGCCAAAGTTTACGAGGCCCAAGCATCTCAAGGATTATCCCGGTCGGCCGTCCCTGTTCGCAACTACTGTCCGAGGACAGCTGTCGCGTCCCATTGCTATAGCAGAATACCATAGTAACTCTGGCATTACGCCACAGCATTGTCTATAGCGATTATACTACGTGGCACATAATTATGCAAGAGTAGCACGTATGTCCATGTGAGCACGCGACCAGCTACCTCTAGCTTCTAATCATAGATGAGAGGTTGTGAAATGGCAAGTACTCAGAAAAAGGCCGTCGTTTTCGTTTTTGGAATAGTTCTGCTCTTGGTTTGCTAATTAGCAGTCTTGCATGGCTTTTCCCATTCTCACCTGATAGTCCGGCTATCTCAAGCGAACCTGAGCCTGATAGGGGTGTCGAGCTTGGGGTTAATAAGCGTAAAGGAGCCATCGTGGTATACGCGAAGCCAAGTATGCGCGGCAGGATTGTTGATCTGTATGAAGGGTTTTACCGAACTGACACACGATGCGCTACATCGGGTGTTGCAGAGTATATTATAGGTCGGAAAAGAGAACTCGTTGCAGAATTTCCGTCCTTAGAGCCTGGTGATTACGCTGTCTCTGCTGGTTTGTGGCATTATGCCCGGCTGACTGTAACTGCTGGTCGGGTAAGTAAGGTAGACTGGCGCTAGGCTGATATACTACTTAGTAGCAAATTCAAGCTGCATGGTCAACTT
>WNFJ01033576.1_pt1 | contig 13811 bp, 11 predicted proteins | sample 5400461 | NCBI WGS metagenome assembly WNFJ01 (sample SAMN13153349, study PRJNA577476) | soil metagenome | isolation source: 115 cm saprolite on Douglas fir-dominated hillslope | place: USA:California | collected 2013-09-17 | reverse complement strand
GGAGGGCGCTAATCGTCATGGCGACACTGCTCTACTGCCTTCCGAAGCCTTTGTAATTTCGCGGGCGACTACCACCGTAAATTTGAGCGAGCTCACCGCGCTTAGCGGTCTAGGTGAGGACGAAGCTCTGCGAACAATCTATGCATTGTCTTTGTCCGGCAACTTGCAGCGAAGCGACTGGCCGGTCGTGTTCGGTTCCCGCTTCCCGGTTACGTCCGGCGGCCCTGAACGTGTCGTGACCAGTGCTTCGCCGGCGCCGCAAAACGGAGTGGAGGCTGAAGCCGAAGAAGTTAATCCTGGCGACGTTGAAATATTCTTCGCTCGGCTCGCCGCCGCAATGGATTACTACGAGGTGTTGGATGTCTCTCGAACGGCCACCTTTATTGAGATCAAGAGCGCCTATCATGACCTGGCACGACGCTTTCATCCCGATCGTTTTCACAAAGGAGAAACAGAACTGCGCCGTCGCATAGACTCGGGTTTTGCTCGTATTGCCCAGGCTTACGAAACCTTGAGCGATCCGTCTTTACGCGCCGGCTATGACGCGAAGGAAATGTCGAAATCGCGAAAGGGCCGGCACGAATCTGCACCGCCGGCGCAGCGTGCGAACTGGGGAGCGGACCCAAAGGCGGCATCTGAAACCACTCGCGCAGAAGCCAGCTTTCAACGCGGCGTGGAGGCGATGCAACGTAACCAGCACGATGAAGCAATCCGTTATCTCGCCGAAGCGGCCTCGTTATCGCCGCGCGACGCCCGTTATCGGGCGCACTATGGTTACGCTCTCATCAAAAAATCAAACACGCGGCGCATCGCCGAGGGCGAATTGCAAGCGGCGGTGGCTCTCGATCCTGACAATACTTCGTATCGAGTGATGTTGGCCGAACTCTATAAAGCTCTGGGATTGCGCCGGCGGGCTGAAGGCGAACTGGAGCGAGCCCTGGCCGCCGATCCGAAGAATGAAGCCGCGCGCTCGCTTCTGTTAAACCTGAAGAGCAAGTAAAGTGTTGCCAGCCGACGAATTAGCACGGGCAGGTCTTAAGTCGATCGAATAGTTACTGATAACCGCATGCCGCCAATCGACCCCATTGAAAGCGAGCAAATCTCTGTAATCGAGATTTTCAAGAACCTCAGTAGCGGCGCTGATGAGTTCGAGCGTTATCCGAATCCGCACGCCGCGCGCATCGCGGTAATTGCCGATCAAATCGGCCGATCGTTCAGCCTCGGCGGCCGCGATCGTTTTTCTTTGCGCATTGCGGCTTTAGCCCACGACCTGGGTGAGGTGGTAATGGATCGTGATTACTTCGGCCGGGCCGGTTCATTAAGCGAAGACGAGCGGATCGATTTGGCGCGCCATCCGCTGCTCGGCGAACGCGAAGCGGCCGGCGCCGGCGCGGATCGCGGCGCGCAACTTCTGGTACGTTGGCATCATGAATGGTGGAACGGCAACGGCTATCCGGACGGTTTGCGCTTCGAGCAAATTCCACTGGGCGCGCGCATCCTGCGGGTGGCGGATGCGTACGCGTCTTTGACCGATGCGCGCCCCTTTCGCGAGGCTTATTCCGAGCGGCAGGCGCGGGAGCACTTGCTGGAGTGGACGGGTTTGGAATTCGATCCCCGCGTCGTGCGTGCGCTTCTGGCCCTGGAACCTTTCAAGGAACTCAAAGGCTATGGTCGTGAGGCTGAAACGCCGCCTGATCTACCGGCGATCGCGGACGAATTAATGGCTCGTGTGCAGGCCCTGGGTTCGTGAGTTTCCAGTTCGGAGTGCCGCCTTCAGGCGTAAGGTTTGGTTGATTAAGATTCCGCCTGAAGGCGGGACTCCAAACCAGGACTATCAATGCAGACACAAAACGGCGTCAGTGCAGGCAGCATCGGTTGGCTCGGTTTTGAGCTGAGCGTGCTTCGCCGCCTGAAGTTTAAATCGGTGGCCTTGCCGCTGGCCGGCGAGCCTAATCTCGGACTCTATCTGAAGCGTTGGGATGCGCGCGTCTCTGCCAACGATCCGGCGCACTGGGCCTGGACCAAATCTCAAGCGTTCATTGAGAATAATTGCGAAACCTTGACCGAAGAGGACGTTGAATTAATCCTCGATGATGCTTATGTGCCGCGCAGCTCTTTTCGCAATCCGACGTTGTTATCGTGGTTCAATGAAACAGACGCCTGGTGGTTCGACAACGTGCGCGGTAATGCCGACCGGCTGACTTCGTCCTACAAGCGGGCGCTGGCGCTGGCGCTGGGAATGGCAGTGGGCGACTATGTGTTCTCGTTCAATCTGGAGACGCGCGATCTGCGACAGCCCCTCTCGCTTTCAAATGTATTTCGGCGTGTGTGGCATACGCTCTCGCCACCGGTCAACAATCTGCGAAAGAACACCAGCTCAAATCACTCGGCAAAGAGTTTCCTGGCTGAAACTCAGGATACGGATCTGCTCTTTCTGCGACTTCCCCGCCCGACGCGCGCCAGCGACAGTCGCAACGCCCGCGTGCTCACCTGGCGGGAAGAATGGTTGCGACAAAGCAAGAGTTTTTGGACCGAGTTGGCCAGGGAGCGCGGTGGAAAACTCGATTCGTATGTGGAAACAAAAGAGCAATACCTGGGCTTGATCGAAGACCTGCTACAGACGTCCGCGCATCTTCCTCTATGGGCGATAGAAGCGGTCAGCGACGGTTTCGTTTCGACCGACGAGTTGGTTGAGTGCGTCGGCGAGACGCGCAAGATCGAGGCGATCTATAAGAAAGATTTTTCCGAATTGCTGGGAATTCAGGCCGTGATTATTACGGCTGCGGCGTAAATAGCAGGTCGCGCAGATTGCCACTTTGCGCCACCGTCAGGTCACGCCCCACGATTTTGCGCGCGGCTGGCGCTGAAGCAATAGCCACATAATACCGGCCGGCCCGGCTGCGGTTTGAATGGTACGCTGTCAGTCTTGCCGCACTGATCGCAAACAATCTCGAATTTTTCGCGCTCGGCTCCTCCGCCTCCCTGGCGGGAGCTGCCAAAGTTTTGGCGGCGGGCATCGCGACAGGGCTTGCAACGCTTTGGATGGCTCAGGCCGCGCTCGCGATAATAATCCTGTTCACGCTCACTAAAGGGAAAAGCAGTTCCGCATTCGGCACACGTTATTTCAAGGTCTGGCATCGCTATCTCCCGGGTAACATCTTCTTGAGGTTGTTTTCCTTAAACGTGCGCAAAGTTTACTCCAGGTGCGCGCACCTGTACAGCACGGTTTGTTTGCTGGAAAGCGGAGCGCGAACATCCTGTCCGCCAGCGGGCGAAGCACGCTCAGATCTTGCTGAAGGAATCGCCCGGGAGAGTGTTCGCGCTACGCGTTTGTGTTAGGAAATTGAATGGCGCTTAGCGCCTTGCGATTTGTTGTGATTTTGGTCAATAGAAACTGATGTCAAATATTGCGGCGCCTTTCAGCTCTCTCTCTGCAACTCGCGCACGTGCGCCCTCACCGTCTCACCGAGTGTCTCCAGGTTGTAACCGCCTTCCATGCAAGAGACGACCCGGCCGGCGCAGGCTTCCGATGCCCACTGCTTCACAACGCGCGTCATTTGCACAAAGTCTTCGTCGGTGAGCAACAGTTGTCCCAGCGGGTCACCAAGGTGCGCGTCGAAGCCCGCGGAAATAATCACCAGGTCGGGCGTGAACTGAGAAGCGATCTCTTCGATTGCGGATTCGAATGCGCGGCGCTGATCGTTTGTTGGTGTCATCGCGCGCAAAGGCACATTCAGCGTGTAACCACGACCGCGACCCTGGCCGGTTTCTCCTCGCGAACCGGTGCCTGGATACCACGGATACTGGTGCATCGAAAAATAGAAGACCGAAGGGTCGTCGTAAAAAATCCCCTGCGTCCCATTGCCATGATGCACATCCCAATCGAGAATGGCGACGCGATCGATTTCCTTATAGCGTGACTGCGCATAACGCGCGGCGATGCCGACATTGTTGAAAAGACAAAAGCCCATCGCGCGATCGGGCGTCGCGTGATGGCCGGGCGGGCGCACGGGCGCAAACGCATTACCGGCTCGCCCTTCCATGATGGCGTCGATCGCCTGGCACCCCGCGCCGGCGCTGCGCATGGCGGCCTCCAGCGAATGCATCGAAACCATCGTGTCGCCGTCCAGATAACCAATGCCTTCGCGAACGGCTTGCTCGACGTGTTTGAAGTGCTGTGGCGTATGGCAAGCCTGAATATAGCCGCGGCGCGCTTCTTCGGCTTCAATCTCAATCGCGTCCGCCCAAAGCTCGGCGTCGCCTCGCAGTGCCTCCATCACCACGTGATAACGCTCAGATGTTTCGGGATGTCCTGGACCTGTGTCGTGTTTTTTGAAGAGCGGATGATGAACGATGGCGGTTGGCATTTGCTTCGTTTTGAGATTTCTAATTTCAAATTTCAAATTCGGGATTTTCGACGAATAGAAAAGTAGCCTCGCACCGGATGGAAGAAAACGGACGGTTGTTTCAAACGAAGGATTTCTTCGCAAAACGCAGGAGACTACGAGCAGAGTCGGAGTTGCGATCCCAAAAGCATTTTTCCGACTCTTCTGCAAACACAACGCAGAAGGAGGAACGCAGTTTCAGTTGCGCATGTTCTGCGGCGCGGCATTGAAGAGTTGCTGGGCCCTGGCCGGATCGAGTCGTTGCAAGACGCGATACTCTCCCTGCGCGCCCACCTTGTTGCGCTGCTCAATGAACACCAGACCCAGATAGTAATGAGCGGTAGCGTAATCCGGGTTAAGTCTGATAGCGGTTCGCAATGTTTCGACTGCAGCGGGCAGCCGCGCAAGCTTGAGATAAGCAAAACCCAACTCTGTGTGGGCCTCGACATATTCGGGCTTCAGTACCACTGCCTGTTTCAGTTGTTCTGAGGCTTCGGCGTAACGGCTCAGATCGTTGTAAGTCCAACCCAGGTTGTAGCGCACCCGCGCATTGTTTGGCGAGATCCGAATTGACTGCTCATAAGGCGGGAGGGCCTGCTGATACTGTTTCAGGTCGATGAAATACACGTCACCCAGCCCGGTGTACGCCAGACCATAATCCGGTTTCAACTCAATCGCCTTAGTGTAGGCGGCGATGGCTTCATTGAACAGGCGCAGCGCTTGTGGCGATTTGTCCGGCTCGTTCTCTCCCAGCTTACGGCTGGCATAACCCAATTCGAGGTACGCTTCCGAATAATTCGCGTTCAGGGCGATCGCTTTTCGGGCAGCGCCGGCCGCGTCGCGAAACATGTTCAGCTCGTTGGCGGACCAGGCCAGATTGTAAAAGGCGGTCGGGTTGTCGGTCTTGAATCGCACGCCCTGGCGATAGGCTTCCAACGCCTGCGAGTACTGTTTGGTCTGATAAAAATAAACGTCGCCAAGTCCGAGATGGGCGAGCCCGTTGTCTGGCTGAATGCGTACCGTGTTCTGATACGCCCTGATCGCTTCCTGCGAACGGCCCAGTTTGTAATAAGCATAGCCGAGCTCCTGATACACATCGGCGTAATCCTGCTTCAACCTCGCTGCTTGCATGAGCGGATCGATCGCCTGCGCAAATTGGCCTTGGTCGTTGTATATCCAGCCAATCTGATAATACGCCTCGGCATAATCACTCCTGATCTGGAGAGCCTGTCGATAGGAATTCAAAGCCTCGTTGGGATGCTTCAGATTCCGGTAGGCAAAGCCCAATTCATAGTAAGAGTCAGCATCGTTTGGATTCAGCCGCAACGCTTGCTGCAACGCCGACTGGGCCTGGTCATAGTCGTCGCGATCGTTGTAGATCCAACCGATGTGATAGTAAGCGCTGGCGATTGGCTTTAACTGCAGCGCCTTGTTGTAAGCTTCCAGCGCCTCGTCGTACTGTTCAGCTTTGAAGAATTCGTCGCCCTGCGCATTGAGTTGTTCCGCCGTGAGTCCCCTTCTCACCGGCGGCCGGGGCCTTCGCACCGCACTTGTGGTCGGGCGTGCAGGCCGCTTGACGACGCTGCTGCGGCGGGTGGTGGATTCGCCAGTGGAAGTCGCCGCGCCACTCGTCGTGCCTCCCCCGACGTCGTGTTGCGCCAGAGCAACTTGCGCAGTTAGAAAAAGAGCGCTGGCGAGTGCCAGGCGTGACAGGAAACGTAAGACAATCATCGGGGTCAACTCCATGCTAAAGTATGCGACCTGTAATTTTTTGAGAAACCGCCGCCATCGATTATAGAGTGAAGTTTGGCCGATGCAAGAGCGACGAACAGCAGAGCGTGTCCGGCTAAATCTCAACGCCCGTTGGGAAGGACTAATGACGCAGGGCCGCGGAGCTGTTTCTGATCTCAGCTCGACCGGCTGCTTTGTGCTGTCGGGCGGTCAGGTTACCAACGGTGAATTGATTCAGTTGCAGATCGATTTTCCCCGGAAGGTCGGGATCGTCTGGGGCCGCGTGGTGTATTCGGTCGCTGACATCGGTTTCGCCTTGCGCTTCGCGTTCCAGGACGAAGTAGAACGGCGTGCGCTGGCTCGGTTGATAGATTTAGTTTGAGTAGGTTTTGAGAGATCGGCTCGACCGCAAACGATCCACGAAACAACACGAAGTTTTCGTTAATGCGATTTCGTGTGTTTTCGTGGATCGCTCTTGCCAGGTTGAAAGAGAACACATATTGGAAGGCGACAGACACCGGAGTAGTGCCCTGTTTGAAATCCTCTGCGCCACCTCTGCGTTCTCTGCGTCTCAACGGTGAATGTATTTGAACCCACTATTCACCGCAGAGACGCCGAGGTCGCAGAGACCACGCAGAGAAAACTGAAATTAGAGCACTACCGACACCGGCGGTCGTTTGACACTCAGTTTTCACGTAGGCTACCGTAGCTGTTTCGCATTCCTGACAGCGCTCCTCACAGTGCGTCCCGTTCGTCTAGTGGCCTAGGACACCGCCCTTTCACGGCGGCGACACGGGTTCGACTCCCGTACGGGACGCCAACATTCTAAAGAACTTGGACGATTCGACCCGTTGCCTCACGTCAAGGAACTTCCTCTAGCTAATTCATCGGCGTCCGATCAGCGCGTTGGGCCGTGACTGTACAACGCCTCGTTACCCTCGACAGTACAGGCGCAAAAAACTAATCTTGCGAAGGCCGTGCTCTGCTGCTCAGCATAAATGATCCAATCAGCACCGAAGGAGGGGCTATGAACCAAAAACTACTTCGCGGCTATTTCCATGGTGAAAGCTTATTCGTCCGCAAGGTAACTGGGGCTCTGTTGGCCGAAACGTCCTACTTGCCCTACGCCCGGATTTCAAAACACTCACACGATCACGCCTATTTCTGCTTCGTCCGAAGAGGCATATTTTCTGAAACTGTTGGAAACAGAACCCATACGCGTGGACCTTCAATGCTTATTTTTCACCCTCCTTATGAAGAACACTCAGACAGCTTCCAACGCCTCGGGGGAAGTTGCTTTAACATTCAGGTTGATAATAGCCTGCTAGGACACGCTCGCGAACATGGGTTGAGACTAGAAGGGTCTTCACATTTTCAGGGAGGACTTTTGCTATCTCTATCCATGAGGCTATACCACGAGGCTAGACGCCAGGATGATTTGTCTGACCTGGTAATTGAGGGCCTGGTCCTCGAGATTCTGGCAGAAGCGTCACGCAGCCAATATTGTTTTTCCGAAGGTAAGCCACCGCGATGGCTTGAGCGGGCGAGAGAGATCATCCACGCGCATTTTTCTGAGCGGCTATCCCTCGCCGGCATCGCGGAATCAGTTGGCATTCACCCGGTCCATCTGGCCCGCAGCTTTCGTCAGTATTACCACTGTACGGTCGGTGATTATGTCCAAAGGACTCGGATCGAGTTCACCTGTCGTAAAATTTCCGCCTCTGACGCAACATTAGCCGAGATCTCCTCCGCTGCTGGGTTTTTTGATCAGAGCCATTTCGCAAAAACTTTCAAGCAGTTGACGGGCATGACTCCTGGCAAGTACAGGGAAAGCGTTCGTTCTCGCTAATCACGTACCTAACACTACACTCGTACAAGACCAATGGGGTGAGATTTGTTAGCCTACTATGCATGAAAAGATTCACAGTATTAGTGGCTCTCTTGCTCGCCTGTTCGATTGAGGCTTATGCCGCGCACTCAGCCAGCGAAAACATTGGCAGCTCGGATGCTGTTCCGACATACGACCTCTCGATAAACGTCCTACCTGAAGCACATCGGATTGAAGCGACTGGGACAATACGCTTATCCGAAGCAAGAGAGACTCGGGAGAGTTTCGAATTAATTTTGAGTAGCTACATGCGCGACTTCCGTGTTGAGGTGCTGGAACCTGGAGTAAGCGCGGGGCCTGCGAGGATAGAAAAGAAAGAGACGACGGGTGAATCGGTAAAGTGGAACATCCGAGCGCCGCGTCTGATCCCGGCAGATGAGACGGTATTGCTGAAGATTTCTTACGTCGGCGGGGAGCAGATTGCCTCCAGGTCATACATCGGCCCGGAAGGATCATTCCTTGATCCTAATGCGGCGGCCTGGTACCCACACAGGGGGGATTACAAAGGGACAGGCACGCTGCGGTTTGCCGTCCCACCAGGCTACACGGTCGTGACGACGGGTACGAGCCGCAGCTCAGCGGAAGAGAAGACCAGAGGACATTTCGTATTTGCTGTACTCAAACCGTCCTATTTTTCTTTCGGCGCAGGAAAGTACATTTTGCACGAACGTGGGGGCGCGGTGCGAGTAAGAATGTATTCTCTGCGGCCCAGAAAGAATATCGATGATTACCTTGACGGCAGTTCAGAGATCCTCCGCTTCCTATCGCAACAATTCGGCCCCTACCCGCGCGAGGAGTTCGCGATAGTAGAGGTTCCGACCGAGAAAGCGTTCTTTGCGGGTGCTAGCGTTCAGGGCTTCATCTTCGCGAAAGGGTCATTTCTGGATCAGGCATTCAACATCGCTTATTTCGGCCATGAGATCAGCCATCAGTGGTGGGGCAATTTGATCTCCTACAAAGGCCCCGGGGGCGGACTATTCATGTTTGACGAAGGAATGGCCCAGTACGGGGCACTACTAGCCGTCGAACATTTTGACGGCGCGGCAGCTGCAGAGAGCTTCCGGCGGCGCAGCTACCGCGGGTTTTCTGAGGAGAACGGCGGGCTCGGGTACTTCATCACCGCGGCGATGGGCCATGATGCCCCGCTCAGTAATTTGCCGGGTATTTTCTATTCTTTTTACCTGTCAATCAACAAAGCATGTTTGCTTATGACATGCTGGGGAGGACGATTGGCCGGGAGAGATTTCACCAAATATTAAGGCAGTTCATAAGTCAGCATGAATACCGCTCCGTGACATGGGATCAGTTCGCGCGGGCGGTTAAGCAAGGTGCGGGAGTTAGAATCGACTGGTTTTTCAGCGAGTGGTTCGACCGTACAGGGGCTCCGGGTTGGCAAGTGACGTGGAGTCAAGGCGGAGGCATGCTTCGCATAAAAATCACCCAATCACCCCCTTACTATCAAGTATCCACGGAAGTCGAGGTGAGGGGCACAGACCTTCGGCATTTAGCACGTAAGGTAGAGATTCGGGGTGAGCGAACGGAACTCTCTATACCGGTAGATTTCCGAGTACAGTCCGTCGTGCTTGATCCTCACTACCTGGTACTTCACCAGACGCCCGAATACACCGCCGAGGCTTCAATCCTGGCCACTTATTACATGGCGGGTAATGAGCGTGATCAGGGCAGGCTTGCGGAGGCCGAGGACAGGCTCAAAAAGGCGCTAAATCAGTTGACTGAGCCGGACTTGAACGGTGCGAGATTCATGTACGAGTACGGTTTGGCACAAATCAGGTCGCAACGAAAAATGCCGAAAGAGGCCCGACAACATATCGAAGCGGCCTTGGCCAGTCCCACCCGGCGCGCGGACAAACTGCCATGGGTATACGTCGAGTTAGCAAGGATCGCTAAAGAAACAAATGATGAAAATACGTTGGTGATGGCTGTAAATGCAGCAATAGCAACCAGTGAAATTATTGGACAAGCCGAGGCTGCGGACGCTGCGCGTGCTTTACTGAAGTGAATTCATCAAGAGAACCGGAATCTGTCAAATGAACTTTTGTTCAGCTGAAGTCCATGCACGTGCTTTACAAACATTTCACTCGGCTTCGTCGCTCGAATAGGTATGACACTGGTTTTGAAAAGCACTTTAACAAGTCCTGCAAATCCAATCGCGCGTTTCGACTCGCACAAATCCACATCCGCGAAAACGCGAGCGTCCATTAAACGTCCAATAAGCGTTCCCCCTGAGTCCTTCACGTGCGGTAGAGTGCTATCCACGCCGCGAAGTTACATTGAATTACAATGAATCGCTTCTCTTTCACGGCGGCGACACGGCGTCGACTCCCGTACGGGAAGCCAACATTCTTCAGCATTCGCAGGATCCGACCGGTGTCCTCGCCACATCCACGAACGTTTGTTACGAAAGCATCGCCCTCTGGATTTCAGTCGGTTCGCAGAAGCGAATGGCTGAAAAACCAGCAGCGTGGCGATTGTCGAACATCTGTGCCCTACCTACCAGAATAAACTGGCGGGTTACGTGCCCGGTTTGTCTTCGTGTATTGTCAAGCTCCAGTTGTCCTTTTCCAGCGGCAGCGTGAACGACGCGCCCCCGCTAAAGACAGTGATCTTTAAGGCTTTGCCTTGGGTCTTCACTTCCAGCTTGCGGCCATTAGTCCCACTGGAATTTATCGTGAAAGTCTCGTCGCCGCCACTACCAACCACAACTTTGGTGCCGGTGACAGGAATATCTCCCGGAATCTCGCCATTCGACATATTCGTGCTCCTTTTAGGTTTAGGGTTTAAGAAGTTGGTCGAGTTGCTTGCGGAAATGCATTATGTCCGATCTTGTAAGATAGCCGCTGTAAGCTTCCGACCCCCATTTCTGCTCAAGACTTGAGAGCCGTCCGAGAGCGTAGGACGCATACTGGTGCGCTGCAGTCCCTCTGCCTAGCCGCTGACTGGCCTGAGCTGTGATCAGCCATGCACGCCATTCCGAATCCTGTTTCCCATAACGCGCAAAGCTTTCCTGCGCCCGCTGCACGGTGTCCAATGTCTGCTGCGCTTCACCGCTGTCGAGCAACGCTTCGGCGGATGCCAATAATACACCGGAGAGCAGTTGGGGATCACCCGTGCGTGAGGCGATCTCAATTGCTTCTTTGCGGCGAAGCATCCCTGCCCGCGGGGCACCTGAACGAGCCTGCGCCAAACCTAGCGTCTGTTTGGCCAGGACCGCCACGTCGATATATTCGGCGCCAGCGAGCTTGAAGGCCTGCTGGCTCTTGACTTCAGATTCTCGGAGGTGCCACTCGCTTAATTCAAGGAGGGCGCCGACCAGATGGATGTCCGCAAGCAACTGCTTATAGGTACCCTCTGGACTGACTGCTATTGATGCGGCTTCGTTGAGTGCCGCGGCAGCATCTTCGTAACGGCCAATCTGCCACAACACGCTGGCCCGACTCTTGGCCGCGTACCCCATATAGACCTTGGCTCCGAGCGACTTGAAGATTCTGTAGCTCGCGTCAAAATGGCGGAGGGCTTCTGTGTACTGTTCCTGAAACGAAAGCACGGTACCGATGTCGACTTCTGAATTTCCTACCTGTGACTGGTCCCCCAGTTGCTCTCCGAGTTGATGCAAATCTTGGAATGCCTTCAGTGCGGCTTCGTAATCGCCTTTGTCACGAGAAGTCCGTCCGAGTAATGTCAGGGTAAGGGAAAGCCACTTGCGATAACCCTTCTGTTGATAGAAAACAACCGCCTGCTGGATATAACCCAAGGCTTCATCTGTTCTGTGCTGGAGAGAGCGCAGGCTTCCGAGCTGCCGTCTAGCCCACACTTCGGTCAGATGCAATTTGTCTCTTTGGGCGAGCTGCAGCGCCTGCTGGTAGTACTTTTCAGCATCGCTATAGTCGCCTCGCAGGAGAAACGCATCGCCAAGCCGGATCAAACCGTCTGAGGCTTGATCCTCGAGGCCATTGTCTCTTGCTAACTGTATCGCCTCGGCCGCCTGCTGTTCCGCTTTAGTCACTTGGCCTTCGAGCGCAAAGGCACTGCTTAGTTCCTGCAGCACTCTGATCTGCTGAGACCGGTTTCCGGTAGTCTTAGTTAATTGTAGAGCGTTTTCTAACTGCACCCTGGCTTCCGGGGGCTTGACCTCGTCTAAGAAAAGGAGGCTCCGCTGGTAGAACACTTCGGTAAGGCCTTCAAGGTTGCCTTGGCCTTCATACAACGCCTCGGCTTTTTGAAAGGCTTCAATGGCGCAAGTCAAGTCTTGTTGCTGACTACAGATGACACCCAAACGCAGCAAGGCTGCAGCGTCTTGCGGAGCGAGTTTGGTTGCTTCGAGATAGTTTTCCCCGGCCTCCTTTAGCTGGTCATTCTCTTCGTAGGCGCGCCCCAGATCCACGTGCACGCGTGCCTTGTCTTTGTCCGGCGCCTGTTGCGCAATCTGCCGGTAGCTCTCGATCGCCGGAGCAAAATCACGTAAGACAGTTTTGGTGACCGCTTGCAAATAGAGTGCGTCCAACGGCTGCATACGGAACTCGTTCGCGAGCGACTCGGCGCGAATGACTTCGTCCTTCGCTTTGTCCGTGTAGTCAAGCTCGGCGTATGCTTCAGCCAGCTTGGCATGCGCCAGAGCAAACTTATCATCCGTTTGAATCGCTTGCTCCAGCGCCTTGCTTGCCTTATAGTACGTACCCTCGCGCAGGGCCGTGGTTCCCTCTTCGTACCAATGCATGGCCTCGGGTGAAGGGCGCGGTATCGTCGGCGAGGGCCAAGAAAGCCACACAAGAATAACGATAGCTACACCAACCGACGGAATAGAAACGGCCGGCCGTCGCAACGTGCTGGTGAGGGTTATCAACTTCGAGACCGTTCGCGTGTCGCGGTTGCGTGGTAGTGGTTTGGTTTGTGCCTGGTCCTGAGCTTGCAGCGTTTGATAGATCCCACGAAGGTCTCCCAGAAGATCATTGGCTGATTGATAGCGCGCGCCGCGTTCCTTCGCGAGCGCCTTCAGGATTGCACTGTCCAGCTCCGGCGGCACGTGTAGATTAAACTGCGAAGGCGGCGGTGGATGCAGGTAACGGACTTGCGCCAAAATCTTCTCATCCGTATCCCCTGAAAATGGTCGCCTGCCGCTAAGGCACTCGTACAGAATCACCCCAACCGCGAACAGATCGCAGCGCGCATCGACAGCCGCGCCGCATGCCTGCTCTGGCGACATGTAGGTAGGCGTGCCCGCGCGCTGTCCGGGCCTTGACAGCAAGCTCGATCGCTTATCAGCATTGCGTTCACTTATTGTTCCTCCGACGACCTTCACCAGTCCGAAGTCCAGCACCTTTACTTGTCCACGCGCATTGATCATTACGTTTCGCGGCTTAATGTCTCGATGAACTATTCCATGAGCGTGCGCCTCGGCGAGTGCCTCGACAATCTGCATACCCACATCCAACGCTTCTCGAAGATCCAGTGGTTTGTCCTTGATTCTGTCGGCCAGAGTCTTCCCATCGACATACTGCATCACGATGAAGCTGCGATTGGCTTCTTCCTTGACCTTGTAGACTTTACAAATGTTCGGGTGATCGAGCTGGGCCGCGGCTTTCGCTTCCAGAATCAGACGTCGCTTGGCAAGTTCGTCTGCCTCCAGGTACGAAGGCAAGAACTTGATTGCCACTTTGTGATCCAGATTGGTGTCTTCCGCCAGATAGACCTCGCCCATTCCTCCCGCGCCAAGCTGCGCTTCAATTCGGTAGCGACCAAGAACCAACTCTCCTACGGCGCCAGCGTCATCCTCACTGAGCAGGTCGGCT
>WNFJ01623039.1_pt1 | contig 13814 bp, 8 predicted proteins | sample 5400461 | NCBI WGS metagenome assembly WNFJ01 (sample SAMN13153349, study PRJNA577476) | soil metagenome | isolation source: 115 cm saprolite on Douglas fir-dominated hillslope | place: USA:California | collected 2013-09-17 | reverse complement strand
TCGAAATCGGCAAGCGTCCCGAACGACGGGTCGATGTCGGTGTAATCGGATATGTCGTAGCCGAAATCGGCCATCGGCGAGCGGAAGATCGGTGACAGCCAGATGGCACCGATCCCGAGCTCGGCGAGATAATCCAGACGCCGCAGGATGCCGCGGAGATCCCCGACGCCGTCGCGATTGCTGTCCTGAAACGAGCGTGGATAGATCTGATAGATGCTCGTGGTATGCCACCATTCGGGCCGGTCCGTTGCGAGCGCGTTCATTGCAATTCCCATGTGAGCGGGGGCCCTCCCGTGATGCGATTTACTCGCATGCCGCCGCGGCTGACGCCTGCAAAGGCCTGATACCGCAACGGCGCCACGGGCAAGACTTGATCCGATCTATGCAGAGGCGTATCGGAACTCTCGAACCGGGATCCGAATTAACCTTTGCGGCAATATTGGAACGGATAGGCGTCGGCGTAGGTGTAAATGTAGTGTCGTGATCGACATCGACGTTGTTTACGTGAACATGGATGAGTGCACCGCCTACTGCTCGGACGGCGTTACCCGCCCGTTTTATGAAATGTACGACGCCTGCGCGGAGCTGACCCAGGATCCGGACGAGGCGATGGTCGCGATCATCAAGATCGCGGAAGACAAGTTCATCATGCTCGGCCTGGTCGGGGAGGAACCCGTCTCGCTGCATTGATGCGCCGGTGTTGGCGTGGTGTCGGCCGGCATCGGGCGGCGAAAGCGCCGGGGCTACGATTCGGGGCCGGCAGGAGGGGCGGTCTTGGCCGCCGTCTGGCTGAGCACCAATCCCATCACGAACGCGCCCAACAGCAACACCGGGGCCGCGCGGCGAAAGCCGAGCGTCCTGGCAACCTGCAGGGCGGTGGTGATCACCACGGGATCCCGCAGCCAGTGCGCGGCGGCCTGGCTGGCCTGCGCGCGCGCGCGCGCCAAGCGCGCTTGGCGCTGACGCACGAGCACAATCGCCGCGATCGCGATCAGCACCACCAGCAGGAAAGCGCCGGCAAGGATGAGACAGGCGACGATCGGCCCCCGCGCACTCTGCAGATAAAGGAACAGCGCGGCGCACAGGAAGCCGAGCATGGTCAGCGCCGCCGCCGCCGCGACGGCCGACCACGCGCTGGTTTTCACCGCGGCGTCGAGCCGTTCTTTCAGATCCCTGACGCCGGGGAGCACGTCGCCCTCCTAGCGCCGCCAGCTTGCGCCGAACAGGAATCCCAAGCCTACGGCGATTGCCAGCGTTGCGAACGGGCGCTGCCGGACCGCGTCTTCGAGCGCTTCGAGCGCGGTGTCGGCGCTTTCCCGCACCGTGTCCACGGCTTCCATGCCCTTCTCGCTTGCGTCGGAGAGCACCCCGTCAAGGCTCTGCTTGGCGCGACTCATCTGCGCTTTGACATCGCGAAGGGCTTGGCCGCCGGTCACGCCGAGCAAGCTTGCCACCTGTTGCGCGAGCCGAGACAAGTCGTCTCGCACCACCTGCAGGTCGCGCTGAATCTCGTCGATCGTTCCCGCGGCCTTGTCGAATTCCTTGTTGGAACGTTCCTGATTGGCCATGGAAAAGCTCCTCCCGAACAGTCGCGCCGCCAACGCGCCGAGCCGGCAAAAGTTCCTCGGTCCGGCAGCTGCGAACCTCGGCCGATATCGTCGCGCCAAGTTGGTCGGCACGGATCCGGGTGGAACCAGCGCGTCGGATCGCGCACGCGACGTTTTTGTCGCGAGACGCGGCTTGGCAAATCCTTCGGCTGCCGGCACTCGGGAGCATGGCGGCAAGACCTGTTCGCCCACGATGAACATCCGTTCACGTTGCCGCGGCAAAAGTCCAGCACTCTCAGATATTTGATGCTCTCGGCCGACACTTTTTGGCGTCCTTCGGCGTTGTAATCGAGCGGAAGTTTTTTGTTGTCGTGCAACGACGAGGAGGAATGCAATGTTTCGCAAGACACTCATCGCACTATCTGCCGCGGCCGCGCTGGGGGTGAGCTCGGGCGCCATGGCTGCCTCGCACGGCGGGCATGGCGCGAGCAGCGGAAGCAGCGGCGCCATGCAGGGACACAGCGGCGGCGGCATGCAAGGCCCCGGCAGGAGCGGCATCGGCCCCAGTGCGCCAGGCCCTGTCGGAACCACCATGGGTCCAAGTCAGGTGCGACCTATGGGTCCCAGCGGCGTGACAAGTCAGCTGCGACCTACGGGTCCCAGCAATTGGCATGGCCGGCACCACCACCGGCACGACAGGTTCTTCTTCGGAGTCGGGTTTGCGGGGCCGTACTATGATTACGGCTACGATTCCTGCTGGCGGATCGTCCCGAACTACTACGGCGGCTCGCAGCGGGTCTGGGTCTGCGGCGACTACCCGTATGGGGGTTATTACGGGGGTTATTGAGCCCACGTGACGCATCGGTAGCACGTGACGCATCGGTAGTGAGTTGGCGGCCACCCCTGCGGTGGCCGTCAGCTTTTGGGCGCCAGGGCCCCGGTGCTTCGACCCGCTCCACGCAGCACCCGCGCCAGCGCGCGTATGCGCGGATGACGGCGCAAATCCTCCAACGGGAGCGGAAGCCGGCGGCGCCAGTTCGGGTGCTCATCGATCGTCCCGGGAACATTAGGCTGATCGAGCACGCCGAGCGCGTCCTCGATCGAGATCATCAGAATCCGGCCGGGCGTGGCGGCGAGATAGCGCGCGACCGGCAGGAAGCCTGACCCGGTCCACTCCTTGCCTCGACACCTCGCGAGCGCCGCGCGCAGCGCAGCTTGGGCCGCCGCGCGATCCGCATCGGTCTCGCCGGGGTCGATGCCGATCGCGCGTTTTTCCCGCAAGTCACGGCCTACCGACCAGCCCGCGAACGTCGGAAGATCGTGCGTGCTGAACGTGACCAGCGCGTTCTCGGCATAACGTTCCGGCGGCCGAAACGAGCCATCCTCGTCCCGTTCGAACAACATCACCCGATAGGACCATACGCCCCAATCGGCGAGCGTCTCCCGCAGATGTTCCGGCACGGTGCCGAGGTCCTCTCCGATAATTACGCAACGGTGCCCCACGCTCTCCTGGGCAACCACCGCCAGCATGGTCTCGAGCGGAAACCGGACATAACCCCCGGCGGACGCACCGTTCGGGATCAGATAAAGGCGGTTGAGGCCGAGCACGTGATCCAGGCGGATCGCGCCGGCGTAGCGCATCGCGGCTCGTAGCATGCCGCGGAACGGCTCGAATCCATGCTGTTCGAGCGCCCTCGGGTTGAATGCGACCAGGCTCCAGTTCTGGCCCGCGGTATTGAGCAGGTCCGGAGGAGCTCCGATCGATGCGTCGGCCAGCATCGTGGACTGCTCGCTCCAGGCATCCGCGCCATGAGGATCGACGCCGACCGCGACATCGAGGTAAAGCCCGAGCGGCATCCCCAGGCGCTGCGCCTTGACCTGACAGGCGCGCAGTTGCCGGTCGGCCAGCCATTGGACGAACTCATGGAACTCGAGGTCTTCGCGGGCGGACCGGCGCAACGCATCGAGGGCGCCTTCGTCGGGCCGGCGCCATCGGGACGGCCAGTCCAGCCAGCTGCATCCGAACTTTCGGCGCAAGACCTCGAAGCTCGCAAACAGCGCGAGCGCCCGCCCCTGCTCGCGCCGGAATGCCTCGAAATCTTCGCGACGCTGCGTCGAACCTCGATCGCGGAACCTGTCGAACGCCAGCCGCAGCCCGGCAAGTTTTGCCGCGGCAACGCCGGTATGATCCACCAGCGCCGTGCCCCGCAGACGGGCGACTTCCTGCGTCAGGCCCGCCGCAGCCAGCCCGGGAAATTCCGGCACCGCGTCGAGGTCGATGTAGAGCGGATTGAGAAACAGCCGGCTGTTGGGCGAATACGGGCTTGCCCGCTCGGCCTCGTCGGCACAGAGCGCGTGTAGCGGATTGAGCCCGATCCCGGCGGCGCCGAGATCGGCCGAGAGTTCCAGCAAGCCCAGCAAATCCGTGAAGTCGCCATGCCCCCAATTGCGATGCGAGCGCACCCCATACAGCTGAACCCCGAAGGCCCAGACCCGACGGCCATCGGCAAAGTCTTTGCCCCCATGGGCGCGTTCCGGCGCAACCAGAAGCGTGGCGTGCTCGCTCGCCTGCGCGGAGCGAGATTTCACCTCGACGTCGAGGCGGGATGTTCCGACCGGAAGATCGTCGGGCAAAAGCCACGCGCCCGATGCGGACGCGCCGCTCGCGATCTTGGTGTCGCCGGAAACCACCGCCCAATGGATCGAAGCAGACGCCGGGGTGTCGGTGAGTACAAGCGCGGTGCCGCGCCCCCGCCGAAGCACGACGGTCGGCGGCAAGCTGCGACGCTTCGGCGGGGTTTGACCGCGGGAGAGGATCTCGACGATCCGGCGCAGGATATGTCGATCGACCGTGCGCGAAAGCCCCCGTCCATCGACATAGTCCGGCTCGATACCCCATTCGGCCGCGAGTTCGGCTAACGCATCCATCCGGCCAACTCACATACGGGGAGCATGCCACGCAAGCCGGGGCACGCCGGCACGAAAAAAGCGGACCCTCCATGGGCCACTTTGTCCGAGCGGCGCCGATGCGCGATTGATAACAAAATCAAAGGCTTGCGGGTTTTCTGGCGCGCTGCTCCGGAACCCGGGGTCGCCCTACGTCGTTGGTGGTTGCTGGGCCACCGTCCGGCTACCCCAGACCAAGCCATGACCGTCCAGCCCGCTTTCCCGCCAATCTCCTCAGTTACAGCTTCGACACGCGAGTTCGCGCGTGCCCGGTTCCTGATCGAGGACGTCTACCCGAGCATCGAGCAAGGCCGCTACCCGGTGAAACGCATTCAAGGTGAGCCGATCGAGGTGTGGGCCGATATTTTTCGCGATGGCCATGACGTCCTTGCGGCGGCGCTCGTTTGGCGCCGCGAGGGCGAGAAGAGCTGGCGTCGAAGCGCCATGCGCCTCCGCGACAACGATCGCTGGACCGCAAGTTTCGTTCCCGATGAGCCGGCGCGCTATGCTTACGCGATCGAAGCTTGGACCGATACGTTCGCCACCTGGCGACGCGACTTCCTGCTCAAGCGCGAAGCCGGGCAGAAACTCGATTTGGAAGCCAAGGAGGGCCGGGAATTGCTCGCCGACGTCGCGCCGCGGGACAAGAGCGCACGTGCGATCATCGAGGCGGCGCGCGCCGAGTTCGACCGAACCGGCGATGCGGAAGTGCTGTTGTCGGAAGAGCTCGGCGGCGTCATGGCCGACCATCAACCCCGCCCCGACCTGACCCGCAGCTCGGGTTTTCCCTTGGTGATCGATCCGCCGCTGGCGCGCGCCGGTGCCTGGTACGAGATGTTCCCACGCAGCCAATCCCGCGTCGCGGGCCGGCACGGAACCTTCGACGACTGCATCGCGCGTCTGCCCGAGCTTGCCGCATTGGGATTCGATGTCGTCTATTTTCCGCCGATTCACCCCATCGGCCGCACGCATCGCAAGGGCGCCAACAATGCGCTCGCGGCCGGCCCCGGCGACCCGGGCAGCCCTTATGCAATCGGCGCGCAGGAAGGAGGCCATGACGCCATTCATCCCGAGCTCGGCACGCTCGACGACTTTCGCCGCTTCGTCGAGGCATGTCGCAGCCTCGGCATGGCGGTCGCACTCGATTTCGCCATCCAATTCTCGCCGGACCACCCCTGGCTGCTCCAGCATCCCGACTGGTTCCGCTACCGGCCCGACGGCTCGATCCGTTACGCGGAGAACCCGCCGAAGAAATATCAGGATATCGTCAATCCGGATTTCTATTGCGCCGACCGCACCGGGCTCTGGAACGCGCTATGCGACATCGTGCTGTTTTGGGTCGATCAGGGGGTGCGCATCTTCCGCGTCGACAATCCTCACACCAAGCCGTTCGCATTCTGGGAATGGCTGATCCGTGAAGTGCAAACGCGGCATCCGGGCGTGATCTTCCTGTCCGAGGCGTTCACCCGCCCAAAGGTGATGAAGGCGCTCGCCAAGCTGGGATTCTCGCAATCCTACACCTATTTCACTTGGCGGACGACGAAATCGGCGCTGCAGTCCTATCTGAGCGAGCTCACCGCCTACCCGGTGCGGGAATATTTCCGGCCGAATTTTTTCGTCAACACGCCGGACATTCTGCCGTTCCACCTGCAGTCCGGCGACCCGGCCATCTTCAAATCGCGCATCGCGCTCGCGGCGACGCTGGCGTCGAGCTACGGCGTCTACAGCGGGTTCGAGCTCATCGAACACGCGCCGATCCCCGGCCGCGAGGAATATCTCCATTCGGAAAAATACGAGCTCAAGACGCGCGAGTGGGACCGGACCGGCAACATCAAGGACTATGTCGGCCGGCTCAATCGTCTGCGCCGGGCCAATCCGGCGCTGCTGCAGACCGGCAATTTGCGCTTCGTCGCGGTCGACGACGACCAGGTCATCGGCTTCGTCAAGGAGGCGGCCTCGCGCGACAATGCCGTCGCGGTCGCGGTCGCGCTCAGCGGCGCGCGCCCGCGGGAATTCTGGCTGCATTTCGGCGACCTCGAGATCGGCCCCGACGGCGCGCGAACCAAGGTCGCGGCCGTGCAGAACCTGGTCACGGGCGAGCGGCACGCGATCGCGTGGGGCGGCGTGCGGCTCAATATCAATCCGACCGAAGATCCCGCCCTGCTGTTTCGTTGTTTGACCCGGTAGGGGATCGCCGTGGACGTGCAATCGAGCGCGAGGACGACGACCGAGGCGGGCGACGCGCTCTGGTACAAGGACGCGATCCTCTATCAGCTGCACGTCAAGGCGTTCGCCGACAGCAACAACGACGGCATCGGCGATTTCGCCGGCCTGACCGATCGTCTGGACTACGTGCAGGAGCTGGGCGTCACCACGCTATGGCTGCAGCCATTCTATCCGAGCCCCGGTCGCGACGACGGCTACGACATCGCCGATTATCGCCGCATCAATCCCGATTTCGGCACCATGCGCGACTTCCGCCGGTTCATGGTGGAAGCCAAGCGTCGCGGCCTGCGGGTCATCATCGAGCTCGTCATCAATCACACATCGGATCAGCATCCGTGGTTCAAGCGCGCCCGCCGCAGCCGGTCGTATACCGATCCCCGTAACTGGTACGTCTGGAGCGACACCGACCAGCGTTACCTCGGCACCCGCATCATCTTCAACGATACCGAGAAGTCGAACTGGGCCTGGGACCCGGTCGCCGGCGCCTATTATTGGCACCGCTTCTTCAGCCACCAGCCCGACCTCAATTACGACAATCCGCGCGTGCTGTGGGCGATGGTGCAGGTGATGCGGCGCTGGCTCGACATGGGAGTCGACGGTTTCCGGCTCGACGCCATTCCGTACTTGTGCGAGCGCGAAGGGACCAACAACGAGAACCTGCCGGAGACCCACGCCGTCATCAAGAAGATGCGCGCCGAGCTCGACGCCTTCGCGCCCGGGCGCGTGCTGCTCGCGGAGGCCAATCAATGGCCCGAGGACGTCAGCGCGTATTTCGGCGACGGCGACGAATGCCAGTTGGCCTATCATTTCCCGCTGATGCCGCGCATCTACATGGGCATCGCCCAGGAGGACCGGCACCCGATCACCGATATCCTGCGGCAGACGCCCGACATTCCCGGCAATTGCCAATGGGCGCTGTTCCTGCGCAACCACGACGAGCTCACGCTCGAAATGGTGACCGACGTCGAGCGGGATTATCTGTGGTCGACCTACGCGTCCGACCCGCGCGCGCGGCTCAATCTCGGCATCCGCCGCCGGCTCGCGCCGCTGATGGACAACGACCGCCGCAAGATCGAATTGATGAACTCGCTGCTGCTGTCGTTTCCCGGAACTCCGATCATCTATTACGGCGACGAGATCGGCATGGGCGACAACATCTATCTGGGCGATCGCAACGGCGTGCGCACGCCGATGCAGTGGACTTCGGACCGCAACGGCGGGTTCTCGCGCTGCGATCCCGCGAAGCTGTTCCTGCCGATGATCATGGATCCCGTGTACGGCTATCAGGCCGTCAACGTCGAGGCGCAATCGCGCAGCCTGTCGTCGCTACTGAGCTGGATGAAGCGGCTGATCGCGGTTCGCCGGTCGAGCCCGGTGTTCGGCCGCGGCAACCTGACCTTCCTGCGCCCGGCCAATCGCGCCGTGCTGGTCTACCTGCGCCAATACGAGCACGAGGTCGTGCTGTGCGTCGCCAATCTGTCGCGCTCCGCCCAGTCGGCGGAAATCGACCTTTCCGCGTGGCGCGGCTTCGTGCCGGTGGAAATGCTCGGCCGCACCCGCTTCCCGCGGATTTCCGAGGCCCCGTACCTGATCACGCTCGCGCCTTACGGATTCTTCTGGTTCCTGCTGTCCGAGGATGCCGGCACCGTCGAGGCGCCCTCGATCATTCCGGAGCTGGTGACCCTGGTGTTCAGCCACAGCTGGCGTTCGTTGATCGAAGGCCGCTCCCACCAGGTGCTCGAGCGGGAGGTGCTGCCGGCGTTCCTGGCGGCGAGCCGATGGTTCGCGGACAAGGGCGAGCGATTCGACGCCAAGCTCAGGACCGTGCTCCCGGTCGCGGAGGGCGATCCCGGATTTGCGCTCGGCATCGTCGAAGTGTCGACGGCGAGCAGAACGTCGCACTACGCCCTGCCGTTGACGATCAAATGGAGCCGCCTCGACCGCGCCGGCGGCCAGCTGCAGCGACACATGCTGGGCCCGGTGCGGCGCGGCGCTCGCGAAGGCGTGCTCATCGACGCCAGCGCCGATCGCGATTTCGTCTCCTGGCTGATCGCGGAACTGCATGCCGAGGCCAGGCTCGACCGCGCCGGCCGGCGGCTGGAGTTTCGGCCGACGCGCGCATTCGCGCTCTCGCCGCTTCCCGCCATCGAGGCGACGCATGCCGTCGGGACCGAGCAATCCAACACGACGGTGATCGCAGATTCCGCCTTCGTGTTGAAACTATATCGACGTCTGGAGCGGGGCATCCATTCCGAGATCGAGATCGGACGCTTCCTGACCGAAACCGCCGGATACCAGAACGCGCCGGCGCTGCTCGGGTCGATCGAACTCGTGGAGGACGCGGTGACGACCCCGATCGGCGTCGTTCATCAGTTCGTCGAGAACCAGGGCGATGCCTGGTCGCTGACCGCGGCCTATCTCGACCGGTTCCTCGACGAGCAAAAAGTGCTGGTGTCGGAGAATGCGACCGAGAGCCCGGAGCACGCCGCCTATCTGCCGCGCATGCAGCAGATCGGCAAGCGCACCGCGGAACTGCAGCTGGCGCTCGGCAGCGGCGCGGAGCCGGACTTCGCGCCCGAGCCGATCAGTGCCGACGACCTGCGGGGCTGGACCGAAGCGCTCGCCCACGAAGCGGATCGTCAATTCGAGTTGTTGGCGTGCCGTCGTTCGGATCTGCCGGAGCCGGCGCGCCTTGCGGCCGAGGCCCTGCTCGATCACCGGTCCGACGCACTGGCGCGCATCCGCGGCCTGTTGCCGGAAACGGTGGATGCGCCCAAAGCGCGCCACCACGGCGACTTTCATCTCGGCCAAATCCTGATCGTCAAGGACGACGTATTCGTGCTCGATTTCGAAGGCGAGCCGCGCCGCAGCGCCGAGGAGCGCCGGCGCAAAATGCCGGCCGCGCGCGATGCCGCCGGCCTGATCCGCTCGATCGATTACGCCACCACGGCGGCGCTCGGCCGGGTCATTCCGGTCTCGGCGGAGGACCACGCCAGACTCGAACGGGCGCTCGAACATTGGCGCGAGCGCTCGATCGAAGCGTTCCTCGCCGCCTACCACGGTGTCACCGGGGTCGCCGCGCTGTGGCCGGAGCAGGAAACGGTCGGAGACCGCTTGCTCGAATTCTTCAAGCTCGAAAAGCTCGTCTATGAAATCGGCTACGAGCTCACGAACCGCCCCGATTGGGTCCGCGTGCCGTTGGCGGCGGCCTCGCGCATCCTGTTCCCGCCCCCCTCCGCACCGGAGCTGCCATGACCCAGCTCCCCGCGGAGGCTGTCGCGCTGATCGAAGGCCGTCACGCCGATCCGTTCGTCTATCTCGGTCCGCATCTCGACAACGGCGTGTCGGTGCTCGAGAGCGGCGGCGAGGAGCATCCGTTGGCGCGCATTCATCCGGCCGGACTGTTCGCCGGACGGGTCGAGGCGGTGGACCGGCCGTATCGTCTGCGCGCGCTGTTCGGGGAGCATCCCGTCGAACTCGAGGACGCCTACCGGTTTCCCCCGATCCTGTCCGATTTCGATCTGCATCTGCTCGGCGAGGGCCGGCATCTGCGGGCCTACGAGAAGCTCGGCGCTCACCCGCTGTCGCTCGAAGGCGTCGACGGCATCGGATTCGCGGTGTTCGCTCCCAATGCCCGGCGCGTCAGCGTCATCGGCGATTTCAACTTTTGGGACGGCCGGCGGCATGCCATGCGCGTGCGCGGCAACGGGTTCTGGGAGATCTTCGTTCCCGGCGCGCGGATCGGAGACAAGTACAAGTTCGAAATCCTGGGGCCCGCCGGCTCGCTGCTGCCGCTCAAGGCCGATCCGTTCGCGTTCGCGGCCGAGCCGCGCCCGGCGACCGCCTCGGTGGTATTCGACGTGGCGCGGCTCGAGCCGCATCCCTCCGCTTCCGGCGCCAATGCGCTCAGCGCCCCGATCTCGATCTACGAGGTGCACCTCGGTTCCTGGCGCCGCCGGCCCGAGCAGGGCAATCGCTGGCTGAGTTATCGGGAGCTCGCCGAGGAATTGCCGGCTTACGCGCGCGACCTCGGCTTCACCCACGTCGAGTTCCTGCCGGTGATGGAGCATCCGTTCGACGGATCCTGGGGCTATCAGCCGACCGGGCTCTACGCACCGACGAGCCGCTTCGGCGGCCCCGACGATTTCCTGCATCTCGTCGATGCATGCCACGACGCCGGGCTCGCCGTGGTGCTCGATTGGGTGCCGGGGCATTTCCCCGACGATCCGCACGGGCTGGCGCAGTTCGACGGCACCGCGCTTTACGAGCACGCCGATCCGATGCAGGGGCGCCATCTCGATTGGAACACGCTCGTCTACAATTTCGGCCGCGTCGAAGTCGCGAATTTCCTGCTGGCGAACGCCCTGTTCTGGCTCGAGCGATATCGCATCGACGCGCTGCGCGTCGATGCGGTCGCCTCCATGCTGTACCTCGATTACAGCCGCCCGCCCGGCGGCTGGATCCCGAACCGGTTCGGCGGCCGCGAGAACCTCGAAGCGATCGATTTCATGCGCAAGTTCAACACCGAAGTGTTCCTGCAGCATCCGGGCGCGACCACCATCGCCGAAGAATCCACCGCATGGCCCATGGTGTCGCGCCCGGTCGACTGGGGCGGGCTCGGCTTCGGGTACAAATGGAACATGGGATGGATGCACGACACGCTCAATTACGTCAGCAAGGATCCGATCTATCGCAGACACCACCACGGCGACCTCGTGTTCGGCCTGCATTACGCCTTCTTCGAGAACTTCATCCTGCCGCTGTCTCATGATGAAGTCGTGCACGGCAAGCGCTCGATCCTCGGCAGGATGCCGGGCGACGAGTGGCAGCGCTTCGCCAACCTGCGCGCCTATTACACGTTCATGTACGGGCACCCCGGCAAGAAATTGCTGTTCATGGGCGGCGAGTTCGCCCAGGAGCAGGAATGGAGTCACGAGCGCAGTCTCGACTGGCACCTGCTTGCGCAGCCGCGCCATGCCGGCGTCCAGGCGCTGGTGCGCGATCTCAACCGGCTCTACCGCTCGGTTCCCGCCCTGCACGAGCTCGATTGCGAGGCGGCAGGATTCGAATGGATCGTTGCCGACGATACCGACCGCAGCGTGTTCGCCTGGCAGCGCAAGGCGCGCGACGGCCGCGCGCCGTGCGTCGTCGTCGTCAGTTTCACGCCGGAAGTCCGCTACGATTACCGCGTCAAGGTCCCCAGGAGCGGCCGCTGGCGCGAAATCCTCAACAGCGATGCCGCGATCTACGGCGGCGGCAACGTCGGGAACGCCGGATCGATCGCGACGACCGACAAAGGCTCGGGCCCGGAACTGAATCTCGTGGTTCCGCCGCTGGCGGGATTGTTCCTCGTTCCGGAGGGCTAGCATGCGGGTGGAGGCCGGAAGCCCGCATCCGTTGGGAGCGACATGGGACGGACGCGGCACGAATTTCGCGCTGTTCTCGGAGCATGCCGAGAAGGTCGAGGTGTGCCTGTTCGATCGGCAGGGCCGGCGCGAGCTCGAGCGCTTCGCCTTGCCGGAGCGCACCGAGGACGTCTGGCACGGTTACGTCCCCGATGTGGTTCCGGGACAGCTCTACGGTTATCGCGTCCATGGACCTTATGAGCCCGAGCGCGGGCACCGGTTCAATCCGAACAAGCTCCTGGTCGACCCTTATGCCAAGCGCCTTGCCGGCCGGCTGGTGTGGAGCGACGCGCATTTCGGCTATCGCACCGGCAGCGCCCGCGTCGACCTTTCCTACGATCGTCGCGACAACTCCCGCGGCATGCCGAAATCCGTGGTGGTCGACGAGGCCTTCACCTGGAGGTCCGGAGCCGGTCCGCGGATCCCCTGGGAGGACACCATCCTGTACGAGGCCCACGTCAAGGGGCTCACGCAATTGCGCGAGGACGTGCCGCCCGGCTGGCGCGGGTTCTTCTTCGGGCTCGCCGCGCCGGCCGTGATCGATCACCTCAGGCGGCTCGGCGTGACCACGCTCGAGCTGCTGCCGATCCACGCCTTCATCGACGACCGTCTGCTGGTCGAGCGCGGCTTACGGAACTACTGGGGCTACAACACGCTGGGCTTCTTTGCGCCCGAGCCGCGCTACGCCGTCGACAATGCGCTCGACGAGTTCCGCTCCACCGTGGCGCGGCTGCACGACGCCGGCATCGAGATCATTCTCGACGTCGTCTACAACCACACCGCCGAGGGCAATCACCTGGGCCCGACACTGTCGTTCCGCGGCATCGACAACCTTTCCTATTACTGGCTGGTCGCCGACAAGCCGCGCTATTACGAGAACTTCACCGGAGTCGGCAACGTGCTCAATTTGCGCCATCCGCGCGTCCTGCAGATGGTGATGGACTCGCTGCGCTATTGGGTCGAGGTGTGTCACGTCGACGGGTTCCGTTTCGATCTTGCGGCCACGCTGGGACGCGGTCCGAACGGGTTCGATGCGCACAGCGCATTCTTCGCCGCCGTTCGTCAGGATCCGACGCTGGCAAAAGTCAAGCTGATCGCCGAGCCGTGGGACCTCGGACCCGACGGATATCAGGTCGGCAATTTCCCGCCGAAATGGTCGGAATGGAACGACGTGTTCCGGCGCACCCTGCGCCGCTGCTGGCGCGGCGAGGGAGACCTGATCGGGGATCTCAGCACGCGGATGACCGGCTCCTCCGACCTGTTTCGCCGCCGCGGCCGCGCGCCCCGCGCCGGCATCAATCACGTGACGGTGCACGACGGGTTCACGCTGGCTGATCTGGTCAGCTATTCGAACGAGCACAACGACGACAACGGCCAGGAAAATCACGACGGCTCCGACGAGAATTGGAGCACCAATTGCGGGGTGGACGGGCCGACCGACGATCCCAAGGTGCTCGAGCTGCGCCGCACGCTGCGCCGCAATCTGTTGGCCTCGCTGTTCCTGGCCCAGGGAGTGCCGCTGCTGCTCGCCGGCGACGAGGTCGGCAACAGCCAGAACGGCAACAACAACGCGTTCTGCCAGGACAACGAGATCGGCTGGGTCGACTGGTCCGGGCGCGGCCGCCCGGGCGAGGATCTCATCGAGCTCATCGGCCGCCTGGCGGACCTGCGCCGGAAATTCGTCCAGCTG
>WNFJ01416281.1_pt3 | contig 13814 bp, 11 predicted proteins | sample 5400461 | NCBI WGS metagenome assembly WNFJ01 (sample SAMN13153349, study PRJNA577476) | soil metagenome | isolation source: 115 cm saprolite on Douglas fir-dominated hillslope | place: USA:California | collected 2013-09-17 | reverse complement strand
GTGCAATCGGGTGTTCCCCCGGTGACGAAGTGGACGGTCTTGTCGCTGCAGACAGCGTTGAAAACCTTCTGCGCACCCGTGCCGAGATCGATCGCGACGATGTGCCCTTGGTAATCGCCGCCGTCGCCATAGCCCCCAATGCCCATATAAAGATAATGCGTACCGTTCGCCGCCGCGATCGTCAGCGCCGGGGCCGCGCGCTCGAGCGTGAACTTTGCGCTCAGGAGCTCGGGCCATCCGCCTCCCGTCACTTCGACCCCGCTCCCCACGTTGTACTTGTGAATGAGCCCGTCGAGCCCGACCGTGTAGACGAAGTTGCGGTTCGGATCGATCGCAGGAGTCGACTGCACGTCCTGGCAAGGTTCTGCGGGTTGTTCAATTGCGACCAGATGGTCGCACCGGTATGGGCATCGAGTGCCATGATGCGCCCCTCGGCGGTGAGAAGGAACGCGAGGTCGCGCGTGCCGGAACTGGTCGTCACGTTCGTGAGAACCGAAACGGTGCTGTCTGCCCGAATGCTGCGGGGCAGGGTGACCGTGAAAAGCTTCTTCAGGCCGCTCACGTTCGACGCCGCAATCTGCGTTTCGAGCGTGTTATTGCCGCTATGACGCGCGTCTCCGTTGAACTGGAGCCAATCGTAGGTACCGCTGGCGGCCTGCGACACGACCCCCTGCGACTCCACGGCCTCATCGCTCCCGCCTGCCGGGGCGCCGCAACCGCCCCCTGCGACAACCGTCGCGACGATCGCATTGAGAAGACAGATTCTTGGGCCTTGTGAGATGCGTCTCATGATTTGAAGGTTCCTTGAAGGCACGCGCAATGACGCAGCGCGCGGGCGCACCCTAGCACCGGAACAATTTGCTCCGGAGACAATCACTCATCGGCACAGTCACGGTGTGACGGTTGTCACGCACGCGACGCCGTCGCGCCTTATTGCGCGATCACGGCATCCATGGGCCCTAGAGTGTTTTTCCAGTGCCTTGAGTGACTTCGGCTGGGGGGTGTGCGGGTGGAAGCGGCCGCGCTCCCCCCACCAGACCGTTGCAACGCGTGGGAAAATTGAACTCGCGGGGTGGGGGAACGGCCGTTGCATTCGGCCAGAGGGTCACTGAAATTCTGCCTCGCTTCGGCGAGGCAAATAAACTAGGGAAGAACCATGAGCCGTATCGCCTTCTTATGGACAGTGCGGATCGCGTTCCTAGGGTGCGCTGCCTCGGGCGTTGGCTGCTCGATGGCACACGAGGGCGGCAATCCACCGCCGGTCAGCGGTAGCGGCGCGGGAACGACAGCGAGCGGCAGCGGGAACGGCTCCGGCGCGGGGACAGGATCCTCTTCGGGGAGCGGTTCCGGGGCAATTTCGGGGAGCGGTTCGGGGGCAATGGCGATATCGGGCGGCCTGGGCGCCCATAGCGGGGGGAGCGGCGCCAGCGCATCGGGCGCGGGTACCGGCACCGGCTCACCGAGCGGCGATGCCGGCGCCGGTTCGGACCTCGCCTGCATCGTGCTGACGACGTCGGCGGCGTGCGACACCTGTTGCACCAACAACCACCCGGTCGGGGAGCAAGCATACCAAGATGCCATCGGCAATTGCATCTGTGGCCCGCCCAACGGTACGAACGGCGTCTGCCAGACCCAATGCGCCCAAACCGATTGCAGCTCAGATCAAGACGCTTCGTCGATTACTGGCGACCCCTGCGATCTCTGTCAGACCCAAGCCGTCGACGGTGACGGCGGGGCATGTGCAAGTCAGGTTAGCGCGGCTTGCAAGGCCGTAGCCGATTGCGTCAGCTTCTTGGCGTGCGAAGATCAATGCCCGTAGGGATGGGCGGGCGCTTCGAGGTACCCCCCGGCGACCCAAGCGACAATTCTCCGGCGGGTTATGCTCCGCCCCGATGGCTCGCTATCGTGCGGTCTTCCGGTGTTTCGCTGGGTGCGACGGAGAGTATCCGCTAACACAGGCCCTTTATCGTTGCCCCAAGTGCGATGGGCTGCTGGAAGTAGCGCACGACATGGAGGCGCTCCGTGAGCGCAGCGCCTCCGCTTGGATAAAGCTCTTCGAAGATCGGTGGATGCGCACGCAGTGGCCGTACGGGTCGGGCGTCTGGGGCAAGCGCGAGTGGGTGGCTCCGGAGGTAACGGACGAGAGCATCGTCTCGACGGGCGAGGGCGGGACCAACATGTATTGGGCGGACCGCCTCGGCCGCGAGATTGGCCTCTCGGACCTCTGGATCAAGCTCTGCGGCAATTCGCATACGGGCAGCTTCAAGGACCTTGGGATGACGGTTCTTGTAAGCGTCGTTCGTCAGGCAGTCACCGAGGGCAAGCTCAAGACCCGCGTCCTTTGCTGCGCGAGCACGGGGGACACGAGCGCCTCACTCGCGGCCTACGGGGCGGCGGCCGGGCTTCCGGTCGCCGTGCTTCTTCCGCATGGGCGTGTTTCGACCGCTCAGCTCGTGCAGCCGCTCGCGCACGGCGCGCGGGTCTTCGCGCTGGAGACTGACTTTGACGGTTGCATGGCGGTGGTCAAAGAGCTCTCGCGTCGCGGCCTTGTCTACCTCGCCAACTCGATGAATCCCTTGCGCATCGAGGGGCAAAAGACGGTGTCGCTCGAAATCGTGCAGCAATTCGACTGGGAGTCGCCCGACTGGGTCATTCTTCCGAGCGGCAACCTAGGCAACGCAGCGGCGCTCTACGCTGGCTTTCGCATGATGCTGGAGTTGGGGCTGATTGCGCGCATTCCGCGTCTTTGCGTTGCGCAGGCAGAGCGTGCGAATCCGATGTACCGAGCATTCATCGCCGGCAAGGACATCGTGGAGCCCATCGTGGCCGAAGAGACTCTTGCCAGCGCAATTCAAATCGGCAACCCCGTCAGCGCGCCACGCGCCGTCGCTGCGCTGCGCGCCATGAATGGCGTCGTCGAGCAGGCCACCGAGGAGGAGCTGGCGGACGCGTGTGCGCGAGCCGACCGAACAGGGCTCTACGCATGCCCGCATACCGGAGTGGCGCTCGCGTGCCTTTTCAAGCTGCGCGATCGCGGGCTCATCGAGCGAAATCAGCGCGTCGTCGTCATTTCGACGGCCAATGGCCTGAAGTTCACGGAGTTCAAGCTCGCCTACCACGAGCGGCGCATCGCCGGGATCGACGCGCGACGAGCGAACGACCCCATTGTCATGGCTCCGAACGTCGATCGAGTGGCCGACGCAATCGCACGGATGCCGTCTTAGTCTAGAGCGCTTTTCAAATGCGTTGACCGTGTTCGGCTGGGGGGTGTGGGGGTGGAAGCGGCCGCGCTCCCCCCCACCAAACCGCGCAACGCGTGTGGAAAGCGCACTAGAGCGGTTTTCCGAGCGTTCGATCTTTGACTAGCGAAAGGACGAGTACGTGTAGCGCGTACGTGCACGAGCACGAGTACGCCTACGAGTACGAGTGACGAGTACGAGCACGAGTACGCGCAACGTCTCGGTCGGTTGGTCGAAGGGCGTGTATGCACCGGCAGCCACTGGACTTTGAGAAACTCGACGTCTACCGATGCGCCATTGAGTTTCTGGCCATTGCCGTGCAGCTGGGTGAGCGCATACCGCACGGCCAAGCGGATCTGCGTGACCAACTCCGGCGCGCCGGCAGCTCGATTCCGCTCAACGTCGCCGAGGCTTCGGGCAAAGACCAGTCGGGCCGAATGCGCGCACCACCACGCGATCGCCCGTGGCTCGGCGCTCGAGTGTGCAGCGATCTTGGACGTTCTCGCCCTATGGGGCGCCGCCTCTCCCGAAGGCGTGGATCGAGGAAAACGACTCTTGGCGCGCGTCGCTTCGATGCGGACCAAGATGTCCCGCTGATCCGCCTGGCCGTCCTCGTGCTCGTCCTCGTCACTCGTACTCGTAGGCGTACTCGTGCTCGTGCACGTACTCGCTACACGTTGTCGTCCTCGTTCTCGTTCTCTCAGCCCCCCTTTTGTTCCACGTTACGGAACTACGCTCAAGGCGCCCCGCGAAGGCGGCTACATGGGTCTCAACGTCATGGAAAAGCGCTCTAGGCGGTGACTCTAGCCGCTGTCGTCGCCGCTTGCGTCGGCGTCTTGAACGCCTGCCTCCGCATCCATGCCTGCTCCGTCACTCGCCGCCGCCTCGGGTGCCGCTTCTGCCGCGTCGGCCGACCCATCGTCGGTCGATCCGTCACCCATCGACCCATCGGGCGCCGCTTCCGCCGCTCCGTCAGTCGCCGCTTCCACCGACCCGTCGGTCGCGCCGTCGGGCTTGGATCCGTCGACCGCACCGTCGGCCATCGCGCCGTCCGGCCCCGCCTCGGGGCCTACGTCGGGGCCCACGTCAGGCATCGGGCCGTCGGTACTCGGTGAATCCGCCGGCGCATCGGTTGCGTCGGAGCCTGCGTCGGCGCTCGCTTCGCCTTTCGCGTCCGGCGCCGGGGTGCTTGCGTCCGCATCTCCCCCGCCGTCGCCGGAGGTTGCATCGGGCGTCGTGGCGTCCGAGACGCTGCCGACGCTGCCCCCATCAATCTTGGTACGATCGAAATCGACGATCAACTCGCAGCCTGGCAACGCCAGAAGAGCCGCGCTCGCCGCCATCGCACCCAAGAGGGACCCGTTCATCAAGCGCTTGCTGAGCATCGCCATCCTTTTCATGCTCCAATCGACCTAGCCACTAAAACCGCACTAAGAAGCCGGCGCCGCCCGAATGCGGACCGACGAAAGGAGTAGGCACGAACGTGACTTGGTCTCGCGCGGAGCTGCCCGTGCGAGGTGCGGTCGCCTTCGAGGTGGACCCAGGATTGGGGTTGGCCGCAGGCTCGTCCTTCGTGAAAAACAGGACGGCGCTCGTCACGCCAAAAGTAATGGCGACGCCGAACGCCATGTCGGCAATCAGTGAGTGGGTATCCCCGTCGTCCGCGGTCTTCGTTGTCGGATTCTTGTCGAAATCGCTCTTGTCGTTCAGTGCGATGACGCCGAACACAGTGCCGACGGCCGCGGCTGCAACGGCGAGTCCTCCGGTCACATAGGCAGGCACGTTGCTGCGGGGTTCGGGCGGAGGCGGCGCCGGTGGAGAAGGCGGCGGCAGGCCCGCTGCAATCGGCGGGGCAGGAGGCGGCGGGGGCGGCGCCGGTTCCGGTTCGAGATCGGCGCTGACCGTTTGGGTCGACGCGAAGCCGACTTCGACCTGCTTCTCCGCGGGCAGACGCCCAGGCGCCGCGAGTTTGATGGCGTGGTTGCCCGGGGGCAGGCTGACATCGACGGGGGTGGGACCGCTTTGCGGCTTGCCGTCGACGGTAACGCTGACACCCGGAGGATTCGACTCAACATGAACCTTGCCGGGCAGGGCCTTGATGTCGGACAGACGCTTTTTGATCTCGTCACCCTGCGCGGTCATCTTCTCCGGTACGTGCGCCAGAAACATCTCGTAGTACTCGGCCGCAGCGCGGTAGTGACCGAGCGAATCTTCGCAAAGGCCGATGTAGCGCTCCGCCTGCGGCGTTCCCTTGATGTCGTTGGCCGACTTGAAGTCCGCCAGCGCGCCCGTAAAGTCCCCTCCTTTGTACTTCCTCTCCGCCTCGGCATAGTGCCTCTTCGCCGCGGCCAAATCGGGGGCCTTCGCGGCGGAAGCGCCGGCCGCTGGCTTTGGGGGAGTCCCCTGCGCCAGTGCGCTCGCGCTCTGCACCGTCAGCATGGCCCCCGCCAGGACCCCCGCGAGGACTCTGTACCCCATCCGTCGATTGTTCAAGGCGCCGCCTCCTAATGCCCGATCAGGCTGAGCCGCGAGGATACTTGGCCTGCGGCAAGAGAGCTACAATCCCGTTCGAGGGGTAGGCTCGACCAGCTCGACGAGGACCCCGCCGGTTGCTTTCGGGTGAATGAAGGCCACCTTGTGGCCGCGTGCGCCTGGCCGCGGCGCCTCGTCGATCATGGGTACACCCATGCCTTTCAAGACCAATATGGCCTGTTCGATGCCCTCGACCTCGATCGCGATGTGATGCAGGCCGGGACCGCGCCTGTCGAGAAACCGCACGAGCGAATCATTCCCGAGAGGCGCGATAAGCTCCAAATTCGAATCCCCCAACGGAAGGAGCACGACCTCGGTCTTTTGCGACTCGACCTCTTCACGCTGCCGGCCGGTCAGTCCGAAGAGCGCGAGTGATCGATTCTCTTGATCTTGAACATGGCGTCGCAAGAATCCTACACTCTGCCCCCCGCCTCGACTCTGCTGTCGTTGCGACGCTATGCCTGAGCGCCCCCTGCTTTCGTACCATCCGAACCCGCTCCTGGCGGGGTTCTACCGGCGCTTGTTCGAACATATCGAGGTAGACGAAGCTTGGCTGCGCGCGGTTCGAGACGCCAAGGCGCGGGGCACAGTCGTCTACGTCTTGCGCAACTTGTCGCTCGTGGACTTTCTGGCGCTCGACCACCTTACGAAGCGCCACGACCTGCCCGAAGTCCGTTTCGCCAACGATCTGGGTCTTTGGGTCCTCGAGCCGATGCAGAATGGCTGGCTGAACGCACTGCGGCGGCGCACGAGCGATGGGGACGTCGCGCTTCTGGAGCGCGCTGTGTTGGGCCGGGCGAGTGCCGCACTCTTTCTTAAGCGGCGACCTCATCTTCTGGAAGCGAGCTCGCGCGGCAAGACTGAAGGCGACCACTTGATTCGGGCGCTCTTCGATGTCCAAAGGCGCAGCACCGATCGCCTGCTCCTCGTGCCGCAGGTCTTCGTCTGGTCGCGCAGCGCCGGCAAGCGCAGCCTTGGCCTCGCCGATACATTGTTCGGCCCGAGCGAGTGGCCGGGAAACGTTCGCGCGATCGCTCAGTTTCTTGGCAATTGGCGCCATGCCACGCTCCGTGCGGGCGAGCCGGTGGATCTGAAGGAGTTTCTTGCCCGCGAGGGGGACGGCACCAGCGACGACGTACTGGTCCGGCGACTGACCTACACGCTCTTGCGCCGGCTCGAGCGCGAGAGGCGCGCAATTCTAGGCCCAGCAAGAAAGCCAGCCGATCGCGTGCGTGAGGAAGTAATCCGAAGCCCCAAGCTCCAAAAGGTCATCGCGGACATGGCGGGAGAGGGACCCAAGGAGCGTGCCGTCATCGGGGCGCGGGCGCGCGCGATGCTGCGCGAACTCGAGGGAGGGCTCGACATGAACGCGATCGCCGCGGTCGAGCCCTTCGTGGCGAGTGGCGCCGCGCACATGTTCTCGGCAGTCGAAGTGGACGAGGCAGGTATCGAGCAGCTTCGCGAACTCGCCAAAGAAGGCACGCTCGTGCTCTTGCCTTCCCACAAGTCACATATGGACTACGTGGTCCTGACGTGGGTCCTGTACAAACACAAGCTGCCCTTGCCCCTCATCGCCGCGGGGGACAATCTCAATTTTTTCCCGATGGGGCCGCTGTTGCGACGAATGGGAGCTTTCTTCATCCGCCGCAGCTTTGGTAGCGACCGGCTCTATGCCGCCGTGGTCGACGCCTACGTGCGCCGCGCGCTCCGAGACGGTAGAGGGCTTGAATTCTTCTTGGAGGGAGGCCGCTCGCGCACGGGCAAATTGCTCCCGCCCAAGCTCGGCCTTCTGTCGATGGCGGTCGACGCCGCGCTCGGGGTTCCGACCCGCACTACCTGGTTTTGTCCCATCAGCATCGGCTACGAGCGCTTCGTAGAAGAGAAGGCTTTCGTGCGCGAGCTTAGTGGAGGTGAGAAGCAAAAGGAGAACGTCGGCGCTCTCGTGCGGTCAGTCGACGTCCTGGTAGGGCACTACGGGCGGCTCAGCGTGCAATTTGGAAAACCGCTCCGCCTTGACGATGTGCTTCACGAACTCGACGCTCGCTCCAAACCCGATGGCCTAGTCGCGATGAGCCCCGCCCGCCGTCGAGCCGTCATCACGCGCCTCGCTTACCGCGCCATGAACGAGATCAACGCGGTGACTGCGGTCACGGCCGGCTCGCTGGTGGCGACTGCGCTTCTCGCACACGATCGCCGCGGACTGCCGCATGCAGAGCTTGTGGCCACGTGCGAGCGGCTTGCGCGCACGCTACGGCGACGCGGCGCGCGCTTCAGCTCGTCCCTCGCAGATGCGGGTCGCCCCGGGAGCATTCGTGGCGACGCCCTGCGCGAGGCCATTGACCTTTTCGTTCGCGCCGGGAACGCGCAGGCCCATCAAGTCGGGTCAGACCTCATCTACGTTGTCGAGGCCGAGGCTCGGATGTCGCTCGACCTGGCCAAGAATGGGATCGTTCAATTTTTCGTTCCGCGCGCGCTCATCGCGACTGCCGTGCTGTCCGCGCCCGGACCACCGCTCGTTCTTGCGACGGCGCGCGAACGGGTGCTCTCGCTGTCGCGCCTCTTCAAGTACGAATTCATGTTTCGGGCAGACGCAACGTTCGAAAAGATTTTCGATGAAGAGGTCGCCGCGATGATCGCTGACGGGGAGCTCGCGCGCCTGAGCCTCGGATCGAGCGAGGATGCCGTGGGCATCGCGCCGCACGAAGACGACGGGCGCCAACAGATCGACTTGTACGCACGCTTGCTCGAGAATTTCGTCGAGGCCTACCGGGTCGCCGCACGCGGCCTCGCCGTCTTGCTCCGAGGCCCGCTCGCCAGCCGGGACGTTGTGCGGCGCGCGATCACAACCGGCAGGCGGATGTTTCTCGCCGGGGAGATTGGTCGCCCCGAAGCCGTGAGTCGGCCTGCGCTCGAGAACGCCTATGCGAGCTTTGTCGATCAGGGGTACATCGCCCGTAGCGACGACAAGCTCTCGCTGACGGAGTCGTACGAGACGGCAAGCGCCGTCGCGACGATCGAATCGCGTATAGAAGCCCTAGGGCCTTCGGCACGCGTGCGGTAGCTATCGATGACGGGCGCGTCACGAAAGAGGGAGAGGACCGCCGCTTTCCTCGTCCCAATCTTCTGCGAGTCTCTGCTCGTACTCACGGGCTGCTCGAAGCGCGTATCGGAGGCGTCTACCGCTGCCGTGACGGGCGCTGCGCCAGCGCCCGAAGCCACGGCCGCAAACTTGGACGCAAGCGAAGCGGGCGGCAGCGACCCGCGTTATCCATCCCACGTGGCCGCCTTGGCGTGGGAAGTCAAAGTCCACCAGGAGCCAAGCCTTCAAAGTCCGATGATTGGGTACTTACGCGCCGGCGCGGTAGTGCAGGCAGGCGCGAAGCCCGTGACCAAAGAAGGCTGTTCGGGGGGCTGGTATGAGACTGCGCCGGGAGGCTTCGTCTGCGTCGAGGCAAACGTCGCTACGACCGACATCTCGGTGCCGATCGTAGAGGCGCTGTCGCGCCGGCCGGACCTGAGCGCGCGCTTTCCTTATATGTACGGGCTCGTTCGTCAGCACTCGCCCATCTACTCGCGCTTGCCCACACGCGCCGAGGCGGTTCATTCGGAATACGCGCTCGCCAAGCACATGGCGCACTGGCTGCGCGCGAAAGACGGCGCCAGCTTTCGAGCGGACTATTGGATGCGCGACAAAAGCGAGACCCCGGCCGATGCGCGCGAGCTCTGGGACAACCGCGCCAATCGGGACGTGCCGCGGTGGCTGGAGGCCGGCGCGCAGCCACCTGGCAATCTCTCCGGTATCATCGTGGGTCGCCGCCTGGTTATCGCGCATTCCCTCGAACACCAAGGCTTCGCCTTTCTCGACACGGCCGTCAGCGAGGGCCGTCGCTACGCCATCACGACGGACCTGCTCGTGGTTCCGGTCGACCGGCTGCGCCCCATCGAGGGCTCGAATTACCATGGCGTGCGGATCCCGGATGAAATCGACGTGCCGTTCGCGCTCATCCGGCGCGAGGGTGCCTGGAGCTACGAGCTACGCGGCGACGCGATGGCTCGGGTCGAGCACGTGCCGCGACGCGCGGCGATAAAGCTGACGGGCAAGGAGCAACTCGTCGGCGAGCGCCGCTACTACGAGACAGCCGAGGGCCGGTGGCTTTGGGAGGCCAGCGCGTCGCGCGTCGATAAGTTCAAGCGCATGACCAAGTGGGGCTACGACGGGGAGCATTGGATCGAGGTCAGCATCGCCAATCAAACGCTCATCGCCTACGACGGCACCAAGCCCGTCTACGCGACCCTGGTGTCCACCGGCGAGGCGGGTCTCGATGACCCGGAAAAGACCAAATCGACCGTCCTGGGCGAGTTCCGCATCTTCGCCAAGCATGTAACGACGACCATGAGCTCAGAAGCCGTCGGCGAAGAGTTTCAACTCAAGGACATTCCGTACGTGCAGTACTTTCAAGAAGGCTACGCGCTGCACGCCGCCTATTGGCACGACGATTTCGGCATTCCGCGAAGCCACGGTTGCATCAACTTGGCTCCCGATGATGCCAAGTGGCTCTTCTCATGGACCGAGCCGCGAGTGCCAGCCGCATGGCACGGTGCGCGAGCGCAGGACCACGGCAGCGTCGTCTACGTGCACAAGTAGCGGCTTGAACGTTCTACAAGCAGCCAATGCGGTGCGGGCTTACGCCGAGATCGTCGATCCACCAGTTGGTGACCGCGCTCAGGCCTTGGTAGAGGTAGATGCCGGTTTCGAGCTCGGTGAAGTTCTGAGCTTTCTCGCGAAACGGGGCTCCTGCATCGGGCGGATACACGAAGGGGTTCGGCCAGGCGAGCTCAACTCCATCGAGCCACATGCGCGGTTGCGCCGCCTGGTTCGCCCCTGCGTTCGAACCGTCGAAAAGCCATTCGAGGCACGCCCATTGGTTGACGACTGGGGCTGTGCCCGAAACGAGAACGTCTTCGGGGAAGCCCGGCGGCTCGGGCGGATGCCAAATGGCCATGTACTTTTGCGTGTACGTTGCGACCTCGTACCAGTCGAGAGCGTTCATGGCGGTCGCCGCGGAGTTCAGCCTCGGGTACCTCGCGTTGAACAGGCCCGCGTGCGACTCGGGCGCGGCCGGATTCGTGTACACGAAGACTCGCCCCCAGAGCACCGGGCCGAAGTTCGCTGGCAGCGAATACGTGATGGTGTACTTCGGTCCGCCCTGCTGCTGCGGGTTGCCGCCCGAATAGTCCTTGGCGTGCAGCGAGAAGGTCCCTCGATGCGGCTTGGTGGCATCAACGAGCAGACTTCCGGGAAAGCCGTCGCCCTGGCGATACGGCGTCCAGCCGGCGGGAATCTTTCCTTGCTCGAAGTCCCAGCAGAGCGTTTGCGCGCCCGAACAGCCCTCTGCGGCACCGTCCGCGCTCGGCCCATCGGCCGACACGTCCGCCGAGGCATCTCCGGCCGATCCACTGCTGCTCCCCGAGCCCGTGCCCGCCGACGCCGCGCCGCTCGTCGACGCGCCCGCGCTCGAGACATCTCCACTCGTGCCCGTGCTGGTCGCGCCCGTGCTTGGCTGGCCCGACGCGCCAGTGATTGCCGCCTGCCCGGACATCGCGCTCTGCCCGCTCGCGCCGGTCGTCGCGCTCGACCCCGAGCTACTGCCGTCGGCCGTATCCCCCCGGTTCCCCGTTCCAGACTGACTACAGCCGAACGCCGGCGCGAGCGCGAAAAGGAAGCGGAGACCCATCCGATGCATGGACTGCTTCCATCTTAGCGCTCGCCGCGGGGCATCGAGACGGTTTCTTCCTCGACTCGAACGTCCAAGCTGCAGGGCTTCGCCAGCGGAACCCGGTGCACGAGCGGGTGCTTGAGGACGCAGATGGGAACCACAGGCGGCTGCCCCGCGAGGCCGCGGCGATTCGAATTCGGCCGCCTGGTTCAAGCGTCGCCTCAAATCGCGCCGCGCCACCCGGAACCGAATTGCATCCTTCGACCAAGTCGTACATCGCTCGCTCCGCGAGCCGCCCGTTCGACGCGCCGAGACCTTGACACCCGTTGGCCAGAACCGTTGCATGAACAACCTGCGCCGTCGCAGGCGACGGCGACGGCCCCACCGTTGCTGCCGGCTTTCCCCGGGACGCGCACCCGGGAAGAACGACGAACAAGCAACCGGCAAGAGCCACGAGCAAAGGGCCACCCGCGTTTCGCACACGGACTATCTTGTCACGGGTCGGCGCGCAGAGTTGAGTTCCTTGTCACGCCGCCGGATTTCCTCGGACGGTGCCAGGGCGATGAAACGCGCACTGGGCTAAAGCGCACGCTTCTTGAAGTTTCGGACGCTCAGCGTCACCATGGCCACGCTGATCGCGACCAGGGCCAGAACGTTGAGCCACAATTGCTTAGGCCCAGCTCCGCGCAGCACGACCCCGCGCATGATCTCGATCATGTGGGTCGCGGGCAAGATTCGGCCGATCCATCGGAGAACGAGCGGCAACCCCGGCGCGGGAAAGATGTAGCCCGAGAGAAAGATCGACGGCAAAAGGAACATCTGCGCCACCTGTTGCGCGGCGGCTTGCGTCTGCGCGCGGGTGCTGATGAAAAGGCCAATCGACAAGAGAGAGAACAAGTAAACAAGCGCCATGGCGAAGAGAAATACGAGATCCCCTCGAATGGGCACTCCGAATCCGAACCGCATTGCGAGAAGGATCATGGCCATTTCGGCGAGGCCAACGAAGAGATAAGGCGCGAGTTTCCCGAGCATGAGCCCGAGCGGATCGATCGGCGTCACCAGCAGCTGCTCGAGCGTTCCTTTCTCTCGCTCGCGCACAATCGAGATGGCAGTGAGCACGATGGCGACGATTTGAAGCAAAATGGCAATGAGGCCCGGAATGATGAAGTTGGCCGTTCGCCCGTCTGGATTGAAGAGGATGATGGGCTGAACGCTGAGCGCGTTCTCCGGCGCATTCACCCCGACTCGAAGCTTGTCTCTTATTACGTGCAAGTTCTCGGTCGACGCGACGCCATTGACCGACGCCAACGCTTGCGCGCTCACGTTCGCGTCGCCGCCGTCGATGAGGACGAGCAACTTGGCTTCCTCGCCTTTGGCGCGCCGATCATGAAAATCGGGAGGGATGACTACCCCGACGCGCGCTCGGCCGGCGATGATGTCGTCGCGCGCGCCGTGAGGATCGGTGGTCACGCGCGCAATCGTGAAAGTGTGCGTCGCCCGGAGCTTGTCGAGTAGCTCGCGAGAGTAGTGCGTTCCGTCTTGGTCGACGACGACCGTGGGCAAATTCGAGACGGTTTGGTCGATGAAGCCGAATAGGACGAGCTGAAAGACAGGGATGGCAAGCACCATCACGAAGGTCGCGCGGTCGCGACGCATGTGCACGAATTCCTTCGTGACGACTGCGATGAACGAACCGACGAAGCTTGCGCCCACGGCTAGGAGCTCCCCTCGGGCGCCGGCAGAAGGGCCCCGACGCGCAGCGGCTCGGACTCTCCGCGCGCGATCGCGGCTTCCTCGGTCAACGTGACGAAGACGTCTTCCAGCGACGGCTCGATCTCGCGAACGGTTGCGTGTGAGAACCCCGCGGCTCGCAAACTATCGGCGAGCTCTTCGTTGCCGGCGCCTGCACTCACCACGGCGTGGACCGATTGCCCGAAGAGCGTGGCGCCGTGGACAAAGCTCTGCGCGTGCGCCCACTTGAGCGCGCGAGCCGGTTCGACACGCGTCTCGATCTCGACGCGCCGCATCCCGGGTCGATTCACGGCGGGCAGCGTCTTGAGCTCTTCGGGCGTGCCGCTCGCGATCATGCGCGACATGTACAAGTAGCCCACCTCGCTGCAACGCTCGGCCTCGTCCATGTAGTGCGTCGTCACGAGAAGCGAGATTCCTTCGGCCGCCAGCTTGAAGAGAAGGTCCCACAGTTCTCGGCGCGCGACCGGATCGATTCCCGCTGTGGGTTCGTCGAGAAAGATGACGCGAGGCTCGTGAAGGAGGGCCGCACCGAGGGCGAGGCGCTGCTTCCATCCGCCCGAAAGCAACCCCGCCC
>WNFJ01100916.1_pt3 | contig 13816 bp, 21 predicted proteins | sample 5400461 | NCBI WGS metagenome assembly WNFJ01 (sample SAMN13153349, study PRJNA577476) | soil metagenome | isolation source: 115 cm saprolite on Douglas fir-dominated hillslope | place: USA:California | collected 2013-09-17 | reverse complement strand
GCTTTGATCGCATTTGCAAGCTCTGGGATGGCGCAAGACAAGCACACCCAGGTTACGCCTGATGCGGTGATCTGGAAGGATAACCCGGCATTTCCAAAGCGTTCAAACTGCCGCTCTGGTAGGCGACCAGACGAAGGCCGGAGACACCGTCGTCTTACGCATCAAGTTTCCCGCCAACTTCCAAATGCCACCGCACACTCACCCTTATTCCTTATTCCGAGGTCGTAACGATAATCAGTGGTGCTATCGGAACCAGCCAAGGTGAAAAGTTCGAGAAAAAGGGTGAACTGTTAAAGCCGGGCGCATTGTGGGTCTATCCGACAAAACACGCGCATTACGCTTGGACCGGCAACGAAGAATCGGTTCTCCAAGTTCAGTTCACCGGCCCGGGAGGTATCGACTACATCAACCCGGCTGACGATCCGCGCAAGCAATAGCTGTCGGCGCGAACGCCACGGAAGAGAACCAAGGGGCGCGGGCTCAGGTCCGCGCCTTCGGGCCCGCCGGTCTCACGCCGGCGGGTTTCGCGGGCGCCCCGGTCCAAAGCCCATAACGCGCGCTCTTTTAAAGGTCCATCCTGAATGGTTTTCCGATAGCACAGGAACAATCCATCGGACGCCGGTTTCCTTGCTTAAAGGGTCACGTCGTCCGCGCCGGTCCGTGGCCCGGCACGGTACCCGCCTCACACGCCCAAAACCGCAGGCGGGGGCCGTGCTCAGACAAGAGGGCGGAAGCATGGCTGACGCTCACGCTCAAATCAAATTTGATGCTCCCGCTGTTCTCCGGAAATGGCCTTCGCTCAATAATAAGCGTATCAGCAGCGCCATGGCCTATCTCGTTGCTGAGGGCACGCTTGACGAATGCATACGACAATTCACGTCGAAGCCTGTATCTCAGCTGCATTTCTATGAGATTCACACCGCCCCGCAGGGCGAATTGGTCACCGCTGTTTTGTCGGCTGAGCAAATCATTGAACTCGCTCGGCTGAGGGATTTTCTTTAGGCACGTCTCCCCCGAGGTGCGGCTGCGGTTCGCGCCGATCTAGCCCACACTGGCTGCGCAACGCTGGCGCCCCGTGCGCTGGCGCCGATCGACCGGCACATGAAGCCCGCAAACCAAACGCGCACCGGCGGGCTTCCTAGAGTCATGGCGAGGCTATTTCCGCTTTCGTCAGCAACGGGGCAGGGGGCGCCAATTGATTTGCCAACACAGTGCCCACACACGCGGTTTCTCCGGATCTTCGGAAATTCAAGTTGTGCTTGATTTTATTGGTGAGCGCGGAGGGACTCGAACCCTCGACCCCATGATTAAAAGTTTTATTCTTATGTCGTAGCGGGTTTTAGTAAGTGCTATTGTCCCCGAAATCATTGACAAAGTACGCCATCCAGTCATAGGGTCTCTCACGTTCTTTTACGGACGGGTCTTACTAATTCTTACTAATTGATCGAATTATGGGCGAGACACAACGATGCCGGTGACCAAGCTAACGACGAAACAGGCGGTCGACGCGCTGAACCCGAAGCCGGGCAAGGCGCAGACCCTCTATTGGTGTTCCGAGCTACGCGGGTTCGGCGTCAGAGTGGGCGCGCGGGATAAAACCTTCATCGTGCAGCGGCGGGTGAACGGCAAGGATCGCCGGATCACGCTCGGGCGATACGGCGAGGGCGGAATAACCTTGCAGAAGGCGCGGCAGGATGCCGAACAGCTCAACGGCGAGATGACCGGCGGCACCGACCCGGTGCTCCGCAAGCGCGACCAGACCGCCGGCGGCATGACGCTGCGCCAGGCCTGGGAGTTGCATCAACAGGCGATGAAAAAGAAAAACGGATCGCCTGCGACGAAGGAGGACTACCAGACCAAAATCGATTGCCACATGTCCGACTGGCTTGACCGGCCTCTGGTCGAGATCACGCGGGAGGTTTGCAATAAACGGCACGAAAAGATTGGCGAGAACAACGGCACCTACATGGCGAACGGCGTCATGCGGGTGCTGCGCGCGATCTGGCGTCGGGCGCGGCGGCAGCATCCGGAACTGCCAGAGCCGCCGACCGTAAACGTTGATTTTTACCCGGAGCAAGGCCGGACCGCCGTGATCAAAGATTGGCTCGCATGGTGGAACGGCGTGCAGCAGATCGCTAACCCGGTGCGTCGGGATTTTTACATCTGGCTGGCGTTCTCCGGATGCCGCTCAGGCGAGACCATGATCATGGAGCCGAAAAACGTCGATCTGAAAAAAGGCGTGGTGAAATACCCCATCACTAAAACAAAGGCATTCGAGATGCCGTTGAGCGACTTCCAGATCGAGCTTTTGCAAAACCGCATCGAACAAAACATCGAGGAGTTCGGCACCGACAGCCCATGGGTGTTCCCATCGGCCATGTCAGAGAGCGGTCACCTGGAGGAGGAAAAATTGATCGCGAGCGAACCGAAGCTGTTCACGCAGCATTGGTCGCCGCACACGTTGCGCCATAGCTGGATCACCAACGCCGATCAAAAGGTCAAGATATCTGACGCTCACCAGCGGGCGCTGACCAATCATAAGCCACGGCGGTCTAAGAACGGCGACGCGCACGCCGGTTACATCCATCCCGATCTCGACGACCTGCGCGAGAGTCAGCAACGAATGACCGACTTTCTGCTCGAACAGATCAAGCCGAAGCCGGGCAGCGGCAAGAAGCGCACCGGCAACGTGGTCGAATTCAAAAGAGCGACCGCCTAAAGGCGTTTGGCGCTGTCGGCCGTCGCGGCAATAAACTGTCGCCTCATTTTTCGACGTTCAAAATTTATTTTGCGAGCGGACAAACCAGCCACAATATTTTCACTATTGCAAAGAGCCGCGTGGCACAACGCGCGGATGATGGTGCGTTATAGCAAAGCTTATAAATTAATGGCTGTCCCGCAAGCGTTTCTGCAACTGTTGCGAAAGTGCGGCCATTGACGGCGCGCCGCGCCCCGTATCGTCTCTCTGGCGCAGGTGATGGCTCAATGCCGTCCAGTAATGAGTAACATAGCGCCCGTGCGTTCTAAAAGAATGAACGCCCTGCGCCTCAACAGTCGAGGTGCCGACGATGCAGCCGAATTCCATCCAGTCCAGCGAATACTTCACCACCGCCGAGGCCGCTCAGTATTTGAAATTGAGCCGCCAGTACCTCGAGGTTGCCCGCCATCGCGGCGATGGGTCCGGTCCGCCGTTTATTAAGCTTGCCCGGGCCGTGCGCTATCGTCGATCCGCTCTCGACGCCTGGATGACTGCACACGATCACGCTCCAGACAAGCCGTTGGCGGGGAACCAGAGGAGCCGGCGCTAATGAGCAACGCCGCCACCATCCGAAAATATCCAACGCGGTTGCATGTGCGCTGTCCGCAATGCCAGCATCAGGGAGTCGTCGAGGCATTCCTGGACAAGCCGCCGAAGCTGATCTGCACCAGATGCGGCTCTCGCGACGCGATCGTGGTGACACGGGATCGAACGCGCGTGTGGTCTGGGCAGCGGCGCGGCAGATAGGGACCGCTCGGCATGCACGGAGCCTGCACCATTTGCGGCAAGCACGACTATCTGCAGCCGCTGCACGGCGACAAGGGTGGCCCGCCTTGTTGCATCCTGTGCTCCGGCAATTGGCACGGTAAGCACGGACGCCGCCGCAGGCTCGGCCGGATCGTGATCCGGGCCATGGCCGCCTACCTGAAGGGCGGTGGTGACTTGAAGGACATCGACGGGATGAAGGCGACCGCTGCGACTTTCGATCTCGTCGGCGGCGGCGGTCTCGATCCGCTCGGCTATTTCGCCGACAGCGGCGGCATCGGAGACGAAACCGTCGAGCTGACATCCGAGCTACTGGCCGACGCGATCAAGATCGCGCACCCCGATCTGCATCCGCTGGAACGCCGCGACCTGGCGCACCGGGTGACGCAGGGGTTGCTGGCGTTGCAGCCGTTTACGTTCCCGGCGCTGAAGCCGAAGCCGAAGCCGGAACCGAGCAGCGCTCAGCGAGAGGGCTCCTCGGAGGTCGACCTGCAGAAGCTGAAGCTGCCATCGTATCCCTGCAAGGAGTGCAGGGGCACGATCCCGTTCTACTTCTGCATGGCATGCAAGACAGAGTGGGAAAGCCGCCAGCGCAAGAAAGACGACAAGGAGCGCGCGAAGCGGCGCGATCAGTACAAGCGGCGCAAGCAACGTCGCGAGCGCTGGAAACGGCCGACGATCTGCGAGGTATGCGGCGTGGAGTTCAAGGGCAAGCGCGCCGACGCCCGCTATTGCTCCGCGACCTGTCGGCAGAGAGCGCATCGCGGTGTCACGGATAAAAAAGTGCTGCCGCCCATACGCAAAACACGCGTGACAGAGCCGACGACATCGCTCGGCGTCACGGATAAAAAGAAGGACGCCGGCCGCCCGCAAAACACGCGTGACATGACCGACGATATGACAAGATGAGCAGCGCCAGAATTCTAATTCTATAGCAACGCTTACAAAACCCTGCGCCGCAGTGGCTTTTGCAAACGACTAAGCCAGGCGTAAAAACGCGAAACCGCCCCGGTGATGTGCCGGGGCGGTTGAACTGCGATGATCACCACCACCACGTGACAATCAATAAGACCACCTCCACCACGAGGCAGACACATGAAAAGCAATAAGCCCGCCGCGCCCGACGCGCAAGCATCGTCCGATGACCCTGACGAAAAAAAGTCGGCCAAGCAACATACCCGCGATCTGTTCAAGTGGCTGGATCAGGTGGCGCTCGACAGCAGTCTGCGGCCGTCTGCTTTCAAAGCGGCTTACGTGATCGCCGAACACGTCAACCGTGAGACTGGCGAGGCTTGGCCATCATCCACAACTATTGCCGCGAGATGCGGGTTATCGCAGCCAACCGTTGTCGAGCTGGTTCGGAGCCTCGAGGCAGCCGGGCATCTTGAGATAGAACCAGGCCGTGCCGGTCGCGGCCATTCGCACCGCTATCGCTTGATCACAAAATATCGATCGGCCGATGTTTCCTCGCCAACAAAACATCGGGTCGCCGATATTTCCAGAAAAGCTAAAACATCGAGATCGCCTATGGAAAATATCGGGGACGCCGAAATAAAACATCGGCGCGCCGATATGAACCTTCTAAAGAACCATCTCATGAACAATCAAGAGGCGGGGCTTCGCCCCGCCCGACTCGTGGATAGAGACAATGTAACAGACCAGGAAGATGCATCAGAAAACTCAAGAGAGCGCGCCTACGGCGCTCTCTGGCGCGTCTATCCTTACCATCCCGACCCTGACAGAGACGAGACCGATGCTCGCGAAGTATTTTATCAACTGCTCGACGAAGGCGTCGATCCTGGCGAGATCATTAGCGGCGCTACCGCATATGCAAAGCGCTGCATCGGCGCTCACCAAATGACGATCGGATTCATGGTCTATTGGCTTCGGGGCAGAGGCTGGGAAAATTCCCGCAATTAAACCGCGTTCGCTTTTTCCTGCGATGTCGCTTATCCTGCGATCAGGACCGACACCGCGACCACATCCGATCACGGCCTGAACCAGCCTCAGATATGGTCTGGAGATCGCAGCAGGCTGTAAGTTGGTGGACATGCCAGCATTGCCGAACCATCGTCAGGAGCGCTTCTGCCAGCTTGTGAAGCAAGGTGTCCCAGCCATCCGCGCCTATCCCATGGCCGGCTACAACGCACACCGAAGCGCGCCAGCAAGGCTGTGCGGGAATGTGCGGATCAAACGCAGACTTGCCGAATTAACACGGGGTTTAGCCTTGAAAACCCGAGTCACTGTCGAAAAGATCACCGATCAGCTCGACGAAGATCGCGCCTTCGCTCGACGCCTTGGGCAGCCGGCAACCGCGCACGCCGCGACCGTCTCGAAGGCGAAGCTCCACGGCCTCTTGGTCGACCGGAAAGAGGTAGGCACGCCTGGGGGCTTCGAGGCGCTGGAGACTTCGGAAGAAGTGCTGGCGCTCGTCGGGCGCGAGCTGGGCGCGGAAGCCGCTGCGGCGCTGGGCGCTGCCCTAGAGAAGCGCGAGACCGAGCCGCCCGAGGTCGAGCAGCTTGCGATCGACGCAACGACTGCGCCGGGCGACATGGTCAACTAAGCGAGATGTAAATTTGTACCTCGCTGTACGGCACCGCGCTATTTCATTGACGCTCGCTGTCGCCGCCAACTTTCGGCAACGGGTTGCACGGTCCATCCCAGATGGCCCCGCTATCGCCGCGCGGCCGGTCGTGCATTGATCTATATCTACGTGATGCTACTAGGCGGGTGCGAACTGCTCGAACGCATACCAGCCGACCGCGCGCGGGTTTGACACCTACTACTTGGTGGGCATCGCCGGGCTTTCCGGCGCGGTGGTGGAACGGAACAGCGCATGGACCGGTTGATGTGTTCGCGCGCCATCTCATGTGCGGTAAGTTCGCAATGATCGCCTACACGGTCGCATGCGCGCGGAACCATGGCGACGACGAGGTGGATGCGGCCGAGTTATTAGTTCGGGTGGCCGAGATGTCACCGGTCGATGTGCGCCAGGCAGAGCTCGTTTTGCGCCCACTTGGCTACCTTCGGGTCGCGGACATGCTGCGGCGGATCGCCGGCCGGCGAAAACGCGGTCTCGCGCCACTGCGCTGATTATCTACCGATGATTTTCGTTTGCTTTTGTCTGTGGCATTGCCTAATTTGTGGCATTGCTAAAGCAACGCCACAGGAACAGCCATGAAAGTCTTCGGATATTGCCGGGTCAGTACTGCCGAACAGGCCAACGGTGGCTTGTCGCTCGAAGCGCAGCAACAACAGATCACCGGCTACGCCATGATGAAGGGCTGGACGGTCGCGGCGTTTTTCGTTGAGGCGGGCGTGTCGGGTTCGGTCCCGCTCGCCGATCGTCCCGAGGGCCAGCGGATGTTGACGTCATTGCAGCCTGGCGACGTTGTCATCACCGCAAAACTTGATCGTGCCTTTCGCTCGGCGGCTGATGCTCTCGGCACGCTTGAACAGCTCAAGCACGACAAGATCGGGCTTCACATGATCGATCTGGGCGGCGACGTCACCGGCAACGGAATCTCCAAGCTGGTGTTCACCATCCTGTCCGCTGTTGCCGAGAACGAGCGCGATCGCATCCGCGAGCGCGTGCGCGATGCCAAACGTCATCGCGTGACGCGGCGGCTTTACAACGGCGGCAAAAGGCCGTTCGGGTTTGAGGTGGAAGATGGCCGGCTTGTTCCGAACGCGCAGGAGCAAGCCGCGCTGGCGCGCGGCAGGGCGCTGCGCGAAAGCGGCAAGAGCTATCGTGACATCGCCCAGGTTTGGGCTTCCGAGTTCGCTCTGCCGAAGCTCGATGCGAAGAGCATCCAACGCATGCTGGCGCGTCCCGCGAGGTCGAGCTGATCCCGCCGATCCCAGGATCGCGACGGCCGACCGGCGCGCCCTGGTCGGCGATGACCGTCAACCGCGTCCTGAAGCGCCTGCGGTCTTGACCAGCGCCGCCGGTCTCGACGGTGCAAATTGTAACGGACCCTCTGACCCCGCCGGCAGGCCGCATATGGGCCGGGTCCTCTTTATTTTTATCCCCCTGCCTCCGCCATGGGACCATATTTTCGAACGGGTATTTTCAGAGGGACCCGCGCACCTGTGCAGATGGGACCCGACAGCCCTGCGCGAGCCACCGTGGATGCGCAGGCGTGCCAGCGGCCCGTTTCTGGCCGTCCAGGTGCCGCTCGGCAAGGCGGCGGTGGCGAAGGCCGATGGCAATGCAACGCTCAAGTCAGTAGGTGCGTGATGAGCAGGATCGAAGCGCACCCGGACGCCGCCATCTTCCCGATGATGTCCCAGGAAGAGCTGGCCGATCTCGCCGCTGACATCAAGGAGAACGGCCAGCGTTTCCCTATCATTATCGGCAAGCATGAAGACCGCGAGGTCATCGTTGATGGCCGCAACCGCTTCGCCGCCTGCGAGATGGCGGGCGTCGAGCCGAAGTTCGAGCAGATCAACGGCCACGACCCAAAGGCCTACATCTTGTCGGTAAACATCAACCGGCGGCATATGAGCTGGAGTCAGCGACACATGGCTATGGCCATGATGTATCCGAAGCCTAAGCGCAAGGGCAGCAGAACCGGAGTGGCTCCGGTTCTGGGAGATGACGGTGATGACGCCAGCCTGTCTCACGCCCGCAAAGTCCTTGGCCACTCCCACGCGCTCGCCGAAGAGGTGATGTCTGGGACCAAGTCTTTGCAGGTCGCCTACGACGAGTATCGCCTCGCGCAGGGCAAAATCTCGAACGAGACGATCCGCCTGCGAAAGCTCCGCGACACCCGGCCCGATCTCGCCGAGCGCGTTGTTCAAGCTGAGATCACGCTCGATGAAGCCGTCGCGAAAGAGAAGCGAGAGGCCGAGGAGCACAGGCAACGGCGATGGGCCGCGACGAAGAACCTGATCGAGGGCGTTCAGCTCTTGGACCGCGACGTCAGCACCATTCGCGATGTCGTCGCACAGTACGACCCTGCCATCGCGGAACAGCTCGGAGAGACGATCACGCCAGAGCGGCTGCGTCGCGTGGGAACCTTTGTCGAGAACCTCGCGCGCCACATGGCGGAAACCACCGCCGTCAGAAACAGCCTTGAGAGGTCGATATCATGAAGCGAATGAGTATGGCGTTCTACAAGGAGATCGCCGATCCCACCGTGACGAACTGGTTGCTGCTGCCGGCCAGAAGCGTGAAGCCGGTCGGCGCGGAGCTGATCGGCGACTGATAGACGTTGGTGGGGCCTTCGAATTGCCCGCGAACTCGTGTCGCAGGAGCTCGGCATCTTGGCGCTCATCAAACGCGGCGTGCGCGTGCTGACCGCAGCTGGCGATGATCTGACGGACAGCAGCGATCCGTCGCGGGTGATGATGAGGCAGATTGCTGGTGCCTTTTTCACCAGTACGAAAAGGCCCGGCTGGTCGCGAAGCTGAAGGGCGCACGCGACCGCAAGCGCGCTGCCGGCGGCAAGGCCGAAGGCCGCAAGCGCTGGATCGATCTCAAGCCCGAGCTGGTGCAGGAGGCCAAGCGGCTGCGCGGCCCGTCGCGGCGGCCAGCCAGATCATTGCGCGAGATCGCCGATGAGCTGGAGAAGCTGGGCTAGGTCAACGAACGTGGCGTGATGTTCTCGCCGTCGTCCATCAAATCGATGCTCGCATAGGAGGGACAGGCGATGCTCATCTTCAAAGACGGCGAGATCGAGATTTGGTCGATCGGCGCTGACGGCTTCTTCGTATACGGCGTGACCTTGGGCGGCGATCCCATTGCGTGCCCGTCCATCGGCATGGCCTACGAGGTCGCCGCGCGATGAAAACCGCTGTCGTTTGCTGCATCTGTATGCCGCGCTCGCTGAGAAAGAGCGCGCAAATGATTTCTCGGCGCACGCGCGATGCGTTGGCAGCCAAGAAAGCCCAGGGCGTGAAGCTCGGCGGTCTCAATGCCAAGGGCATCAAGAACCGTGACGAGGCGAGGAGCGCGCCGAGGCACTGCGCCCAATCTTCGCAGACCTTGGCGACGCATCGGCTCGCGAGATTGCTCGCGTCCTGAACGCCCGCAACATCGCCACGCCGACCGGCGCGCCTTGGTCTGCGATGACCGTCAACCGCGTCCGTCAGCGCCTGCGGGCCTGACCTGCGCCGCCGGCCTCGACGGTCCGATTCTGTAACGGACCCTTTACCGGCTATCCACCCGCGCCTATTACGGCGGGTCCTCCGTTCATCGTCCCCGCGTCTGTCAAACGGGACCCACAAATTTGCGAACCATTTTCCGGATGGGACCCGCGCAGATATTTCTGTTCCATCTGCCCGTTTCGACAACGCCTGCCGAGATACTGGCGGTCGCGAACAGGTTCGACACCGTCGAGCACCACATGCAGAGCACGGGGCTCTTTACCGTTGAACAGATGCGCCCAGTGAACGAGATGCGGATGCAGGCACGGGCGAAGTTGGGACGGGCGCTCGCGGCCCAAGAACGCGCACCTGGTCACCAGGACGAGGGAAAAAGATTTCCCAGATCGGGAAATCTTTTATGGCGCTCAAGGCCATCGGCCTCGACAAGAGCCGCGTAACAGAGGCCCAGCACATCGGGACCATGCCGTGCAATAAACTGACGAAGGCAATTTCAATTTGGTGTGGCGAACCGCACGGGCCTTCCTGTCTTTCCAGAACCCGCGTCAATCGCTGCGCGAGGCCCCAGCCATTGAGCGGGCGCTATTGCGCGGCCTGAGACAGCGGTAGTGCAGTCAAACGCACCGGCGGGCTTGGCGCGGCGTTCGCACCGAGCCAGCGGTCATGCCGCAGTAGGCGATGACGGGGTCTGTGGTATAGGAGACCATGTCGAAGCATCACCTGCTCGTCTGCGGTGGCAGAAATTTTGACGACGTCGCATTCTTGTTTCGAACGCTGGATGATCTGCATCGCCAGCATCAGTTCCGGGAAATCATGCAGGGCGGCGCGCGCGGAGCCGATGCGTTGGCGAAGCAATGGGCCAAGACGCATCCGGACATAAAGCGCTGGGAATTTAAGGTGGACTGGAAACGGTACGGCCCCGCCGCCGGCCCGATCCAGAATCAGCGGATGCTGGACTGGGGTCCCGATCTTGTGGTGGCATTCGCAGGAGGTAACGGGACTGCTGACATGGTGCGGCGGGCGCGTGTTGCCGGGGTCGAGGTTATCGAGCCATGACCTTGCGCTCCGAAAAAGCGGGCCGTCCCTAGCGAAGCACGGGAACAAAATTCAAACGCGACTTCCACTCGCACCAGCGCGCGCGGCGTCATTAGAGCTTGCAGCCTTTTCGCGCTGCTTGTTCCATGCACGCCAGTGAACGACGAGCGAGGTACCGGATGTCGCCAGAAATACGAATGCCAAAACCAGTCCGGTAAGCCTGTCGCCCCATGAGAGATGGTCCCATACCGCAACACGCACAAGCCAGGCGAGGCTAATTACGACCCCAAGGAAAGAGACGCCCGTTTTCAATCCCTCGGTCCGCGCAGCACCAATCGCGGTAAAAAGAATTGAAGCGGGGACGAGAAACATTTGACAGGCTGCGACCAGCTTTTCGTCCATTGGATTTCCCCATGTTCCCTAAAAAGCCTGATCAGCTTAGTGGTTGTTTGGGAGGAATACTACTATCAGATGTTGTCGCCGCGATCGATGGCCTTGCGAGCGCGGTCCAAAGGGCGAGTTTGGCCTGTCAGCGAATTAGGCCGCCGGCGGCGGCCGAACTGATCGGCGACGGGAAGACTGCCGGTCGGGTCCTCAAAGGTCACCGCGTCGACCAGCACGAGCCGCCGGTCGAGATCACCGCGAGCGCGATTTGCTTCGGCGTGGTCTGCCAGTTCGCCAACTTCCACGCGACGATCCCGAGCTGGCCGCGCCGGTGCTGGAGCGGGGCCACGATCATGGAGCAGCCGGCGACGACGGCGCAGCCACCGAGCAACGAAGTAGCCCGGACGATCGAAATGTTTCGGCCGAAGCGCAAGGGCAGCCGATAGCCTCGGACCCATGATGTCTGTGATCGCCGCCTCCGGCAGCGTGTCGCTGTAGGCGTAGGCCAGGCCGCAGACGCGCAACAGCGATCAGCATCGCAAGGCAATTGCCCGGCGCGAGGCGGGCGAGACATTGACAGCTATCGCCCGGACCTTTGGCGTGTCTCACACCACGATCGGCCGCCTCTGAACCTGTTCTGTTATTTCGGTGCGCACCGCTGCGTGCTCGATGCTCCCGAACGAGAGCGCCAACGCCGACGCGGGTTTTCCAAGCTGGGTCCGGTGCATACCGGACGAGCCCGCTAATGGCGCGAGGCGTCAGGCAAATATGGGTCCCGCTCAGTCCGCAATGAGGACCCGGATTTCGCGGGACCATGTCGAAACCGCGAGTGGGACCCATTTTCAGCGGGACTCGGTTTTCTGCGCATGGGACTCCCAGCGCTTTCGCCAGCGCAATTGCGACATCAGGCGCAGTGCCGCCAAGGCCGTCGCGGTGAACCCGGAGAAATCTGATCGCGCTATCGCTGCTGATCTTGGCAGGGGTAATCCGCCAAGGCCTGCCGCATCTGCAGCCGTCGCAAGCGTACGTCCGGCAAACGACGACGCAGATGACAGCAGCCGGGCTGCGGTGACACCACCTTGTGCCAGGCCGCCACCCGCCACCCCGCCACCCATCAAATCAGTAGCTGACCCTAATGCGCCAGTATTGCGGCGAGCGTCTGACAAAATCTGATCTTCTCGGGCTTTGGCGTAGTCGTAAGGGGCATGCCAAAGACCTACTCTCTCAAGCTCGCACCGTCCTTCGCGACTCCCGCGCCGTCGCCGAGGAGGTGATGTCCGGTCTGCGGTGGCAGAGACTTCGCCGACGCACCGTTCCTGTTTCGCACGCTCGATGATCTTCATCGCGAACATCAATTCCGCGAATTTATGCAGGGCGGCGCGCGTGGCGCCGATGCGCTGGCCAAGGATTGGGCCAAGACCCATCCGATAAAGCGCTGGGAATGTAAGGCGGAGTTGGTATTCTATGCCGCTGCATTCCTTGAGGGTCTGTTCACGGGCACGTTTGCACCGACTCGCTTGCGTGGTACCGAAGAACAGGCGACCGCCCGTGAGGCCGGCCTCCTTGTCGAGCCCATGAGCGCGGATGACGGCGAGCACCCACGCCACAGTCCCGGTCTTCTGCACTGCGAGGCGGATGGTATCGGCAGCGAACGAAGGCACGGCCAGCCACGTCCCCGCAAGGGCTGCACCAAGCAACCAACGCGTGACGCAGGCGACGATGCCATTCACGGTGTGACCTCTGGGAGCATATTCCGGCGAAGCGTGCAGCGGTTCGCCGGAATATGCGATCAAATCGCGATCTCGGCGTTTTCTCGTTCAGCCCTTTTTCCCGCTATATGCGGATAGAATTATACTGCATCAGCGGGAGGAACGCGATGATGTTTGCCCGGTCGATACGTGCTTTCGTCTGCGCGCTGGTCGCGCTTGGCGCGACGGCCGTCATGGCGCGCGCCGAGGACCTGTGTGTACCGAAAACCGTATCCGCGTTGGTGGCGCGACGGAATCGGCGCAATGATCGCGCTGATCTGGTTTGTTCTGCCCATCCTGGGTTCGCCGTTCAAGTCGAAGAGCCGGTTTGAATGCTGCGCTCCGACATCAGTTGATGGTTCTGCGGCACAAGGTGAGGGGCAGGGCCCAGCTGACGAACAGCGATCGCTCGTTTTTCATCCAGCTCTATCGCTGGTTCCCATCGATCCTGGAGGCTCTCACGATCATCCGTCCCGAGACGCTGGTCCGCGTTACATGATCCGAGATCGAGATCGGATCTACGGCACCGTCGTCATACGCCGATTGCGCGCCATGGGCATGCGGGACAAGCACACTGCACCAGCCTCGCCTTGGCAGAATAGCTTTGTCGAGCGGTTGATCGGATCGACCCGGCGCGAGTGTTTGGATCACGTCATTGTTTTGGGCGAGGCACATCTGCGCCGGATTCTGAAATCCTATGCTGACTATTACAATGGCACGCGCACTCACCTATCGTTGAACAAGAACGCGCCGATATCACGTGCCGCCGAGGCAGCGGGGCGCATTCTGGAAAAAGGCGCTCGAAGGCATGCGCGATGGCTTACGTACTGCGGAGAGCAGTTGCAAATTGAACCCGTCACGTCGTTTCGAACGCCGTGGACCGAGCGGGAAGCAAAGGTCGCTACGCCTTGCGCGCTTCCCGTCCAGCAATGCGCGCAATCGGAGTTGAAGCCTTTGCGTTCGCAGGAACTAGCTATCCATGAATGTGCGGCGCAATCGCGAAAACGCTGCAACCGCG
>WNFJ01153795.1_pt1 | contig 13821 bp, 8 predicted proteins | sample 5400461 | NCBI WGS metagenome assembly WNFJ01 (sample SAMN13153349, study PRJNA577476) | soil metagenome | isolation source: 115 cm saprolite on Douglas fir-dominated hillslope | place: USA:California | collected 2013-09-17 | reverse complement strand
CCGTGTGCTCGTAGGAATGCGACAGCGGCAGGAAGCACAGGAACACCTCGTCGCCGAGGCCGATGGTCTCGAGCAGGCGGAAGGCGCCGTAGCAATTGGCGAGGATGTTGGCGTGCGTGGTCATCACGCCCTTGGGCACCCCGCCGGTGCCGGAGGTGTAGATGAGGCAGGCGACATCGTCGCGGCCGATCGCCGCGACCCAGGACGAGACGTCGTCCGCCAGCCCCGCGCCGCGCGCCATAACATCGTCCCAGAGATAGCCCTCGGCATGCGAGAGCTGACCGGTGAGCGGCTCGATGCTGATGATGCTGGCGATGGTCGAGACCTGGTCGGCGGCGGGCATGACGCGATGCGCCAGCGCCGCGGTCGAGACGATGACCGCGCGCGCGCCGCTGTTGGCGAGCAGGTGGCGAAAATCGTCGACGCCATGTGTGGTGTAGGCCGGGACGGTGACCGCACCTGCCGCCATGATGGCGATGTCGGCGATCGTCCATTCCGGCCGGTTCTCGGCGACCAGCCCGACGCGGTCGCCGCGCCGGATGCCGAGGGCGCGCAGGCCGCGCGCCATCGCCCTCACCTGCCGCTCGGCGTCGCGCCAGCTGATCGGTCGGTAGGCGCCGTCGCGCTTCGCCCACAGGAAGGGCCGATCGCCGCGCCGCGCCGCCCACTCGAAGAACATGGCAGCGAGGTTCGGGCAGGTGTGGTAATCCATGCGCTCCCTCCCCGGGACCCTGCGCTTGGCGCGGAGGCTCTTTGGCCAGCCTTTTACGGCGTTTGGCGCCCGCGCGGAATAGCCGCGGCGCTTGGCGTGGTTTTCCGGCACGCCTATATGCAGGGGCGACTGACAAGGAGCAAGCGATGGCGTCGCGCCCCAAGGAAAAGATACCCACCCCTGCGGCGGCCGAGGCCGCTGTGCTCGGCCTGCTGCCGCAATGGGATCTGAGCGATCTCTATCCCGGGCGCGACAGCGCCGCGCTGAAGCGCGATCTCGAGCGCAGCGAGAGCGAGGTCGCCGCCTTCCGCGAGCGCTACGAGCGCAAGCTCGCCGATCTGAGCGGCGCCGCGCTCGGCGCCGCGATCGCCGCCTATGAGCGGCTGCAGGACACACTCGGGCGCATCATGAGCTACGCGTCGCTGATCTATGCCGGCGACATGAGCGATGCCGAGAACGGCCGCTTCTTCCAGAACATGCAGGAGCGCGTCAACGCCATTTCCACCGTGCTGCTGTTCTTCACGCTGGAGATCAACCGGCTCGACGACGCCGCGCTCGCCGAGAAGCTCCAGAGCCGCGAGCTCGCGCATTATGCGCCCTGGCTGCGCGACACGCGCGCCTTCCGCCCGCATCAGCTGAGCGACGAGATCGAGAAGCTTCTGCACGAAAAATACGTCGCCGGCCGCGCCGCCTGGACGCGCCTCTTCGACGAGACGGGAGCAGGCCTGCGCTTCCCCATCGACGGCAAGGAGGTCACCAGCGCCGAGGCGTTGCATCTCCTCTCCGACCGCGATCCGGACAAGCGCAAGCGCGCCGCCAAGGCGTTGGGCGACGTGTTCGGCCGCAACGTCCGTCTCTTCGCTCTCATCACCAACACGCTGGCCAAGGACAAGGAGATCGAAGACCGCTGGCGCGGCTTCAAGCGACCGATCTCCTCGCGCAACCTCGGCAATTTCGTCGAGGACGAGGTGGTGGACGCACTCATCTCCGCGGTGCGCTCGGCCTATCCCACGCTCTCGCACCGCTATTACCGACTCAAGGCCAAGTGGTTCGGCGTCGACAAGCTGCCCTATTGGGACCGCAACGCGCCGCTGCCCGAGCAGGAGGACCGGCTCATTCCCTGGCCCGAGGCCGAGCGCACCGTGCTGGAGGCTTACGGCGCCTTCTCGCCGGAGCTGGCCGCGGTCGGCCGCCGTTTCTTCGAGAAGCCCTGGATCGACGCGCCGGTGCGGCCGGGCAAGTCGCCGGGCGCGTTCGCCCATCCGACGGTGCCGAGCGCGCATCCCTATCTGCTGCTGAACTACCAGGGCAAGACGCGCGACGTCATGACGCTGGCGCATGAGCTGGGCCACGGCGTGCATCAGGTGCTGGCGGCGCCGCAGGGCGCGCTCATGGCCGACACACCGCTCACGCTCGCCGAGACCGCCTCGGTGTTCGGCGAGATGCTCACCTTCCAGGCAATGCTCAAAGCGGAGAAGGAGCCGCAGCGGCGCAAGACCATGCTGGCGTCCAAGGTCGAGGACATGCTCAACACCGTCGTCCGCCAGATCGCCTTCGTCGAGTTCGAGCGCCGCATCCATGACGAGCGGCGCCGGGGCGAGCTGACGCCCGACCGCATCGGCGCGATCTGGATGGCGGTGCAGGCGGAGAGCCTCGGGCCCGCGATCGTCTTCGAGGACGAGTACCAGTACTACTGGACCTACATCCCGCACTTCATCCATACGCCTTTCTACGTCTATGCCTATGCCTTCGGCGATTGCCTGGTGAATTCGCTCTACGCCGTCTACCAGGGCTCGGCGCCCGGCTTTGCCGAGAAATATCTCGACATGCTCAGCGCCGGCGGTACGCGCCGCCACCGCGACCTGCTGGCGCCGTTCGGGCTCGACGCCTCCGACCCGGACTTCTGGAGGAAGGGGCTCTCGGTCATATCCGGCTTCATCGACGAGCTCGAGAAGATGGGCTGAGGCCGGTGACCGTGACGCACGACCATCCCCCTCTCCCCAAGGGGAGAGGGTTGCCGCGCGCGCTCTGACAATGGCCGAGGGGGACGGCGACAATTTTCCCGGGCGCGTGCGGCGCTATGCGCGCGTGTCGACGGCCATGGGCGGGCTGGCGGCGCGGCTCGCCGGCGCGCGCTATCTCGGCTTGCCGCTCGACCGCACGCAGCATGCCGCCGATCTCAAGGCGGCGCTGGGCGGCATCAAGGGGCCGCTGATGAAGGTGGCGCAGCTCCTCGCCACCATTCCCGAGGCGCTGCCCAAGGAATACGCGGGCGAACTCGCCTCGCTCCAGGCCAATGCGCCGCCGATGGGGTGGCCCTTCGTGCGCCGGCGCATGGCGAGCGAGCTCGGTCCAGACTGGCAGGCGAGGTTCGGCAGCTTCGAGCGCGAGGCGGCCCGCGCCGCCTCGCTCGGCCAAGTGCATCGCGCCGTGGCACTCGACGGGCGGCAGCTCGCCTGCAAGCTGCAATATCCCGAGATGGCCTCGGCAAGCTGGTGATGTCGCTCTACGAGCGCTACGACCGCGCCATCACCACCGACGAGATTCATGCGGAGATCGCCGATCGCCTGCGCGAGGAGCTCGACTACAAGCGCGAGGCGGCGCATATCCGCCTCTACCGCCTCATGCTCGCCGCGGAGCCGGACGTTGCCGTCCCCGAGCCCATCGCCGAGCTGTCGACGAACCGGCTCCTGACCATGACCTGGCTCCAGGGCGCGCCCTTCCTCGAGGCGGTGAGGGCCCCGGCGGCGCAGCGCAACGCGATCGCCCGCCATATGTTCCGCGCCTGGTACGTGCCGTTCTACTACTACGGCGTCATCCATGGCGACCCGCATCTCGGCAACTACACCGTGCGGCGCGACGGCGGCATCAACCTGCTCGATTTCGGCTGCGTCCGCATCTTCCCGCCGGCCTTCGTCCGGGGCGTGATCGACCTCTACCACGCGCTCGATCGCGACGATCCGGCGCTCGCCGTCCAGGCTTACGAGAGCTGGGGCTTCCGCAACCTGTCGCGCGAGATGATCGCGGTGCTGAACCGCTGGGCGAATTTCCTCTACGCGCCGCTGCTCGACGACCGCAAGCGCCGCATCCAGGAGCAGGAAGGCGCCAACGGCCGCGACGTCGTCGAGGAGGTGCATCGCGAGATCCGCCGCCTCGGCGGGGTCACGCCGCCGCGCGAGTTCGTGTTCATGGACCGGGCCGCGATTGGGCTCGGCTCGGTCTTCATGCATCTGAAGGCCGAGATCAACTGGCACCGCCTGTTCCACGAGCTGATCGAGGATTTCGACGCCGCGGCGCTGGCCAAGCGGCAGTGGAAGACGCTCGTCGCCGCCGGCGTGCCCGGCTACGACGACGAACGGCCCAAGCCGAAAAAGGGGCGCGCGTTCTGACGCGACCCTGAAGGCGCCGTCGCTGTGTATCCGCGGGCTTGTCCGGGCCAAGCCCACGGAAGACGATCGGGAGTGTCGACCGCATGCGTCCGGGTCCGACCTTTAAGGCGCGCGCCTGTCGAGGCTCTACCCGCCGCCATTGTCGGGTCGGAGGCGGGCGCCTAGAATGCCTGACAATAATCAGAAGAAGCGCCGCATCAGGGAGGAAATCATGTCCGACACGGTCAAGTACCTGCTCGACGAGAGCCGGCTGTCGAAGGATTGGTACAACATCGTCGCCGACCTGCCGCGGCCGCCCGATCCGGTGCTGCACCCCGGCACGTTGCGGCCCATCGGCCCCGAGGATCTCGAGCCGCTCTTCCCGATGGCGCTCATCCTGCAGGAGGTCTCGGCCGAGCGGCACATCGAGATCCCCGAGCCGGTGCGGCAGATCTATCGGCAATGGCGGCCTTCGCCGCTCTACCGCGCGCGGCGGCTGGAGCAGGCGCTCGATACGCCCGCCAAGATCTATTACAAATACGAAGGCGTGAGCCCGGCCGGCAGCCACAAGCCCAACACCGCCGTGGCCCAGGCCTTCTACAACAAGGAAGCGGGCGTCAAGCGGCTCACCACCGAGACCGGCGCCGGCCAGTGGGGCTCCGCCCTCGCCTTCGCCGGCGCGCTGTTCGGCCTCGAGGTCCGCGTCTACATGGTCAAGGTCAGCTTCCAGCAGAAGCCCTACCGCAAGGCGCTGATGGAGACGTGGGGCGCGCAATGCGTGGCCAGCCCGAGCAGCGAGACCAGGGCCGGTCGGCGCATCCTCGAGGAGCACCCGGATTCGACCGGCAGCCTCGGCATCGCCATCAGCGAGGCGGTCGAGATTGCCGCGCAGAACCCCGACACCAAGTATTCCCTCGGCAGCGTGCTCAACCATGTGCTGATGCACCAGACCGTCATCGGCCAGGAGGCGATGGCGCAGCTCGAGATGGCCGGCGACTATCCCGACATCATTATCGGCTGCACCGGCGGCGGCAGCAATTTCGCCGGCATCGCCTTCCCCTTCATCGGCGTCGAGCTGCGCGGCGGCAGCAAGGTGCGCGTCATCGCCTGCGAGCCTTCGGCATGCCCCAGCCTGACGCGCGGCAAGTACGCCTATGATTTCGGCGACACCGGCCATCTGACGCCCCTCGTCAAGATGCACACGCTGGGCTCGGCCTTCGTGCCGCCGGGCTTCCATGCCGGCGGTCTGCGCTATCACGGCATGGCGCCGCTCGTGAGCCTGGTGCAGGAGCTCGGCCTCATCGAATCGCGCGCCTACACGCAAACCAAGTGCTTCGATGCCGGGGTGCAGTTCGCGCGGACCGAGGGCATCCTGCCGGCACCCGAGGCCAATCACGCCGTGCGCGGCGCGATCGACGAGGCCTTGCGCTGCAAGGAGGAAGGCGTGTCTCGCACCATCCTCTTCAATCTCAGCGGCCACGGCCATTTCGACATGCAGGCCTATATCGACTACTTCGCCGGCAAGCTCGAGGACCGCGCATATGACGAGGTGGCCCTCGAGAAGGCGCTCGCGGCGTTGCCCAAGGTGGCGGCGGAGTAGGCGTCAAGCCCGGCTGCACGAGGCGCCGCCGAGCACGCAGAACTTGGCGCAGTGCGGGTGATTGAGCGCCACCGCGCGTGACGCCTCCGCCAGCGTCGGCCCGAGCTCGAAGGCCTCATCGTAAGGGAGCAGCGTGCAGGCGACGACGCTCGGCCGCGCCGCGCCCTTGCGCTTCACCACCATGCGCGAGCTGGCGCACATCACCGATTGCGGCGCTACATGCAGGATATCCCAGCAGGCGTCGGTGATCTCGGGCACGTCGGCGACCGCGTCCATCTCCGGGAAGATGACGAGCTTGCCGCGGTCCTCGGCGCCGATGGCGATGTCGTGCTCGGCGAAGAACTGCGCATAGCCTTGCCGCATGGCGCAGTCGGGCTCGCCCCACAGCATGCGGCCCGCCACGGCAACGGTGAAGCCGTTGCCGGCCAGCCATTTGAGCCCGTCGAGCGTCGGCTGCCAGGTGCCCGGCCCGCGCTCCTCCTCGTGCAGCTCGCGCGTGTAGTGGTCGAGCGAGACGCGCAAGGTGAGCCGCTGCCCGAGCCGCCGCTGCAGGTCGAGGAGCTTACCCTGCAAGCGCTGCATCGGCCGCATGGCGTTGGTCAGCACCAGCACGCGGAAGCCGCGTGCGAGGCACGTCTCGAGCATGGCGAGCATGTCTGGGTTCATGAAGGGCTCGCCGCCGGTGAAGCCGATCTCCTCGGTCGGCAGGCGGTCGCGCGCGATCTCGTCGAGATAGCCCTGCATCTCCGCCAGCGAGAGATAGGAGAGCCGATCGTTGCGCGGGCTCGATTCGATGTAGCAATGCTCGCAGGCGATGTTGCAGAGGGTGCCGGTGTTGAACCACAGCGTCGTGAGCCCGCCGAGCGCCACCACGGCGCGGCGCTCGCCCTTTGCGGTGACCGCGGCGTCGCGGAACTTGCGCGGGTCGAGTGGCCGCGCCGGCGCGCGCCCGGCCGGCGCCGGCCAAGTTTCGCCGCGATCGCCGGTCGACGCGCCGCGCCACAGCACGCCGCCAGGCCGCAGCGCCGCGCCGCGGGCGTCGAGCTCGGCCGCCGGCAGCACATCCAAACTCGGCCACAGCCCGCTCTCGAGCGCGCCGGCATAGCCTTCCGGGAGCCGCGCCGCGCGCATCTTGGCGGCGGCCGCGCGGTGGTCATAGGCGAGCGCATGATGGGCGATCGCGATGCCGTCGGCGCGCGGCGTCAGGATGCTGAACCAGGTCGCAGGCGTGCCGTCATTGGCGGGCATGCCGATGGCGCCGGCATTGTGCCAGAGCTTGCCGTCGATGATCTGAGTGAAGGGGATGCCGCAATGGCCGGCGATGACGCCGTCGCAACCGGCCGCGGCAAGGTCTTCGCGCTTCACCGCAGCGGGAGTCGAGGCGAAGATGAAGCGGTTGATCTGTCGCACGCCGCCGTGGATCACGCCGAGGCGGCGGCCAGCAAGCTCGATGTCGAGGCGGCGCGGCAGCGCGGCCATCCAGCGCCGCGCGTCGCCATCGAGGCGGCGTTCGGCATGGGCGTACCATTCGACGGCCAGGCGGTCGCAGGCGCTGCCCTCGGCATAGCCGCAGCCGCAATCCCCGGCGCCGCTGCCGAGCGACTCCTCGCAATTGCCCATCACCGCCCAGATGCCGGCGGCGCGCACTGCCGCCAGCGTCGCCGCGGCGTCGGCGCCATAGGCGACGATGTCGCCGGTGCAGACGATGCGCCGCGGCGGGATGCCGCGCGCCGCCGCCGCCGCCAGCACCGCCTGCGTCGCCTCAAGATTGCTGTAAGGGCCGCCAAAGACGAGGATCGGCCCGTCCATTGGCACGACCGCGCGACGATCCACGCCAGAGTCCCCAGGCATCGAAGCCGCCTCCCGCTGAGACCGAGGCCCGTCCTCACGCGTCCTTCGAGACGGCGCTTTTGCGCCTCCTCAGGACGAGGCAGAGAACTTGTCCTCATGCCGAGGAGCGCCCCCTCGGGCGCGTCTCGAAGCATGAGGGGGCAGCCGCTCGTCTCGCGGCAAGCCGGCTTTGTACATTGGGGCTGACTATATCCGGTGGCGGGGCCGGGTGCACATAAAGCGAGGGGCCCTTGCGGGCCCCTCTCACAGCCTTGTTACCGTTTGTGCGCTCAGGCGCGCAGCCGCAGCACTTCGCTCTTCTTTTCGCCATCGCCGGCGAGCAGGCGGTCGAAATAGGCGATGGTGCGCTCGAGGCCGGTGTCCAGCGGCACGCGCGGCTCCCAGTTGAGCAGGTCGCGCGCACGGCTGATGTCGGGGCAGCGCTGCACGGGATCGTCGACGGGCAGCGGCCGCCGCTCGATCTGGGAGCGCGAGCCGATCAGGGCGATGATCTTCTCGGCGAGCGCGCCCGTCGTCGGGCGCCGCCATCAGCCGCACGAAGCCCTCGATGAGGTCGTCGACATAGCAGAAGGCGCGCGTCTGCGTGCCCTCGCCGTAGATGGTGATGGGCTCGCCCTTGAGCGCCTGGACGATGAAGTTCGATACCACGCGCCCGTCATTGGGATGCATGCGCGGCCCGTAGGTGTTGAAGATGCGGGCGACGCGGATCTGCAGCTTGTGCTGGCGGTGGTAGTCGAAGAACAGGGTCTCGGCGCAGCGCTTGCCCTCGTCGTAGCAGGCGCGCGGCCCGATCGGGTTGACGTTGCCGCGATAATCCTCGCGCTGCGGATGGACGATCGGATCGCCGTAGATTTCTGAGGTGGAGGACTGAAAGATGCGGGCGCGCACGCGCTTGGCGAGGCCCAGCATGTTGATGGCGCCCAAGACGCTCGTCTTGGTCGTCTGCACCGGGTCGAACTGGTAGTGGATCGGCGAGGCCGGGCAGGCGAGGTTGTAGATCTCATCGACCTCGACATAGAGCGGGAAGCACACGTCGTGCCGCATGGCCTCGAAATTCGCGCTGGACAGCATGTGCGCGATGTTGTCCTTGCGCCCGGTGAAATAGTTATCGACGCACAGCACATCGTGCCCTTGCGCCAAGAGCCGCTCGCAGAGATGCGAGCCCAAAAAGCCCGCGCCTCCTGTTACGAGCACCCGTTTCCTGGTGGGATTCATGAGCCTCGTCCTTCGCTACCGCTTTGCCCTGACTCGTCGCTCCGCCCGCGCCGGTTCCACCGCGCGACGGCCGATGCTGAAATAGAAGAAGCCGGCTTCTGCCATGTCGGCCGGCTTATAGATGTTGCGCAGGTCGATCACCGTCGGCGAGCGCAGCAGCGCGCGCACCCGCTTGAGGTCGAGCGCGCGGAATTCGTTCCACTCGGTGATGATGACGACGGCGTCGGCGCCTTCCATCGCATCATAGGCGCCGGCGCAGAAGTTGACGCCCTCGAGCAGCTTCTTCGCCTCTTCCATGCCCTCGGGGTCGAAGGCGCGGATCGCCGCGCCGGCCCGCTGCAGCGCCGGGATGATGCTAAGGCTCGCGCTCTCGCGCATGTCGTCGGTGTTGGGCTTGAAGGTGAGGCCGAGCACGGCGATGCTCTTGCCCTCGACGCTGCCGCCGCAGGCGCGGATGATCCGTTGCGCCATGCGTTCCTTGCGCGCGTCGTTCATGGCGACCACGGTCTCGACGATGCTGACGGGCGCGCCCGCCTCCTGCGCAGTGCGCACCAGCGCCAGGCAGTCCTTGGGGAAGCACGAGCCGCCATAGCCCGGGCCGGCATGGAGGAACTTGCGGCCGATGCGGCCGTCGAGGCCGATGCCCTTGGCGACGTCCTGCACGTCGGCGCCGACTTGCTCGCATAGATCGGCGATCTCGTTGATGAAGGAGATCTTGGTGGCGAGGAAGCTGTTGGCGGCGTATTTGGTGAGTTCGGCCGTCTCCACCGCGGTGAAGATCATTGGCGTCTCTATCAGGTAGAGCGGGCGATAGAGTTCGCGCATGACCTCCTGCGCGCGGGTGCTCTCGGCGCCGATCACGACGCGATCGGGGCGCATGAAATCCTGGATCGCCGAGCCCTCGCGCAGGAATTCCGGGTTCGACACCACGTCGAAAGCGAGCTCGGGCCGCGCCTTGCGGATGATCTCGGCGACGTGCCGGCCCGTGCCGATCGGCACGGTCGATTTGGTGACCACCACGGCATAGCCGGTGAGCGCGCGAGCGATCTCCTCCGCGGCGGCGAAGACATAGGTGAGATCGGCATGGCCGTCGCCGCGGCGCGACGGCGTGCCGACGGCGATGAAGACCGCGTCGGCCCCCGCCACGGCGGCGGCGAGATCGGTGGTGAAGGCGAGGCGTCCGGCGCGCGCATTGCTCTCGACGATCTGATCGAGACCGGGCTCGTAGATCGGCACTTCGCCCTGCTGCAGGCGCGCGATCTTCTCCGCGTCCTTGTCGACGCAAGTGACGGAGACGCCGAACTCGGAAAAGCACGCGCCGGAGACGAGTCCGACATAACCGGTGCCGATCACTGCAATGCGCATGGCCACTCCTGCCCAGCAACGCCCCCGAGAACGATCCTCCTCGGGGGAAAATTCCTCTTCACGTTTCCCGCGCGCAGGCGTCCCCTCGCGCGGTATTCGTTACACCACCGCTCTTCGAAACCGCCGCCGCGAACATGGTTAAACAGGAAGAACCCCGCGCGACGGCGGGGCCAGCAATACCGGATGAACCAGTTCCCTGGCTTTTGTGCAACCCCGGCTCACTTATTCCTGATTACAGCTCGCGCGTCAAGCAATCGCCGCATCTCGTCTTGGTAAAGCCCGCCGATTGTCTTTGCCCAACTCCCGGCGCCTTCATACGGCGGTTTGCCGCGCGCTCGCCTTGCGGTGGCGGCAGGAGGGCTGCCGATCGCGCAAACGGAACACTTGTCGGCTCCCCGCGTTCATCGTATCACCGGCGGAATACATGGCTGGCTGCCCCGCCCCTATCGTCATTGGCAGCAGCCCGACGCCGCGGCGAGCACGCATGAGCAAGGCAATCTTGGTTACCGGCGGCGCCGGCTATATCGGCAGCCACGCCTGCAAGGCGCTGGCGCGGGCCGGTTATACGCCGATCGCCTTCGACAATCTCGTCTACGGCCATCGCGACGCGGTGCGCTGGGGCCCGCTGGTCGAGGGCGATCTCGCCGACCGCGCGCTCGTGGCCGACACGCTGCGCCGGTTCGGTATCGCCGCGGTCATGCATTTCGCCGCCTATGCCTATGTCGGCGAATCCATGGCCAGGCCCGAGCTCTATTTCCGCAACAATGTGGTTAATAGCCTCGGGCTGCTCGAGACCCTGCACGAAGCGGGCATCCGCCGCATCGTCTTCTCCTCGACCTGCGCCACCTACGGCATTCCCGAGGCGGTGCCGATCCGTGAGACCATGCCGCAGCGTCCGGTCAATCCCTATGGCGAGAGCAAGTTCATGATAGAGCGGGCGCTCCATTGGCACGGCGTCGCGCACAATCTTGGCCATGTCGCCCTGCGCTATTTCAACGCGGCCGGCGCCGACCCCGAGGGCGAGGCCGGCGAGCATCACGAGCCCGAGACGCATCTCATCCCGCTGGTGCTGGACACGGCGCTCGGCCGCCGCGCCCATATCGACATTTACGGCACGGACTATCCGACGCCCGACGGGACGGCGATCCGCGACTATATCCACGTGACGGATCTCGCCGCAGCGCATGTGCTGGCGCTCCAATATCTTGAGCACGGCGGCGCCAGCATCGCCTTGAACCTCGCCACCGGCCAGGGCCATTCCGTGCGCGAGGTGATCGCGGCGGCCGAGCGCGTCACTGGGCGGGACATCGCGCGGCGCGAGGTCGAGCGCCGCCCCGGCGACCCACCCCGCCTCGTCGCCGATCCGACTCTGGCGAACCGCACGCTGGGCTGGACGCCGCGCGCCTCCGATCTCGACACCATCATCGCGACCGCCTGGGCGTGGCACTGCCGCCGCTTCGCCGCGGCCCAGGCGGCGGGCGACTGAGTGGCAGCGCTTGACAGTGTGCGCATTCTGCGGCGCTATCCGGCCGCGGAATAGCGCGCGCGGCGCCGCCGTTCCGCCGACAAGCCTGCGTCGCAGCCGACGGGGGGCACCCGGCCGGTCCTGACCGCGAAGGGTCGGGGCGGGTTGTTCGGCGTCAGCCGGAAAGCCATGGGAGTTCGCGCATAATGGAGCCGGTCGAGACCGCCGTCGCGCCGCGCCGTGAGGCGCATCCGGACGAAGAACGCGCGGCGGTTCGCGTGCAAGGCAAGTTCTTTTTTGCCGGCGATAGCAAGTTCTTTGTCAAGGGCGTGACCTACGGGCCCTTCGCCCCGGCGGCGCACGGCACGCAGTTTCCCGAGCCCGAAACCGTCCGGCGCGATTTCCGGCTGATGGCGGAGATGGGCGCCAACACCGTGCGGGCGTTCACCGTGCCGCCGCTGTGGCTGCTCGATCTCGCCGCCGAGGCCGGGCTCAAGGTGCTCGCCGGCCTTCCCTGGTCGCAGCATGTCACCTTTCTGGACAGTCCGCGCACCCAGGCGGAGATCCTGCGCACGGTGGCCGAGTCGGTGCGCGGCTTAGAGCGCCATCCCGCCATCCTCGCCTACCTCATCGGCAACGAGATCCCGCCGGACATGGTGCGCTGGCACGGGCCCGAGCGCGTGCGCGCCTTCCTCAAGCGACTTGTCGCCGCGGTCAAGGCTATCCACCCGACCGGGCTGGTCAGCTACGCCAATTTCCCCTCCACGGAATATCTCACCATCGACTTCACCGATTTCCTCTGCTTCAACGTCTACCTGCATCGCGAGCAAGCCTTTCGCCGCTATCTCTCGCGCCTCCACAACCTGGCCGTCGACCGGCCGTTGGTGCTGACCGAATTCGGCGTCGACTCGATGCGCGAGGGCGAGACCGAGCAGGCGGGGATTCTCTCCTGGCAGATACGCACCGCTTTCGAGATGGGCGCCGCCGGCACCTTCGTCTTCGCCTGGACCGACGAGTGGTTCACCGGCGGCCACCTCATCGAGGACTGGGCCTTCGGCCTGGTCAGCCGCGAGCGCCTGAAGAAGCCGGCCTTCGCCGCGGTACAGGAGCGCTATACCGGGCGGATCCCGCCCGAGCTGCCGCGCTACCCCCGCGTCTCCGTAGTGGTGTGCTCCTACAACGCCGAGCGTACCATGGAGCCGTGTCTCGCCTCGCTCGAGACGCTCAACTACCCCGACTACGAAGTGATCGTCGTCAATGACGGCTCGACCGACCGCACCCTGGCGATTGCCGAGCAATTCAGCTATTGCCGCATCATCAGCCAGCAGAACAAGGGGCTGAGCGTGGCGCGTAACGTCGGCGCCGAGGCGGCGACCGGCGAGATCGTCGCCTACACCGACAGCGACTGCGTCGCCGATCTCGATTGGCTCAGCTATCTCGTCGCCAAAATGGAGACGGCGGATCTGGTCGCCTGCGGCGGGCCCAATTTCCCGCCGCCGGAGGACAATCTCGTGCCGGCGGCGGTCGCGGTGTCGCCGGGCGGACCGACGCATGTGCTGCTTTCCGACGACGTCGCCGAGCACATCGCCGGCTGCAACATGGCGTTCCGCCGCGACGTGCTGCTGCGCATGGGCGGCTTCGACCCGATCTACCGCGCCGCCGGCGTGCCGGCTACACCATCGGCTTCAGCCCGGCCGCGGTGGTCTGGCATTTCCGCCGCAACACGGTGAAGGCCTATATCGGCCAGCAGCGCGGCTACGGCAAAGCGGAGGCGCTGGTCTATAGCAAGCATCCGTTCCGCTTCAATTTGTTCGGCCAGGCGAAGTGGCTCGGCCGCATCTACGGCGACCTCTCGGCGGCGCTGATGCTGTCGCGCAAGCCGCTGATCTATTCCGGCGTGTTCGGTCGTGGCCTGTTCCAGACGCTCTACGAGCCGCCCTCCTCGCTCGCGCAGTTCCTGCCCTTGAGCTTCGAGTGGAACATCATCGCGGTCGTGCTGGCGCTGGCCGGCGTGATCGCCGGCGGCTGGGCGTGGCTACTGACGGTGCCGCTGCTCACCACCTGGGCGATGTGCATCAACGGCGCGCTCAAGGCGCCGATCGACAAGCGCTTCCGCGGCCTCAAGGCGCGCGCGCTGGTCGCGCTTCTCATCTATATCGGCCCGACGCTGCGCGGCTGGGAGCGGCTCAAATGGCGCCTGCGCGAAAGGCACAATCGCGATCACACTCCCGAGACCATGGCGGAG